>ERZ1036412.323-NODE-323-length-41069-cov-86.711440_pt1 | contig 41069 bp, 38 predicted proteins | sample MGYA00514218_ERZ1036412 | MGnify/ENA primary metagenome ERZ1036412 (study PRJEB33795, sample SAMN09464944) | human gut metagenome | host: Homo sapiens | place: USA: Stanford, California | collected 2016-11 | study: EMG produced TPA metagenomics assembly of the...
CATTGTCCTCAGAAACCCAACCGTACAGCATCTTGCCTTCGTCATCAAAAGCATACTTCTTGCCGTTAATTGTCTTCAGAGCAACCTTAGCATTGTCGCCATTCTTTAAAGCCTTACCATTTGCCTGGAAGTAATACCAGTAATGATCTGGCTCATTGTCCTGTCCTGCATCTTCGTTGTCGATAGCTACCCACTGGTTAGCTGCCATAACACCGTTGATGTCTACATAATAATAGTTGTCGCCGTCCTCAATCAGCTGATCGATAGCCATTTCGCCATCGCTGTTTAACCAATACCAGTTGTTACCGGATTTCTTCCACTGATCAGTTGCTCTCTCGCCGTCTCTGTTGTAATATACCCAAGTACCGTCTTCCTCAGCCCATCCTGTAGCTGCGAAAGAAGTCATGGATGCACCAATAGCGAGCAGTGCTGCTGTTGATAATACAGCAACTAACTTTGTCTGCTTTCTCATAATTAATGCACTCTCCTTTTTCTTTTTGAAATACTTTTTGAAATTCCTTTTTTGCATTACGAGTTGATTATACTTCGGATAAGGAAAAGTATAGACAGTCTTTAGTTCAGATATAGCGGGGGGTAAAGGGATAGAGAACTGCGCAGACCATGCCTGTGATTCAGGCTTGTGATATCATGCAGGCAGAAAATTTATGTGATACGGCAAAAAAGAACCGGCGTCCGTAAAATACGTCGCCAGTTCTTTTTCTGCTTTTTTTCGCATAGCTCATTGCCTGCGTGGGAATGGTAGGTATATATAAAAGAAAATGTTATAGGGGGGCCGGACGGATTACTCCGTCCGGTATGAGTATGAAAAAGCTTTGTAATTTCAAGTAATCACTTGAAACCTCGTCCACCTCTCGATGAACTTGTTATTATAATAAGCAATAATTGTGACGAAAATATGTCCTTGGCATGAAAAAAACATAAAGAAAATAAAAAAGAAAAAAACCCTTTGAAAACTTTACAATATTGTATATAATAGAAGCAATGCATAGAAGTAATGCAATGCAACCATTTATATTTAAGCAATTGATGCGGTCTGTCCCGGCGTTTGGTCCCCATAGGGGGACAGGCATGGAAGCCACCAGCGTGTGCGTCCGGTCCGGTTCAGTCAGCGAGGAGGAACTATTTATATGTTTTCGATGATGTCCAATGATATTGGAATTGACTTAGGAACTGCCAGCATCCTTGTATATATCAAGGGAAAAGGCGTTGTGTTAAAAGAACCGTCCGTTGTGGCCATTGACCGCGATACCAACAAAATCATGGCCATCGGTGAGGAAGCCCGTCTTATGATAGGACGTACCCCGGGCAATATTGTTGCTGTCCGTCCTCTGCGTCAGGGCGTTATTTCAGATTATACCATTACAGAGAAGATGCTCAAATATTTCATCAGCAAGGCAGTGGGCAAGAAGACGCTGCGCAAGCCAAGAATCAGCGTATGTATTCCCAGCGGTGCCACAGAGGTTGAGAAAAAGGCAGTGGAGGACGCCACCTACCAGGCAGGAGCCAGGGAAGTGGCCATTATCGAGGAGCCGGTTGCGGCTGCCATCGGCGCAGGCATTGATATCGGCAAGGCCTGCGGCAATATGATCGTGGACATCGGAGGCGGTACAGCTGACATTGCGGTTATTTCCCTGGGAGGTCCTGTTGTCAGCACATCCATCAAAATTGCGGGTGATGACTTTGACGAGGCTCTGGTGCGCTATATGAGGAAGAAGCATAACCTTCTGATTGGCGAGCGCACGGCGGAGGAGATAAAGATTAACATCGGAGCGGCGTACCGCAGGCCGGAAGTCCTGACCATGGAGGTCAGAGGACGTAATCTGGTGACCGGTCTTCCAAAGACCATCGTGGTTACCTCAGACGAGACTCTGGAGGCACTCAGAGAGCCGGCTCTGCAGATAGTGGATGCCGTACACAATGTATTGGAGCGCACCCCGCCGGAACTGGCTGCCGATATTTTTGACAGAGGTATCGTGATGACAGGAGGCGGTTCCCTGCTCAGCGGCCTGGATGCCCTGATTGAGGAAAAGACGGGCATCACCACCATGATTGCGGAGGACCCGCTGACCGCGGTGGCCATTGGTACCGGCAAGTTTATTGAGTTTGCCCACGGCATGAATATGGCTATGGAGGCATCCATGGGAGTAGGCGGCGGAAGAGAAGATTACTAAAAATCAGAACCCGGCACAGCGTGATAGACTGGAGCACTCCGGACACGCCCTGGCACCGGGTTCTTTTAAACTTTTGATGAAACGATGGCGACAATAACAGGATTTATAGAGCGGATCAAGTTCCGCAACGAAGAAAACGGCTACACAGTAATGAGTGTCACGGATCAGAGCGACGGGGAAGAAGTCATCATGGTAGGCAATCTGGCTTATGCCGCAGAGGGCGATATGATAGAAGCCAGCGGCCATATGACCCAGCATCCGGTGTACGGGGAGCAGCTTCAGATAGAAAGCTATGAGATGAAGACACCCCAGGATGAACTGTCCATGGAACGCTATCTTGGCTCCGGCGCCATCAAAGGCATCGGGGCCGCTTTGGCTGCCCGAATCGTGCGCCATTTCAAGGCAGACACCTTCCGGGTCATGGAGGAGGAGCCGGAGCGCCTGTCCGAAGTAAAGGGCGTCAGCGAGAAGATGGCCATGGCCATAGCCGAGCAGGTAGAGGACAAGAAGGACATGCGTCAGGCCATGATGTTCCTCCAGAATTACGGCATTACCATAAATCTGGCAGCCAAGATATATCAGGAGTACGGTCCCGCCCTGTACGGGATTATCCGGGAGAATCCCTACCGCCTGGCAGATGATATTCCGGGAGTGGGCTTTAAGATGGCTGACGAGATAGCGGAGCGGGTGGGAATCTTCACGGATTCCGATTACCGTATCAAGGCAGGTATTCTGTACACTCTTCTTCTGGCTACCGCCAACGGCCATACCTATCTTCCCCAGGCAGAGCTGTTTGTCCAGGCATCAGAGCTTTTAAAAGTAGAGCCGTCCGCCATGGAAAAGCACCTGATGGATATGCAGATAGACCGAAAGGTGGTGGTAAAGCCATCTGCCCAGGGCGCCCTGGTCTACTCCTCCCACTACTATTATCTGGAGCTCAATGCAGCCCGTATGCTGCATGACCTGAACATCAAGGGGGATATTCCCCAGGCCGAAATCAAGGCCAATCTCCTTAAAATACAGCAGCAGGAGTCCATTCACCTGGATGAACTGCAGGAAAAGGCGGTATACGAAGCTGTGAACAGCGGCCTGCTGGTTATCACCGGTGGTCCCGGTACCGGCAAGACAACCACCATCAATACAATCATCCGGTATTTTGAGATGGAGGGAATGGAAATCCTTCTGGCAGCGCCCACGGGCCGGGCAGCCAAGCGGATGACGGAGGCAACAGGATATGAGGCCAGGACCATCCACCGTATGCTGGAGCTGGTCCCGGTGGGAATGTCCGGCAATGATGCCCCTGTGATTCCCGGCGTTCCAAGGTCAGGCAGGGGAGCCCAGAGCATGGGGATGCATTTTGACAGAAATGAGGAGAATCCTCTGGATGCCGATGTCATCATCATAGATGAGATGTCAATGGTGGATATCAGCCTCATGCATTCCCTGCTGAGGGCGGTGAATGTGGGCACCCGGCTCATCCTGGTGGGGGATGTGGACCAGCTCCCCAGCGTGGGGCCGGGAAATGTACTGCGGGATATTATCGAATCCGGCAGCTTCAATGTGGTGAAGCTGACCCACATCTTCCGCCAGGCCGCCCAGAGCGACATTGTGGTCAACGCCCACAAAATCAATGCAGGAGAGCCTGTTGACCTGGCAAAACGCAGCCAGGACTTCCTCTTTATCCGAAGGGACAATCCCGACGCTGTCATAAGCGCAGCCATCACCCTGATTCAGAAGAAGCTGCCTGACTACGTACACGCCAATGCCTTTGATATCCAGGTCATGACGCCCATGCGAAAGGGCGCCCTGGGCGTGGAGCGCCTGAACCAGATTATGCAGAATTACCTGAATCCGCCGGACAAGACAAAGAAGGAAAAAGAGGCGGGCGGTACCATCTACCGGGTGGGCGACAAGGTCATGCAGATAAAGAACAACTATCAGATGGAGTGGGAGGTCCGCAACAAGTCCGGTATACCCGTGGACAAGGGAGCCGGAATTTTCAACGGCGACGTTGGAATTATCCGGGAAATCAATGAATTTGCGGAGCTGCTCACCGTTGAATTTGATGAGGGCAAGATGATAGAGTACAGCTTCAAGCAGCTGGAGGAGCTGGAATTAGCCTATGCCATCACCATCCACAAGTCACAGGGAAGCGAATACCCGGCAGTTATCATCCCCATGTACAACGGTCCCCGCATGCTTATGACCCGCAATCTCATATACACGGCCGTGACCCGCGCCCGCGCGTGCGTATGTCTGGTGGGACAGCCGGATGCATTTTACACCATGGCGGCAAACTGCGTGGAACAAAAGCGGTATTCCGGGCTTAAAAGCAGGATCGGGGAGATATATGCGCAGCCGGATTCCATTGGCTGAGAATCCGAAGATGCATTGTGAGTTAAAAAGGAATTCAGGAGGTGGTGGAGATACAGACTAAGACGCCAATTAAGACACCATTTAAGGTGCCGTTCAAGATAATTCAGGAAGGCAGTGATTTCCTGACAGATATCCTGTTTCCCCGCCGCTGCCCTGTGTGCGGCGATATTGTCCTGCCCAAAGGAAATCTCATATGTCCGGGCTGCATGGCAAAGCTGTCCTGGGTACGGCGTCCTGTCTGCAAAAAGTGCGGAAAGGAAGTGTTGGATGAGACCATCGAATACTGCCGTGACTGCGCCAGACATAAACGCAGCTTTGATTATGGACTGAGCCTTATTAATTACGATGACACGGCCAGCCGTTCCATGGCCCGGATTAAGTACAATAATAGGAGAGAATATCTGGATTTCTACAGCGAAGCCATGGTCAGGAAAATGGGAAAACGCATCCGGTCCATGGATGGGGATGCCCTTATTCCTGTGCCGGTCCATCCGTCCCGCCTTCGGGAAAGAGGATTCAACCAGGCGGAGGAATTAGCCCGCCGTCTTTCCGTCCCGCTGGGAATTCCTGTAAACACATCCGTTCTGAAAAGGGAACGAAAGACAGCCCCGCAGAAAAACCTGGATTCCAGCGGCCGGTTAAAGAATCTGGAGCAGGCCTTCACGGCGGCTGCCCTGCCGTCCGCCATGCAAAAAGTTATATTGGTGGATGATATCTACACAACAGGCAGTACCATAGAGGCGTGCGCCCGGGTCCTCAGAAAAGCCGGTGCGGAGCACGTATATTTTGTCACCATATTTATCGGCCATGGACAATGATGCCATCCCATAAGTCCGCAAAAATCCCTTGACGTATGGATATTTCTATGGTATAGTAAACGGGCGAATGGAAGAGCTTAGGTCTTTTTTTTATGCTCAAAAATAAGTACCTGAGCGGCAAATGTGAACTACGATAATATAAGTGGAGGTGGAAGTCGTGCGCACAAAAATTACACTGGCATGTACAGAATGCAAACAACGCAACTACAACATGACTAAGGACAAGAAAACTCATCCGGACCGTATGGAAACAAAGAAGTACTGCAGATTCTGCAAGAAGCATACCATGCATAAGGAAACAAAGTAATCCTGCTCAGTAAAGGACGTGAAATTATGGAAGAGAATACAGTTAACGCTGTAGAAACCACAGAGAAAACGGCCAAGGCTGACAAGGTTGAAAAGAAGGCAGCTAAGAAGGACAAAAAGCCTGGCTTTTTTCACGGGCTGAAGAAAGAGTACAAGAAAATCGTCTTTGCTGACAAGGAAACCGTGGCAAAACAGACCGTGGCAGTGCTTTTCATGTCAATTGCGATTGGCGTGATGATTGCTGTCCTGGACTTCGTTATGAAGTTTGGTTTGAGCTTTATTCTTTAATTTAAGCAAACGAATGCGGATTGAAATAAAGGCGAGGGTGATTGTATGTCAGAAGCACATTGGTATGTAGTCCATACCTACTCAGGATATGAGAACAAAGTCAAGGTCGACATTGAGAAAACAATTGAAAACAGGAACCTTCAGGACCAGATCTTAGAGGTGTCCGTCCCCATGCTCCCTGTGGTTGAGCTTAAGAACGGCGTGGAGAAAAAGGCGGACAAGAAGATGTTCCCGGGGTATGTGCTCATCAACATGGTCATGAACGACGACACATGGTATGTAGTGCGGAATACCCGCGGTGTCACGGGCTTTGTGGGTCCGGGCTCCAAACCGGTTCCTCTGACAGAAGAAGAGATGGCCAGCCTGGGATTCCATAGGGAAGAAGATGTCTTAGTCGACTTTGAAGTAGGAGATATGGTAGTTGTTATCTCCGGCGCATGGAAGGATACTGTAGGGGCCATCAAGGCCATCAATGACAGTAAGAAGACCATTACCATGCACGTTGAGATGTTCGGCCGTGAAACACCGGTTGAACTTGGATTTGCCGAAGTCAAGAAGATGTAGGCGTCCGTTTGTAACACAAGGAATCAGCTTCTGCAGGGCAGGGGCTGGTGGGAGGGACATTCCCGACAATACCACATAATTTTAGGAGGTGCCTAAGATGGCAAAGAAAGTAACAGGATATATTAAATTACAGATTCCGGCTGGCAAAGCAACACCAGCGCCACCAGTTGGACCAGCACTTGGTCAGCACGGTGTCAACATCGTTCAGTTTACCAAGGAATTCAACGCAAGGACAGCAGATCAGGGCGACATGATCATCCCTGTTGTCATTACCGTATATGCGGACAGAAGCTTCAGCTTCATCACCAAGACCCCGCCGGCAGCTGTTCTGATTAAGAAGGCCTGCAACATCAAGAGCGGTTCCGGCGTTCCTAACAAGACAAAGGTAGCTGTTCTTAAGAAGGCTGATCTTCAGAAGATTGCAGAGACTAAGATGCCAGACTTAAATGCTGCCAGCTTAGAGGCTGCCATGAGCATGATTGCCGGCACTGCAAGAAGCATGGGCGTTACCATCGAGGAATAATTTCAAAGAATCATATCTGGAAATTATACCGAGGAATAATACAATTGGTGCATGAATCCGGAGACACCCGAGCAAGGTTTCCGGGTTGCTAAGGCATTTACCCGTTATATGAACGTGGGAGGGAGATTCCCCGTCAATACCACTAGGAGGTTATTTAGAATGAAATCAGGAAAAAGATATGCAGAGGCTATGAAAAACGTAGACCGTGCTGCACTTTATGACATTGCTGATGCTATCACATTAGTGAAGAAGAACGCATCCGCAAAATTTGATGAGACTGTAGAGCTTCATATCAGAACAGGATGTGACGGACGTCATGCTGACCAGCAGATACGTGGCGCTGTTGTACTTCCTCACGGAACAGGCAAGACTGTACGTATCTTAGTATTTGCAAAGGGACCAAAGGCCGATGAGGCTCAGGCGGCGGGTGCTGATTACGTAGGAGCAGAGGAACTGATCCCGAGGATTCAGAACGACGGCTGGCTGGATTTTGACGTTGTGGTAGCTACCCCTGATATGATGGGCGTTGTAGGCCGTCTGGGCCGTGTACTGGGACCAAAGGGCTTAATGCCGAACCCAAAGGCCGGAACCGTAACCATGGACGTAACCAAGGCTATCAACGACATCAAAGCTGGTAAGATTGAATACAGACTCGACAAGACAAATATTATTCACGTGCCAGTAGGAAAAGCTTCTTTCACAGAGGAGCAGTTAGCGGACAACTTCCAGACGCTTATTGATGCGATCATGAAGGCTAAGCCAAGCACCGTTAAGGGCGCATACCTTAAGAGCGTTGCCCTGACCTCTACCATGGGTCCCGGCGTTAAGCTGAACGTTGCAAAGCTTGTGAACTAATTGATTGTTATAATATAGTGCTTTTAAGCACAGAACCCCATTCATCTGAAGGTTTATTTTACGCATTTATGCGTATGCCGTGGTTAAACATCGTGGATAAACCGTGGATAGAAACCGTGGATAAGCCTGAATGGGGCTTGACATCATTCATACAATATGATATGATACCACAGTATTGAATGCCCTGAGACAGCAGGTACCGTAAGGTGTAAGGCAAAAACGCCTGCCGAGGAACATACAAAACTCTGATTATTTATGATGAGATTTTGCGAACCTCTCTGTCTTTATGGCAGAGAGGTTTTTTGTCTGGTTCCGGCAGATGTCCGTACCTGGTATATCCGGTGCGTCCGGCATGTCCGGCGCGGAATCTTGGAACCCGGATTATGAATCGTTCCATGCTATGACGGTTTTCAATGCGAAAATATATAAGGAGGTAAACCATTCATGGCAAAAGTTGAATTAAAACAGCCAGTCGTAGATGAGATCAAGGCTATGCTGGAAGGCGCCGCCGGTGCAGTCATCGTAGACTACCGCGGCCTGACAGTAGAGCAGGATACTCAGCTGCGTAAGCAGTTAAGGGAAGCTGGGGTTGCTTACAAGGTATATAAGAATACTTTGATTAAGCGTGCGGCAGAAGGAACAGATTTTGCGGCACTTGCACCACAGCTGGAAGGACCTACCGCATTAGCGGTTTCCAAAGAAGACGCTACTGCTCCGGCACGCATCTTAGCTAACTTCGCTAAGACAGCTCCAAAGCTGGAACTGAAGGCATCTGTAGTTGAAGGAACCTACTATGACCAGGCAGGAACCCAGGTTATCGCAACCATTCCTTCCAGAGAGGAGCTTCTTGGCAAGCTGCTTGGAAGCATCCAGTCACCGATTACCAACCTGGCTCGTGTACTCAATCAGATCGCAGAGCAGCAGGGTGGAGCCGCAGAGGCATAATTTTACTGACACAAGCGCGGCAAAGGCCGTGGCTTGAAACACTAATTATTAAATATTAAACAGGAGGAACATAAAATGGCAAAGTTAACAACCGCTGAGTTTATCGAAGCTATCAAGGAATTATCCGTATTAGAACTGAATGAATTAGTAAAAGCATGTGAGGAAGAGTTTGGCGTATCCGCAGCAGCAGGTGTTGTAGTTGCAGCAGCAGGCGCTGGCGCAGCGGCAGCTGATGAGAAGACCGAATTTGATGTAGAGCTGACTGAGGTTGGTCCTAACAAGGTTAAGGTTATCAAGGTTGTTCGCGAAGTTACCGGCTTAGGCCTGAAGGAAGCTAAGGACGTAGTTGACGGAGCTCCTAAGGTAGTTAAGCAGGGCGCATCCAAGGATGAGGCTGAGGATGTTAAGGCTAAATTAGAGGCTGAGGGCGCTAAGGTTACATTAAAATAATTTTGGACCAGGGCTGATATAAGTCATATAATCGGGATTCAGTTGATGAGGCTGAGCTTGATTTAGATGCGCAGACCGCCGTGCTGAGATGTGGAGACATGTTGAGGCGCGGCGGTTTTCTGACGGGAAGGTTTGTTGTGTATATTAAAAGAGCTATGTGCCGGCTAATCGGCACATAGCTCTTTTTCCCTAAATCCCGCTAATATAAAATCAACAGTATAGCCGTCAATTGTAGTGCCTCGCTTCATATCTCCATTGTTTCTGTCAAAGCAATACCACTTGCCGTCCTGGCCAACATAGTACCAGATGTTTGTAATCGGAATCCGGCTGTTAGTCACCATTGCTAGTGCAGCTGCTGCCATAATTGTTGCAAGTGCTTTTGTGTGCTTTCTCATACCTGCTCCTCCTTTTATATTCATAATTTTGCAGGAAAGTCAATGTTATTAGGAAGATATATGTAAATGCTTACAAAAAATAGTATAAACTATTGCAAAAAGTAAAAATATGATGTATAGTAATCACATAAACAAAAGAAAAATGTTGAAGTTAAAAATGTAAGCACTTACAAAAAAACAACAGCGGAGGTAGCAAAAATGAGTAAATGTGTAAAAGAAACTGTGATTCAATTTGGAGAAGGAGGATTTCTGCGGGGCTTTGTAGACTATTTCTTTCACAAGCTCCAGGAGAAAGGTCTGTATGATGGAAAGATAGTCGTGGTTCAACCTATCGAAAAAGGGATGTGCCAGATGCTTTCGGAGCAAAATTGTGAATATAATCTATTCCTGCGGGGAATTGATAATGGACAGGTAGTTAATGAGCATACCCATGTAACATCTATATCCAGGGCGTTGAATCCATATACCCAATATGAAGAATATATTGCATTGGCAGAGAATCCGGATTTAAGGGTTCTTGTCTCCAATACTACCGAGGCAGGAATTGAATACCTGGGTACAGAGAAGCTGACTGATATGCCGCCAAAATCATATCCGGCTAAACTTACTCAGTTTTTATATAAAAGGTTCAAAGCCGGTTTAAAAGGACTTATTTTACTCCCGTGTGAACTGATTGATGATAACGGGGACAATTTGAAAAAATGTGTTCTGCAGTATGCAGAGTTATGGGAGCTGGAGGACGGATTTAAAACCTGGCTGGAAAATGAAAATGATTTCTGCAGCACACTGGTAGACCGTATTGTGACAGGTTACCCACGTGACGAGGTTGAGGAGCTGACGAAGCAGATTGGTTATGAGGATAAGCTTATAGATACGGCCGAGATATTTCATCTGTGGGTTATCGGCGGTCATCATGAAGACGAACTTCCATTCCAGAAGGCCGGCTATAATATTGTCTGGACAGACGATGTTCATCCGTATAAAAAAAGGAAGGTGCGCATTCTGAATGGAGGACACACTTCCATGGTATTGGGGGCGTATCTGTACGGACTTGAGACAGTTGGAGAATGCATGAAGGATGAGAAGGTGTCTGCATTCCTTAAGAAGTGTATATTTGAAGAAATCATTCCTACAATTGGAGACACAGAGGATAATCGCAAATTCGGTGCGGCTGTTCTGGAGCGTTTCTCTAATCCATTTATCAAGCATCAGCTGCTGAGCATTGCATTAAATTCAGTAAGCAAGTTCCAGGTTAGAGTTCTTCCTACTATATTGGAGTATAAAGAAAAGTTTGGTCGTTACCCAAAGGCGCTTACGTTTTCTATGGCAGCATTAATAGCCTTCTACCGTACGGATAAGGCTAATGATGGAGATGAGATAATGCAGTTCATGAAAAAGGCCTCTGTAGAAGAAATTATGAAGCGTCAGGATTATTGGCATACCGATCTTTCTGAGATGATTCCGATGATAGAGGAATATTATGAGTTGATACAGTGCAAGGGCATGGCCGGGGCTTATGAGGTTGTATTGAGATAGTAAATCAGGATTATCATAATTATGATTTGACGGAACAGTATATCTGGAGTTATATAAACGAGCATCATCCCTGGAATAATTCCCGGGTAATGATGCTCGTAAGTTATTATGGGATATAAAGATAACAAAATCATAATGTATTAATTCTGTTTTTTGCTGAAATATGAGGACATGTACATATATAAGTGCAATTTGCGGGTTGTATAACATCTTTGTAATAATTATGTAAGAAAATGCACAGGTAAAAGTTATGGTATTTTTGCGGAATTTATAATATACTAAGTGCGTGTGATGGAGCTGGTTAGCTTTCGACGGATGGAATTGTCGATATTACATAATTTTGTAGAAAATGCAAAAAATGCAAAAAAACTATTGATAATTTTCCTTATCCGAAGTATAATCAACTCGTAATGCAAAAAAGGAATTTCAAAAAGTATTTCAAAAAGAAAAAGGAGAGTGCATTAATTATGAGAAAGCAGACAAAGTTAGTTGCTGTATTATCAACAGCAGCACTGCTCGCTATTGGTGCATCCATGACTTCTTTCGCAGCTACAGGATGGGCTGAGGAAGACGGTACTTGGGTATATTACAACAGAGACGGCGAGAGAGCAACTGATCAGTGGAAGAAATCCGGTAACAACTGGTATTGGTTAAACAGCGATGGCGAAATGGCTATCGATCAGCTGATTGAGGACGGCGACAACTATTATTATGTAGACATCAACGGTGTTATGGCAGCTAACCAGTGGGTAGCGATTGACAACGAGGATGCGGGCGAGGATGACGAGCCGGATCATTACTGGTATTACTTCCAGGCTAATGGTAAGGCATTAACCAACGGAGACAATGACAAAGTTTCTTTAAAGACGGTAAACGGCAAGAAGTATGCTTTTGATGACGAAGGCAAGATGTTGTTTGGCTGGGTAGATGAGAACAGTGCTGAGCGTGTAGACGATACAGACGGTGACGGCTTTAAGGAAGGTATCTACTACTTCGGCGGCGAGGATGACGGTGCTATGACCGTTGGCTGGCTGCAGCTTGACATCACATACGATGAAGCCACCAATGACGACTATAAGTATACCGCAGCAGCATTTAACGATGATGAGGATCAGACACGTTGGTTTTATTTTAAGTCCAATGGTAAAAAGATTTATGCTGAAGACGGAGACCGTACCAAAGATAAAACTATTAACGGCAGGAAGTATGCATTTGATCAGTATGGTGCAATGGTAGCTGAATGGTCTATTGATGAGGATGACCTCGGCAACGGTGGTATTGCTTCCTTTAGCTCTGCAATTGCGTCAACTAGTGAAGTTGTTACTGGTAAGGCAGCTGATTCTAAATATACCCAGGCATGGAAATACTTCAACAGCGTTGAAGATGGTTCCCGCGTAAGCAAGGGTTGGTTCAAAGTAGTATCTGCTGAATATATTAATGAAGAGAAATATAACGACGATGAGGATGCATGGTACTACGCAGATGGTAGTGGCAATCTGTATGCCGGTGAGTTCAAGACCATCAAAGGTAAGAAGTATGCATTCCGCAATGATGGTCGTATGCTGAGCGGCTTGAAGTTCATCTTGGATAACGGTAATGATAACTTAACCGTATATGCGGATGATGACAGCACATATGGTTTTGATAACGAGGATGATTTCCTGGATAATGCTGTTGATTTCTATGAGCCAAATGGCTATAAGTGCTACTATTTCGGTGGCGATGATGATGGTGCCATGAGAACAAATAAGACAACCGTTCCATTTGACGGCGATAATTATAACTTCTACTTCGAGAAATCAGGTGGCAGCAAGGGCGCTGGTGTAACCGGCGAAAAGGATAATAAGCTGTACCAGTCTGGTATGCTTTTGAAGGCGGACTCCGATGATAAATATATTGTAGTTGAAAAGGTTACAACAACCGAGAATGGCAAGACTACAACAACTTACACTAAATTAGACGATGCGAAAGATTTCCTGAATGCTGCAGGTGTAGTTTCTACGGATGAGTTAACTGGCAAGGCCTCAGATGCTTCCGTAGCTATCGGTAATGGCAATACCAAAAAGGCTGAAGATTTGTCCGAGGCTTACTCCATTACGTATAAGGAGGCATCTGCAACCGGTAATGTTAAGTATGAGTATATTCTTGTAAATACATCCGGCAAGGTAGTTGATGGAAAAACAAAGAGCAAGGACGGAAATGATTACTACTATGTAACCAAGAAGAAGGCCGATGGAACCAACAGCATTGTAGCTGTATATGTTGAGGATTAATCTCTGGGAACGATTCTATTGTTTTAATATGAATTAAGGGGGAAGCGTTGTGACTGATTGACTGACAGTTAGCCACAGCGCTTCTTTTTGTCATAATAAACTTTAAACCAGAAAGGAACAGGATGATATGATTAAGAAAACATTTTTTGCCGCATTCTCTCTTGCGTTTTCTCTTGCGGTCTCTCTTGCGGCGGCCACTCCGATTTCCGTTTTGGCGGATACCTCCTCCAATACAATTATAATGGAAAACTGTGGAGCGTATCTCTTTGAATGGCGCCCTGTTGACTGTGGCAATGGGCGGGCATTTGCCATTCTTGTGGGAGGAAATACGATTTCAGAAAGCAATGTAATCTTAAACAGAGGATATGATTATGCCTATACTTTTAATCCCATGACCTATTCAAGACCATGGGGCAGCGTTCCTGATTTAGTAAATATTGACGGCGTATGGGCCATTCCAGAAAACGAGGGGACATTGCCAGAAGGAAGCCAGACTTATACGCGTATTGTGCTGCTTACCAATAATACAAACATGGATACGAAGGAGCGATATGTAGATGTAGTCCATCTTCCTAATGGTGTGGATACATCTACTCTCCCGCCTGAGGTACGTAAATATCTTATCAATGTAGACGGCTCAGATGCAGGTGCCTTCGAAGGGACCATTACATCCGGATGGGTTCAGGAGGGTGATATCTGGAAATATCGCACAACAGATGGTACCTTTATAACAAACAGTTGGGTACAGGTAGATGAAAAATCTTATTATATGAATGAAGAAGGAATCATGCTGGCCGACACCATTACCCCCGATGGATATTATGTAAATACAAAGGGTGAGAAGACCAGCTACATACCTGGCTGGCTCCAGGACGGCGCAAGCTGGAAATATGTGAGAAAAAACGGATATTATGCAGCCAATCAATGGATTCAGGACGCAGATGGGAAGTGGTACTATTTTGACATGGCGGCCGTCATGCTGGCCAATGCCACCACTCCTGACGGCTATTACGTGGATGCCAACGGCGTATGGGATGGACAGCCTGCCTCTGCTGTTACAGGAGGTGAAAATCCCGGACCAGGAGTTACCACAGCTTCTGATACTGAAGGATAATCCGGCCGTTCTTGCAACGGCACTGATAAGCGGCAATCGGGGTACCATTCAGGTACTCCCCTGCCGCTTATCATTTTATCCGGAAGTTAGACATTCTCCTTCTATTTGTCTATATATTTGCGTTTATCGCCCGATTTTTGTGAATAATCTGCGGGGATTTGTTCATCAATAGACAAATAAATGAAACTGTATATTTATTTTTGAGGAATCCTGAGCTAATATATTTGTTAAAAAATGAAAGGAGCAAAATTATAATGGAACTTATGGAGTCCCCGAATTTCTTGGATCATGCTGAACTTCTTGATGACAATACCCCTCAATGTCTCAATGCTTTTCACAAATATCTAATCCAGCATAACATGTCCTCTAATACAATCACTGCCTACATCTATAGCGTAAGGCATTTTTACACCTGTTTTGATCATCTTAATTCCAATAATGTCAGCCTTTACAAAGCATACCTTTTAGATCACTATCAGCCACAGACAGTCAATATGCGCATCCGCGCCCTGAACTGTTTCTTAAAATTCCAGGGCATCAGTGATTATAAAATACGTGCCCTCCGGCTGCAGCAGAAAAAATATACGGACTACATTATAAGCCAGGCTGACTATGAGTATCTGAAACGCCGGCTTCGTGAGGATGAACAATATACCTTCTATTTTATCATACGCTTTATCACCGCTACCGGGGTCCGTGTCAGTGAATTGGTTTCTTTTCAGATAGAGGATGTGATAAACGGCTATAAAGACATCTATTCAAAGGGAAATAAGATGAGACGCGTCTATATCCCCACCGCTTTGCAGGAGGATACACTCCAGTGGCTGGAATCTGAATGCAGAAAAAAAGGCCCTCTGTTTCTGAGCCACCTCAAACGAGGTATTTCTGTCTCTGGCATCCGCTCCCAGTTAAAGACATTTGCATACCGCTACCATCTTGATCCGAAGGTAGTATATCCTCACTCATTCCGGCATCGTTTCGCTAAAAATTTCATTGAAAATGGCGGAGACATCGCTTTCCTGTCCAACCTTCTGGGCCACACCAGCATCGAAACCACCCGTATCTATCTGAGACGGAGCAGCACGGAACAGTCCCTTATTGTGAATCAGATTGTTGACTGGTAATGGAATGAAAGGTGCGCTCAGCATGAATACAACTATACAAGAAAAAAATGAACCTGCCTTTCATGCATACCTGAAAAAAGCCCAGGCTTCTCCCAATACGATCCGCAGCTGCATGGCAGCCTGCAGGCTTTATTATTCCCTGTATGATGACCTGACTGTCAATCATCTGATTTGCTTTAAGGATTATCTTATTAATCACTACAAAGCAGCCACGGTAAACAATCGAATATACGGAATCAACCGGTACCTGGACTGCCTTGAAGAGCTTTGCGGCGGCCAAATGCTTCACTTCAGGCTGACTGTCATCCGTACCCAGCAGGCAGCCTTTCTGGATAATGTCATTTCCCAGGAAGATTATGAGACATTTAAGAAAATGCTTAAGGACGACGGAAATCTGCTGTGGTATTTTGTTGTTCGGTTTCTGGCATGTACCGGAGCCAGGGTCAGTGAACTGATACAGATTAAAGCAGAGCATCTGCATCTCGGCTATATTGACCTCTATACAAAGGGCGGGAAAGTGCGCCGTCTCCATTTTCCTGATGCCCTGTGCCGTGAAGCCCTGGAATGGCTGGCTGCAAAGGGACAGGCTTCCGGATTTTTATTTGTCAACCGGAATGGAAACCAGATCACCTCCCGCGGAATCAGCAGTCAGCTTAAGACGCTGGCCATACGCTGTCAGATTCCGCCTGAAACAGTGTATCCTCACTCCTTCCGGCACAGGTTTGCTAAAAACTTCCTTGAAAAGTTTAATGATATCTCCCTTCTTGCCGATTTGATGGGCCACGAAAGCATTGAAACCACCCGCATTTACCTTACAAAATCAACGCAGGAGCAGCGTGAACTGATTGACAAAATAGTTACCTGGTAATGTTTGCCGGCATTATGCCGCCGCGGATATCGGGAATCCGGCGGTCACAGCAGGCCGCCCCATATCGCCCGCCTCCTCCGGGGAAGACCAAGGGCAATAAGATGAGGCATGCCTATATTCCCCGCGGACTGATTCATGAACTGCAGGAATGGCTGGCCGCCGTCCACCGAAGCACCGTCCCCTGTTCCTCAGCCGTTTTCACGCTCCCATCTCCCCATCGGGCATACGTGCTCAGTTCAAGGTATTCGCGGTACGGCCTGGACCCAGAGGTCGTGTATCCCCACTCCTTCCGGCACCGTTTTGCCAAAAACTTTCTGACAAAATTCAATGATATTTCCCTTTTGGCCCACCTTGTGGGCCATGAGAGCATTGAGACCACGGAATCTGTCTGACCCGTTCTTCCGATGAGCAGAGAGAGCTTATTGTCAGAATTGTCACATGGCAGATTGCATTTTTGTGAAAAAAACAGTATCATAGAAGAAACTCGGAAAGGATGGTTTATATGTACGAATATACCTGGTATCAATGGCTTACGTTCTTTTTTATATACTGCTTTTTCGGATGGATTTTTGAATCCACCTATGTTTCCGCGAAAACAGGCCGCTTTGTGAACCGCGGTTTCCTGCGCCTTCCCCTGCTCCCCCTTTACGGAACAGGCGCCGTTATGATGTTGTGGGTATCCCTTCCTGTGAAGGATAACCTGCTCCTGGTATACCTGACAGGCGTCATCGCCGCCACCCTTCTGGAATACGTCACCGGCTGGGGTATGGAGAGGCTGTTTAAGATGAAATACTGGGATTACAGCAGCCAGCGATTTAACGTGAAAGGATATATCTGCCTCAGTTCCTCCATTGCCTGGGGTTTTCTGACTATCTTTCTTACAGAGGTGGTTCACCGCCCCATCGAACATTACGTCCTGGGCCTGCCTGTCATGGTCAACATTGTTTTTGTACTGATAACAACCCTGCTGTTTGCAGCGGATACGGCTGAGTCCGTAAAAACCGCCCTGGATTTGGCCAAGGTGCTGGATGCCATGACAGACATGCGGGCTGAACTGGACGATATACAGGTACAGATGGCCCTGTTAAAGGCAGAAACCAGCGAGCGCGTTGCCGAGGCCAGAGAGGAAGCGGCTGCCAGGCTCAGCCGGTTGAAGTCAGGAGCTGCCAGCCATGCGGCTGCGTTTAAGGATGACACGGCCGAACGCCTGAATGAACTGGTTGAGAACACCATGGAGAAAATGAGCGGATTCGTGGAGGGTACCGCCGAAAAGATGGGCGGTCTGGTGGAAAACACAGCCGAAAAGGTGGCCCGGACAGCGGAACGGCTGTCAGAGCTTACGGAGGACGCGGCTGCCAGGGTATCCGGTACGCTGGCCCAGCGCGCGGAGGGAGCCCAGCAGGCAATACAGCGTGACGAGCTTAACAAAGGTATCGTCCAGGAGCGCAGGGACAAACTGGCCGCCCTGTCGCAGCGCCTTGTATCCGTTTCCGAAAAACGCCATATGCTGTCAAGCCATATGGACTTCTACCGCAGAGGCATACTGAAGGGCAATCCCACCGCCTCCTCTTCCCGGTTCGCAGAAGCGCTGAAGGAACTGCGTGAAATTGCGGACAGGAAGGACCCGGATGAACGTCATATAAAATAGTATTCTGTTTTTTAACCAAAAATACCCTAATAGTTTGACACAGTTGTATTTTCTGCGTCCTGCTATTAGGGTATGTTTTATTCCATAATTATTACATCATCTTATCCACCATAGCCATCACGGCTGCGCCCAGTGCCTCAGACCTGGCGTCGGCATCCTCCATGGAGCTGCCCTTGATACCATAGTAGAACTTAATCTTAGGCTCTGTTCCGGAAGGTCTCACACAAATCCATGCTCCGTCGTTTAAATCATAGTACAGCACGTTGGAGGAAGGAAGGCCTGTGGGCTTTACTTCACCGGCAGCCATATCCTTTATGGTGTCCAGCTTGTAATCTCTGGCGGACACTACCTTGTAGCCGCCCACCTCTTTTGGCGTATTATTCCTGAGTGTCTCCATGATTGACTGAATCTTAGCCAGGCCCTCGATGCCGGATAAGCCGATAGACTTGACAGCATCCTTGTAATAGCCGTACTTCTCATACATGGCAACCATGGCATCCCACAGGGTCATGCCCTTCTGCTTATAGTAAGCGGCCGCCTCGCAAAGGGCCGCTGTAGCGGAAATGGCGTCCTTGTCACGGGCATAGGTGCCAATGAGGCATCCGTAGCTCTCCTCCATACCAAAGAGGTAAGTGCCGTGGCCCGTCTTTTCATTCTTTAATACCTGCTGTCCTATCCACTTGAAACCGGTCAGCACTTCAATCAGTTCACAGCCGTACTCCTTTGCAACCGCATCAATCAGGTTGGTGGAGACAATGGACTTGATAACCTGCCCGTCCTCCGGAATCTTGCCTGCTGCTTTTTTCTGGCTCAGAACATACTCGCACAGAAGGGAGCCGGACATGTTGCCTGTCAGAGGGATGTACTCTCCCGATGCAGCGTCCTTCACGTATACGCCCAGACGGTCTGCATCCGGATCCGTAGCCAGAACCAGGTCCGCATCCTTCTCCCTGGCCAGCTTAAGGCCCAGGGCAAATGCTTCCGCAGCCTCCGGGTTCGGATAGCTTACCGTAGGGAAGTCCCCGTCCGGCAGTTCCTGCTCAGGTACTACATATACATGGGTGAATCCCAGTTCCTTCATCACTCTTCTGGCCGGAATGTTGCCTGTGCCGTGAAGTGGTGTGTACACGATGCTGATCTGGTCCTGCATCTCGTCAATGGCCTTCTGGTTCACGACCTGGGCCTTGACCTGGGCAATATACTTGTCGTCGATTTCTCTGCCGATAACCTCGTACTTGCCTGCAGCCGCGGCAGAAGCCTCGTCCGTGGTCTTTACCGTGGACAGGTCCTCTATGGCCAGTACCTCCTCTGTCACGCCCTTGTCATGAGGCGGCGTAAACTGGGCGCCGTCCTCCCAGTATACCTTGTATCCGTTGTACTCAGGCGGGTTATGGCTGGCCGTGATGTTAATACCGGCTATGCATCCCAGTTCCCGCACCGCAAAGGACAGTTCAGGAGTTGGACGCAGGGACTCGAACTTGTATGCCTTGATTCCGTTGGCCGCCAGTGTCATGGCTGCCTCCATGGCAAATTCCGGAGACATATGGCGGGAGTCGTATGCAATGGCCACGCCCTTATCTGCTCCGCCCTGCTTGATGATGTAGTTTGCAAGGCCCTGGGTGGCACGTCTCACCACATAAATATTCATCCGGTTAATGCCAGCGCCAATGACACCGCGCAGTCCTGCTGTTCCGAACTCCAGGTCCATATAAAAACGCTCTTTAATCTCGTTTTCGTCACCTTCAATGGCGCGAAGCTCTGCTTTTGTGTCCTCATCAAAATAGGGGTTTGATAACCATTCCTGGTATATCTTCATGTAATCTTTCATTTTATACTCCCTCCTGAATGTGATATTCCCTGCATGACCTGCCGGCATTCCCGCTGCAGCGCAGGCCAAAGGGCCGGTCCGCAGCGTATTTTCTGATTAAGATTATACTATATCAAACCAGAAAAAGGAAGTACAACCCTTATTATTTTTCGTCAAACACAGCCTTCACAGTCCGCTTTCAGGCGCTTCAGGAAGCTGTTCCTGGCCTGCTGCTGTTCCTCCAGGCCCCGCAGTTTGTCGGTGTTGCGGGCCGGTATCCAGGCCTTGTTGGCGTTGTAGTAAAAGTTCAGCTGCTTCCAGTATTTTTCAGGATAAAGAAACAGGTAGTACAGGCATCCCCTTTCCTTCGGCTCCATGGGCAGCACCCTTTCATATGAATCCAGCATGGACAGGCCCAGGTCCAGGTTCCATCCGTGCTTTTCCATGACCTTGCGCATGAAACGGTACAGGTCCGATATCTGTATTCCAAGATGCATCCGGTTGTACTCAATGATAGCTGTGTAGCTGCCTCCCATGAGCACATGGTGCTGGTCCAGATCCCCATGGCACAGGTACAGGGGCTTCCTGTCCTTTTGGCCTGGGGGCTGGACCTCCGCTGCTTCCAGGGCATCCTGGTCATCCTGGTACAGCCCCAGCTTCAGGCATTTTCCGCTGCCGCACATTCCGTTTCCTGCTGCCGGCTGCCGGCGGGGTTCGGGCCATAATTCCCGTATACCCTGTACCGCTTCCAGGGCCTGGTCGTAAAACATCTGATAGCTGCCAATGACGCACAGCTCAAATTCCGACTTCTTGCGTTTGGATCTTATATAATTGCGGGCCCGCTGCATTTCCCGGTTGTGCCGCTCCAGCTCTTCCTCCAGAGGACCTGAGAGGATGGAGCCCATGCTCCACTCCTCCTTAAACTCAATCTCTCGCAGCTGGCTGTGCAGCATAGCCAGCCGGGACAGTGCCTGGCGTATTTCATAGCCGTCCTTTATATTGCATTCCCGGTCCAAAAACCAATCCTTTAATATGTATCTGGTGCCGTCGCTGGTCACGGTCATCAGGTCGCCTTCCCTGTTTCTCAAGTACCGGTCAGCCCTCAGACTTCCCCTGGTATCAAGCCGCCCCAGGACCTCGTCCTCAAACTCCAGACGCCTGGCTGTCCCGCGGTATTCCTTCAAAAGCCTGCAGCCCTGGTCTGTCTCACATATCCAGGAGCCGCGTCCCTTTCTCACGGTTCTGACTTCCATATCATACTGTTCTAAGGCTTCCACGTACTTCTCGTTCATCCACAACCCCTCCACACTCTTATCCCATCACATTTAGTCGAAACGGGAAGCTGCCGTTTCAGCTACTTCTAGGGTATGTAAAGATTTGGTTGTTTATGACAGGAGAAATGGAGGACCGGGTTCAATCCCCATTTTGTGTATAGTGTACAAACCATTCCCGCCGTATTGCCCACATCATGCCGAAATGTCCTGATATGACAGTAAATAAATGTGAAAATGACAACAATTCCTCTGAAAAAGCAATATAATAATTCTGTAAATATTTACAAGGCACACAAAGGAATGAATCATGAGCTCATATATTTTTGAAACAGTGGAATTTGAAAAGAAATATCCGGTTAATGCGTTTGTGGCTTCTATCCAGAGCAGCAGTTTCCATTGGCACTACGAATACGAACTGCTGGCAGTACTGAAAGGAAGCATTACGGTCAGAGTCAGCTCCAGGGTACTGGTCCTTAAAAAGAACGATATCATATTAATCAATTCCAAAAGCGTGCATGAAATTCAATGCGAGCAGGGAGACAACCTGTGCATGGTTCTGCAGCTGGACCCGGCGTTGTTTAAGAATGAAAAGGGGGAGACCATCTTCTACCGCTTCTATTTAAACAGTGTGACCGATGAACTGCCTGTGAGAGGCGGATATCTGCATTTTGTAAGGAGGGCTGCCAGAATCGTACTGGGCTCCCTTAAAAAGGAGGAGGAAAAATCATACTACCGCGTCTGCGCCGAGGTATATACCCTGATTGCCGATCTGTTTGAATATGTGGAGTATGACATGAGCATGCAGACAGGACAGTCTGACCATGATATCACTCTTCTGATGGAGATCATCGATTATATCAGGGACCATGTGGAGGACCGGGACGTCTTAAAGCACCTGTGCAGGGAAATCGGCATGAGCAGCAAGACCGTGTACCGGTATCTTAAAAATCATGTGGGCATGTCGGTTAAGGATATGGTTGACACGCTGAAGGTGGATAAGGCCAAAAAGCTTCTCAATCACACGGAGAAAAACATGAACTGCATCATTGACGAATGCGGATTTGGTTCTGAAAACACATTTTACCGGATTTTCAGACAGAGCACCGGACTGACCCCCAGGGAGTACCGGCAGAAGGGACTTGAACAGAAGGACAACGGCATCCTGAAGGGCTATCTGGATTTTGAAGAATGTGAGGCTGAAACAATCATACTGGAAATATTGGAGGAACAGAAATAATGGATTACAGCAAGGAAAACAGGCTGTCCTATACAGAAAGGGCCCGCCGTATCGTGGATTCCCTAACCCTGGAAGAAAGGGTCTCCTTAATGAGCGGTTCCATGACGTTCGAGGAAGTAAGGGGAGCCATCAAGAAGAAAACAAAGGAACACTATAATCATTTTCCCTACCCCGCAGGAGGAATCCCGGAAAAAGGAATCCCCGCCGTCCTTTTCTGCGACGGTCCAAGGGGCGTTGTCTGCGGCAATGGAAAAAGCACCTGCTTTCCGGTGTCCATGCTGCGCGGGGCTTCCTTCGATACGGACCTGGAAGAAGAAATCGGGGAGGCCATGGCAGAGGAGGTACTGGCCTACGGAGGGAATCTGTCTGCCGGCGTATGTATCAATCTTCCCTACAATCCCGGATGGGGAAGAAGCCAGGAAACATACGGCGAAGACTCCTTCCATCTGGGCGAGATGGGCGCCGCCCTTGTGCGGGGCATACAGAAAAAGGGCGTCATTGCGTGTGTCAAGCATTTTGCCTTCAATCAAATGGAAAATGCCCGTTTCAAAGTAAATGTGGACTGCACCAGGAGAACGGAGCGCGAAGTATTCCTTCCCCACTTCAAGAAATGTATTGACCAGGGGGCCGGAGCCGTTATGAGTTCCTATAACCTTTACAAGGGGGTCATGTGCGGCCATAACGGATATCTGCTGGACCAGGTTCTTAAGGATGAGTGGGGGTTTGACGGTTTCGTCATGAGCGACTTTGTATGGGGTGTGAAGGATACGGCGGCGGCTGCCAACGGCGGACAAACCATGGAGATGTGTGTCACCAAATACTTTGGCCAGAATCTGGTAAACGCGGTTAAGGAGGGGCTGGTGGATGCGAGCAGGATTAACGATGCCGCCCTGCGTATCGTGCGCACACTTCTGGCATTTGAGGATAAAAAAGAACATGTAAGACCTAATGTGATTGGGTGCAAAAAACACACAATGCTTGCTCTGGAATCAGCCAGGGAGGGCATCACCCTGATCAAAAACCAAAACCAGGTGCTTCCCCTTGACAAGAAATCCACCAGGCAGGTGGTGGTCCTGGGACGGCTGGCACAAAAGGAAAATACAGGTGACAGAGGTTCCAGCCAGGTGTACCCTCCCTATGTGGTGACCGCAGTCAAGGGAATTGCCGCGGCATCCCCCAAAACAGAGGTTATCTATTATGAGGGCAGCAATCCGGAGCACAGCCGGCACCTGGCCCAGGAGGCCGACGCGGTCATATTTGTTGTTGGTTATGATTATAACGACGAAGGCGAGTATGTGGCTGAGGACAGAAAGGATGTCTACACCGGCGCAGTGGGCGGCGACAGAAGAAACGGACTGGGCCTTCACGGCGCGGACAGGAAATTGATTGAGGCGGCCGGTCCTGCCAACAAAAACTCCATCGTGGTCCTCATCGGAGGCAACATGATTATGCTGGAAGGCTGGAAAGACCAGGTGGCGTCCATTCTCATGGGATACTATCCGGGTATGGAAGGCGGGACAGCCCTGGGGGAAATCATTTACGGCGACGTGAATCCCAGCGGAAAGCTGCCCTTTGTGATTCCCAATAGGGAGGACCAGCTTCCGTCCGTGGACTGGAACGGAACCACCCAGTATTACGATTATTACCATGGATACAGGAAGCTGGACAAGGAGGAAATCCGCCCCGCAGTACCTTACGGCTTTGGACTGTCCTATACCACATTTTCAGTGGAATGCATGAAGGCCTGGACAGCAGACGGTCTGGTATATGCCTGCTGCGATGTAAAAAACACCGGCGGCAGGGAGGGGACAGAAGTCTTACAGATGTATGTGGGTTTCCCCCAGTCAAAGGTAGACCGTCCCGTCCGAACATTGAAGGGATTTAAGCGGAGCAGTCTCCAGCCAGGCGAAAAGAGGACTGTCGTTATCTCCTGTCCTGTGGAGGAACTGGCCTGGTTTAATGAGGAAACCGGTTCCTTCGAGACAGAGCATATGGAATATGAGATTTACATGGGCACCAGCAGCGCGCCGGAAGACCTGCTCATGACAACTATTACAATATAGGGGGAAATCAAGATGGAAAACAAACCATCCTTATGGGAGAAACTTGCCTTTGCCGTTGGCGACGGAGGCTGCAATTTCGTTTGGACCACCATTGGTTCATTCCTGACATTATATTACACGGACAGCGTGGGGATCAGCGCCGCTGTCATAGGCACCATTATGCTGCTGACAAGACTTCTTGACGGGGTAACGGATCTGGGTATGGGGGCCCTCATAGACAGGACCCGCACACGCTGGGGCAAAGCCCGCCCGTGGGTCCTCTGGTCCGCCGTACCCATGGGGCTGGGGCTGGTTCTTCTGTTCAATGTTCCTGCCTCCCTGGGAAGCAGCGGAAAGATTGCATATGCAGCCATTACATACACCCTAATGGCGGCTGTCATCTACACGGCCTGCAATCTTTCCTACAACACCCTTCTGTCACTGACAGCGCCCAACCCAAAGGACAGGGTTCTCATGAGCTCCCTGCGATTCTTCTGCACCATGGGTGTTGTTCTTATCATCAACTACAATACCATGAACCTGGTGGAACGTTTTGGCTGGAATGGGATGGCTTTCGCCTTCGGAGTCATTGCGGTAGTCCTGCTGCTCATTACCTTCTTCTTTACAAAGGAACGCTCCATCGCGGGAATATCGGGAAAGAGTGAGAAAAAGATTCCCGTGGGCCAGTCTTTCAGGTTATTGTTCAAGAATAAATACTTTATATTTGTCACCCTGATTTTTGTCATAAATTATACAGCCCTTGGTGTCAACAACGGTCTGCGCATCTTCTATGCCAGGGATGTCCTTGGCAATGCAGGGCTGATGGGAACGCTCACCTTATGTTTTATCCTGCCCAAAATGATTGGCAACCTTCTCTATCCCCAAATTACAAGGATAATGGGAAAATGGAAAAGTCTGGTTCTGGGATACATCCTGGAAATGGCAGGAGTAGCCGTCATGGCCCTCACACCTTCCTCCCTGGGCACTGCCGTGGCGGGCCTGGTACTGCTGGGAATCGGAGGCATCCCCCATACGGCGGGCCTGTTTGCCCTGGTAGCTGACGTAATTGATTACGGCGAATGGAAAACCGGGGTCCGCATTGACGGCCTCACCAATTCCGCCACCAGCTTCGGCATGAAGGTAGGAGCCGGCCTGGGCTCTGCCATCGTGGGATGGGGACTGGCCTGGGGAAATTACAACGGCAGGCTGGCTGCCCAGACAGCAGAAACCGTGTCAGCCATCAAAATCCTGTTTACGGCAGTTCCCTTTGCCCTGTTTTCAGCGGGGCTGATAATCATTATGTTTACCAATATTGACAAAATATACCCTCAGATTTCCAGGGATTTGGCGGCGGGAAGGTCTGAGGCCGGACAATAGGCTTCCCGCCCGAAAACACCCCCGGAGCAGTGTGAATTATCGTAATATAATTCACACGTTCCGGGGGTGTTTCACTTATCTTTTTATTTATCTGTTTGTCTGTCTATTCATCCTTCCAGTGCAGGTGGTGAAGCTGACCGTTCAGCTCCAGCTTGCCGAATCCATTCTGTCTCAACGCCTCGTACAGCACGATGGCCGCGGAATTGGACAGGTTCAGGGAACGGATATCGCCCCACATGGGAATCCGGATGCAATGGTCCTCATTGTCCACCAGAATCTCCTCCGGGATGCCGGCGCTTTCCCTGCCGAACATGAGATAGCAGTCCGGCCTGTAGGACACATCGGAATACACCTTGTGGGCTTTGGTGGTGGCAAAATACATGCTGCCCCGGGCCTGGGGATTGCGCTCCAGGAAGTCCTGATAATCGCTGTACACAGTCACGTTCAGTTTGTCCCAGTAGTCCAGCCCTGCCCTCTTTAATGCCTTCTCATTGAGCTTAAAGCCCAGGGGCTCGATGAGATGGAGCCTGGTCCGGGTGGCAACGCAGGTACGGCCGATATTGCCTGTATTGGACGGCATTTCCGGTTCTAATAGTACAATATTCATCATGGTATGCTGCGCCTTTCTGCTATTCCCCGCCGTCCAGTCTTTTCACGAACCTTGCCATGCGTCCCAGGGCTTCCTTCAGTTTATCCAGGGAGTAGGCATAGGAAACTCTCACGAATCCCTCCCCGCAGTCCCCAAATGCGGTGCCCGGCACCACAGCTACCTTTTCCTCTTCCAGGAACCGGGTGGCGAATTCCTCAGATGTCATTCCGAAACGGCTGATGTTGGGGAAGGTATAAAACGCGCCCATGGGCTCAAAGCAGGTAAGGCCCATCTCCTCATAGGCGTGGAGAAGAAAACGCCTGCGCTGATTGTAGGATTCCCGCATCATGGCCACGTCCGGATCCCCGTTCTTCATGGCTGACACGGCTGCGTACTGGCTGGTGGTAGGGGCGCACATGATGGCGTACTGATGAATCTTCAGCATCTGCTCCAGAATGATATGGGGAGCTGCGGCATAGCCCAGACGCCAGCCCGTCATGGCATAGGCCTTGGAGAAGCCATTGATGAGCACGGTCCTCTCCTTCATTCCGGGGAAGGATGCAATGGTCACATGGCGCTTGCCGTTGTATGTCAGTTCGGAATAAATCTCATCAGAAATCACAAACAGATCCTTTTCCAAGACAATATTTACAATTTTTTCCAATTCCTCTTTTTCCATAATGGCACCCGTAGGGTTGTTGGGGAAGGGAAGGATGAGAATCTTTGTCTTGTCTGTAATCTTCTCCAGAAGCTTTTCCGGAGTCAGCTTGAACTGGTCCTTTTCCTCCAGCTCAATGGTCACGGGCACGCCGTCTGCCAGGGTAACACAGGGCATATAGGACACGTAGCTGGGCTGGGGAATCAGTACCTCATCTCCCTCGTTTAACATGGCCCTCAGGGCAATGTCGATGGCCTCGCTTCCGCCTACCGTTACCAGGATCTCCTGGTCCGGGTCATATGTAGCGCCGCATCTGCGCTTTAAATATTCGCATATCTCCACTTTAAGGGGCTTTAAGCCGGCATTGGAGGTATAGAAGGTACGCCCCTTTTCCAGGGAATAGATACCCTCCTCACGGATGTGCCAGGGCGTCTCAAAATCCGGCTCGCCCACGCCAAGGGAGATGGCGTCCTTCATCTCACTTACAATATCAAAGAATTTACGGATACCGGACGGCGGTATCTTTACGATTTTATCTGATAATGGGTTTCTCATGGAGTAATCAGCATCCTTTCATCCTGCACCTGCTCACTGATAATGGTGCCGTGGTCTTTGTATTTTTTCAATACGAAATGGGTTGCAGTGCTTAATACGGATTCCATCGGTCCCAGCTTGTCGGATACGAACTGGGCAATCTGGCGCATGGTTCTGCCCTCGATGAACACAGTGAAGTCATAGGCTCCGCTCATGAGATACACGGCCTCCACCTCGCTGTATTGGTAAATGCGCTCCGCTATCTTGTCAAAGCCCATGCCCCTCTGAGGAGTTACCTTTACCTCGATTAACGCCACCACCTTTTCCTCGCTGGTATTATCCCAGTTAATCAGTGTATGGTATCCGCAGATAATGTGTTCCTTCTCCATCTCCGCTATCTCGTTGGCCACCGCTATTTCGCTTTCTCCCAGCAGTATAGCCAGGTCCTTAAGGTCGATTCTGCTGTTTTTCTCAATGACTGCAAGTATCTTTTCTCTCATAATATATCATCCTCCATCCTTCCATGTTTATATAGCTTCTTAGCTGTCTCATATTATCTTTGTCAGTTCATCGGGCTGGGGCCGCTCCAAAAATCCGGCTCTCTCCTGTCCATGGCGTATCTGCCTGGCATTTCCATCCGCCACACTTCCGATGACGCTCGCGGGAATTCCCTCTGCCATGAGCCTTCTCACCAGCTGCCCTCCCCTGTCCGAGGCCAGGATGGCGCAGTTTCCGCTGTACAGCCGGTAGGGATTCAGTTCAAACAGCTCGCATATCTCTACCGTTACCTGCCGCATAGGCATACTTCTGAGGTCCACATCAATGCCCGCGTTAAATATCCCTGATAAATTCCAAAGGGCAGCTAAAACGCCGCCCTCTCCTGCATACTCGTAAGCAGTGAAGGAGCAGGGCTCCTTCTTCTGTTCACGTTTTATCCATTGTTCCACGGAGTATGGCTCCGTTTCATCCAGACACCTTAAGAACACAGGCGAAAAGCGCCCATTGAGCACATCCCGCTTTTCTGAGCCTATCTTTACAGTCCCCGCAAATCCGGCATGACCTGCCATCACCAAATCCTGACCCGGCCTCATGAAGCCGTCGCGCTTCTCAAATCCGCCTGGTCCCTGTCCGGCCGTCCGCATTATGGTCCCTCCACCGGGGTGACCGTGGGGCCTCCCCCGGCCGGCGCCGGATTTGCAGCGGGCGCCGGGTTCGCTGCCGGCGCCGGATTTGCAGCGGGCGCCGGGTTCGCTGCCGGCGCCGGATTTGCCGCTGCCGGGTTCGCCTCCGGGGCCGGGGCCGCCTCAGCAGCCGGCTGCGTCACGCCCGGGCCTCCCTCCACACCGGTAACCGGCGCTGTCTCGGCCGGGGCTGTATCCACGGGCGCCGTCACATCCGGCACCACCGGCAATGCCACCGGCAGATCAGGACCTACCCGGTAAATGGCCTTGGATGCATTGTAGGTGTCCTTGTTTAGCAGGGTTCTCTCCTGCTCCACACCGTCCACAGTCACTACCTTCCATAATCTGGATCTGAGTCCTGTATGGGAGGACTGGACCTTGACCCTTGCTCCCGGAGCCAGGGTGTTGTCTACAATGAGCTGAGGCTCGCCCGGACTGGTGCTTCCCAGGGTCTCAGACACGTATTCCACCTTGCGGTTGGCCGGCCTTGTCTCCTTGCCGTATATGGTAAAGGTAAGCTTCCTGCCGGAGGTATACCCTTCCACATAAATAGGGGTACTGTAATTGTTCTGTATCTTAATATCCTTATATGTGCCTGCAATGGCCGCATCCCTGGATGGTTTCACATAGGTGACAATCATGGAGTGGTTCTGTCTCTGGACAATCTCCACCTCCGCTTCCAGGGAAGCGTTATACAGAGTGGTAGCCAGCTGGCACACGCCTCCTCCGATACTGTCCACCACCTGGCCATTCTCATAAGCCGCCGCTGTCTTATACCCGTTGGCTGTGGTAAAAGGCTGCAGGCATTCATAGCCTGACAGGACATCCCCCGGCATTAGCACATGGCCGTTAATCTTAGCCGCGCCTACTGCCAGGTTGGTGGAGCGGGCTGCGCCGCTGCTGCTGAAATCAGTTGTATATGTGCCCAGCACATCCTGTATGGTGGCCAGGGCTTCACTGGTAATGGCCGGCTGTTCTTCTGTTACCTGGGCCGTTACCTCTATGGGCTTTTCCAGACCGGCTTCCAGTGCCTCATTCAGGGCTGCCTCCGTTCCCGCCACGTCAACCACGCGTCCGGGCACAGAGTCCGTAATGACAAACTGTCCATTTTCTCTGGTTATAGATGCATTCCGGGGCTCCGCCGTGATTCCCTGGCACTGTGTATCCACAAAGGCCTTCACCTTAGCGGAATCCACCTCTGTCTCCAGTTCAATATCCACGGGCGCCGCCGCCAGATCTTTTTCAATCATATACTGTTTAATCAGGCTGCCGCCGGCATACTGGCCGGCCGCCTCATCAATTGCGTCTGTGTTAATCCAGTGAAAGCCCAGCTCCCCCGCCGTGGTGGCCACGTCCTGTCCATCCACGCTAAGGGTCACTGACTGGGCCGCCAGGCCGTCCACATATTCCTGGACCGCCGCCTTCGCCTCCTCAGCCGTCATTCCGGCCAGGCTCTGGCTGCCTGCGGTTATCCCGGCCGGCAGCACAGGCGCCGCCCAGGCAATCACTGGAAATGCCGCAAGCAGCGCCATACTGATGACCGCTGTCAGGCCGGCATTACCTATACGATTCCTCATAAATTCTCCTCTTCCAAACTGTAATGCAATTAATACATAAGTGCGCTTAAGGCCATAGGAACAATCATAGCCAGCACTAATACAACAACAATGATGGTGGAAATGATTTTCTTGGTCCTTGGATCTCTCATATTAAGCATTGTACATTCACCTCTTTTAATAATATACCTCAGAATCTCTTCTTTAGTCTTTCTGTTCCCCGGATATTCTTCTGGTCATCCGTCCGTACCGGGAGATAATATTGTCAATCATCCGCGACACCTCACCGCGGCTCATGGCGTCTATCTGCACAGCTATGTCTATTCTATGACATTTTAACAAATCGTGCAAGTATTCTTTTTGCCTTTTTGTGGGCGGCTGCTCTCTTTTTGCCTTATAAATCAAGGGTTTTGCCGCAAAAGCCTCCGGATGCTCCCTGCCATGGCGGGCCATCATCGCCTGATACAGTCCATGAGCCGCCTCCGCGTCCGCCTGGGCCCGGTGGGCCGTGGACTGAGAAACCTCATAAAAGGAGCAGGCGCGGGTCAGATTCCGTTTCACATCCGCGGGCATAAACAGACGGCAGATGCCAAGGGTATCAATCCCCTCCCGCTCAAAATCCAGCCCGCTGTTCACCGCCGCCCGTTTCAGGAAAGCATAATCGAACAATATATTATGCCCCAGCAAAGGCAGATTTCCGCAGAACCGGACCGCATCCCCAATAATATCCTCAATCACAGGAGCGTCCTTCACCATATCATCCGTAATCCCCGTAAGCTCCCTAATCCGCTCTCCCAGCTGCCGCATAGGATTCACCAGAGTGACAAACCTCTCCTCCACCCGGCCGTCCACCACCCTCAAGGCGGCAATCTCCGTAATCTTCTCCAGCCTGGCCTCCAATCCCGTAGTCTCCAGGTCCAGGGCTATGTATGAATTCGTCATATCTTCCTCTTTCCAATAAAAAATAAACACCGCAAAACCACATGAAGCCGTATTCTAAAACAAACCTCATATTTATGACCCATTCTACTACACTTATGGAGGAAATGGAACTGGAAATAATAGAATACAAAGAAAACATTCAATCACCTGCTATCCGTCCTCCATCCCCAAAACCGGATATCTGGCAAGCGCGTCCTTCACATCCATGAATTCATATCCAACCCGGCGTATGTCCTCCTGGGACACATGTTCCGGATTCACTGCATAGGTAATGGTAAACCTGCCCTCAGAGGAGCTGTGTATCATGTGGGCCGGTACCATGGCAGAACCGGGAAACGCCCCTTTTTCCATCAGCTCCATGGTATAGGGCGTCCCCCTGTAGCCGTAACGGCGTATGAGCCCGTCCACCTCCGGATTCTCGCCAAACCCCTTTATTCCCGGCGCAATGACCAGTAATTCCCCGCCGTCCTCGATCATCATCCGTGTGCGGTAAATGGCCTTGTTTCCCACCCAGGTGGTGGAGAACTCCTCCGGCTCCAGATAAGCCACCACCTTTTTTGCCCGGCGTTCCACCTGTGTGATGCAGCGTCTTTTTGCCAAAGCAGCCGCATGTTCATAGACCTGCCTGGACGCGCCGGTAAAGATGCCGTGAAGGGCGGGCCTCCCCAAAGAACCGGATCTGTTCCCCACGGCTCATGGCCCTGTGGGTCCCCACCGCAGGCATAACGCGCACTTCGGCCTCCATGCTCAGACGGTGATACAGATAGGAGGTGATAACACCCCCATAGGAATAACAGCGTGTGATATCCGGCGGCACTAAGAGGATACGTCCGGCCCTCGGAAGTCCCTCCAGCATGTAATCCAGTACGTGCTCCGCCTGTTTCCTGTACTGTTTCGTGAACTGTCCCGTAAACTGTTTCTGACTGGATGGAGCACTACTTCCTATGCTTTTCCCTGCTGTATATGAGTACCAGCAGTACGATGATAACGCCCTGCATAATCTGACGCCCTGCCTCCGGAATATTGACAATGGTCAGAAAATCATCCAGTATGGTCATGATAATGGCGCCCGCTATGGTTCCGATATATCCGCCCTTTCCGCCGGTAATGGCGGTTCCCCCGATGATGACGGCCGCTATGGTCTTTGTATTGTAGCTGGTACCCACATCCAGGAAGCTGGTACCCGTGTATCCCACCAGGAAGAAACCGGAGACAGCCGCTATGACCGCGGATATCAGATATACGGAAAATGTCACCCTTCCTGTGTGTATTCCCGAAAACCTGGCCGCCTGCTCATTGGTGCCCACGGAATATATCTTCCTTCCATAGGGAGTATTCCGCAAAAGCACAATGGTCACGGCTGCCATGACAGCCCATATGACCACAATACCGGAGAGGATGCCTATGAAGCTCTGGCCGCAGACAGCCTTTAGAAGTGGGGACGCATTGCCCTTGGGGGCGCCTTTTGTGTAAATAAGAAACACGCCCTGGATGACCGTACCCACGCCAAGGGTCATGATAAAGGGCGGTATCTTAAGCCAGTGGATTCCCACTCCGTTGATAAATCCCACCATTGCTCCCATGACAATAACCGCCAAAAGCGCGGCGGTCAGGTTTTCATCCCGGCCCATCATGATCTGGGCCGCAATCACATTGGCAAACGTGATGGTATTGGCGATGGATAAATCGATTCCTCCTGTCAGTATGGTCAGGTTCTGTCCGATTGCGGCGATTCCCATAAAGGAGGCCAGCCTCAGGATTCCGGCCACATGGGTGGGCTTTAGATATCCCGGAGACATAATCTGGGCCGCCAGCAGTAATACCACCAGTATAACATAAACCATAACCTGTGAACTGCCTGCGTTTTTCTGAATGAACTGTAGCTTGGAAGCCTGTCTGCTCTTTTCTTCTCCCATTTTCTTTCACCTTACCTTTCTATCCTTAAATAATAAGTCCCCACAGTCCCTAACGCCTCTTATGCAGCGCGCTGAGCGACAGGGCTGCAATCAGTATCAGGCCCTGGCATATGAACTGGTAAAATGAAGAAACGCCAAACAGGTTCAGCATATTATTTATGATGGAAATGATGAACACGCCTGCTATGGTCCCCAGCGGGTCCCCCACCGCGCCTGTCATGGCGGTTCCGCCCACCACCGTGGCGGTGATGGCGTTCATGGCGTAATTTTTGCCTATAGTCGCATCGGCGGAATTCATCTGGGCGCTTAAGAATATTCCGGCCACCGCGCACAGGAGTCCGGCCAGACAATAGGCCCGGAATTTTATCTTTCCCACCCGGATGCCTGTGGAGTAGGCCGCATTTTCACTGCCCCCAATGGCCCTCAATGCCTTGCCGTAGGGCGTGCTGTTGGCAAGACGTCTCGCCAGACAGAGGATGAGGATAAAAAGAAGAAAGGGAGCCGCGCCGGAATATCCCCGGGTCAGGAATTTGGCAAAAGCCTTATGTACACTTCCCCCCGGATTGGGCATGAGCAGTAAAGCCATGCCGTCAAATACGGCTGTGGTTGCTATGGTTACAATGATGGGGGCCAGACGCCCTTTGGTGACGAGAACACCGTTTGCAGCCCCGCAGGCCAGCCCCACCGCTGCCGCTGCCCCCAGGGCAGGAACAAACCCCCAGGCAGAGTCCGGGTTCATGGACAGGACGCAGACCACGTTGCACAGGGCCACGATTCCTCCCAGGGACAAGTCAATACCTCCCGTGAGAATAATCAGCGTCTGCCCCAGGGCAGCCATCAGTAGCGGAAAGGAAGAACGCAGAAGATTCTTGAAATTCCCCAGAGTAAAAAAGTCCTTATTAAATATGCTTACAAAAACCATGAGAGCTGCCAGGAATACATATATGATGACCGTATGACCGTGTTTGTGCCAGAAATTCTTATTCATCCTGTTCTTCACCCTTCCTCACCTTCCTTCCTGTTCTTTCCCAGCCCCATGCCCAGCTGCATGATTCGTTCTTCTGTCAGATCTTCCTTCTCCAGGATACCGGATATCCTTCCCTCGTACATGACAATCACCCGGCTGCTCATGCCGATTACCTCCAGCATGTCGCTGGAGTTCATAACTACCGCCACGCCCTGGGCCGCCAGGCCGTGCATGATTTGATAGAATTCCCGTTTGGCTTCCACATCAATGCCGCGGGTAGGCTCGTCAAAGAGAATCACCCTGGACTCCGTGGCCAGCTCCTTGCCAAGAACCACCTTCTGCTGGTTTCCCCCTGAGAGACTGGATACAGGCAGGTCCAGCCCTCCCATTTTAATGGAGAGCTTTGACACCATGGACTCGCTGAATGCCTGTTCCGCCTTTTTGTCTATGAAACATCCCTTCATGCGCTTTTTCATACTGGAAATGGACAGGTTGTGACGGTTGGAAAGCTCCAGCATCAGGCCCTGGTTCTTCCGGTCGGAGGGCACCAGGGCAATTCCGTTTGCAATGGCCTGTCCCGCGTTCTTTATTCCCACCCGTTTTCCATTTACAATAATCTCTCCCTCAGACAGGGGATAGAGTCCGCTGACAGCATTGAGCAGTTCTGTCTGTCCGTGTCCCTGCAGTCCGGCCACCCCCAGTATCTCTCCTTTATGTACCTGGAAGCTGACGTGGTTCAGCTTATGGTCCGCATCCGCCAGGTTTTTTACCTCAAATATGACCTGGCTGTGGTCTGCCTGGCATACAGACGGAGGGAATACATGATTCAGGGAACGCCCCACCATCATGCGTATCAAATCATCCTCATTTATCTCGTTCATGTTCCTGGTCCCAATATAACATCCGTCCTTGAATACAGTAATCCGGTGGCCCAGCTCAAACAGCTCCTCCAGACGGTGGGAAATGAAAATAATTGTCTTTCCGTCCGCAATCAGATTGTGGATAATCTGATACAGCTGCTTTACCTCCTTTTTCGCCAATGCGGAAGTCGGCTCGTCCAGAATAATCAGTTCCGGGTCCCTGACCAGAATCTTAAGGATTTCCGCCATCTGCTGTTCAGCCACCGGCAGGCTGCCCACAGTGGCATCCGGATCAATGTGGATTCCATAGCGGTCCATAACGTCCAGAATGCGCTTTTTGATTTCCCTTCTGTTGATTCTTCCCAGACGGGTAACCGGCTCCTGGTTTAAATAGATATTTTCCCAGACCGTCATTTCCCCCACCAGCGTCAGCTCCTGGAACACCATGGCAATTCCCAGTTTCTGGGACTGCTCAGGATTCCGGATTTCCACCTTTTTACCATGAAAATAAATCTCCCCTTCATCCGCCTGATGGATTCCCGCAAGAATCTTAAGTATGGTACTCTTTCCGGCCCCGTTCTCCCCGGCCAGCACATGTACTTCCCCCTTGCTGCAGGAAAACGGATGGAAAAAGCCAGGGGACTGCTTGAGAATACCAACATGAAAATGTATGAGATTTCATCCAGGGTAGGATATGAAAATGCGGCCTATTTCAGCGCCGCATTCAAACGATATTATGGAAAATCTCCCTCTGAGTACCAGAGCCGGAGGTAGGGCGGACGGCTGGCAGGGAGAAAAAATTTATAAAATCTTACGCCTCCCTGCCCGGACATTCCTCCCGCAGAAAGCATTCACAGCATTTAGGGCGCCTCGCAACGCAAATGGTACGCCCCAGGGTGATGATATGTATGTTCCACAGAATCCAGTGGTCCTTTGGCAGCACCTTCATCAGAGCATACTCTATCTTCTCGGGATCCTCCTCTTTTGTAAGGCCCAGCTTCCTGGAAATGCGCTTTACATGAGTATCCACCACAATACTGGGCTCGTTGTATATGTTCCCGCGTATGACATTGGCTGTCTTACGTCCCACGCCGGCAAGGGAGGTAAGCTCCTCTATGGTCTTTGGCACCTCTCCGCCGAACCGTTCCACCAGGTCCCGGCAGCAGGCAATGATATTCTTAGCTTTCATGTGATAAAACCCAATGGAATGGATATCCTGCTCCAGCTCCTTTAAATCCGCCATAGCAAACTTTTCCAGTGTATCATACTTTTGAAACAAGTCAGCTGTCACAATATTTACCCTGGCATCCGTGCACTGGGCGCTCATAATGACCGCAATCAGCAGCTGCCAGGGAGTCTCGTGATTCAGATAACAGCGGTACTGCGTACCGTATTCCCTGTCCAGTGCAGACAGGATACGGTCAATACGGGCGGTGAGTTCTGCTTTTGTTTCCCTGACGGCTTTTCTTCCAGTCTCAGGTCGCTTCAAAATGGTTTTCTGCGGCATATATCCAATCCTTTCATCACAACGTTCTTGTTGTATTTACAACAATGCAAGGTCCATCACCTGATCCTGACCGCCCTTGCATTGTACGTCAGCGGGTCCCTGTGCCTGTAGTCAAACAGCACCAGGGTTCCGTCTCCCATGGCCTCAATATGGGCCATCTTACTCATCTGCCTGGAATCATACCCTTCATAATCCGTAAGATACAGGGGGGATTTCTCCTCCCTTTGAAAAAACTGCCGGACAGCCTGTTTATAGGGGCTTTGGTCCCGGGCAAAGGAGGGACGGCTTTTTACATTTTCCCTGAGATATAAGTCATACATGAGAAGGTCCCTGAACCGTTCCATGACAGAGGCATCCATCCCCGCAGCCCCATGTCCGGCTATGATGCTGTACAGTATCTCATATCTGGCTATCCTGCTGTGGCTGATGCCGGTGAGATGGTTCTCCCGGTAAAATGCAGCCATATCCAGAAACATTTCATAAGGCGAACCGTATGCTCCCGCAAGCTCGGCCAGGGTATGGACGAACTGCCTGCTGTTATAATACACCTCTGTCATATCCTCCACTCCCTTTAGCTCCAGGATGTCTCTGTAGGACAGCCAGCGGGTGGACAGGACCTCATAGGGCGGCCTGGAGGAATAGCAGAGACCATAGGACGGCGCCATTTCTTCCATATAAGAACCTTTCAGTACTTTCAGGAAGCCCAGCTGAAGCTGCTCCGGCTCCATGGAATACACCTGATTGAATGAATGGCGGAAGCATTCCAGATTCTCACTCGGCAGCCCCGCAATCAAGTCCAGATGCTGATGGACGTTATGCCCTTTATTAATTGTGCCGGTAATACGGCGTATCTCGTCTATGTCAGTCTTGCGGCGTATGGCCTTAAGCGTGTCCGGATTGGTGGACTGGACGCCAATCTCCAGCTGGATCAGTCCGGGACGCATCTGGCCCAAAAGCTCCATTTCCTCCTGGTCCAGCAAATCAGCGGCAATCTCAAAATGAAAATTAGTGACTCCGTTGTCCTGACTTTGTATAAACTTCCAAATGGCCATGGCATGTTTTTTATTGCAGTTAAAGGTCCTGTCCACAAACTTTACCTGAGACACTCCGGCCGCAAGGAAATAGGCCAGCTCATCAAGGACCAGTTCCAGGCTTCTGAACCGTACGCTCTTATCAATGGAGGACAGGCAGTAACTGCAGGAGAAGGGGCAGCCCCGGCTGCTCTCGTAATATATGATGCGGTGCTCCAAATCCTTTATATCCATATTTTTATAAGGAAACGGTATCCGGCTCATATCCATGGCCTGGCGGACACCGGTATCTGCCAATGAACCGTCGGGGAGGCGAAAGGAAAGCCCGGGTATATCTTTCAGACCGGCCTGTCTCTCCGGCAGACGTTTTCCACCGCCCACCCTCTTTTCGCACCGCTTATCCACATAATATCCGGCCAGCTGTGCAAAGGTCTCCTCCCCCTCCCCCTTCATAATGCCTGTTACCTCCGGCAGCTCCCGAAGCACTTTAGCCGCGTCAAAGGACACCTCCGGGCCTCCCAGCCATATGGGAACATCCGGCAGTATTTTCCCCAAATCCGCCACCAGGTATCTGATGTATTCTATATTCCAGATATAACAGGAAAAGGCAATCACATCCGGTTCTCTACTGAATATATCCTGAAGAATCAGGTCCGGCTGGTGGTTGATGGTGTACTCGGCCAGCTCAATAAACGGCTCTGCAGGGCCCTCCCGGCATGTCCCGGTTTCCCGTTTTATTGCCCGGTCATTCCTGCCGCCCGCTTCACCCGCCCCCAATATCTGGTCCGCGTAGGCCTTCAGGCTGTAAATTCCCAGATTGGAATGTATATATTTCGCATTGACAGCCGTCAGCAGTATCTTCATGAGACTATACCTCTAGCTCGATTTTATGGCCTGTGGACTGGTACTGGTAATAGCGCACTCCCGCCGCATTCAGCATGCGCTTGGACGCCTTCACCGCCGGCGTGTCCGCATATTTGTCTTCCCTGTATACAATGGTCCTGATTCCTGCCTGTATAATGGCCTTGGCGCACTCATTACAGGGAAACAGGGTCACGTAGAGCTTGCTTCCCTCCAGACTTCCACCTCTGTAATTAAGGATAGCATTTAATTCGCTGTGTGTGGAGTAGAAATATTTGGAATTGTAGGGGTCCTCCTTCTCATTTTCCTTGCCCCAGGGAAATTCGTCATCCGAACACCCTTTTGGGAATCCATTATATCCCATGGACAGAATCTTATTGTCCTGGCTGACGATACAAGCTCCCACCTGAGTGCTGGGGTCCTTGGAACGTTTTCCCGACAACAGGGCCACCCCCATAAAATATTCATCCCACGTTATATAATCCGCACGTTTTCCGGTCATCTTTTTTCCTCCTTTTATCCTGTTCGCAGTCCCTGGCTGTCTCTGCACACGCGCAGCATCCCCCTCCCCCGATGAGTCCGCTGTATACGCCTCCTGTTTGGACATTCAGGAACGGCTGCTTGATTGCTGCTTATATTTTCCTCTGTCTGTGAATGGATTATAACATTCCGGGCATATTTAATCAACAGAGTTGAGCAAATCTTGGCATTGGCCACTCTATGGGACCTTGCCTTTTTCCGGGATAAATGCTATATTATAACAACCGGACGGTAGCGGAATATAAGTAACTATCGCTCATTATCCTATATCTTTTACGATATCTGAAAATATCTGAATCTTAAAGATTTATCTAAACATTCTGCCCCACATGAGTCGGGCAATGATTTCCACGTTTAAATCACACCATTAATTCATCAAAAGGCAAAGGAGCTATTGTCTGGTTTATCAGAAAACGCTATAATGGGGATAGGTTCTTATATGGCTTGCCGGAAAAGGAGGCTGTATGGGAGGAACATACCTGCGTGAACAGGAATCAGCAGGGGCCAGCGGGTTCAGCCAGCTGGAGGACAAGGTAATGAAAACAGCGGCACAGTTTTTCGGGGAAGATCTGCTTCCCTATGCAGGTGTAAAGGGCCGGATAGCCCGCGTGGCGCCTACAGAGCATGTCCATCTGGAGATGCGCAGGCTGGAAGAAGACTTCAATTTCATCATGAAGGACGGTTCCTGGAGACATCTGGAATTTGAGAGCGACCGCATTCGGGAAAAGGACTTAAGACGGTTCCGTGAATATGAGGCTTACATAGGGCTTACATATGATGTTCCGGTCGCCACAACTGTGATATGCACATCCCGGGTAAAAATCCTGAAAAAGGAACTGGTCAACGGAATGAACGTGTACAGAGTAGAAGTGGTGCGGCTGAGGGACAGGAACGCGGACAAGGTCTTTGAAAAGCTGAGGCGGAAAATCAACCGGGGCAAGATACTGAGACGCCATGATGTATTTCCCCTGCTTCTGACCCCCCTGATGTCGGGAAAGATGGAAATGAGCCAGCGGATTTACCAGGGCATGGAGATTCTCCAGTGTGAGGAACTTAAGGCAGGGGATGAGGACCGAAAAAGGATGCAGTCAGTGCTGTATGCGCTGGCGGTAAAATTTTTGGACAGAGATGAATTAAAGATGATAAAGGAGAGGATTGGAATGACTGTTTTAGGTCAAATGCTGTTTGAAGACGGTATGGAAAAGGGGATAGAAAAGGGAATTGAGAAAGGCGTCCAGCAGGGGCTGGGGCGCGCAAATGCACTGATTGTAAAGCTGGCAGACGCTGGAAGGGCGGACGACATCATCCGGGCAGCATCGGATAGGACGTATCAGGAACAGTTGTTTAAGGAGTTCGGAATCTAGTAATTTTAAAAAACTTTATATAGCAGACCGCCCGTCAGGTTAAGGAGGTGTTCCTGTATATTGGCCTTTATTGAGTAATGTAAACTTTTGTGAGTCTTTAGAAGCATAAATATAAACTGTATTTTCGTACTGGTTTCTTAGGGTTATAGGATAATGTTAATCATTGTAAAGCAGACATTGTACAATTTAAATACGCTTTAAGTATATTTGATTACAGAACTATCATCAATAAACCGAAACTCAATATTAGAAAAACCTTGAATAAATTACCAAAATCTGTTATTATATAAACCTAAAAAGAAGCAACCGCCCACAAGGGGTTGGCTGAATATGAAGATAGAAATACCACCCACTCAACTGCCAAGTATCAGGGTGGTTTTTCTATGTAGCTACTTACAAAACGTAAAAACGAATGTAAGCAATGCCAAAAGGGATAGACCAAAGATCAAATATCCTATATGTTACAATTGGCTCGTCAGGAAAATTCCTGAGGATTGAGAGAGTATGAAAAAAAGTCTGTAAATTGAGATCTTCTATGATAAGTTAATGAG
>ERZ1036412.332-NODE-332-length-40622-cov-51.453743_pt1 | contig 40622 bp, 39 predicted proteins | sample MGYA00514218_ERZ1036412 | MGnify/ENA primary metagenome ERZ1036412 (study PRJEB33795, sample SAMN09464944) | human gut metagenome | host: Homo sapiens | place: USA: Stanford, California | collected 2016-11 | study: EMG produced TPA metagenomics assembly of the...
GCAAACGGTCCCCGCAGCAATTCATTCCGGCCGGATTCCCCCTCACAACAACCTCAAACCGGGGACGGAAGACTCCGCCAAAACCTCACCACACCGGACATGGTCCGTTCCGGACGCGTCCTCCCCAACCTCAGTTAAATTCAATTTTTCTCTTTTCCGTGAACTGTCAGCCTGTTTTTCCCATATGATAAATCAATAGGGGATGACGGCGCTGAAAAAAGTATCCGGTTGACGGAATACTCGGGTCAAAACAGGTCAATACTAAGGACATGAAGAATTTGACGGAGAGTGAGAACATTGATTATCAGACGTGGAGATATTTATTATGCAGATTTGAGACCGGTTGTGGGTTCGGAACAGGGCGGTGTAAGACCGGTGCTGATTATACAGAATGATATAGGGAACAAGCACAGCCCCACTGTAATCTGTGCAGCAATTACATCAAAGATGAATAAAGCGAAGCTGCCCACCCATGTGGAGCTGAATACAAAGAGGTGTGATATGATCCGGGATTCGGTAATCCTGCTCGAGCAGCTTCGGACCATAGACAAACAGCGGCTGAAAGAAAGAATCTGCCATATTGACGACGAGCTGTTAAAAGACGTGGATCGTGCGCTGATGATAAGCCTTGAGCTGGATACATAGGTTATCATTGACGAACCTCATTAAAAGATGATATAGTGACAGATGTCAGGATTTATTTTCCGTAAAGGATTTTGCACGGGCCGGTTTATATGCCGCTTTTGCAAAGATCGTTAATAAATGTACGAAAGAAACGATGGAAAGCTGTATTCAGCAGACTTTACACCATCACAGTTTAAAGGAGTAAGAAAGAAATATGGACGATGGGTATTGGCCCTTAAGTATACTGATACTGGTTGGTTTTATTCTGATTGACGCGGTTTTATACGGATTTGGTTCAGCCATACAGAACCTAAACGTAAACAGCCTTGAAAAGGAGGCGGAAGAAGGAAACGAACGGGCCGGGAAACTTTTGAGGCTGATCAATAAGCCTGGCGAATTTATCAATACGGTCCAGGTAATGACGAATATAATCGGAATAGTGGCCGGTGCTTATGTGATGCGCCAGCTCGGCCAGCTTTTCCAGATGCTTGTGAAGCATTCGGAGGACGGCCACGAGATGCTGGTTTATTCGGCGAGTGTGGCGGCGGCCGGCGTCATAGTGCTGGCGGTGCTTATCAGTTTCGGCATTGTGATTCCTAAGAAATGCGGGGCCAGAAAGCCGGAGAAGTGGGGATACGGTGTTTTTTCAATCGTGCAGGTGTTTGTGATCCTGCTGAGGCCGTTTACATTTCTCATATCGGCGCTCTCGGCACTGGTGCTGAAGCCGATGGGAATTGATTTGAATTCCGATGACGATAACGTAACACAGGAAGATATTATGCTGATGGTCAATGAAGGCCATGAGCAGGGAGTTCTGGAGGCCGGAGAGGCCGAGATGATCACGAATATTTTTGAGCTGAATGACAAAGAAGCCGGAGATATCATGACACACAGGACGAATATAACGGCGCTGGATGCGTCGATGTCACTGGACGAAGCGGTTACTTATATTCTCACGGAGGCCAACAATTCGCGTTTCCCTGTATTTGAGAAGGATATCGACGATATCATCGGAATCCTGCATATGAGGGATGCTCTGGGCTTTGCAGAGAAAGAAGAGAACCGAAGGAAGAATTTAAAAGAGCTGGACGGGCTGTTACGCGACGCCCATTTTATACCTGAGACCAGACATGTGGACACGCTGTTCAAGGAAATGCAGTCCCAGAAAATACATATGGAGATTGTAGTGGACGAGTATGGTCAGACAGCCGGAATCGTCACGATGGAAGATATTCTGGAGGAGATAGTAGGCAATATCCTCGATGAATACGACGAGGATGAGGAATATATATCCAGACGTGATGACGGAAGTTTTATTTTTGACGGGCTGGCACCGCTGGACGAGGTGGGGGAAGCCCTGGATGTGGAATTTGATGAGGAGGATTACGAGAATTACGATACCCTCAACGGATTTCTGATTTCCAAGCTGGACCGCATTCCCAAGGAAGGGGAGCAGCTTGAGGTGGAATATAAAAATTACCTCTTCAAAGTGCTTTCTGTTGAGAATAAGATGATTCATGCCGTGACGGCGGTTCCTGCTTTGGAGAAAAAAGATGAAACGGAAGTGAAAAATTAAGTATATGAACGCCTGAGCGTGGCCCGGGCGTTCTTTTGATGGCCCGGCGGTAAAAAACATCTGTGCTTTTTGTCGCAGCAGGGCGGACTGATTTGGAAGAAGGGGATTATGAGAGCGATACTGCAAGATACGAAGATTATGATGACGGACAGGATATTCCTTTCCAAGGCTGTAAGAATAGCGCTGCCTGTGGCGATGCAGGGCATGCTGAATACAATTGTCAACATGGTGGATACCATGATGATTGGCTCGCTGGGGGCCACCTCCATCGCTGCGGTGGGATTGGCCAACAAGGTGTTTTTTGTAATGACGCTGCTGGTGTTTGGCATCGTCAGCGGTTCCGGGATTCTGGCAGCCCAGTTCTGGGGAAATAATGATGTGAAAAATATCAGGAAAGTCCTGGGGCTGGCGCTGCTTCTGGCAATCGGCGCCGCGCTTGCTTTCTTTATTCCGGCAGTCGCATGCCCGAAACATGTGATGAGAATCTTTACGACTGGAGGGGATACCATACGGATCGGGGCATCCTATTTGTCCCTGGTTGCTCTTTCCTATCCTTTTATTGCCGTCAGCAACACTTACGTTGCGATGCAGAGGGCGGTAGGAAAAGTAAAAGCTCCCGTTGTAATAAGCAGCTGCACGATTTTAATTAATATTTTTTTCAATTATATGTTTATTTTCGGCAAATTCGGGGCGCCGGCCATGGGCGTGGTAGGCGCGGCACTGGCAACGCTGATAGCCCGTATTGTGGAAATGACGGCCCTCCTTCTTGTCGTATATCTGAAGAAATCTCCGATTGCATGCCGGCCCAGAGAGCTGTTCGGCTATTCGGCCTCATTTGTAAAGAAATTCTTCGCAACGGCCTCCCCGGTTATCGCAAACGAATTTATCTGGGGGCTGGGCGTTACGATGTATTCTCTGGCGTATGGGCGCATGGGGGATAACGCGGTTGCCGCTATTACGGTAGCTACGACAATCCAGGATATTATGTCTGTCCTGTTCCAGGGGCTGAGCGCAGCGACGGCGGTTATCCTCGGAAATGAGCTGGGCGCCGGCCATCTGAAAAAGGCGGAGCGGTATGCGAAGAACTTCCTGATACTCCAGTTTATTGTTACGGTTATCATGGCCTTTATCTGTGCGGGAGTCCGGTGGCAGATTATCGATCTTTACCGTCTGGGCGGAGAGGTGGCCCGGGATGTCAGTCTCTGTCTGATTGTCTTCTCGCTGTTTATGCCGTTTAAAATGTTTAACTATGTCAATATAGTGGGGGTACTGCGAAGCGGCGGTGATACGAAAGTCTGTCTGTTCCTGGACTGCAGCGGCGTCTGGCTGATTGGAATTCCGATGGCCTTTATCGGCGGCCTGGTGCTGAAACAGCCGATTTACATAGTTTATGCGATGGTTACTCTGGAAGAGGTTTATAAAACAATTTTAAGTTATATCCGTTACAGGCAGAAAAAGTGGCTGAAAAACCTGACGCTTGAGATTCAGGGGTAGGCTTACGGGGATTCAGAGTTGGTTTTTCAGGGAGATGGTAGCAAATTTCAGAGGGGGAAATTATGAACGAGGAAGAGAAGATTTTTGCAGGAAAAATGTTTGATCCGAGAAAGACGGAACTGAAGGATATCAAGCATAAGGCTCATGAGGCATGCCGCCGTTACAATGCCATGGATGAATACGATCCGGAACGGGTTGCGGTTCTGCGCGGGATTATCGGCAAAATGGGAAGAACATGTTATTTCCAGGGGCCTGTACAGTTTAACTATGGGAGCCATACGTATATCGGAGAGAATTTCTTTGCCAACTTCAACCTTATGGTGATGGATGACGCGAGAATTTTTATAGGAGATAATGTCTGTTTCGGGCCGAATGTATCGCTGATGGCCACAAATCATCCCCTGATTGCTAAAGAGAGAGTTGGACTGGATAGGAACGGCAGCACAACGATGGCTGAATTTGCAGAAGAAATCCATATCGGCGATAACGTCTGGCTGGCCTGCAATGTAGTAGTGCTTGGCGGCGTAAGAATCGGCGACGGAGCCGTGATTGGGGCCGGCAGCGTCGTGACAAAGGATATTCCGGCCCATTATCTGGCTTACGGCAATCCCTGCCGCCCGATCCGCCTCATTACGGACGCGGACAGCAGGAGTGACCTGATTCTGGAGGAGGATCGGGAACATTTTAACTTTAACAGGTAGCAGAACGCTGACCCGGTAATTACCGGATTACGGTTACATGGTATTCGCGCATCCAGAAATCCACCTGAATCAGGTAGGCCATAAGCTGGGGCGCTGCCATAAGCTGGCCATACCATGGCTTACCGTAATCCGACGGGCTTTCCAGAAAGCGTTCTGCTTTCTTTTTGTCCACAAAGCCAAGCACAGGGGAGGAAGAGTCGTTTAGGATATCACGGACACGTCCGGCCAGCAGCGCTTCGTATTTTCTGTCATAAGTCTTTGGATAGGGTGATTTCCTCCTAAACAGTATCTCGTCGGGAAGCAGCCCGCGGCCGGCTTCCCGCAGAAGCGCTTTTACAATATTGCCCCGGGCCTTCATATCCCAGGGGACATTAAAGAGATATTCTATAATACGGTGATCGGCAAAAGGAACCCGGGCCTCCAGCCCGCTGTACATACTGGTCCGATCCATTCTGTTTAACAGCGTCTGCATGAACCATCTCAGGTTCAGATAGGAGATTTCCCGCCGTCTGGCCTCCTCCGCGCCTTCCCCGGCCAGCTTCGGAACCTCTGCCACGGAAGCTTCATATGCGTGTTTTACGTAATCCTCCATTTTTAGAAAATCGAGAAAATCATCGGAAAGCAGAACCTTGCGGGCCTCCAGATCCATCGTCCAGGGGAAGGTGTCTGCTAAGAAGCATTCCTTTTTATGAAACCAGGGATAACCGCCGAAGATTTCATCCGCGCATTCCCCTGTCAGGGCAACCTTGTGCTTTCTGGCGACAAGGGAACAAAAATAGAGCAGGGAAGAATCGACGTCGGCCATGGCCGGCAGATCATGGGCCCTGACTGAATCGAAGAGAAGATCGGCCTGGTCTTTGGTGGAACATTCGAGGTACGTATGCTCGGAGCCAAGGAAATCTACCATCTTGTCTACAAAGGGACGATCCTGGGAGGGCTGGAAGGAGCTGGCCTTGAAATTTTCCGCATTTCCCGCGAAGTCAAAGGAATAAGTGTGAAGCTTCTGGTTCCGGTTTTCCAGTTCTCTGGCGCAGATCGCAGAGACAAGAGAGGAATCAACGCCTCCCGACAAAAAGGTGCAGATGGGAACATCGGAAACCATCTGTCTTTTTACGGCGTCCCGGAGAAGGAAACCTGTTTTTTCCACCGTATCTTCAAAAGAATCGGTATGCGGCAGGCTTTTCAGCTTCCAGTAGGCTTTAAGACGGTTTCCTGAGGGAGTGCAGCAGAGAAAATGGCCGGGCAGCACTTCTTTGATATTTCGAAAGACGCCGCAGCCGCTGGTTCTGGCCGGGCCGATGCTGAATATTTCATTCAGTCCGTCCCTGTCAATTTCGGGGCGGATACCCGGGCAGGCCAGGAGCGCCTTCAATTCCGAAGCAAAGTGAACGGTTCCCGTCTCCTCGCAGGCCGTATAGAAAAGCGGCTTGATACCGGAGCGGTCCCGGTAAAGAAGGAGCTGGTTTTTTGCCGTATCCATGATTGCGAGTGCAAAGATTCCATTGACCCTGCTGATAAAATCGGTACCCCAGGCCAGATAGGCGTTTAATAGGACTTCCGTATCGCTGTCCGTGTCAAAGGCCGCTCCTTCCGTTTTCAATTCATCTCTGAGCTCCTTTGTATTATAAAGCTCTCCGTTATATACGATACCGAAGGTCCGGGATCCGGACCGATGGAGCATGGGCTGATGGCCGGTGAGCAGATCGACGATAGCCAGGCGTACCTGGGCCAGACCGAAATGTTCATTTAAAAACGTACCCTCGTCATCCGGCCCCCGCCTTTTTTGTGCCTGGTTCATGGCATCCAGAATATTCAGATTATACACCTTCTCCTTCGTAAAATCCATTTCCGGGTTGAAAAAGCCGGCAATTCCGCACATAATAATTCCTCCTTAAATCTAGACTGTGTGTACAGGTTACTTACAGGTAAAGCTACAGTCAGCCTTCGGTCAAACTACTCCGCGCCGCATAAATCGGGATTTTCACAAAAAACTGTGAAAACACCTTGCGGAATACATCATGGCTGAACTGTTACGTATTAAACCAGCATCAGGCAGGCTGCTATAAAAGCTGCCGTTAAGCCAATCAGAACAGGGGGCAGGTTTTTCCGCGCCAGCTCAATCGGGCTTACATTGCAGATGGCTGCCACTGGAATCAGTCCCCAGGGAACGATGGTGCCTCCGCCTACAAAGATGGCGCCAATCTGTCCGAGAGCGGCCAGGACGGGAACAGAGGCGAAAGTAGCGGTTCCGAAGGTATGGGCGAGAGCGCCGGTGAGCGGAAGACCTGAAAAGCCGGAGCCGTCAAGACCGGTCAGACACCCGATAATCAATTGGAAAAAAGCGGCAATATACGGATTCAGGGGAGTATGGGCGGCAAGCCAGACAGCCCAGTCATTCAAAATCCCGTCGCCAAAACCTTCCCCGAGAATCGAGGTGATGCCTCCGCCTCCGAGAAAGAAGAAAGCCCCGATAACGATCACGGGGGCAAAAATACGGATAGCAAACAGAAAGCCGTCGGTCAGATAACGCGTGACCTTCTCAGGCGACTGTTTTCCAAAACCGAGTACGGCGCCGAAACACATAAGCAGGACGGCTGTACCGGATACAACGCTGGTAGCGTCTCCGCCGTTTAAGTCGAGGGCCAGCATGCATACAATATCCGCCAGGAAGGCGAGGGGAACGGCGGCTGCCAGCGCCAGAGCTGCCCTGGAATTGCCCTGGCTCCCGGAGTCCTGTTTATTTACGACATTTCCGCTTGAGGAAAGCTTTGCCGTACCCATGGATTTCCTGTTCAGAAGAAAGGCGGCCAGGACGGTGACGCCGCCCATAACCCAGAAAACAGGCCATGCCTGGGAAAGGATGTCGGCCGCAGAAATTCCCGCTGCTGCCGCCGATATGGCCGGAGCGCCCTGTATCACCACATCATAGCTTAGGGCAAAACCATGGCCAAACAAGTTCATGGCCATGGCAGCGGCCAGAGGTGAGAGTCCGGCCCGGACGGCAAACGGAATCATAATCGCGCCGACGAGGGCAACTGACGGGGAGGGCCATAAGAAGAGAGAAAACAGAAACATCGTAACACCCAGAAGCCACCAGGTGCGCGCCGGTGTTTTCATTACCTTTGACATCGGCTCCATCAGAAGACGATCGCTTCCCAGATCCGCCATACATTTAGAAAGGGCGGTGACCAGTGCGATAGTGGCGATGATCTCCATAAATTCCCTGGCTGCATATAAAATGGCATTAAATACCGTTTGAATACCGCCGATAAAAGAGTGGAGCCCGAGAGCGCCCAGCAGAAAAAGAAACAGGGTGCATACGAGAGGAGTATCCCGCCTCAGGACCATTACGGCGAGAACAGAAACCACTCCCACGAGATAGAGAATATGGAGCGGCGTGATAATCATAGCTGATTCAGGCATAATTTAAGTCTCCTGATTAAAAGAATATACTACTATTGTATGTGGGGAGGGAAGAGAGGGTTAAGCATAATTGCAGACTTATTGGCTGAGGATGGAGGACGCGTCGGGAACGGACCATGTCCGGTGTGGCGAGGGGGCTGGCTGAGTCTTTCGTCCCGGTCTGCGGATGTCTTTGGAATCCATCGCTGATTAGTAAGGTCCTATCGGACTTAGCAGCGCGATGAACCAAGGCATTGAATGAAATAATAACCGGAAAATACTTGCGCTCCCATCCCATTAGTGCTAGAATAGTAAAGATTGTGAGCATAATTACCATGTAATATTTAACCCGGGAGCACACGGTGTGATCCGGAAATCATATTTTATTATAGAAAGAGGAGTGTTATTTTTATGTCAGGACATTCAAAGTTCGCCAATATTAAGCACAAAAAAGAAAAGAATGATTCAGCGAAGGGCAAGATTTTTACTGTAATTGGACGTGAGATTGCCGTTGCCGTAAAAGAGGGCGGAGCGGATCCGGCCAACAACAGCCGTCTTCGCGACGTAATCGCGAAAGCGAAAGCGAACAACATGCCGAACGACACGATTGAGCGCGGTATCAAAAAAGCGGCGGGAGATGCCAACTCTGTAAACTATGAAAACCTTACATACGAAGGATACGGCCCTAACGGCGTCGCTATCATCGTAGATGCGCTGACCGATAATAAAAACCGTACGGCTGCCAATGTGAGAAGCGCCTTTACCAAGGGCGGCGGAAACGTCGGAACGCCGGGAAGCGTCTCTTTCATGTTTGATAAGAAGGGCCAGATTATTATCGACAAAGAAGAGTGCGAGATGGATGCGGACGAACTGATGATGCTGTCTCTCGATGCAGGCGCAGAAGATTTCGCAGAAGAGGAAGACAGCTATGAAGTAATCACAGCCCCGGAGGATTTTTCAGCGGTCCGTGAAGCGCTTGAAAAAGAAGGAATACCAATGATGGAAGCCGATGTTACGATGATTCCCCAGACCTGGGTAGAGTTAACGGACGATGATGCCATCAAAAAGATGAACCGGATTCTGGATCTCCTGGATGACGATGACGATGTTCAGGCAACTTACCACAACTGGGACGAATAAAGAATAGAAAAATGATGCTGCAGGGAGAACCGGCGGCATCATTTTTTGATCCAGCGGCCGCAGGCCGGTGGACGGGGCCGATGCATTCCACCGAGTGAACACGTGCTCCGCAGACTATATCTTCTTTGCAGTCCCAACTCACAGCAATTCACCCCGGGACAAAAGACTCATCCAATCACCCTCACCGCCCCGTCCGCTGGACATCCCGGCGGCGTCCAACCTTCTTTGTACAGGTAAATCTTGACTGTATTGTTAAAATAATGCTATAATATTTTACAGATGATTCTATTACCTGATAACAGGGGAATCTTAGTTCTATTTTATCAAATCTATTGAAATATTGAATCTATTGCTCATGGGAGTCCTTTCCATGGGAATTCCGTAAGGAAAAACGAAAAGAAGAATGCATCTTAGGAGAAAGACGGGTTCAGCCTTTTTTGAGATGATGCTGATTCTATAAAAATATCATAAAGGAGGGTTGCTTATGCAGGATTTGAGCAACATTACGACACTGGATCTGGTAATAGTGGCGCTGTATCTGCTGGGGATGCTTGGGATTGGAGTTTATTTCGTCAGGCGGATTCAGAATGCAGGTGACTATTATGTGGCAGGCCGGAGCCTTGGCCCTCTGGTTTTGGCGGGAACGGTATGTGCAACGATTATCGGCGGAAGCGCGATGATGGGAAGAGCGGGACTAGGATATGATTATGGCTCCCTTGCAGTGGTTACGGCTCTGCCTTATCTGATCGGAATGTTTGTGTTTTCCGGAATCAGCGGCCGAATTCAGGAGGTAGGCGTAAAGTATAATATTACGTCGATACCGGAGCTGTTTGAAAAACGTTTCAGTAAAACGGCAAAATGCCTGATCGCGCTGCTGATCGGCTATACGATGATGGGAACTGTGGCATCCCAGATCACTGCCGTTGCGGTAATTGTGAAAATGATTGGCGGTAAAATTGGGATTACCTACGAGATGGGAGCATGTCTGGCAACATTTATATTTATTTTTTATACGGCGGCCTCCGGTCTGTTCGGCGTAGTGTATACGGATGTGGTGCAGTTTTTCATGCTGATTATTTTTGTCTATATCCTGCTTCCGCTTTCGGGGATCCGATATCTCGGCGGCTTTGGGAATTTTTGGAGTAATGTTCCGAAGGAGATGCTGATTCCTAACATCGACGGCAAGGTGGTCGGGGATATTGTAACATACCTGGTATTTACGATGGCGGGGGCCGAGATGTGGCAGCGGGCATTTGCGGCCAAGAGCCGGAAAGCAGCCAAAGAGGGGATGTTCTGGGGTACTTCCATCTATGGATGCACCATTTTTATTATCCTGATGCTGGGGCTGATGGGAAGACAGATCCTGCCGAATGTGAAAGAGCTTTACGGAACTGCGGAGGCCGTCATTCCGGGGCTGGTAATCCATATTCTTCCGGTCGGTATCACGGGACTTTGTCTGGCGGGCCTTCTTTCGGTTATGATGAGCTCGGCGGACAGTTATCTGCTTATCTCCACACAGACTTTTGTACAGGACCTGGGAAAGACGCTGAATCCTAAAATGTCCGATAAAAGGGAAGTATTCATATCCCGTATCCTGTCAGCGGTGCTTGCGATAGGAGCATTGATTATCGCCCTTTACATAAAGAATGCGTATAATGCCCTGATGTTTGCATGGACCTTCTACGCCGCATCGGTAGGCCTGCCGGCTTTGGCGGCGCTCTATTGGAGAAAAGCCACCAATGCGGGAATTATAGCAAGCATTGTTTCCGGCTTTGTTGTGAGTATCGGCTGGGATTTGATAGGAAAACCATGGGGACTGGGCTCTGCGGTTCCAGGCTCCCTGGTCTGCGCTGTCGTCCTTGTGACGGTAAGTCTCGCAACGTATAAAACACATCCCTCAGAGATGGTATAATGTCCGCATTCCGATGCGCACTCCAAAGAGTGCAAACGGTCCCCGCAGTAATTCATTCCGGCCGGATTCCCCCTCCGCGATAACCTCCCACAGGGACGGAAGACTCATCCAGCCCTCCCTCGCCACACCGGACATGGTCCGTTCCGGACGCGTCCTCCGGACCTCAGTTAAATTGTATTCGCGAGGTGTTTTCGTGCACATTCCGATCATGCTTAAAGAGCTGGAAAAGTGACCCGCCCGCTCTGTATTTTTGGTGTGGGATTTGATATAATCAGCTGAGAATCATTCATTTCAAGAATAAGGGGGTGCGCATGAAGAACTTCTTGGGAATATTTATCACTTGTTTTTTGGGGCTTTACATCCTTGCTTTTTTCTTCTTATCTAATTTTTGGACCTTGCTGGCTGCCGCCGCTTTTTTGCTGACCTGGCTCATTACTGCCTGTCTGAAAATGTCCGATAAGGTCGATGAGCTGGAAAAACGGATCCAAAAGATGGAAGAAGCCGGTTCCGACGGCTGATATGGGATATGTGTAAAAGAAGAAGACCCCGCCGGCTGGATGACGGCGGGGTCTTTGACATGGCCCCGGCTTTATTCGGAGCGCCTAATTATTATAATGATAACTGTCCAGCAGCTGGTTTTTCATATGCCACAGTTCATTCGACAAATCTACATGAATTTCATGAGGGTTGACGAGACGTCTTGATTCGTCCCAGAGTGTTTCCTGTTCTTGTCTGCAGTATTCCCGCAGTTCCATTACTTTTGGAGACTGGTACACACATTCCCCGTTTCTAAATACAGGTACAAGCAGTTCACGGATCGTGTAGGAGCCCGGAGCCAGGTGTGTCTTTTTCCAGGTTTCCACCGGATCAAAGAGAAGAAGGGAATTATTCTCATCATAAACCTCATCCACGAGACAAATCAAATCAGCAATGATTTTTCCGCTTTCTTTGTCGTAGATCCTGCGGATCGTCTTGTTGCCCGGGTTCGTGACCTTCTCCGTATTTTCGGAAAGCTTTATCTTTGGAATGAATTTTCCTGTTTTTTTATCCATGATAGCGGCGAGCTTGTATACGCCGCCGAAGGATGGACAGTCCTTGGAGGTAATCAGGTTGGTTCCCACACCCCAGGAATTGATGGTGGCTCCCTGTATTTTTAAGCTGTCGATCAGGTATTCATCCAGGTCGTTTGAAGCTGAGATGGTGGCGTCCGGGAAACCGGCTTCATCCAGCATCTTTTTCGCTTTTTTAGACAGATAGGCAAGGTCGCCGCTGTCCAGGCGGATTCCGTAGAAGGTAAGAGGGATCCCGGCTTCCTTCATTTCCCTGAATACTTTGATGGCATTGGGAACTCCGGAATTTAATGTATCGTAGGTGTCAACAAGGAGAATACAGGCGGACGGGTACAGCTTGGCATAGGTACGGAAGGCCGTCAGCTCATCCGGAAAACTCATAATCCAGCTATGGGCATGGGTGCCTTTGACCGGAACGTCGAAAAGCTTTCCCGCCAGGACATTGGAAGTACCGATGCAGCCTGCAATCATGGCAGCCCTTGCGCCGTAGGTTCCCGCGTCCGGCCCCTGGGCGCGGCGAAGTCCGAATTCCATGATTCCGTCTCCGCGTGCCGCATAGACGATGCGTGATGTCTTGGTTGCGATCAGGCTCTGATGGTTGATGATATTTAATATGGCAGTCTCCACCAGCTGTGCTTCCATGATAGGCGCAATTACCTTGATGATCGGTTCGCGCGGAAACATGACGGTGCCTTCCGGAATTGCATAGATATCGCCGGAGAATTTGAAGTGGAGGAGATAGTCGAGGAAGTCTTCGTCGAAAAGTCCCACGCTCCTTAAATAGTCCACATCTTCCGGCTCAAAATGAAGATTCTTTACGTATTCAATTACCTGCTCCAGCCCGGCGCAGATGGAAAATGCATTGCCATCCGGGTTGCTTCTGTAAAAAGCGTCAAAAATGACAGTTTCATTGGCGTCTTTTTCCTTGAAATACCCCTGCATCATCGTCAGTTCATACAGGTCTGTCAGTAGTGTCAGGTTCCTTTGGTACATGATTTTCTCCTTAGTTTTATCTTCTTGGATGGTGGCGGGTACGATTGGAAAATCTCGTTCAGTCTTCGGGTATGACCCGAAGGATTTCAAAATACCTCACCAAGTGCTCATAGTATACCACAAATTTGGAAAAAAATAAAAGGGTGATAAAAAAATATCAGATAATTTTGCAGATCAGGATAAAAACAGATGGAAGGTGGCTGTGTAACCCCGGATTTTCGTGTGAAAAGGCTGTGGCAGCATAAATGGGACTGTTCCGGTCTTGACAACTGCATGGAAAGTGTTTACAATTAAAAGGCTAAGGATTGCAAAAATAATTAATGGAAATAATATGGAAAAACTTTGATGGAGACAGTAGTTCCGACAGGAAAGCCAAAGCGAGACCGGGGCGGTGGAAGCCGGTTGTGAGTAGGGCGGATATGAAAATCACTCCGGAGTTTCAGACTGAACCCGGCGGCAGAGGAGAGTAATTTCAGGCGGCCGGTATGAGTAAGTCTTGACGGGATCCCCCGTTACAGGGAGCGCATATGGAAGTATGCAGTAATAGGTGGTATAGCAAGTAGGCCCTTGTCCTGTTACGGGATAGGGGCCTGCTTTTTTGATGGCGGTGAGCTGTGCGCGAGCTTGCAGTTATCGTATTATATCGTTATAAGCAGAGATTAGGAGGAAGCAATTATGTACGACAAAGTCTCTACAAACCTTAATTTTGTAGAAAGAGAGAAAAACATCGAGAAGTTCTGGGAAGACCACCAGATCTTTGAAAAAAGCATCGACAGCCGTAAAGAGGGCGAAACCTACACATTCTATGACGGCCCCCCCACGGCCAACGGAAAACCCCATATCGGCCATGTGCTGACGCGTGTCATTAAAGATATGATTCCGAGATACCGGACAATGAAGGGCTATATGGTGCCGAGAAAGGCCGGCTGGGATACGCACGGACTTCCGGTGGAGCTGGAGGTAGAGAAGAGCCTGGGACTGGACGGCAAGGAGCAGATCGAGGGGTACGGCCTTGAACCGTTTATTGAGCATTGTAAAGAAAGTGTATGGAAATACAAGGGAATGTGGGAGGACTTTTCCTCCACCGTCGGCTTCTGGGCTGATATGGAAGATCCTTACGTAACATACCACAATGAGTATATCGAGTCCGAGTGGTGGGCTCTGAAAAAGATCTGGGACAGGGGCCTTTTATATAAAGGCTTCAAGATTGTGCCGTACTGCCCGCGCTGCGGAACTCCGCTTTCCAGCCATGAAGTGGCGCAGGGCTACAAGGATGTCAAAGAGCGCTCCGCTATTGTTAAGTTCAAGTTAAAGGATGAGGAGGGATTTGTTCTCGCCTGGACCACTACACCGTGGACACTTCCTTCCAACGTGGGCTTATGCGTAAATCCAAATGAGAACTATGTGAAGGTGGCAATGAAAGAGGACGGAACCGTCTACTATCTGGCTGAGGCTCTCTGCGATGCGGTACTGGGCGCCGACACCTATGAGGTGAAGGAGCGCTATAAGGGAAAAGAACTGGAATATAAAGAATATGAGCCTCTTTTTGACTGTGCCCTTGAAATCTGCAAAAAACAGAAGAAAAAAGCTTATTATATCACCTGTGGAGACTTTGTAACTCTGACAGACGGTACGGGAGTCGTTCATATTGCCCCGGCGTTCGGTGAAGACGACTCCAGGATCGGCAGAGAATACAGCCTTCCTTTTGTACAGCTTGTAAACTCCAAAGGCGAGATGGAAGAGGGAACGCCATGTGCCGGCGTATTCTGCAAAAAGGCTGACCCGATGGTGCTTCAGAGCCTGAAGGAAAAGGGGCTGTTGTTATCCGCCCCGGTGTTTGAGCATAGCTATCCCCATTGCTGGCGGTGCGACACTCCTCTGATCTATTATGCCAGAGAATCCTGGTTCATCCAGATGACGGCGGTGAAGGAGGATCTGATCCGCAATAATAATACAATCAACTGGATTCCTGAGAGCATCGGTAAAGGACGTTTCGGCGACTGGCTGGAGAATGTCCAGGATTGGGGCATCAGCCGTAACCGTTACTGGGGAACTCCGCTCAATATCTGGGAGTGTGAGTGCGGCTGCCAGCATTCCATCGGCAGCATCGAAGAGTTAAAGAGCATGTCGGACAACTGCCCGGATGATATCGAGCTTCACCGCCCGTATATTGATTCGGTGACAATCACCTGTCCGGAGTGCGGCAAAGAAATGCACCGTGTCCCGGAGGTAATCGACTGCTGGTTCGATTCCGGCGCCATGCCGTTTGCACAGCACCATTACCCATTTGAGAATAAGGATTTGTTTGAGCAGCAGTTCCCGGCTGATTTTATCTCCGAGGCGGTGGATCAGACGAGAGGCTGGTTCTATTCCCTGCTTGCAATCTCAACACTGATTTTCAATAAGGCTCCGTATAAGAATGTTATCGTTATGGGCCATGTCCAGGATGAAAATGGGCAGAAGATGAGCAAGTCCAAGGGCAATGCGGTCGATCCTTTCGACGCACTGGAGACCTACGGCGCAGATGCCATCAGATGGTATTTCTATGTAAACAGCGCGCCATGGCTGCCCAACCGATTCCACGGCAAGGCCGTAATGGAAGGACAGAGAAAGTTCATGGGTACCCTCTGGAATACCTATGCATTTTTCGTGTTATATGCAAATATAGATAATTTTGATGCAACAGAATATAAACTGGAGTACGATAAACTGCCGGTTATGGATAAGTGGCTGCTCTCCAAGCTGAACACGCTTGTAAAAGAAGTGGACGACGATCTGGCAAATTACAGGATTCCGGAAGCTGCAAGAGCACTCCAGGATTTTGTGGACGATATGAGCAACTGGTATGTAAGAAGAAGCCGCGAGCGTTTCTGGGCAAAAGGGATGGAGCAGGATAAGATTAATGCATATATGACGCTCTATACCGCGCTTGTGACCGTATGCAAGGCGGCCGCTCCGATGGTTCCGTTTATGACGGAGGATATCTACCAGAACCTCGTCAGGAAGATCGACAAAGATGCCCCTGAGAGCATCCATCTGTGCGATTTCCCTACGGCGGATGAGAACTGCATTGATAAAGAACTGGAATCGAGGATGGATGAGGTGCTTAAGATTGTCGTATTCGGCCGTGCGGCCAGAAATACGGCCAATATCAAGAACCGTCAGCCGATCGGCAAGATGTTCGTAAAGGCGGAAAAAGCTCTTCCGGAATTCTACCAGGAGATTATCGAAGATGAGCTGAATGTAAAAGAGGTGATATTTACCAGCGATGTGCGCGATTTCACATCCTACAGTTTCAAACCTCAGCTTAAGACAGTGGGACCAAAATACGGAAAACAGCTGGGCAGTATTAAAAAGGCCCTGGCTGAAATCGACGGAAATAAAGCGATGGATACGCTGAATGAGAGCGGAAGCCTGACATTTGACTTTGACGGAGCAAATGTGGTTCTGACAAAAGAGGATCTTCTGATCGATACGGCTCAGGTGGAAGGCTACATTTCCGAGGGAGACAACTCCATTACCGTTGTCCTTGATACGAATCTGACACCGGAACTGGTGGAGGAAGGATTTGTGCGCGAAATTATCAGCAAAATTCAGACAATGCGTAAAGAAGCCGGTTTTGAAGTAATGAACCACATTAATGTTTTCCAGGATGAGAATGAGGTCATTGCCGGCATCCTCAAAAAATACACGGACGAAATCAAGGGAGAGGTTCTGGCAGACAACATCATGCTCGGACAGACCGGAGGATATGCAAAAGAATGGAATATCAACGGTGAAAAGGTTATGCTGGGAGTCGAAAAAACCACCGACTGATTAGGAGGATAACAGATGCAGACTTTTGATAAGGAAGCAATAAAGAAGAGTATTATTGACAATGTGAAGAACCAGTTCAGAAAGACGATTGACGAAGCGACGCCGCAGCAGGTATATCAGGCGGTTGCCTATGCGGTAAAGGATGTAATTATCGATAACTGGATTGCGACGCAGAAAACATTCGATGATTTAAAGGTAAAAAAGGTTTACTATCTGTCCATGGAATTCTTAATGGGCCGTGCCCTGGGGAATAACATCATTAACCTGGGCGAGCAGAAGGAGATAAGGGAAGCCCTGGAAGAGCTGGGCTTTGATTTAAACGCCATCGAGGACCAGGAGCCGGATCCGGCTCTTGGCAACGGCGGTCTTGGCCGTCTGGCAGCCTGCTTTCTGGATTCCCTTGCTACGCTTGGATACCCGGCCTATGGCTGCGGTATCCGCTACCACTACGGCATGTTCAAGCAGAAAATTGAAAACGGTTATCAGATCGAAGTGCCGGATGAATGGCTGAAGAACGGATATCCATTCGAAATACGCCGTGCGGAATATGCAACGGAGGTAAAATTCGGAGGTTATGTGAAGACGGTCTGGAACGGGCAGCGCAATGTGTTTGTCCAGGAAGGCTATCAGTCCGTTCTGGCAGTGCCTTATGATATGCCGATTGTAGGCTATGGAAATAACGTGGTCAACACACTCCGTATCTGGGATGCACAGCCGATTAACACGTTCAGCCTGACCGCCTTTGACAAGGGAGATTACCAGAAGGCAGTGGAACAGGAAAACCTGGCGAAGAACCTTGTTGAAGTTCTCTACCCAAATGATAATCACTACGCCGGCAAAGAACTGCGCCTGAAGCAGCAGTACTTCTTCAACTCCGCCAGCCTGCAGGTGGCGATTAAAAAATTCAAAGAGCAGAATGAAGATATCCATATGCTGCCGGAGAAGGTAGTGTTCCAGATGAACGATACCCATCCGACCGTATCGGTTGCGGAGCTTATGAGAATCCTCCTGGATGAAGAACATCTGGAGTGGGAGGACGCCTGGGATATCACAACGAGATGCTGCGCCTACACAAACCATACCATCATGGCAGAGGCGCTGGAAAAATGGCCGATCGAGCTGTTCTCCAGGCTGCTTCCGCGTATCTACCAGATTGTGGAGGAGATCAACCGCCGCTTCCTGCTGGAAGTTGGGCAGAAGTATCCGAACAACTATGAAAAAGTAAAGAAAATGGCGATTATCTTCGATGGCCAGGTTAAGATGGCACATCTGGCCATTGTGGCCGGATTTTCCGTAAACGGAGTAGCCAGGCTCCATACGGAAATCCTGAAGAAACAGGAACTGCGCGATTTCTATGAGATGATGCCGGAAAAATTCAACAATAAGACAAACGGAATCACCCAGAGGCGTTTCCTGCTTCACGGCAACCCGCTTCTGGCTCAGTGGGTGACCGATAAGATAGGGAATGAGTGGATCACGGATCTGCCCCATATCAGCAAGCTGGCAATCTATGCGGAGGATGAGAAGTGCCGCCAGGAATTTATGAATATTAAATATCAGAATAAACTCCGTCTGGCAAAATATATCAAAGAGCACAATGGCATCGATGTAGATCCCCGCTCGATTTTTGATGTGCAGGTAAAACGGCTACACGAATATAAACGCCAGCTTTTGAATATTCTTCACGTTATGTATCTTTACAACCAGCTGAAGGATAATCCGGGCATCGATATGGTTCCGAGAACCTTTATTTTCGGGGCAAAGGCGGCCGCCGGATATCAGATTGCCAAGAAGACAATCAAGTTAATCAACTCTGTGGCCGATGTAATTAACAATGATAAATCGATTAACGGTAAGATAAAAGTTGTCTTTATTGAAGATTACAAGGTATCCAATGCCGAGATCATTTTTGCTGCAGCCGATGTCAGCGAGCAGATTTCCACAGCCAGCAAGGAGGCGTCCGGAACGGGCAACATGAAATTTATGCTCAACGGAGCGCTTACACTGGGAACCATGGACGGAGCCAATGTGGAGATTGTCGAGGAGGTAGGAGAGGACAACGCCTTTATTTTCGGCCTTACCTCAGACGAAGTAATTAACTTTGAGAATAACGGAGGCTATAATCCGGTAGAGATCTTTAATACGGATCAGGAAATCCGCCGTGTGCTGATGCAGCTAATCAACGGCTACTACGCACCGCAGGATCCGGAGCTGTTCCGCGACATTTATAATTCGCTGTTGAATACGAAAAACAGTGCGAAAGCCGATACCTACTTTATCCTGAAAGATTTCCATTCTTATGCGGATGCGCAGCAGAGAGTGGAAGCGGCATACCGTGATGAGACAAAATGGGCAAAAGCGGCGATGATGAATGTGGCTTGTTCCGGCAAGTTCTCCTCGGACAGAACCATTGAGGAATATGTAAGGGACATTTGGCACCTTAAAAAGGTAAAGGTGGAATTAGACTAAATGAGAACCGGTTTTCTTTCTAAGAACCATTTTAAGAACAGGAATAATCGAATTTCCCTGCCGGTCATCCTGGCGGCGTGCCTGTTTCTGGCGTCTGTGTTCTGCTATATTACATTTTCAGCCAGCAGCAGAGCCCAGGCGGAGCGGATAGTAAAAAAATTATTTACTTCCGAAAGCTACAGGGAACTGGAGGAGGCCGCAAACATTGGCCTGCCACAGATGTATGACACCCATTTTCCGGGAGATTTTACCCCGGAGGGCAGGGACAGCCTGCTTCCCGTGGGAATACCCTACACTCTGTTCCTGGAGCAGTTTCCCTCGCCTGTAGAGCGGATTTATGCGCAGGAACCGGTTCTGGCTCTGGAGGAAGAGAGCGGGAAGACGGTGCGGTACCGGTACACGGTGGAGACGGAATTTTATCTGGAGAGAAGACTGGAGGAGGTTTCGCCTGTGGTGCAGAAGAGCTTCACGGGAACAATTACCCTTAAAAAGACCGGTTTTCTGAAATGGAAGATGGAGGCTTTTACCGCCGGCTAGATGACGGAGCGGAAGAAGTGTTCACAGGCAGTTAAAAATAAGCGGTTGGAATAGAAATCCGGCCCGTAACATAGAATGATAATGCGAGATCTATTATTCTGTGGAACGGAGCCGGATTTTTTATGAGAAAAGCAGCAGCGGTTTGCCTGTTGGCAATCCTGATACCATATATAACGACACTGGCCTGGACAGGCCGGGTGGAGGGAAATACAGACAGAGGCGCCGTATCGGGGCGCACAATCCTGCTGGACAGGGAGGGTTCCCCGGCGCCTGTCGATATGGAAGAATACCTGATTGGAATTACGGCACTGCAGATTCCGGCGGAGTATGATATGGAAGCCATCAAGGCACAGGCGATTATAGCCAGGACTTATCTCTGCAAGCAGATGCAGGGGAAGGACCGGATTGAAGAGTCGGCGCTGGACCTCGACTATCTGGAACAGAGCCAGATGGAGGAAATGTGGGGGAAAGCCGATTATCTGGCAAATTACAAAAAAATAAGGGATGCGGTCCAGGCGACGGCCGGACAGGTGATACAATATAATGGAGACTACATAGATCCCTTGTTCCACAGGCTGAGCGCCGGGATGACGAGAAACGGGGATGAACTTCATCCCTATCTGGTACAGGTGGATGCCGCCGGGGATGTGGAGGGAGAAAACTACCTGGGCGTATATCTGTTTACAAGGGAGGATTTGGCCGCCAGGCTTAACTCGATGCCGGATTCGCCCGAAGTCAGGCCGGAGGAGGTGCTGGAAAGTATCCAGGTCATTAAAAAAGACGAGGCCGGGTATGTGGAATCCATCCAGGTGGGCCCAAAAAGCTATGGAGGCGAGGAGATACAATATGCCCTGGGGCTTCCGTCCCCGGCATATTCATTTGAGGAGGCGGAAGGCAATATCAGATGCACGGTAAAGGGGATAGGCCATGGTTACGGTTTTGACCAGTACGGCGCCGGCCTGAAAGCGAAGGAGGGGTGGACGGCTGAAAAAATACTGGAATTTTATTATAAAAATATTGTTGTAGTTTTTGAATAAAAAGCTTCGGTCAGGTAAGAATATAACCGAGGTGATAAACGTGAAAAATAAGATGAATCAGTTGTTCAAGGACAAATTGTTCCTTGTGATGATGGTGTTAGGCCTGCTGACTATAGTAGCTGCAGCAGGAGCGGTAAAGATTAGAAAGGGAGATAATATTAACGAGCAGAATCCGTACCTGGAAGTCCCTCAGACTCAGGGAATTCTTGCGGAAAACATACCGCAGAACAAAACCGGAAACGGCGGCAGTACGGAAAATGCTGAGACAAAAGCCCAGGCGGCCGGAAGCTCAGACGCTTCCTATTCTTCCGATGACAAATCAGACTCCGCAGACAAAGGAGAAAACAGTGCAAAAGCAGCAGGAGCCGGAGACGGCGCCGCCCAGGCAGTGACACTTAATTTCGGGGGCCAGCGCACGCTGCAGTGGCCTGTCAAAGGAAATGTAGTGTTGGATTACAGTATGGAGACAACCGTATACTTCCCGACTCTCGATCAGTACAAATGCAATCCGGCCCTGATTATCCAGGGTGATATCAGCGATCCGGTAAGCGCGCCGGCAGACGCCAGAGTTCTGGAGTCAGGCTCCAATGAGGAGATCGGTAATTACGTAGTCCTGGACCTGGGCAACGAGTACACAGCCGTATGCGGCCAGCTCAAAGATATCCAGGTGGCAGAAAATGAGTATGTTACAAAAGGCACTCTGCTGGGATATGTATCTGAGCCTACAAAATACTATTCAATCGAGGGCAATAACGTCTATTTCGAGTTAATGCATGAAGGGCAGCCTGTTGACGCTCTGGATTATCTGGAGTAACCGGTCGGCGGGAAGACAGAAGGAACTGAGAAAACTGAATAATGATAATCATAAAAGTGCCGCGGCAGTTTATGGAAGGGAAAGGAAATTTGACCTTGCATAAAGTGCGGCGGTATTTTTGTATCTTTTCATGTTTACTTAGAGGTACAACTGGGGTTATAATAATCAGAGCAGAGCTGTGAATCAATTTAATTTACGATTATATTGCAAGGAGAAGTGCTATGAATCAGGAAATACTGAAACAGAATTTTGAAAATCATGGTTTTAAAACAGCTTTTTTTAGTACTGCAAAAGAGGCGGCGGATTATCTTTCCGCCCGGATCAGAGAGACCAGCGTTTCGATCGGAGGCAGCATTACGGTGAAGGAGATGGGGCTGGCCGAGCGTCTCAGGGAGAATAACGAGGTGATTTGGCATTGGGATATCCCGGGAAGAGAGACTCTGCTGCAGGCAAGAGATGCAAAGGTCTATCTGGCCAGTGCAAACGGAGTGTCCGAGACGGGAGAACTGGTCAATATCGACGGAACGGGAAACCGTGTTTCGCAGACCCTCTATGGACCGGAAAAAATATATTTTATTGTGGGGAGCAATAAGATAGAGCCGGATCTTGCCAGGGCAATGGAACGGGCTAAGAATGTGGCGGCGCCGAAAAACGCCCGCCGCCTCGGTTCGGCTACGCCGTGTGCGGCTAAGGGGGATCGCTGCTATGACTGCAGCAGCCCGGGAAGAATCTGCCGGTCAACCGTAATCATCGAGCGTCCGTCGAATGGGATGGAAGCAGAGATAGTATTTGTGGACGAGGCTCTGGGATATTAATCAGACACACCCCGGGGGTATTTCTTAAAATTTAATAAATCTAATGGAAATATCATGATTTGTTCACAAAGTTTTCAAAGGGGAGCGTTATAATAGTACCGTGCTTAGACAGCATAGAACACACAAGGAGAAGGCAGATGAATATTTTGTTTTTTTTAACACCTAAAAGTGAAGTTGCGTACATAAATGATGATGATACACTCAGACAGGCACTGGAGACGATGGAATTTCACAAATATGCGGCTGTTCCGATAGTCAACCGTCAGGGAAGGTACATCGGTACGCTGACAGAGGGGGATTTGCTTTGGGGTATTAAAAATAAGTATGATTTATCATTGAGAGATGCGGAGCGGATCCGCATTACGGAGATTCCAAGAAGATCGGACAATAAACCGGTTCTTGCGGATTCCGATATGGAAGATTTGATTGATAAAGCCCTGAACCAGAACTTTGTCCCGGTATTGGACGATCAGAAAAATTTTATCGGCATTATAACAAGAAAAGATATCATTAAATACCTTTGCAAAGAAAAGGAAAAAGAGCTGCAGACAAGAAAATAACGAAACAGCTCAGCTAGGATGTATTCCGCGAGGTGTTTTCGCTGTTTTTGACTTTTCACCACAATCAACGGCGCTTGTAGCCGTTTCTGTGCATCATTTGTTACAGTTTGGCCGAAGGCTGAACTGTAACAAAATAATAGATAGACAGAAGCTTTTTAAAGATGCGAAATGGCCGTTAGCCGGTCCTTTTCGCATCTTTTTTTGTCAATTTTCTTTCTGCAACATAGTATAAAGTATAAGTCTCAGGAAAGGTTTTAATGAATATGAATTGTTTTAATCCTCATTATCCGGACGGAATGGATTTCAGAAGACAGGATCCCATGCCTGATATGTCATCCTGGTACATGGATCAGGGATATCCTCCCTGCGGAATGCCGCCCACAATGATACAGCCGCGATCAGAATCGAATTCCCGCCAGTCAGGCCGCACACCATGGATGCCTGCTGATACGTCTATGCCGTCGGGCAGCGGCAGCGTACGGGATGGAATGGGCAGCATGCCTGACAGAATGGGCAGTATGCCGGGGGAGACAGCTCCGATGAATATGGGAACAGCTTCGGCAAACATGGGAACAGCTCCGGCAAACATGGGAGCAGCTCCGGCAAACATGGAAACGGCTCCGGCGAACATGGGAGCTATGCCGGCAATGCCCGGCAATATGGCGCAGGGACAGAATAATATGGCATTCTGCGAAGATTTGGATCGCTTCCCGATCGGCATGGGCTATGTGCCGATGCAGAGATGGTCTCAGCCATCTCCCCTTGATGAAGGCTTTTGCAGGGGAACGATATTCACAGAGCTGGATCTGCCATTTGTGATGGGGAGGTGCATGTAAATGAACGAAACTGCCAGAACGCTTATGCAGAGAATTTATGAAGCGAGCTTTGCTGTGGACGATATCGTCCTGTACCTGGATACGCATCCGGATGATATGAACGCTCTGAATTATTATAACTATGTAGTGCAGCTGCGGAAAGAAGCCGTGGATGCCTATCAGCAGCAGTTTGGCCCTCTTACAACCGACGGAGTTGAGAGCGATTCAAAATGGACGTGGCTGACAGATAAATGGCCATGGGAAGGAGAGATGTAAGGTATGTGGAAATATGAAAAGCGTTTACAGTATCCGGTAAAAATTAAACAGTCAAATCCACAGATGGCACAGTTTATTATGAGTCAGTATGGCGGTCCGGACGGAGAAATTGGAGCTTCCATGCGTTATCTTTCCCAGCGGTATTCCATGCCTTACAAAGTGGGAAAAGGCCTTTTGACGGACATCGGAACCGAAGAACTGGCACATATGGAAATTGTGGCGGCCATTATTCATCAGCTGACACGGAACCTGACGCCGGAACAGATTAAAGAGTCCGGTTTCGGCCCGTATTATATTGACCATACGACAGGAATCTGGCCGCAGGCTGCGGGAGGAATACCTTTCAATGCATGTGAATTCCAGTCCAAGGGAGACCCGATTACCGACCTCTTTGAGGATATGGCGGCTGAACAAAAGGCAAGATCCACTTATGACAACATCCTCCGTGTCGTTAAAGACCCTGACGTTTGTGACCCGATCCGATATCTGAGAGAGCGTGAAATTGTTCATTTCCAGCGTTTCGGCGAGGCTCTCAGGGATCTCCAGGATCATCTCGACAGCAAGAACTTTTATGCTTTTAACCCGTCTTTCGATAAAGTCAAAAGCGAATAAATGTAAAAAAATTCCGTTTTCCCTCCGCGCATAAATCGTACGATTATGCAGATAATAATATAAAATCTATTTAAGGAGGCATACTCATTATGGTAACAAACGGAAAGAATACTTGTATCGAATGTACAATTGTTAACTGCGCTAACCATGCAAAGGACGCAAACTACTGCGCATTAGAGAGGATTAAAGTTGGTACACACGAGGCCAACCCGACTCAGAAAGAATGTACTGACTGTGAGTCTTTCGTAAACAGAGCTTAAAAGACGTCACGTTGTTCTTCCTTTACAAAAAACGGTCCGCGGCTATAAACTGCGGACCGTTTTTATGTTAAACGATAACCGGCACGCTCCGCGCGCAGATGTACTTTCCCGTTAAATGAAAAAGCTGTTGCAATCTGCAACAGCTTTAATGACCTGTCCGGGAATCGAACCCGGGTTTACGCCGTGAGAGGGCGTCGTCTTGACCGCTTGACCAACAGGCCATACTGAGGTGTAATCGAGGCGACGTGATTCGAACACGCGACCTCTGCGTCCCGAACGCAGCGCTCTACCAAACTGAGCCACGCCTCGATGTCGTTTAATGGTGAGCGATGTATATCATATCATTAAATTGTAGAAAAAGCAAGAGAAATTTGAAAAAAAGTAAATATTTTTTTCACGGCCGCTCATACTAACATTGAGGTGAAGCAGATGACAGATAATATTAATCAGAAACAGCAGGAAAAAATACAGGAGAAAAAGAACCTGGAAAAGTTTAACAGTATTACACAGAAAGTAAAACCTGAAAACCAGAACCAGACCCACAATGTACGAAAAGAAGCGGTAGACCCGAAAATGAGGCAGGTATAAGCATCCTTATAACTGCCGGCGGTAACAGGCGCGCCGAGCGCGCCTGTTACCGTTAACAAGGAATTTAGTTAGGACAGTATCCTGCCGGACGGCAGGCTCAGATACAGCTGGTTCGAAAAAGGTCAGGATGCCGGCAGGGTCAGCGCGCTTCCATCGCTCATCAGGGTGATGGTACCGGATTCATCAGTACGGAAAACCGTGATGTTCCGGCTGTCCAGGCGCTCCAGGACCGCTTTGCCGGGGTGACCGTAAGAATTATCCCTGCCGCAGCTTATAACGGCGATGGAAGGATTAACGCTGTCGAGGAAGGCTTCCCCGGTGGAGGTGGGAGAACCGTGGTGGCCGACACATAATACATCGGCTTTCAAGTCAGGCCAGTACTCCGTCATCTCCTGTTCGCTTTCCTGTTCGGCATCGCCTGCCAGGAGAATAGAGGTATCGCCGTAGACAAGCCGGATTGCAATCGAATAATTATTTACATCATCGTATTGGGCGGAAAGAGGGGAGAGAATTTCAAAATATCCCCCGCCCAAGGGATACCGTTCTCCCGGCTGCGGATGGACTACCTCTTTTTTCATCCTTTGTACCGTATCGGTAAATGATTTATAAATCTTTGTATCGGTTTCGTAGCCGGGGCCGAGAATCATATCCGTGTTGAAGACGTTGAGCGCGCCTACCAGTCCATTCAGGTGATCTGCGTCATAATGGGAGGCCACCATATAATCCAGCTTTGCAACCCCCTTCTCTTTCAGATACGCCACGACAAAGGAAGAGGCGGTTCTGTCACCGCCGTCATAAAGCATAAAGCGGCCGTCTGCATTTATCAGGACGGACAGGCCCTGGCCCACGTCGAGAAAATCCACTCTGAGCCCGCTCCGTTCAGACGGATCCGTGACAGAGGGAATATCCTCAAAGCGGCCGCTTCCGGGAGCTTTTGGTGAATTGGGAATATTACCTGAAAGTACGTCGGAAACAGCTTCGGAAACAGCAACATAAACGCTTTGAAAATCGGCATTATCAGGGCTGTTTCCGAGCAGCCTACCGGATATGAATTCCGGCAGCAGCCCGCAGACACAGAGCAGGGCTATCAGCCCAATCACTATCTTTTTAATATTGGAATATTTTTTTAAGTTATTATTTTTTTGTTTCTGATATTTTCTGCTTTTGCTTTTATTCATAATGGTCCTCCTTTGCCGCCGGCAAAGCCGCAGGCAGTACCAGTATAAACGATTTACAGATACCTGTAAACCTTTCCGTATTTCCATGCCAGGAAAGCGGCCAGCAGAAATGCAATGGTTTCCGCAGCCGGAGTGGCCGACCAGACGCCCGTAATCCCAAAGAGGGAGGAGAAGAGCAGGATCGCCGATACCAGCAGTATAAGAGTTCGCATAAAGGACAGGATGGCCGACAGGGTTCCGTTGCCGAATGCCGTGAACAGAGCCGATGTAAAAATACTGAAGCCTTTGAACAGGTAGCTGACGGCAAATATTCTGAGTCCGGTAGCCGCAAGTGCGTGTACGGCGCTGCCGGCCGGTGAGAATACGGAAGCCAGCCAGTCTGCAAAGAGAACGGTGCCCGCCGTCATGACTACGCCGACACTGGTACAGAAATATAAGCTTATGCGAAACAGCTTTTTCAGCTTCCGGCAATCACCGCTTCCGTAGTTATAACTGAATAGCGGAGCCACACCGATGGAATATCCAAGGTTAATGGCGATCAGCACAAAATCGAGATATAAAAGGATCGAAATTGCAGCCACTCCGTCAGGCCCGATGAGCCTCATCATGATAATGTTAAATAAAAAGGTCGTAACACTGGTAGACAGGTTGCTGACCATTTCAGACGAGCCGTTGGTCATGGCGCGCATAAGAGTCTGCATGGAAGCGCGTGGTTTTACAAAGTGCAGCGGAGCCTCCCTGTGGCGTGCGAAATAGTACAGTCCGAAGACTGCGGCAATAAAGTAGCCGATCCCTGTTGCAACGGCGGCGCCGGCTACCCCCATATTGCAGACTGCAATAAAGTAATAGTCCAGAAAAACATTGGCAAGACCGCTGACCAGGGTCACCAAAAGCCCTGTACCAGGTTTTCCGTTGGCGACAAAAAGGCTCTGGAACTGCACCTGCAGAAGGCTGAAGGGCAGAAACAGAATAATCGGCAGCGCATATTCGCGGCAATAGTCAAAAACGGCGTCATTGGCGCCCAGAAGATGAATAATATCACCAAGAAACAGGCAGGAGACGACGGAAAATGCGATGCCCAGACCAATCGTAAACAGAATAATGAATGTAACGATCTGGTTTGCCTCTTTTTGTCTTCCTTCTCCGAGTTTTCTCGATACGATGGCGGTTGTGCCGGTTCCGAACATAGTGCCCAGACCGATGACAATGCTCATCAGCGGATAAATGATATTGACTGCGGAAAATGCGTTGGTGTTAATAAGACGGGATACGAAGATTCCGTCCACGATAGTATACAGTGACATTACCACCATCATAAAAATAGAGGGCAGGGTAAATGCCAGGATTGATTTCAGATTAATTTCACGGTTCAGTTCGTTATTCATTTTTTAATTGCCTCCAATTATAGCCTGAAATCGTCTGCAGGATGTCCCCAAACAGTTCAAGCTGTTCCTCTGTATATTTTGTTCTGAGATCTGACTCCACTTTCTGGAATATCTCATCATAGAGCCCCATTATATTGGCTATTTCCGGGCTCAGCCTCAGATAGTAAACCCGCTTATCCATGGAACTTTGTTCCTTCAGAACAAGCTTTTGCCTGACCAGTTCATTGATTTTAATGGTAACGGCGGATTTGGTTATATGGAGCGCTTGGGCCAGTTTACTTACGGTGCAGTCCTCAAGCTGTTCAATAACATTAATATAGAGAAGGCTGTTATAGGACAGGCCGTTGAAATAATCGCTTCCGTTCATCATCTGAAGCTCATACAGGGACATATGATAATAGAAGCTGTTCATTTTATCAGTGATCGTCATATTATACTCCTTTAGTTATATTGATTTAATTAAATTTGCTTAACTATATTACACGATTAAATAATATATGTCAATCTCATTCGTTGACTTTTTGGGAAATTGTGATATAATGGTTATTGTTCACAGCATAAATCATTGGATACAGTCAATACATGAGCCTTTACTTTGCAGATATGGTTCATCGGTAGAACGCTAGCTTCCCAAGCTGGAAAGGCGGGTTCGACTCCCGTTATCTGCTTCTGAAAAACCTTGCATAGCCAAGGTTTTTTCTTTTATATCCCGGACGCCAGGTTTACGGTTTCTGCATCTTATTATCAGCAGGGAATACCCAGCCGCTGTTCTTTGAAAATTTCAAGCGATTAACGAAAGTTTAAATTTTTAATAATCCTGACAATTTATTAAAAATTGTCTTAAGGAAATGTTAATAATTCTTTGTTAGCTAGCTAAGCATTGCGTATTCGGTGAATAGCTGTTATACTGATAAAGAGTCAGAAACGGGATAGTATTACAAAAAATTGACAGACAGGAGGGGTTACATGAAGAAAAAAAGAACAATAGTTGCTGTTCTGGCAATGGTGTTGACCTTAGGGGCAGGGCTGGCCGGATGCAGTACAAAATCAAGAGAGATTGCGTTTGCCGATGTAGGATGGGACAGTGTGAAATTCCATAATGCAGTTGCAGGCCTGGTAGCGGAATCTGCTTTTGGTTATACCTGGAAGGAGATGCCGGGTTCAAGCCCGATTATGCATGAGGCCTTGAAAAACGGTGAAATTGATGTGAATATGGAGGAGTGGACGGACAACCTGTCGACCTATTATGAGGACAGGGATGCCGGACTCTTTAAGGATCTGGGAACGAACTTTGGTGACAACATCCAGGGATTTTACGTTCCGAGATACGTGATAGAGGGAGATCCGGAGCGGGGAATTGAGCCGATGGCTCCGGGACTCAAAACCGTGCAGGATTTAAAAAAGTATGCAGATGTTTTTCCGGATGATGAAAAACCGGGTATGGGACGCATCTACGGAGCAATCCCGGGCTGGGAAATCAATGAGATCATGCAGAAAAAGGTGAAGTTTAACGGACTTGACAGTCAGTATAATTACTTCCAGCCGGGGTCGGATGCGGCGCTTTCGGCGGCATTTACCTCCGCCTTTGAAAAGGGTGAGCCGATTGTCGGTTATTATTGGGAACCAACCTGGCTGACCGGTAAGTATGATATGGTGCTCCTGGAAGATTACCCCTATGTGGATTTGGAGAAATACAAAGCCGGAGAGACCGCTTGTCCGTCTGTCGATGTTACGGTCGGCGTCAGCAACCAGTTCTATGAGGAAGAGCCGGAGTTCTGCGAATTCCTGGAAAAATATGAGACCAGCAGTGCGCTGACCTCGGAAGCGCTTGCCTATATGCAGGACAACGAGGGAGTTACCTATACCGATACCGCAAAATGGTTTTTGACAGAGCATAGTGAATTAATCGATCAGTGGCTGCCGGAAGACAAAGCGGAAGATGTAAGGGGCGCGCTCGGCCTTTCACAGGAGAAGACAAATTATTTCTTTGATTTCCCGTTTGTGATTCCGATTGATGTCAATGCCTTTGATACTTCCGTGAAAGCGTTTGCGAACCAGTCAACCGTATTTAAGGCAATCAGGGACGGGCTTAATATTCTGATCAATGTTCTCAATGCAATCCTCAATTTGATTCCGTGGTGGCTTCTGATTGCAATTGTTTTCTTCGGAGGTTATAAACTGAGCGGTAAAGTGAGAAATGGCATTATTTACAGTATCCTTCTGTTCCTTGTGGGAGCCATCGGGCTGTGGGATTTGATGTATGAAACGCTGTCGATTGTGCTTGCGTCTGTTGTGATTTCACTTCTTATAGGCCTTCCTGTGGGAATTATGATTTCAGGCAGCGACAGGGCGAATGTGATCGTGCGGCCGATTCTGGATACGATGCAGACAATGCCTGTGTTTGTTTACCTGATTCCGGCAGTGCTTTTCTTCGGCCTGGGTAAAGCTCCGGCCGTTATTGCCACGACTATTTATGCCATTGTGCCTGTAATCAGGCTGACCAGCCATGGTATCAGGCAGGTGGATCCGGAAGTGGTGGAAGCTGCCAGATCCTTTGGCTCCACGAAGTGGCAGTGTCTTTTCAAAGTTCAGATACCACAGGCCCTGCCGACAATCCTGACCGGCGTCAACCAGACGCTTATGATGGCGATGGCCATGGTAGTTACCTGTTCCATGATTGGCGCCTCCGGACTGGGAATGGAAGTGCTTATCAGCGTTAACCGTATTGAGATCGGCAGGGGACTTCTGGCCGGTACGGCAGTCGTAATAGTGGCAATTCTCATGGATCGACTGACTCAGGGATGGTTCAAGAGAAAGGAGGACAATGCGGATGGCAGAAAATAAAGTGATTATCGACGGTAAAGACAGGGAAAAAGAGAATGATTATATTTTACAGGTGAATCATCTGACAAAGCTGTACGGGGCCTCCAACAAAGCAGAAGCCGCAAAGCTGATGAAAGAGGGAAAAACCAAGGACGAAGTTTTTAAAGAAACGGGTGTCACCGTTGCGCTCTGGGACGTAAGCTTTAAGGTTAAGAGAGGCGAGGTGTTTGTCATCATCGGCCTTTCCGGCTCCGGCAAATCCACTGTGGTCAGAATGCTGAATATGCTTAACAAACCGACGAGCGGCCAGGTCATGTATGAGGACAGCGAAATCGACACTTTCAGTAAGAAAGACTTGAATGAATACCGCCGTGACAAGATTTCCATGGTTTTCCAGAGCTTCGGCCTGATGAGCCACAGGGACGTCCTCGGTAACGTGGTCTATGGCCTGGAAGTTAAAGGCGTTCCAAGGGTGGAACGGGAACGCAAGGCGATGGAGATGATAGAGATGGTCGGCCTGAAAGGCCACGAGCATACATTAATAGGCAATCTGTCCGGCGGCATGAGACAGAGAGTTGGAATTGCCAGGGCATTGGCCAACGATCCGGAGGTGCTTTTAATGGATGAACCGTTCTCGGCATTAGACCCTCTCGTCAGAAAGGATATGCAGTTCGAACTTTTGTCCCTGCAGAGGAAGCTGGAAAAGACGGTGGTGTTTATCACACATGATATCAACGAGGCGTTTAAACTGGGAGATACTGTGGCGATTATGCGTGACGGCCGTCTGATCCAGGTGGGCACGCCTGAGGAGATGAGCGCAAATCCGGCAGACGACTATGTCCGCCAATTTATCAACAGTGCAGATATGACGAAGGTTCTCTGCGCAAAGAATGTAATGATTACTCCCTGCGTGGTGCGTGAGACGGATTCTCCCGAGTATGCGCTCCGCGAGATGAAGAACAACGGAGTGTCCACGGCCTATGTGGTGGGCCGCCACATGAAATTCCTCGGCATTGTAAATGTTGAATCAGCGATCAGGGCGAGAAAAGAAGAAAAATCGCTGAAGGAAGTCTATGTGACGGATGTCGAGACCACGACGAGAGATACCGTTATCAGTGATATCCTGCCTATAGCGGCAGAGGCAAAATATCCGATAGCCGTTCTCGAGGAGGATGGAAGTCTTGTCGGTATCGTTTCCAAGGCATCGGTACTGTCTTCTCTGATGTAACGCTAAAGAAAACGTTAAGACAAGATAAAGATGGCGTTAAGACAGAATTAAGATGATATAAAGACAGAATTAAGATGGCATTAAGACGGTATAAAGATACCGTAAAGAGTGAAAAAAGTTAATAATATGATAGAAAGACGGTCATTTCTGCAATATCAAGGGGGAGATGGCCGTTTTCTCTATTCTTTCTATTTGAAAAAACAGGATATGGTGGTATAATAGGAAAATAGACATTCTAGACAAAAATGTACAGACTTGTATTAAGTGTACGCACGGAGGACTTTATGGAAGTTATCATTATCGGGTGTGGAAAAGTTGGAGTCACACTGGCAGACCAACTGGTCAGGGAAGACCACAATGTTGTGATGGTTGATACGTCGGCGGAGAGGCTGCAAAGTTTTTCGGAAGATATTGACGCTATTAAACTGGTTGGAAACGGCGCCAGCATCAGCACCCAATTGGAAGCCGGGGTTCAGACTGCCGACATTCTGATAGCAGTGACAGGTTCCGATGAATTAAACCTGTTTTGCTGCCTGATCGCCAAGAAGGCGGGCAAATGCCACACGATTGCCAGGGTAAGGAACCCTGTATACAGTAATGAGATAGGATTCATCAAGGAACAGCTGGGAATCTCCATGATTATCAATCCGGAGCTTGCGGCAGCTACCGAGATTTCCAGAATTCTGCGCTTCCCTTCCGCGATTAAGATTGACCCGTTTGCCAAGGGTAAGGTGGAGCTTTTAAAATTTAAAATAAAACCGGAATTTCATATGGACGGTTTGACGGTTATGGACGTGGACAGCCAGCTTCGCTGTGACGTACTGATCGGAGCGGTGGAACGGGGGGACGATGTGACGATTCCCGCCGGTAATTTTGTGCTTCACGACGGCGATATGGTATCGATTATTGCATCTCCCAGGAATTCTATGGAGTTTTTCCGCAAGATAGGAATCCAGACGAATCAGGTTAAGAATACGCTGGTAGTGGGCGGAGGAACCATTGCCTATTATCTTGCCCAGCAGCTTTCTGCGATGCGTATTAAAGTAAAAATTGTTGAAAAGGATAAGAAACGCTGTGAATTGCTCTGCGAACTGCTTCAGGACACCCTGATAATCAACGGTGACGGTACGGACAGGCGGCTTCTGATGGAGGAGGGGCTGACGGACGCGGAATCTTTTGTAACACTGACCAATATGGATGAGGAGAATGTATTTCTTGCCTTATTTGCAAAGGAGAATTCCAAAGCCAAGCTTGTCACAAAGGTAAACCGGATTGCATTTGATGAGCTGATCGGGACACTGGACCTTGGTAGCGTGATTTATCCCAAATATATAACAGCCGATTACATTCTCCAGTATGTAAGGGCAATGCAGAACTCAATCGGAAGTAATGTCGAGACATTATACCATATACTGGACGGCAAGGCGGAGGCCCTCGAATTTTCGATTCAGGAGGAGTCGGAGGTGACCGGCGTTTCACTGATGGAACTGAAGCTGAAAAAGAACCTGCTGATCGGCGGAATTAACCGGAATGGGAAAATCCATATACCGAGAGGACAGGACAGTATCCTGAAGGGCGATACGGTAATTGTCGTGACTACACAAAAGGGACTGCAGGATATCCGCGATATTTTGAAAAAGTAGAAGGAGCTGAAGAGATGAATTATTCCATCATATTTTATATTATGGGGTGGATTTTGAATTTTGAGGCTGCTTTTATGGTGCCTCCCTGTATTGTTGCCCTGATTTACGGGGAGCAGGCAGGATGGAGTTTTGTTATCACGATGGCCTTATGTCTGCTCATTGGCGTCCCGTTGGTGATTAAGAAACCTAAAAAACAGATATTTTATACTTCGGAGGGATTTGTAACAGTTTCCCTGTGCTGGGTGGTTATGAGTATTATGGGAGCGCTGCCGTTTTTGTTCAGCGGCTCTATTACAAGCCCTGTGGACGCCCTGTTTGAGACGGTATCCGGTTTTACGACAACCGGAGCCAGTATCCTGAGCGATGTTGAAGTGCTTCCGAAGTCTATTCTTTTCTGGCGGAGCTTTACGCACTGGATTGGAGGTATGGGAGTTCTCGTCTTTATCCTGAGCCTTCTTCCGCTCACCGGCGGTTCTCATATGAACCTGATGAAAGCAGAGAGCCCCGGGCCTTCCGTAAGCAGGCTTGTACCGAAGGTAAGACTGACTGCCAAGCTGCTGTATTCGATTTATATATTCATGACGGTTGTGGAAATCCTTTTTCTGCTGGCGGGGAAGATGCCGCTATTTGATGCTGTTACCGTTACATTTGGAACGGCAGGAACGGGCGGCTTTGCAATTAAAAACAACAGTATTGCCGGTTATTCCCCCTATATTCAGAACGTTGTGACGGTATTTATGATATTATTCGGCGTGAATTTCAATGTTTACTTTTTGATTCTGATGAAGAGGGTGGGACAGGCATTCAGGACAGAGGAATTGCGGTGGTATCTGATAATTATAGCTGTCTCCATAGGAATTATAACGGTAAATACAGCAGGTCTGTACAGGAGCCTGGGAGATGCGCTGCATCACGCTTCGTTTCAGGTCGCTTCCATTATAACCACAACAGGCTTTGCCACCCAGGATTTTGACCTTTGGCCGCAGGCCTCAAAGACGATCCTGGTATTGTTAATGTTTATCGGCGCCTGTGCCGGCAGTACCGGCGGCGGAGTCAAGGTGTCGCGTCTGGTGGTGCTTGTAAAGACCGTCAGAAAAGAGCTGATCCAGTTTCTGCACCCACAGGTTATCCGCAAAATTAAGATGGACGGAAAAGTGGTGGAGCATGAAGTAGTGCGGTCAATCAATGTGTTTATGGTGGCATACACGTTACTGTTTTCACTGTCGGTATTTCTCCTGGCGTTTGACGGAGAAGACCTGATAACGAATTTTACGGCAGTGGCGGCCACATTTAATAACATTGGGCCTGGACTTGAACTGGTCGGACCGTCCAAAAATTTCGGCATTTTTTCAGAACCGGCAAAGCTTGTCCTGATATTTGACATGCTGGCGGGAAGACTTGAGATTTTCCCGGTGTTAATCCTGTTTTCAAGGGAAACATGGAAAAAGTTTTAATCCAGCGGTTCGATTGAGTGGTTTAATACGTCCATGATCCGGAGAAGTGTCTCTCTGTCATGGGATTCCAGAATCAAAAGGTTCCCGCGGCAGTACAGGTCGGCGAACATACTGATTTGGCGGACTGGGCCGATATACCGGGAACGGAGATTACGGGCGGCGGATGCATTTTTGCAGGCAGCGGCACATGAAAAGCCGCCGTTTGGTTCCTGATTGATTTTTTCATTGTTAAACATGATTTTCACCTCACAGTGTTTAAGTTTTACTGCTCACGGAACTGCGTTTTCAGCGGGGCTGTGAATAGTAATTTTAAGTTAACAGACCGTCAAAATATGATTTAGAAAGGATTGGCCTGATGGATATTTTGTTTTTTCTGATAGGTTGCCTGTTTCTTGCCGAGACAATTGATCTGTTTTGCAACAGGGATTTTCTGATTTTTGTATCGGACACGATTAATCCGGCTGATTATGACATCAAAAAGGTATACTCTGTTGAAAAGTGGCTGTTTGCCATCGACACTTTGGCCAGCTATTCAATCTCCTTCCATCTGGGAGGAATGACCGGTGATTTTGTGATGCTGGCGGTTATTTTTGCCACGATGATCGCACACTGGTGGGTTTTTAAAAGTCCTAAATTCAGGGTTCCGGGCAGGCCCCCCGGCGGAAAAAAGAAGAGGTAATATGGACGGGTTCTGCCTGGGCAGACGCAGTACCGGCACCGGAAATTTCCGGTGCTTTTTCTTTTCACGGAAAAGTACATCCTGTCAGGTGCGCATAGAGGTTTTCCGGTAACACATTGTCCCCATGTACATACTATATACTATAAAGAAAAACAAATAAAGGAGATATTAAGTATGTGTTGTTTATTTAATAGATGTAGATGTGGATGTGGATGCTGGAATTCTGGATGCGGATGTAACAATAACGGATGCGGCTGTGGCTGCGGTTCCAACAGTGGCTGCGGCTCCAACAGTGGCTGCGGTTCCAACAATGGCTGTGGCTGCAACAGAGCTTACAGAGCAGGATTTAACGATGGTTACGCTGTCGGCTACAGAGACGGATTTAATGCAGCTTCCAACAACGGCTGTGGCTGCAACAGCGGATGCGGCTGCAACAGTGGATGCGGCGGCGCAATGCCGATTAATGATGGAGGCTGCGGCTGCAATAACTAATTGATGGCGGTGGCCTGTATGCAGAGCGTGCAGGCTATCGCTGCTAATTTTCCTTTCACAAAATATTTACCGTGTGTTCAAAATATATTCACATTTTCTACAAACAGAGGTCACAATTAAAAGATATACTAAGACCATAAAGATAAAGCAAATGAATCAAGTAAAACGAAAGAAGAAAAAACACAAATTAATCAGACATTCAGAATAGTAATATTTTTTTCATAATAAGCCGGATGGCCACTGGGCCACCCGGCTCCTCCTTTTTATAAATCATTTATCCGGAGAAGAATTTTTGCAAAGTCCATATAATTGTTCTAATTGTACAAAACACTGCATATAATTTAATGATCCGGGAAAAACTGGTAAGAGAAAGGAGACGAAATAACTATGCCAAGAGGAAAGAAAAAATCATGTACGGAGAAACTGAGTGAGGTCAGGGAGATGATTGACGCTCTGGAAGCACAAATTAAAGATTTGAAGGCGAGAGAAAAAGAGCTTCTGAAAGAGCGGAGAGAGGAAGACTTGAAACATATTGCAGATATTCTTGAAGAGCGCAATCTGACCCCGGACGAACTGGCCGGGATGCTGGATCAGATGACCCCGGCCGAGCGAGTGAGGTTGTTATCTCATGTGGAGCCTGAAGAGCAGGCGGAGTGGCAGGCAGTGTAGAACGTGAACTGCCTTTCGGTTCAGTCGGTCAGAAGACCGAGATGCAGGCAGGCGCGGTAGATGCCGTCCTCTGCAATGGGAGAAGTCACATAATCCGCGGCCTCTTTCAGCTCTTTCACAGCATTGCCCATGGCAACGCCGATGCCTGCTTTGATAATCACTTCCATATCATTCATACTGTCACCGAAGGCAACGGAATCGGAGAGGTCTTCCTTCTCGCCGAAATATGCGGCAAGGCGGCTCAGGCCCTCTGCTTTTGATATACCGTGTTCCATGACATCGGCTCCGCGGCGTCCGGCGAACAAAGGCATTTTTAAATTGGGAAATTCTGCTTCAACCCGGCGTACCTGGGATTCATCGCCGATAAAGGCGAGGGTCCGGATGTTCATATCAAGCATCTTCCATGGATCCTGAAAACGCCTTCCGCAGCTTCCCCAGGCGTTAATGTCGCTGGCCTCAATAATCTCAGGATGAATGTAATAATCGTCATCACCCAGAGTCATCCCAATTCCATAGCCCTCGCGGTCACAGAAGCAAAGCAGTTCTTCCAACAATTTACGGTTAAACAGATGTTCAAATATCAGGTTGTCACCGACGGTTATTTTCGTGCCGTTCATATGGATAACAGCATCAGGTTTTATAATGTCACGGTATTGCCGGCTGTAGTAGTTGTCCATATCGCGGCCTGTGGCAAGTACGATTTTATGTTTTTTTCGAAGTATATCAATCGCTTCCAGCGCACTTGGTGTAATCTTCCCTGTGTTGTGGTCCAGGAGAGTCATGTCAAGGTCAAAACTGATCATGGTGTATCCGCCTTTCTGGAATTATGTTTTCATAGGAGATTATACCCGAATCCCTCAGGAACGTGGAGTCGACGGAAATCAGCGCCGGATTCCTGCAGTGGACGCAGAAACCGTTTATGCGCAGTATAATGCCCGCTATGCGGCCATTATACCATAAAACCCGCACGGATTCATGAGTTTCCTTTATTTTTATAATTATAGAAAATTTTCATTGATTTTTTAGATATATTTGGTATAATAATAGAGCAGAGTACGGAGTATGGCGTAGCTTGGTAGCGCGCTCGGCTGGGGGCCGAGAGGTCGCAGGTTCAAATCCTGTTACTCCGAGTCATATAAAAACATTATTTAGAGATACTGAATTTACAGTGCTTGAAGATAATGTTTTTATTTTTTTGCCTTTTCAAACACACATCTTAATTTAATAAGAATATATAGAAATTTAAGTATGCGGCAAATATACACCATATCAGATAGGGAATCTGCAAATAAGCGGCCGTGGGACTGACAATATAAAATTGTTTTATCATACTGATTATTATAAAGATCAATGCGATGAGCCAGATAAATGCAAACAGATAAAGGTCTAATCCGAAAAAGATAATGCTCCAAAAAAAGTTAAAGAATAACTGTATGCCATAGAGCAATACAGCGTTCGGTTTATAGGGGCTGTTTGAGGTATAAACGAGATAAGAGGAAATTCCCATCAGTATGTAAAGCACTGTCCATACGATTGGAAAAATAAACCCTGGCGGACTGAAAGCCGGTTTTTCGAACATAGAGTATGATGACATATTGCCGCTGAATAATGCAGATAGTGAACCAACTGCTAAGGGGATAAGTATTGATATAATAAGAGCGCTTTTACTGCGTAGTTTCATATACCGGTATGCCTGTTAATTATATTTATCTAATTTTATGTAATGAAAATATTAAATATGACTTTCATAAAATTGATAAATGCAATGCCGGTCGATAATAAAAGCTGGCAAGTTTTAACTGAATGTGGTATACTTATACCAAGTATGGTGTTATAAAGTTATCAATGCTGGGGCTCGGGTACAGAAGTGCTTTAAATTCTATTGCTTCGAGCAGCTGAAATAGCGCTGGGAATCTTTATTACGATGGTAAAATGTGCGCGAATCGTTCCTTTGCCGCCGGATAAGATTTCCGGCATTTCTTATATATTTAACAGGAAATTTCACCTGTTAAATAAAAAACGCTCCGCGGAGGAGCGCACTCGCTAAGTGAGCCGATGCCTGCGGCGGCAGGGAATAATGCCGCTACAGCGACCCGCCGCAGGCGGAGAAGTTCCGGCGCTGTGGTTAGTTAAATCGCGATGGCAGGCCGGACATTGCATAATAATATCCTGACATGGGAGAGTAAGAGGAATATGGAAATTTATCTGGATGAAAAATCGCCGCTGCCGAAGTACCAGCAGATTACGGAGCAGCTCTATGCGATGATTCGGAGCGGAGAGCTGAAGGCTGGAGAGAAGCTTCCGCCGGAGCGGGAACTTGGAAAAGAAAACCATATAGCAAGAGGCACGGTTCAGATGGCCTATCAGGAATTAGTGCATCAGGGCTATGCTTATGCTGTCCGCGGGAGCGGGACATACATTTCTGAGATAGGAAACAGCCAGAAAGAAGAGATTCTGACGAAGGAGATTAATAATATTTTTGACCGCGCCGAGCAGATGGGCCTCCAGACCCGCGAAGTGGTGGACATATTCAGAAAGCAGATGGTCCGCCATATGGCCGGAGACGTAAAACTGATGATAGCCTGGGTAGAGTGCAGTCCGGAGTCGATTCAGCTGGCAAAAAACGAATATAAGAATGTGGAGAACAGCAGTATCCAATATTTTCTACTCGAAACAGTGCTGAAGGAACCGCAGCTTTTGGAGGATAATTTTGATATAATTGTGACGACGACACACCACTATGAAACGTTTGTCCAGGCATTCCCGGAACTGGTCAGCAAGGTGGAGGTGGTTACCACGGTCACGAGCAGCGAAACTTTGATAGGACTGGCTAAAATATCACCGGAAACAAGAGTGGTAGCCTGGACGATCAGCAACCGTTTTATGGAGAATCTGCTTTGGCAGATTCGGGATTTAGAGAATATCAATATTGTGAAAACCTTTGTTTCGGATAAGGAACGGGATGAGATTGGCGAAAGCTTAAGCAATGCGGACCTCCTGCTGACAACGAAGGAATACAGCACACTGGGCGAGCCGTTTATGGTCAGCCTGATTCAGAAATACAAGAAGGCTGGAGGAAGAGTCCTGTATTTTGACTATGTTTTTGATTCGGGTTCCCTCCTTCATCTCCAGACAAGCATCTGTGAGAAAATAGCGGAAAAAGAGAAGGATATATTGTAAGGGAAACCACAGGAAATAGAGTGGACAGAACCTGATTTAGTGATGAATATAGTATTAAAAGAGACGTCTGTTTTCGGAGAAACAGGCGCCTCTTTTTTTGCGTAAATATGAGAAATCATCCGATAGGTACAGTTCCAATTTTAATATTAAATATATAATAAGCTGGACATATCTGGATTGGTATAGTCCAAACTAAAGTTAAAAATATAGAATTTTAAACAAAAAACTGAAAATAGCTTGACAAATTATATATAGAATATTAAAATAAGAGCCATAAGTAAAGAGAGTGTTAAAAACGGCCGTGAAATTATTGAAAATTTAATGGATTGGAATAGTCCAATTGAAAAAGGAGGAAGGAAATGAAACTCACAAATTATGAA
>ERZ1036412.336-NODE-336-length-40369-cov-8.394702_pt1 | contig 40369 bp, 49 predicted proteins | sample MGYA00514218_ERZ1036412 | MGnify/ENA primary metagenome ERZ1036412 (study PRJEB33795, sample SAMN09464944) | human gut metagenome | host: Homo sapiens | place: USA: Stanford, California | collected 2016-11 | study: EMG produced TPA metagenomics assembly of the...
AGAGATACACAATCTTCGATAATCCATTTCTGGATCCTAGATTTGTGGAAGAACTATGCAAGGAATACGAGGGCACGATCTACTATGACCGCCTTATTCTTGGATTATGGAAGCGAGCAGAGGGTGCCATCTACAAGAAATTCGCGGATAATCCAGAAGCATTCCGGTGCCGGATAGTGGATCAGTACTCACAGGCTCCGCCTTGCAGGGAATTCCGGAAAGAGGATATCACCTCTATCGAGATTGGCATTGACTTCGGGGGGAACCAGTCTGGCCATGCATTCGTTGCCCGCGGGTACACAGATGACTATAGAGAAGTGATAGCGCTTAAGAGCCGGAGAATTAGGGCGATGGATGAGAACGAGGATATTGACAGCAATCGGCTGGACGAACTCTTCTGCGAATTTATGCGCGATGTGATCAATCAGTACGGGGTAACAGTCCGGCATGGGGATTACGTAGAGTACTGCAACGTCGAGTCGGTGTACTGGGACAATGCTGAGACCGTCCTAGGCAACTCCATCCGCAATGCAGTAGAGAGGAGATTCCCCTGGATCTCCGTACGCCCGGCGAAGAAGAGGGCAATTAATGATCGGATCAGATGTACCGTCAGGCTCATGGGAGCAGGACGGTTTTTTATTACAGATGACTGTGAATCCCTGCAGTGTGCCTTTACAGATGCCGTATGGAACCAGGAGGTTAAGGATAAGGAGGAACGCCTGGACGACGGAAGCACAGACATTGACAGCCTGGATGCATTTGAATACACGATAGAACGGGATATGCGGGAACTTATAGAAGAGGTGGAAAATGTTTGATGGACTGAAAAGATTATGGAGAGGGATTGTGAAGATGTTTGATTATACAACAGTAAAAAATGTGATTGGCAGTGACGTGGCATTATCACAGACCATGATTGATGCTATCAATGAGTGGAAGAAGATGCAGAACGGAGCTGCAGACTGGATAAATGAAGACGTCAAGTCCCTGCGCATTGAACATGGTATCTGCCGGGAATTTGCCGATGCGGTCATCGTGGAAATGGAAGCGAATATACAGAACAATGACCGGCTGGATAAGATTTTCCAGAAGAGCCTGGCAGACTTAAATGAGAATCTGCAGGACGGCCTGGCTCTTGGATCTTTTGTGCTGCGCCCCTTGGGGGCTGACAGAGCGGAATATGTGGCCGCGGATAAATTAATCCCTGTAAGTTTTGATGATTCGGGGAAGCCGAATGATATTGCCTTTTTGTCTGTTAAATGTATCGGTAAAAATGACTATTACACCAGGGTGGAACGGCATTATTTTACAAATGGCAATCTAACCATTGAGAACAGATGTTACTATTCTCAGACAAAAGGAGATATTGGGCAGCGGTGCAGCCTGACAGATGTAGACGCCTGGAGCCAGATAAATCCCGGCCCGGTGACTTATCCTGGCATGACACAGATGGATTTTGGGTATTACCGAAATCCCCTGAAGAACAAAGTGGACGATTCGGCGTGTGGAGTCTCCATCTATGAATCGGCAAAAGAACTGATTGAGAAAGCAGATATCCAGGCTGCACGGCTTGACTGGGAGTACGATTCCGGTGAGCGTGCTATTCATGTGGATGATCGAGCCCTCCGAAAAAAGGGCGGTAAGCAATATATGCCGAGGCTGAAAAAGAGACTTTACAGAGGGCTGAATTTGGAAGACGGAAAAGACAAGGATCTGTACAAGGAATATTCCCCCGAGATGCGGGATGAGTCCTATATCCGAGGCCTGGAGAAGTACTATCGTAGCATTGAGTTTAATGTTGGACTTGCCTACGGAGATCTGTCCGAGACCAACGAGGTGGATAAGACGGCCACTGAGGTAAAGGCATCAAAGATTCGCAAGTACAACAGGGTGAATGCGATACAGAGAAACCTCGAGGAATGCCTGATGGATTTTGTCACAGGGCTTGCCTTCTATAACGGCATGTACAATTCGGAGGCTGAACTGGCCTGCACATTTAACGACAGCATCTTGACGGATGAAGAGACGGAAAGGGCACAGGATCGACAGGATGTCAGCATGGGGGTTATGTCCCTGGCTGAGTATCGGGCAAAATGGTACAACGAGGATATTGATACCGCGTTGGCAAACCTTCCGGAGCAGAACAGGGTAATGGAGTGATGTAGACGTTGAACGGGGATTATAGAGAGCAACTGTCCAGGAAGATAGAAGGGGCGTATTCGGACCTGGAAGTGCGGATTATGCAGGATATCGTCAGGAGGATACGCCAGACCGGAAAGATTACGAGCACGGCAGACTGGCAGATCAACAGGCTGAGGATACTTGGGAACTCTTCGGAGGATATCGAGAAGATGCTGAAAGAGGCGCTGGATGCGTCCTACCCGGAGATGTTCGAACTGTATGACAGGGTCATTGACTGGGAATACGTCCGCAGCAAGGATATCTACGAGCAGATTAATGCAGAGTTCATTCCTTACGAGAAGAATAAGCAGCTGCAGCAGATCACGGAGGCCCTCATCCGGCAAAGCGGCGAGGATCTGGACAATATTACGCGATCACTCGGATTCTATCTGGACTATGGGAATGGAAGAAGGATCCTTACGCCTCTTGCGGAAGTATATCAGAAGTACCTGGATGCTGCCTGCATGGATATCGTGTCAGGCGCTTTCGACTATAACAGCGTCCTGCGCCGGGTAGTTACGCAGCTGACCAACAGCGGATTGAGGCAGATTGATTATGCTTCAGGGCATGCCACCAGAATCAATGTGGCTGCGAGAAGAGCGATCATGGCAGGAGTTGCCAAGTTGACAGGCCATATCTCGAATATGAACGCCGAGAGGCTTGGCGCAGAGTACTATGAGGTTGCCTGGCATTCCGGGGCGCGTCCAGCGCATCAGGCCTGGCAGGGGAGAGTCTGGACAAGAGATCAACTGGTAACGGTCTGCGGCCTTGGGACCGTGACAGGACTCCTTGGAGCGAACTGCTACCATGAGTACTATCCGTTCTTCCCGGGCATTTCTGAACGAAACTGGTCGGACGCATGGCTGGAAGAGCAGAACCGGAAAGAGAATACGCCTAAGGAATGGATGGGGAGGAAGTACACCGTCTATGAGGCGAAGCAGCAGCAGCGGCAGATGGAAACGGCCATGCGGGCGCAGCGCGAGAAGGTAGCGCTGCTTAAGGAGGGTGGCGCGGATCCGGATGAGACCATGCTGGCCAGGTGCAAGTATCAGGCCCAGCTGGATGAATATGGAAGGTTTTCACGGAAGATGAATCTCCAGCAGGAGCGAGAGCGCATCTATTACGATATGCGAGGAAGAGTAGCGCCAGAAAGCATGAAAGCCATGAGGATGTTCCCTCCGCAGATGATACAGAACGCCGGAAGGGATATCAAGCAGTATGAAAGATACAAGAAAATCATTGGAAAAGATGCAGGTTCCCTTGCGCAGTTTGGACAGAATAAATATAATGATAATGAGAGATGGAAATTTATGAAACTCGATTATCAAAGACGTAATGAGTTAATTGAGCATCCGGGACTAAAACTCCCCCATGCAGAGGGGGCAGTCCTTCCAGATGGGAAATTTACAAGGTATCTATTCGGCGGCGATCATGCGGAAGGCCTGGCAAAAGGCAAAGCATTTTCTTCCCGGCTGGGCTACTCAGAAAAAAACTGGAAGGAGCTGCGGGACGAAATAAGGCAAAGGGCATCAAAGTATCCGGCAGTCTACAAAGGCAACAATGGGTATGGCGATAGGTACGAGCAGAAAATGATTATTTACGGAAAGAGCGCAATGCCTGCAAATGTCGTTGTTGGGTGGCTGCATAGGCCGGACGGCTCTACATCAATGTCAAGCGCTTACATTAAAGAGGTGAAGTAAAATGGAGGTTAAGGAATTTGATACCGTGCTTTTGAAAGACGGAAGGAAGGCGTCTATCATGGAAGCCTTTGAGAACAAAGTATTTATTGCGGATGTCGGGAGTTCCCCCAAAGACTGGGAGACAATCGATATCACGATTGATGATATTGAAAAAGTCCTATAAATGCCATTCGTGCTGCGGCGCGAGTGGTATTTTTATGCTCTTTTTGAGGTGGCGGCGATGGAAAGATATAAGGTAACAGAAGATGCGGATAGGCTGGCTCCTGATTGGCTGGCGGTCCGCATTAACTATAAGACAATTAAATTTGTTTACAGCATCTTAGACGGCTACAGTTTTCTGAAAGGGGTGAGAATCGATGGCCAGATGGCGAAAATCGGAGATACGATATGCTTTGATGATAACGGGCTATCAGTAGAAAGGCGGTGATCCATATTTCTCCCTTTGGGCGCGGGGTTATGCGTCCTGTTTTTTTATGCCCTGCCACAAGGCTATAAACTGGACAACTACCCGGCGCGAGGTCTAACGTGCTATATCCCATACCGCTGAAAGAGCGGTCAATAAACTATTTCAGGAGGAATGAAACAATGAAAAATATTTATGAGATTATGAAGGAGTTTGGTCTTGAACTTTCAGAAGAGAAAAAGGCGGAGTTTGATAAGGCATGGAAAGAAAATTACCGGACAAAAGCAGAGTACGACAAGGCGGTAGAACAGAGGGACAACTATAAGTCCCAGTACGACACTGTATCCGGCGAACTGAAAAAGTTCGAGGGCGTGGATCCTGAAGGACTTCAGAGCGAGATAATGAGACTGCAGGATGACCTGAAGAAGAAGGATGACGAGTATGCACAAAGAGAAGCAGACAGGGCTTTCACAGACATGCTTACGAAGGCGATCAAAGAAGCGGGCGGGCGCAATGAGAAAGCGGTAATGGCGCTTCTGGACGTAGAAACTTTGAAAGCATCTAAGGATCAGACGGAAGACATCAAAAAAGCATTGGAGACCGCAAAGGAATCCGATGCCTATCTATTTGGAGCAAATGAACCAATCAACAACCCGGTAGGAAGCACAGGCGGAACGGAAATCCAGGGAATGGGAGACGACATGTCAGCAGTCCGTATGGCTATGGGACTTCCGGCGAAGAAAGAATAAGAGAGGTAATTAAGTTATGGCAAATACAATCGAATTAAGAAAGCAGTATTCCACAATGCTGGATGAGGTATACAAGCTCGCATCCCTGACCTCGGTCCTGGATGGCCCAAACGATCTTGTCCAGGAAGGGGCAAACGCAAACGAGATCCTGATCCCTAAGATGTCTATGCAGGGGCTGGCAGACTATAATAGGCAGTCCGGTTACGTTCCCGGCGATGTAACCCTGGAATACGAGACCAAGAAGTGCGGATACGACAGGGGACGCATGTTTACTATTGACGCTATGGATAATATCGAGTCTGCAGGAATCGCATTTGGACGCCTATCAGGCGAGTTCTTACGGACCAAGGTAGCCCCGGAACTGGATGCATACCGGCTTGCGGGATACGCCCAGATCAGTGGTATTAAGACCGCTTCTGCGGATCTGGCTGACGGGAAGGCCGCACTCGCCGCCCTGAGAACAGCAAGAGGAGAGATCGAGAACGCGGAGGCGAACCTTGCAACCTGCTATCTGTTTATCAACCCGACAGTATACGGCCTGATCGAAGATCTCGACACCACGGCTTCCAAGAAGGCAATCGAAGGGTTTGCCGGAATCGTTAAGGTTCCGAGCGGAAGATTCTATAATAAGATTGCGCTGACAGCATCTGGAGAAGGCGGATTCTCCAAGGCAGCAGGGGCGCTCGCAATGAATTTCCTGATCGTTGACAAGCAGGCTGCAATCCAGTACCAGAAGCACACGGTGTCTAAGATCATCACGCCGGAGCAGAATCAGGATGCGGATGCATGGAAATTCGGATACCGTACGGTCGGGATTGCGGAGTGCAAGGACAATAAGAAAGAAGGCATCTATGCACATACGGTGAAAGCCACTGCCTAGGAGGTGATGAGGCATGCTGATGGTAACCTATGATTATTACAAGGATTCCTATGGAGGGCATCTGATACAAGAGCCCTCCTGGAAACCCATTGCAGTCAGGGTGGAGGCGAGGCTTGACGGCTATACCTTCGGAAGGCTTCCGGGCTCCTGGCCAAATGAAGCCAAAACTGCAGTCTGCGAGATGGCAGAGTGCCTGTATAAGCATGACAAGCGGGACGGAAAGATATCCGAGAATAATGACGGCTATTCCGTATCCTATGATACAAGCCAGTCACTTGATAGCCTGCTGTATGGCATTGCGAAGGTATATCTGGGGGATACAGAATACATGTACCTGGGGGTGGGGGAATGCTGACAAATGCAGACATTACCATCTATAACCACATATACGACAAAGCCACGCGCCTGGATGAATGGCGCAGGACCGTCATCCACGGCGTGCATTTTTATGTGGATAATAAGGTGTCTGTCGGGGATTCGGGCCTGAACAGCGCGGACGTCTATAAAATCCGCATTCCGGAAGATGCCGAATGTGACAGCCAGTATGCCCCAGAGGACGAATACGCTTCTGCGGATAGCACAGCGGGGATCTGGACCCTGCAGGACGGGGATTATGTCGTGATCGGCAAATGCGATCTGGAAATCGAGAGGCCGGCTGACCTTTCGAAGGCGCATAGGCAGCACTGCAAGATCACGTCCTGGTCAGACAACCGTTTTGGCGGCCTTCCGCATTGGAGGATTGGGGGCGAGTAGAGATGGCATCACATCTGAAGATCAATACGCCAAGAGGCAGCATAATTTCTATGAGCACCCAGGGCGGGACAACCACAGTGCAGCTCAAGTGGAATTCGGGATTCGCGCCGGAAAAGGAAGCGTGCTTCAATCGTGCGCAGGCGTTTGTCGACAGCGAATGCCTGCGGTGCATGAATCCGCTGACGCCGAGACGGACGGGGATGCTGATCAAGTCCGGCACGCTGGGGACCGTGATCGGAAGCGGCGAGATTGAATACCTGGCCCCTTATGCCAGACATCAGTACTATAAGCACAAGACGAAGGCAAAATGGTTCGAGCGCATGAAGGCGAGCCATAAGGAGCCAATACTGAAAGGAGCGATGATGATTGCAGCAGGAAAAAAATAAGCCGATTATCGCAAGCATCCGCGAGTACGTGCTTGCCTGCCCGTTCTTAAAAGACGGGAAGGTAAACATCGATTATCTCCCGGACGAGATGGCATACTCGATTGATCCGATAGGCGGGGATCCCATCTACAAGAGATATACAGACGGGAAGTGCATAAGGCAGTTCCAGTTCTCCCTGACATCAAAGGAAGCCTATGACGGGGATGCGCGGACTGGAATAGAGAACAGCGGGTTCTACCAGTATTTCGAGGAATGGGTGGAGCAGAACAATATGAACGATGTCCTGCCTGAGCTTGATGGGCATGCTCCGATACGGGTAGATGTTCTGCTAAGCGGATTCCTATTTTCCATGGATACGGAGTTCGGCAGATACCAGCTACAATGCAGGCTAATTTATGAATAAATAGAAAGAGAGGAAGAAAATTATGGCAAATGATCAGAAACTAGTAGGACGGCATAAACGGCTATCATTCATGAAGACGGAGGCTGACAAGTTCGTGAGGATGACGGGCTTTACATCCATGTCGGAGTCGAAGGAATCAAAGGAATACAGCCGGCAGTATATTGACGAGGCAACAGAGAGGACGGACGTGGTGGGCTATGCCACAGGCGTGGAATACGAGTTTGACAGGCATACGGGAAATGCCGTGCATACAAAACTGGCAGAGATCGCGGATGACGAGATCGTGGGAACGGATGCCCAGGTAGAAATACTTACGGTAGACCTGTTCGAGCCGACCGGGGCCGATAATAAGGCATGCAAGGCCAGGCTGAGGACCTACAGCGTTATCCCGGATGCGTCTGGCGACGGCACGGATGCCCTGATCTATTCCGGAACCTTAAAGGCGGCCGGAGAGATCGCCCAGGGCACCGCGACCACGACAGATGGCTGGCAGACATGCACCTTTGCACAGGGGGCTGCTCCTACAGCATGAAGGACAGGGGGCTGCTCCTACAGCATGAAGGACAGGGGCGAAGCATCCTCCCAGCAAGAGGATAATGCAGATACCGTAGTAGAAGAAGACAATGAACAGATAATCAAGGAGGAGAGCCTATGAGCCGTTGGAAGTTTGGAAAATTTGAGGCAGAAGTAGATTTTACGGATGCGGATTTCATGGATGCGCTGGAAGAGGCGCAGAAGGAACTGGCAGACAGGAGCATGGAAATCCCGAAGGTGGGAAAGAAAAGCGATATCATCCGCGCCCAGGTAGGCTGCTTTGCCCAGTTCTTTGACCATATATTCGGTCCGGGAACCAGCGAGAAGATGTACGAAGGAAGAGCCAGCCTGGAACTGGCGATCCAGTCAGCAGAATCATTTTCCAGGTTTGGAGAGCAGGAGGGCAGACGGATGGACGACAGCTACAGCAAATACTATGTGAACCGGAACAGGCAGCAAAGGCGGAGCAGCCCGAAAGGCCAGAGCCATAACAGGTGATCCCTATGAATCCCTTATATGAAAAGTTTCCTGACTATGTGGAAGTCAGAGGAAGGCGGTGCCGTATCGTGACGGATTTTCGGGAATGGATCAAACTCTCCGAACTGCTGGGAATGGCAGGCCGCCTGAATGGGAAGGTGCTGGATATGGTGCTGGACTGGTATATAGATCCGCCAAGCAGCGTGACCGATGGAGTATATGCCCTTCAACGCTTCCTTGCAGGCGCAGAACTGTATGAGATTGACGGCAGGAGCCTAGAAGGGAATCAGGGATGCGGAAAGCCCGTCTATTCTTTCGAGCACGACGCGCGCTGCATATACAGCGATTTCCTGCGCTGCTACGGAATCGACCTGGAGCAGGTGCCATATATGCATTGGTGGAAGTTCCTGATCCTATTCGAGGGGCTGCCGCAGGACACGGAGACGAAGGAGAGGATCTATTATAGGAGCGTCAACCTTAATGAGATCAAGGATAAGGAAGAAAGAAAGCGGATAAAGGAGATCAAGAAGCGCATCGCGCTTCCTATGCGGAAATCCGGGCCAGATGATTATCAGATAGGGGAGTTTTTTGGATGATGACGAAGATATGCCTTCCGACAAAGCGCATGTGGTATCGCTGTCCGTACTGCGGGCAGAAATTGCTGATATATGACAATGCCGCTAAGTGCAGCGGGATATACATCCAGTGCAAGAAATGCAAGAGAGAAGTAGAAGTGAGAATAGCAGAGCATCTGTGAGCCGTTGAGCCGTGCGAATCAGGAAAGGTGGAGAAGCATGGCTGTAGATGGATCATTGAAATTTGACACGAAGATTAATACCGATGGCTTCAATAAAGGCGTAGCATCCATTGGAAAGATGGTAAGCGGCGTTGGAAGCAGGGTGGCCGGGCTAGGAAAGGCGTTTACGCCAGTCACGGCGGCGGTTGTAGGAGTCGGCGCTACCGCAGGAAAGACGGCCATAGATTTTACCAAGCTCTACGAAAGCACGATGGTCGTATTCGAGAAGATGCTGGGAGGAAAGCAGGCTGCAGATGAACTGTATAGCAGCCTGCTTTCAATCGCAAAGGCATCCACGTTCTCGCAGGAGGCCTTCCTGACCGCGGGCAAGAAACTGGTGGGCATGGGGATCGATGCCCAGTCTACGACAAAATACATGCAGGCCATTACCGACGCCGTGGCCGGATTTGGCGGCACGTCTGAAAACCTGACGAATGTTGCGGAGAATTTCGCGAAGATTTCGACTGCCGGAAAACTCAGCATGGAAGATGTGAACATGCTGTCGGATAACGGGATCCAGGCTCTTAAGATACTTGGAAACCAGTACGGAAAGACAACGGACGAGATGCGGGACATGATCTCGAAAGGGGCTGTGCCCGCAAAGGATGCAATGGACAAGCTGGCCGACGGGATAGAGATGGGCACGGAAGGCGTAAACGGAATGACCTCGGCCATGGCCGGAATGTCGCTGGCCATGAAGGGCAAGACCCTTACAGGTGCCCTGGATTCCCTGAATTCCGGATTCCGCGGATTTGCGCTTAACCTGATCGGAATCAATCCTACGCTGAAAGAGACCGACGATGGATATGAGGAGAGCACCCAGCGGCTTCAGCAGCTGACGGCGGCCATATCCACCATAGCCGGGATTATGCCATCCGTGGCAACGGTATTCAGCACCTTTACAGACGCGATCGGGCGGATGCTGGATAAACTAGTCGGCGCGAACGTGGCCTTTGACGAGGCTACAGGGAAATGGGAGAACGTAGGGGGAGTCCTTGGAACTCTAAAGGACAAGCTCGACACGATGAATCCGGACAAGCTGAAACAGGTCGGGGATGCGATCCTGGCAATGGCCGTGGCTGGCGCTGTACTGCCAGTACTGGGCGGCGGGATAAGCAAGATTGGCGGGATCATAGGCGGCACTGCAGGCGTGTTTGGCGGCCTAGGGAACAGCGTATCAGATGTGACGGGAAAGATAGGGGGATTCGCGTCCGGTTCCGGGAAGACGATGCAGGCAGCCGGCAAAGAATTCAAGAAGAATTGCGGGATCATATCGCAGAATACGATAGGAGTCGTGTCGGATGTGACAGGGAATGTCGGAAAGATAGGCGGCACCGCTGCTCAGATGGCGGGAAAGACCAGCAGCGCGCTAGGAACGATGACCAGTGTCGCGGGGCAGTTCGGCGGCGTGCTGCTGAAAGGATTCGGGATTGCCAGTGCGGCAGGGATATTCCTTGCAGGCCTCGGGCTTCTGCAGAGCAATTTCGGCGACAGCATCAATAACATGCTGCAGAAAGCCACCACGGAAGGCCCACAGCTTATCAAGAAACTATGCGATGGCATCACATCTGCGCTTCCAGGGCTGATAGAGCAGGGGACGCAGCTGGTCATGAACGTGCTGAATGCGATAACGGCCAATCTGCCGGCACTCGTTACAGGAGGAATCCAGATAATCGTCACCCTTGCCACTGGCGTCGCGCAGGCGCTTCCGCAGCTGATACCCGCCGCGGCGCAGGCGATCGTGACCCTCGTGGACTCGCTTATCAGCAATATGCCGCTCCTGATACAGGGCGCGCTGCAGCTTGTCGTCGGATTGACTCAGGGGCTTGTACAGGCAATTCCGATGCTGATCCCGGCAGGCATGCGGCTGATACTGTCATTGATCATGGGGCTCGTGCAGATGCTTCCGACGCTGATAGAGTCAGGCGTGCAATTGATCGTGGCGATTATCCAGGGGCTGGGAGAGGCCATCCCAATGCTGATCGAGATGGCGCCACAGATCTTCCAGGCATTCGTTGACGGGATAATGAGCGTTGACTGGCTGGCTGTTGGCAAGCAGATCCTGGAGGCGATTGTGGATGGCCTTAAAAGCATAGGGTCTAGCCTGTGGGATACCGTCAAGGGGATATTCACAGATGGCGAGGACGAAGCGGCGGAGTCGGGAAAAGCGGCAGGAAGGAAGTATGCTTCCGGAATGGACAGCACGAGTGCGGATGCCCAGGCGTCAGCGGCCAGCGTTGCGAATGCGACAACAGAATCCTTTGCGTCCACGCTGGACATGAACGGGGAAACCGTTAGCCTTGCCGCAATGAATATGGGAAATAACGCAAGCGCCGGGCTGCAGTCAGCGGATCTGCCTGGGGCTTTCCAGTCAGAGGCGGGTGGTGCGGCAAGCGGGCTTGCAAGCACGCTTAGCGCCAGTTCTGTGTCGGCATCGGCTGCAGCACAGGGTGTCGGAAACAGCGCGAACCTGGGACTGGATCTGGCAAATATGGGAAGCGCCTTTTCTGGTGCCGGAGCAGAAGCGGGGCTTGGATTAAGTTCCGGACTGTCGGCACAGACTGGATCAGTATCGATTGCCGCCGGCCAGGTGGCAAGTTCCGCACAGTCATCCATATCAAGCATTGATCTTGGGGGATCCTATTCGGCTGCCGGCATGCAGGCCATGCAGGGCCTGACAAGCTCGATATCGTCCGGAGGGGCTGCGGTGAACGCGGCCGCAAGGTCTGCGGCAGAGGCAGCCATCACAGGGCTGGCAAACGCAAAGATTCCCGATAAGGCAAAAACAGAGGGAACAAACTTTGCGAAGGCGCTGGCGGATGCAGTCAAGTCAGGTACCGGAACTATCCGCACGGCGGTAACTGTGGTGATGGCTGCTGCGAAACTGGCCGCGAATGGCTTGGGGAATGCCGGGCATGAAACCGGAAGCATGTTCAGCGCGGGTCTGGCTCGCGGGATACTTGCCGGCGAGAGCGGTGTAATATCGGCAGCCGCCAAGGTGGCGCAGTCGGCAGTCAGGGCGGCGCAGCAGACCCTGGATATCAATAGCCCTTCAAGGGTAGGCGCATGGATCGGAAAGATGTTTGACAGCGGGATCGCAGTAGGGATTACGAAGCATGCAGGCATGGTAACGAAGGGTGTCAGACGCATGGCAGGCGAAATTGAGTCCGGAACAGAAGCGGCCCTAACGAGCCTGCAGAGGCAGGCGGCCATGGGAACAGTAGCGGCGGGGAATGGCCTGTATAATTCTGCTACCAGCAGAATGTACAGCCAGCCGTCAGCATGCATTACGGAAATCCTTGACGACTGGGAGCGCAGGCAGAAGCGCATTGACCGTGAAAGGGATGACAGGCCCGTGCTGCTTGACGGGCGGCGGATCGACCGGGCGAGAAGCGTGAAAGGGATGGTGACAGTATGATCTGCTATTATCAGAATAGCAAGCAAGAGAAGATCAGCCTGACGGAGTATCCATACAGGCTGATCACAGGAGGAATCTATGATTATGAATGGGACGAGATAACCTATAGCAGCAAGATATACGGATTCTCTCGGAAGATCTTTGAGAAGGAGCTCAAGCTGGACGTGTTCTGCGGCCAGGACGAGTTTGCGGACCGTATGAATGATTTTGAGAGCATCATATCCGTGGACATCGCGAGCAATACCCCGGGAAGGCTGTATGTCAATGGAGAATACCTGTCATGCTATGTCAACCGCGTCAAAAAGGATGACTGGGAGGCGGGGCTGTATACGATAGTGACGCTTGGCATCATATCGGATTATCCATTCTGGGTTACCGAGATGACGAAGCAGTTCTTTAGGAAAAGCGTCAGCGGAAAGGCAGGCACCGGATATAACTTCAACTATCCGTTCAATTACCCATGGAACTATACGGTGACAGAGATTGGATCGGAGCAGTGGCACATAGACCACGTCAGTTCCTGCCCATTCACACTGACGATATATGGGCCGGTTACAAATCCAAGGATCCTGATAAATGGCTATCCCTATGAGATCTACACGACGCTGGAAGGCAACGAGTACCTGATACTGGACACGCGGACGCATAAGATAACCAAATATCTCTCGAACAGCACGACATCCAACCTCTATAATAGCCGCAGGATGGAGCAGAGCGTGTTCGATCCGATCGGCCCCGGGCCGATAAGCGTGAACTGGAGCGGCACGTTCGGGTTTGACATCACTGCGTACATAGAAAGGAATGAGCCGACATGGCAGAAGAAATGCTAATACTTGCCGGAAGAGACGGAAGGGAGATCGGCTCCCTTCTTAACGTTGGCCTGGACATAGATCTGAACGGGACAAGGGATTTCGAGGTGTCCGTGCATCGGAGCGCCTGGAGCACTGCATTCGAGTATGGCGGGTATATCTTCCGCCCCGGGACAGAGATTGGCGGGCGGATCGGGCGGATGTACACGGATACCGCTCTCGATGTCATCAAGATCTGCGGCCTGACCTGGAGGGGCATGCTGAATGGAAAGGCAATAGTTCCTCCGGCCGGGCAGGACTACAGGAAGGTGTCAGGGGAACTGAATGCCGTACTGAAGAGCCTTATAGAGCCCGAATTTGAAGGCCTGTTTGCTGTATCGAGGGAAAGCACCGGGGTCACGGTCAGCAATTACCAGTTCGACAGGTACGTGGATCTGCTAAGCGGAATCGAGAAGATGCTTAAGAGCAAGGGACACCGACTCCAGATATCGTATATAGAGGCCAACAGGGAGCCAGGATATGTCCAGGTCAAAGCGGTGAAGATAGTCGACTATTCGAGCGAGATAGAATTATCCCAGGACAGCGGTCTGGACTTCCAGCTGAACGATATCCGTAATGGATATAACCACATGATCGTTGCCGGAAAGGGAGAGATGTCCAGCAGAAACGTATTCCACCTGTATGCCTGGCCGGATGGCTCGATCAGGAGGGAGCAGTATTACAGAGGCATTGACGAGCGCGTATACATCTACGAGAACACATCCACGGAGACGGCAGAGGTCGAAGAGAAGGCGCGGGAGGAATTCCTGAAGATCATGAATCGGAAGGAATTCGGGATGAACACGTCCGCCTTGAGCCTTGCGGCGGATATAGGAGACATCCTTGGTGGGCGCGATTACCTTACGGGCGTCTATATGGCCAAGCCGATCACGAATATTATATATACCACGGATGACGATGGTACAGTAAGCGTTGAATACCAATTGGAAGGAGAAGACTAAATGCAGATCATAACGGGAATAGGCGAAAGCGAGCATGTCACAAGCATGCAGCATAGAGCAATATTTGAAATGGTGATAGGAGATAACAGTTACATATTAAATAAGGGGGAACTGCTTGAGCCGGAACTGCAGTCAAACAATGCGCTCAAGATCAGGAGCGGGATGCTGGCCCATCACGGCTGCATATGCGAGGTTGCACCCAATACCTATGATGAGGTGGCGATTGGAAACGGATCGCAGAGCATGAAGCGCATCGACCTTGTGGTGGCAAGGTATACGCAGAATGCAGAGACCAAGGTGGAAAGGACGGAATGGACCGTGATCCAGGGGCAGCCGGTAGAAAGCAATCCAGTAGCGCCTGACTATATCCACGGCAATATGCAGGACGGAGACCTCACGGATGACTGCCCGGTGTTTGAGGTGCATCTGGACGGGATCCAGGTAGTGGAAATTAAGAAACTGCTAAACGTTTTGGGCGGCAGCCTTGCTGAACTAAATAGAAAATTGCCGGTGTTTAAGCGCCGAAACAGCAGCGAAGCGGGAATATGCACACCACACTACATCATGATTATGGGGACTCTCGTATTGCAAGGCGCAAATGCGGATTATAGACAATTGTTTTCAGCTTCGGACCTGCTGTCTAAGATCTTAAAATTCTATGATCCATCTATCAGTAATTTTGACGAAGGAAAATGTGTCATCACTACCAATAACGGGGATGGAAACGCCGCTGCTATTCATTTCTATGCCCCAGAATGGTGGGGAAGTAATAATGCATATTTTCAGTATTTTTATCCTGCGACATCAGGCCAGATTCGAGTCAACTATTGTATCCATTATCTTAAACTATAGGTTATTTACGTTGTATGACTATAGTCGCATCTACAACCTGCCACTTGAGACTTGCAACTCCGGCGGCCCCTGCTGTCGAGCAGTATATGTACAGTCCTCCTTCGGTGGTAAGATATGCTGACTTATAATCAATCGCTATAGTGCCTGCTCCGGGGATATTAATTTTTGACAATGCTACAGTAACCTCCGAAGGCAGCCAGGGAATTGATAATTGATTTGTCTGTATGATATTGCCATTAATGTCGCCGAACTGTAGACGGTAGATATGTGTCCCCAAGAAGGACTGGCGCCATGCATCCCACGGCAATAATTTTCTATTTAGTGAATAAGTAACTTTATTAACCCGGAGCCAAACGGCTCTTAGTATAATGTGCGACGTCGCACGGAAAGGAGAAGATTTGAAGATTATATTCAATGACGCATCGGAATTGTCCGTACAAGCGGTACGGTGCGAAGGTGATTATTTGACAGTATTATCCTTAATTGATCCCACGCAATTACGTCACGCTTTCGAGGATCCGGTAAAGACCAAGAAGATTCAGGTAAAAGAAAGAGGACAGATTACTGCAGAGTATGAAGGTCATACTGAGTTTTATAGAACAGAAGAGTATACTGGAGGAATTTATGGGATTGTAATGTACAAGCCTGGAAAAACTCCGGAAGAGAAGGCGGTGGAGATGGAAAAAACAGTTGAAGCAAATGTGACACAGATCACTGATCTACAGATGGCCATTTGTGAGATTTATGAAGGGATGGTGAAGTAAATGTCGTATATGCCAAAGATATATGCGGACTTAATCCGAAAAGGGGAGAAAACCATTGATCAGGTTCCGGGAAATATTAGGGAAGAAGTTCAGCAACTTCTGGGTGATGCAGATGATCAGAGAATTCAGGACATTGATTAAGGATGTCCTGTTTTTTATTTCCAAAATAGTCTTTCGGAAGGAGGTGGAAGTGATGGCAGTTATCTATGCTACCCTGATTGTGAAAGGCAAAAAGACCATTGCCCAGGTGCCAGATACGATTAGGGAACAGGTGAAACAGATCCTGATTGATCTGGAGGTGCCAGAACTGGCAGAAAAATTGATGGAATAGGACCTGCTTTAACACAGGTCCTTCCAGGTAGTAAAGGAAGTGAGGTAAATGAATAAAATGAACATATATTATGCAGATGCAATCATTGATGGATACAATGCAATTGCTGGGACAGTGGTGGCTGTGCTTTCTTACATATTAGGAGAACACTGGATTTTGTTCGTGGCGTTTTTGCTGCTTAATGTGGCGGATTGGATTACCGGCTGGATGAAGAGCCGGATGGCGAAAAAAGAGAACTCTGTGAAAGGCTGGCAGGGGGTACTTAAAAAACTTGGATACTGGATTATGATTATGGTAGCGTTCGGGGCTGGTGCAGTCTTTATTGAGATTGGAAAGGCGATAGGGGTTAATCTGGGAATCACAACATTATTAGGCTGGTTCGTCCTAGCATCCCTTATTATCAATGAAATCAGATCTATTTTGGAGAATTTCGTAGAAGCTGGCTATAATGTTCCAGCCATATTAACTAAAGGTCTGCAGGTGGCAGACAGCATCGTGAATAATGATTCAGAGGACGCGTAACAGCGTCCTCTTTTTATGCGACGTCGCACAGGAAGGAGATAGAACATGGGAACTTATAATGTACATGCAGGACACTGCCCTCAGGGGCAGGGAGCGAGTGGAGCAGTAGGATTATTGCAGGAGTCAGTAGAAGACAGGAAAGTTAAGAACAGGGTAATCTCAGCATTGCAGTCAGCGGGCCATGTAGTCTATGACTGTACGGATGACAGCAATTGTAACGTAAGCCAGAACCTCCGAAACATCGTTGCTAAGTGCAATGCACACTCGGTAGATCTGGACGTATCTATCCACCTGAATGCCGGAGGAGGCACAGGGGTGGAGGTCTGGTGTTATGATGGCAAGACAGCGAATATCGCGAGTGCGATCTGCCAGAATGTATCTACTGCGCTGGGGATTTCTAACAGAGGAGTCAAATATTCGACTGGTCTGTACGTCCTTAGAAAGACGAAAGCGCCAGCATTGCTGGTGGAGTGCTGCTTCGTGGATAATCAGAATGACTATAGCCATTGGAACGTTGAAAAATGCGGTGATGATATTGCTTCCGCCATTGCGGGTAAAACTGTACAGGGTAATGCATCCGCTCCTGCACAAAATCCAGCGCCGACACCAAATGCAGGGTTTGACTTTGCAGGATGGGTAGGCAGGCTGCAGGCAGAATGTAATGCTCAGGAATTTTCAAGACAAAAAGTAGATCGCATTCCCGGCCCGATCACTCTGGCCGGATGCCCGCTGATAAAACGTGGGGCGAGCGGTAATATTACAAGGCTTGTACAGGAGCGGCTGAACTCTTTGGGCTTCTGCTGTGGTGTAGATGGCGATTATGGCCGGGCTCCGTTCCATGAGACCTATGACGCTGTAATAGCATATCAGAGAGCCAACGATCTTGTACCAAATGGAATCGTTGGACAGAAGACTTGGAGCAAGCTGCTGGGATTATCATAATGGCATTATTAAGGCCACGAAGCGTAAGAACTTCGCGGCTTATTATTTTGACAAGCTGAGAAATGTTAAAAGAATAAAGCCCGCTGGAAAAACCAACGGGCTTAGAATCAAATATTGAGCCACGAACACTGCGGTTACTATTTAGTAAATGAAATCTCCTATGCTGCTGGTGTAGTATTCATCATAATTCAACCGTAAAGTCAGCCTGCCCTTCCGAGAATGCGGCAGCAGTAGAGCCGAAGTCGATACTCTGGTCGATATTTACATCCTTTGCAGGGTCGATATTGTTCTGGTTAAGGATGTATTCAAATACCATCTCAGGCATGCCGCCTTTGCGGCCGCCAAGCACATCTTTACCTTTGATATCTTCCCAGGTGAAGTCAGGCATCTCTTCCCGGGCTACTAGGAAGTTGCCGGCCCGCTGGGTCAGCTGGGCGAAGTTGACGACGTAGTCGTTGGCGCCCTCGTTGTAGGTGTAGATGGATGCTTCAGATCCCATGAAGCCGATGTCTGCGCTGCCTGAAAGGACTGCGGTCATGGTCTTGTCGGCGCCAAATCCTGTAACCAGATCCAGGTCGATCCCCTCATCCGCAAAATATCCTGCCTCAATGGCTACATACATCGGTGCATAGAAGATAGAGTGGGCCACTTCATTTAAGATGACCTTTGTTGGCTCCTCCTTTGTCTCTTCTTTCTTTGCTTTCGTATCTGAAGATGCGGTTTCTGCGTCATTTTTGGATGAGCAGGCAAGAAGAGAGGTCATTGCCATGGCAACGACGAGTGATACAGCAATGAATCGCTTTTTCATATAATCCTCCTTAAAATTCTAATGCTATAGTATATTCGGCAAAGAAGGATTTGTTACCATCCGTATGGGTTAGCAGATTACGATGATTTTTCGAGGCGTGGTCTGCGGCGGAATACTTCTGGTTGTAGTGGAATAGTATACGATTAGCAGTTTTCCTCCAAGAGAGCATTCGAAGGGCTGGCCATTGGAAGTCACGACTGGCGTGTAACGCTCCAAATTCAATTTAAGAGACCCATCCAGGGCTTCTAGATTATCATCGAAGTAGCCTGCATACATGGTCTCATACGGATTGCGGCGTCCGATAAAGACTGCCTGGTATTGTGGTGGAAATATGAGTGGTATGGGAAGGTTGGCATCATAGAAGGCGGCCACATTCATGCCGGGCCGCAGACGTACTTCATTGATGACGTACGTATCCGGCCCGACAATAAAGTTGCTGATCCCATCAGAATTGCGTATGCTGACCTGCCTCTGGCAGCAGTCATCGCCAAATGCTGTGATGTCCTGGATTACTCCTGTAATTGGAACTAGATTCATGGAAGGCATAATTAATCCCCCGTTTTTGATTAATATATGCCGGGATTATTTGGATTGTTCTTCTGGCTTGATATTGGCTACCTTGGCATTGGGAGGAAGGAAATGGTACAGATCCTCATATGACTCAAGTTCTTCGATGGAGATGGGCTCGGAAGGGATAAGTCCGGTACAGTCCTGCTTGGAAGCCGCATTGGACAAGTAGTCATAATCATCAATAGTTTTCTGGTTTTTCTCATCTTTCATAAGTATATTACCTCCGGTTCTTTGCAAAAATATAAAAAGATTAACATTAGATTGTGTAGAAAAAGAGAAGGGTATACTGTATAATATTTCCATGAGTGTTTAGATTGAAGAAAGAAGGTCCTATTATGAACATTGAAATTGACACGCATACCCATACGCTGGCCAGCGGCCATGCATATAATACCCTCAGGGAGATGGCGGCCATGGCTGCCGAAAAAGGACTTAAAGGACTGGCTATCACCGAACATTCTCCAAAGATGCCTGGAACTTGCCATATCTTCTACTTTCAGAACCTTAGAGTGGTTCCAAGAACCATGTACGGCATCGAACTGCTGATGGGCACGGAGTTGAATATTATGAACGAGCAAGGAGAAGTAGACCTGCCGCAGACTCTATTAAAGGAAATGGATATAGCCATTGCCAGCATGCATACACCCTGCTATGAGGGAGAGAAGACCACGGAGAAGATTACGCAGGCATATTTGAAGGTAATGGAAAATGAATATGTAGATATTATCGGACATCCGGATGATGGAAGATTCCCGGCAGACTACAAGGAACTGGCGAAGGCCGCCAAAAGGACGCATACGCTGCTGGAAGTTAACAATTCCTCGCTCCGTCCTACTGGCTTCAGGGTGAATACACAGGAGAACTGCCTGAAGATGTTAAAAGCATGCAAAGAAGAAGGAGCCATGATCGTGCTTGGAAGCGATTCTCATGTGGATGTGGATATTGCTAATTGCCAGTATGCCGCAGAATTGGTAAAGAAAGCGGATTTTCCAGAAGAATTAGTGGCTAATTCCAGTCTGGAAAAATTGAAGGCTTCTTTAAAACGGAATAAAAAGGTATAGACTTTACAAATTTAGTGTGTTAAAATGTAACAGTAATGAAATTTGTTACAAAGGAGATAATATTATGAGTAAAAAGATTAGGACTGAGGCAGTAGATTATCTGTTTAGTGCTATATTAAGTCTGAAAGATAAAGAAGAATGCTATACTTTTTTTGAGGATATCTGTACGATTAATGAATTGTTGTCATTGTCCCAGAGATTTGAAGTGGCAAAGATGCTGAGAGAACATAAGACATACCTTGAGATTGCGGAGAAGACAGGTGCATCAACAGCGACCATAAGTCGTGTAAATCGTTCGTTAAATTACGGAAATGACGGATATGACATGGTATTCGAAAGAATCAAGACAAAAGAGGAAGAATAAAGAAGAAATAAGGCTGACTGGCCTTATTTCTTCTTTTTATCCTGAATCGGCTCAGGAAGATCATCAATTAACTTTTCAATCAGCAGTTTCTTTACGTATACGTCGAAACTCAGGCTGCAAATGAATGCGAAGAACTGCAAATAATCTTGCTCTGCGTCAGGGGCATCTGCAAAACTGTTAAGCGCCGCATTGTAGGACTTGGCAACATCCTTCTGCAAGTTCTCAATCCGGGATTTCTCCAGTTTGCAGATCTCTTCATAGATAGAAGTAATATTGAAGTCCTTGTGATTATCGAAATGTTTTTCTGTGATCGGCGCTAAAAGCGTCTCGATATCCTTGATGGAAAGAATATTTTTAAAATAGTATATGAATATCATGACCAGGACATGCTCTTTGGAATACTTCTTCTTAACCGGAGGCGGCAGAAGATTATTTTTTGCGTAATTGTTGATCATCGTCTTAGTCAGAATCTTATCGTCCTTATGTCTTTTGGTAGACTGAAGCTGTTCCTCCATAAAGGTAGTTACCTGATCCATGTATAGATCTATATTCGGGATATTCTCCGGTCTCACGTAATCGATTCGCGAGATGCTGAATAGAATGCTGTTCAGCATATCTTTTGTGTCAATTGTCATGTTAATCACCTCAATATAGATATTATATAGTATTAAAAACTAGATGACAAGGGCTTTTTGTCTCTAAGACAGTTTTTACCAGTACATTTTTAATCGGCTTGATTTTAGCGACCAATGTTGATATTCCAATTTTCATGGTTTATAATAGATAAATCTCAACCCGGCAAGCAGCAGTTTGACGGAACTGTCAAGATTTTGGAAGCAGGTAGAGCCTATGATGGAACTATGTCATAAGAAAAGTCAGGAGGAAATGAAAGTATGAGCGTATATTCAATATATTTTAGCCCTACAGGAGGCACGGAAAAAGTAATGGATATTCTTGCAGATGTATGGAAAGTGGATGCGCAGATTGATCTGTCCGTATTAGAAGATGATTATGAGAACTATCAGTTTAATCAAGAAGACATCTGCCTATTCGGCGTTCCGTCCTATGGAGGAAGGGTTCCGGATGCGGCGCTTGCCCGTATTCGGAAGATGAAGGCAGGAAATGCCTCGGCAGTCATGGTGGTGGCATACGGGAATCGCGCCTATGATGATACGCTATTGGAACTTAAAAATGAACTTTGTGAATGTGGGTACCGGGTAAAGGCCGCCATTGCCGCAGTTACAGAGCACTCTATTATGAGGCAGTTTGCAAGTGGACGGCCGGATCAGCAGGATGTAAAGGAATTAAGGGAGTACGCCCGCAAGATTCAGGATTCTATGGCTAAGCCTGGGGATGGGGAATTGAAAGTGCCTGGAAAAATGCCTTACAGGGAATATAATGGGGTACCCTTTAAGCCAAAAGCAAGGAGCAAGTGCACCAGCTGCGGCAAATGCGCGGTGGAATGTCCGGTAGGGGCAATCCCGAAGGATGCGCCGTCAACGGTAGATGATAAGAAGTGCATCTCCTGCATGCGCTGCGTGGCGATCTGCCCCTATGGGGCAAGGACGCTTGGAAAGGTAATGCTGCTTGCTGCGTCTCAAAAGATGAAGAAAGCATGCAGCGGCCATAAGGAGAATGAGTTGTTCTTACCTTAGAAAGTTCAAGAAGGGAAATGTTAGAGATGTTAAAAGCAGTGTCAGCTGCACGATCTGTGCCGTCGCTTCTGGGTTCATGCCCCGGCATTCGACGACACTGCCGGAAAAATTGGATTATATAGACAAAGATGCAGAGTAAGATTTGTGAAATATGCACATATATAGCAGAGGGAAACTTTGGTTACTTTATAACTTAAAAAGCCATTTAGAACATGATATAATGATTTAGAAATATGGTTGTAGTTTTTTCGTGAAGACCATGCACGAAAAAGCCGCAGCCTTTTTTTGTTGTCTTGTACTTGAAGGGGCCTTGCGACGATTATCGTCCAGATCGTATCAGCATTGCTTGCCTCATACTATCTGTTTCACACCAAATCTTTTCGCTTAAGATCATTAATATATTTGGAAGTGAAGATGGGCTGTACAATGAATTAGCCGTACTGTCTTTTTGAATATTCTTAAGTATGATAGCCCTGTGCTGCGTTCAGGATGCTGCGAAAAGAAGAATTCGGGAAAGAGAAGACAGTACTTGTGGAGGCAACATTGCAGCATAGTTAAAGCGGATGATAGAAAAAGACCCGGCAGCATGTTGGGCTGCCAGGCCTTTTCGTGAGGGGGATTATCCTTCAATCGCAATATACTTATTATTTTCGATTGCCTTCATATCTTCACTCTTTGGCACGGAAAGTTTCAAGATTCCATTTTCAAATCTAGCCTTGATGTTGCTTTCCTCTACATTCTCACCGACGTAGAAACTCCGGCTGCAAGAGCCATAGTAGCGTTCACGGCGGATGTACTTGCCGTCTTTATCTTTTTCATCCGTATTCTTATCTGTCGTTGCGCTGATGGTCATATAGCCATCTTTAAGTTCTGCCTTGATATCCTTTTTGTCAAAGCCCGGCATATCAATGTCCAACTCGTAATGGTCCCCGGCATCCTTTACGTCTGTCTTCATTACACTACTGGATGCATGCCTGCGGAATGGAAAATCCATAAAGTCTTCAAATAAACTATCTCCAAAAATACTAGGCATCAACATAAGTCATCTCTCCTTTTCTATGTGAATGCTGTTTGTTTTACTTGTTCTACAAGTAATATAACAGATATAATTAGCACTGTCAATAGATGAGTGCTAATTTTTTAAAAAGCGGGCGACAAAATTTGCCATCAAATATCTGCCTTGCACTTCTTCTCCAAAGAACTTATAATAGAAACAGACTTTTTGGCGGAGGTAAAAACATATATGAAATCTACCGTATTATGTTATAATTTGAAAGGCACGAAAAAGGGAAAGCAGATTGCCATGATCTTTGGGTTTCTTGGATATAAGATACGCCATGTGGATAAAGAAGAGTATGAGGTTCCCATAGGCGTACTGGCGGGGTCAAGCAGTCAGGAGCAGGAGACTGCGCAATATGAAGGAGAAGGTTTTCCGGAAGAGATGCTGGTCATGCATGCCGCGACAGAGGACATGCTAGACAAGGCATTATTCCTGATGAAGAAGGAGAAGTTACAGGTTGGACTGAAAGCCATGGTGACTGAGACCAACCAGGAATGGACGTCTCTTGCGCTTCATGATGAGATACAGAAAGAGCATGAGTATATGAAACAGAGGAAGGAAGAAAGGAAACAGGAAGATTGAGTATATACGATACATTGAATGAACAGCAGAAAGAGGCGGTGCTTCATACAGAAGGCCCGCTTCTGATACTTGCCGGGGCAGGCTCGGGAAAGACCAGAGTGCTGACCCACAGAATCGCATATTTGATAGAAGAGCAGGGAGTAAATCCCTGGAATATATTGGCTATAACCTTTACCAACAAGGCGGCAGGCGAGATGAGGGAGCGTGTGGACAAACTGGTAGGATTCGGCGCGGAGAGCATCTGGGTAAGCACGTTCCATTCCACTTGCGTGCGGATCCTCCGAAGACATATCGATCTGCTGGGCTATGATAATAACTTTACCATTTATGACAGCGATGACCAGAAGACGCTGATGAAAGACGTATGCAAGCTGCTTCAGATTGATACGAAGATTTTTAAGGAAAGAGCTTTGCTTAGCACCATCTCTCATGCCAAGGATGAACTGATTACGCCGGAAGAATTTCGAATCCGTGCAGAAGGCGATTTCAGCCAGAAGAAGATCGCTGAGGTGTATGAGGAATATGAGAAGCAGTTGAGGGCCAACAATGCCCTGGATTTTGATGACCTTCTTGTTAAGACGGTCCAACTCTTCCAGACGCAGGCAGATATGCTGGAATATTACCAGGAACGTTTCCGTTATATCATGGTGGATGAGTATCAGGATACGAATACGGTCCAGTTTGAACTGATCCGGCTGCTGGCTTCGAAGTACCGCAACCTGTGCGTAGTAGGCGATGACGACCAGTCTATCTATAAGTTCCGGGGAGCCAATATCAAGAATATCCTGAATTTTGAGCATGTGTTCGAGGATGCTAAAGTGATCAAGCTGGAGCAGAACTATCGCTCTACCAGCAACATTCTGAATGCTGCCAACGCGGTCATCCGCAATAACCGCGGGCGTAAGGATAAGACCTTGTGGACGGACAACGGGGACGGCGAGAAGCTGGAATTCCGCCAGTTCGATACGGCATACGACGAGGCGGAATATATCGTGGGAGATATCCGGGAGCATGTGGACCGGGGCGAATGTACATACAATGACAATGCTATCTTATACAGGACAAACGCGCAGTCCCGTATCTTTGAAGAAAAGTTCGTGAACGCTAATATTCCTTACAAGATCGTGGGCGGCATCAATTTCTACGCAAGAAGAGAGATCAAAGACCTGCTGTCCTATCTGAAGACGGTAGATAACGGCCAGGATGACCTGGCGGTGCGCCGTATTATCAACGTACCCAAGAGGGGAATCGGACTTACCAGCATTAACCGGGTGCAGGAATACGCCGTCCGGCATGAGGTGGGATTCTATGAGGCTCTGCGGGCCGTGGATCTGATTCCCAACATTGGCAGAGGGGCGTCAAAACTGGAATCCTTCGTGGCGCTGATTGAGCATTTTAAGACGGATGCGCAGGAGATGAGCATTTCCAGACTGATGAAAGAGATTATTGAAGAGACCGGCTATGTAGAGAGCCTTGAGGCTGAAGACAGCGAAGAAGCAGAGGCAAGGATCGAGAATATCGACGAGTTGATGAGTAAGATCGTGGCCTATGAGGATACCTGTGAGGAAATGAATGAACCGTCCACTTTGAGCGGATTCCTGGAGGAGGTTGCCCTGGTGGCGGATATTGACAGCCTGGATGAAAATAGCGACTATGTGGTGCTGATGACCCTGCACAGCGCAAAAGGGCTGGAGTTCCCGCATGTATATCTGGCAGGGCTGGAAGACGGAATATTCCCAAGTTATATGACCATTACGGCAGATGACCCGGAAGAAGTGGAAGAGGAGCGAAGACTCTGCTATGTGGGAATAACCAGGGCAGAGAAGGCGCTGACGCTTACCTGCGCAAGGCGCCGGATGATCCGGGGAGAGACGCAGTATAACAAGATGTCCCGTTTCCTAAAAGAAATACCCATGGAACTATTGTCCACAGGGGCGGTCTTTGAGAAGGAAAAAGAAGAACCCGCCAAGCAGGCAGCGTATATGCAGGCCAGGCAGGCATTTCGGACGAAGGCATTTACAGCACCTAAGCCGGCCAGACAGTTTGGCACTCCGGCCGGGGACGGACCAGGGTATGGCGTAGGCGACCGAGTGCGGCATATGAAGTTCGGGGAAGGAACGGTAACGGCGATTGTGGAAGGCGGAAGAGATTATGAAGTGACGGTTGATTTCGACGGGCCGGGGACGAAGAAGATGTTTGCGACATTTGCAAGATTACAGAAAGTATAGATATAAAAGACGAAGGCGGTGCCGCTCTGGAGGAGACGGCATCGCTTTCTTGTGTCAATAATGTATCCATGGTTTCTGAACAGCTGCCGGCTGTTATCAGAACCCTCAGCCTACGGTACAGTCTGCCGGATGACCTCCGACACAGGCTTCCTGAAGATGGTATAACTGGCTGAATGCCTCGGAATCCAGCAGCTGGGTATAGTTGATGGCTCAGCGACTTCAGCATTCCCATTTCTTTTGCGCAGGAAGTGCAGGAAGCATTCCACACATTTATAACGGTTAGTTCTGATTGTGTGAAAAGGCCCTTGGAGTCCATCTCATATCCGCTCAAAGTCTTTAATTTTATGTTGTCAGAGTCTTTTTCCTGTGTCTGCTGCCGTGTGTCATTTTTTGCGGCTTCATTCTTCGCAGCGTTATTTGCCGGTGCTTTTTAGTGTCGGTGCCGGTTTTCGCACTGCAGGCAGCAGTGAAGATTATCGTCGCCATGAAAAGAGGAAAAAGCATCCTTTTCGTTAAAAAAAGGTTACAGCCATACTGTAATAATAGAAGTTACAGAATGAGATGTCAATAGGTTTTTGAGAAAGTATGTGTCGGATAAAAATTATTGATTTTGGCATAAATATATAGTAATCTCAAAATGATAGTGTTATAATAAATACAATATTTGAACTTGCTATGATAGCAGAAAGGATGTGGGAGCATGAGTAAAGTAGAGGATATCATTGCAGCAACAAAATTAAGCGAGCTGGTGAATAAAAAGGAAGAAGACAGCCATTGTAAGACTGTTCTTTGGATTTTGGCAATCGTAGGAGCAGTTGCTGGAATTGCAGCGATTGCTTACGCCGTATATTGTTTCTTTACACCGGATTATCTGGAAGACTTTGAAGAAGACTTTGAAGATGATTTCGACGATGATTTTTTCAATGATGATGATCAGGTATAAGGGTTAACGGAATAGTCTGAGAACGCAATAGAGGAAGCAGGTTGGAAGCCTAACTGGTGTTAGAAGGGCCTCTTGCCTGCTTTTATCTTGGAAGGAGAAAAGGATGGACGAGCAATGTTATGCACTATTGATAGATGCGGACAACGTATCTGCCAAGTATATCAAGCCTATATTGACAGAGTTGTCTAAATATGGGGTTATCACATACAAAAGGATATATGGAGACTGGACGAGCACGCAGAATTCCAGCTGGAAGGAAGAACTGCTGACCAATTCCATAACGCCAATTCAGCAGTTCAGTTATACCCAGGGGAAAAATGCGACAGATTCTGCCATGATTATAGATGCCATGGATATTTTGTACACGAATGATGTGGATGGATTCTGCATCGTGTCCAGTGACAGCGACTTTACCAGGCTGGTAAGCCGCATCAGGGAGAGCGGAAAGATGGTGATCGGCATGGGTGAGAACAAGACGCCGGAGCCATTCAGAAAGGCATGTGATAAATTTACAATTCTTGAGAACCTGTTAAATGAGCAGGAGCCGGGAAGCCCGAAGACCGAGGATACCCAGGATACGCTGGGCCGGGAGAAGATCGAGATCGAAGACGCGATCATCAAGATGATCATTGAGAACCAGGACAGCAATAAGGCTACGGGCCTGGGCGAGGTAGGAAGCCGCCTGGTTAGCCTGTATCCAGACTTTGACGTTCGTAGCTATGGCTATAACATGCTGTCAAAATTCCTGGAGGAATTCACCAGAATTCAGCTGGTCAAGCATGGAAATATCGTGTCCGTAGCCTTGCGGGAAGACTGGGGTATGAAAGAAGACATTGACGGATATGTGGTTTATATTGTGAAGAAGGCTGGAAAAGACGGCATAGAACTCAGCACCCTTGGAAATAAAGTGTATGAAAAATATAAGGATTTTAAGATCAGCGATTATGGATATGCCCAGTTGAATCAGTATGTTAAGAGCATAGAACATATTAAGGTGGAACAGGTCGGCACCATATTGAAAGCAAAATATATCAAGTAAGGATAGAGGAGAATTACGGCATGAAAAAAGGGCAGGTATACGAAGGAATCATTGAATCAGTAGACTTTCCAAATAAGGGGAAGGTATTCCTACCTGAAGAAGAAAGATATGTAATTGTGAAAAATGGAATTCCGGGTCAGAAGGTCCGTTTTTCCGTCAATAAGATAAGAAAAGGAAAGGCAGAAGGAAGGCTGCTGGAAGTGCTGGAGCCTTCACCTTCGGAGATTGCTCCCTCCTGTCCTCATTTTGGACAATGCGGGGGATGCACTTATCAGAATCTTCCCTATGAAGAGCAGCTTAAGATGAAAGAAGCACAGGTGAAGGCTATGATGGATGAGGCAGTTGAGGGAGATTACTGCTGGGAAGGAATCATGCCGAGCCCTGTAAAGGAGGCCTACCGCAATAAGATGGAATTCTCGTTTGGCGATGAGTATAAGGATGGGCCGCTGGCTTTGGGAATGCATAAAAGAGGCAGTTTCCATGATATTGTGAATGTAATGGAATGCCGAATCGTAGATGAAGACTATCGGAAAATATTGGCATGTACCCTGGGTTTTGCCAGAGAGACGGGGCTTCCTTACTACCATCGTATGCGCCATATAGGATATTTCCGTCATCTGCTGGTCAGAAAGGCCGTAAAGACCGGGGAGATCCTGATCGATATCGTGACAACGACAGAACATAACTTTATTGAAGAAGCAGGTGGAAATCAGTGGGTCAGCCAACTGCTTTCTCTTGAACTGGACGGAAAGATCGCCGGCATACTGCATACGATGAACGATAGCCTAGCGGACGTGGTAAAGGATGATGGGACCGAGATTCTTTACGGGCAGGACTTTTTCTATGAAGAACTGCTGGGACTGAAATTCAAGATTACGCCATTTTCCTTCTTCCAGACCAATTCCCTTGGGGCGGAGGTTCTATATGAGAAGACCAGGGAGTATATCGGAGAGACCAAAGACAAGGTTATCTTTGATCTGTACAGCGGGACAGGTACCATTGCCCAGATCGTGGCTCCTGTGGCAAAGAAGGTCGTAGGCGTGGAGATTGTCGAGGAGGCGGTGGAGGCTGCAAGGGAAAATGCGGCGCTAAATGGCCTGGATAATTGTATCTTCTGGGCAGGAGACGTTTTGAAGGTCATCGACGAACTGGGCGAGGTGCCGGATGTTATTATCCTTGACCCGCCAAGAGACGGCGTACATCCCAAGGCGCTTGAGAAAATTACCAACTTTGGCGTGGAGCGGATGGTGTATATTGCATGCAAGCCTACCAGTCTGGCCAGGGATCTGGAGATGCTACAGGGGAGAGGATACCGGGTGGAACGGATGGGATGCGTGGATCTCTTTCCCGGGACAGTGCACGTGGAGACGGTATGTTTATTGTCCAAACTCAATGTCGAGCATCATATTGAGGTGGAACTCACGATGGACGAGCTTGATTTAACGGCTGCGGAGAGCAAAGCTACCTATGAAGAAATCAAGGGTTATGTACTGGAGCATACCGGACTCAAGGTCAGTAGCTTGTATATCGCTCAGGTGAAGCAGAAATGCGGTATCATCGAGCGAGAAAACTACAATAAACCGAAGTCCGAGGATGCAAGACAGCCTATATGCCCACCCGATAAGGAAAAAGCAATCAAGGAGGCGCTTCTGCATTTCGGCATGATCTAAAGGAGGTCAAAATGAAGCGATTACTTTCTTGTGAGTTCAACATGGATACGGCTTGTGTGGAGCTGAAATTCAGTGACGGCAGTATGATTGCCATTGACACCATTGCCGTAGAGAACGAGGTTGCCGACAATATGTATCAGCGGTCGGAGCTTGATTATCTGATTTACAATGACCCGATAGGATATGCAGACCTTGTGCTGAACGGAGATCCCATAACCTATCTGAAAACAGTTACGGAATATAAACCTTTGGATTGAAAAACGCAATAAGCAAACGATGGAGAAAGAACATGAAAATACTGGTAATTGATGCACAAGGTGGCGGCATCGGAAAGCAAGTTGTAGCCGCTGTGAAAAAACAACTCCCTGAGTTGACTATTACTGCTGTTGGCACTAATAGTATAGCAACAGCGGCTATGCTGAAAGCCGGAGCAGACCATGCTGCAACGGGTGAAAATGCGGTTGTTGTTGGATGTAAAAAAGCAAATGTTATTATTGGCCCGATTGGAATTGTTATTGCTGATGCAATGTTTGGAGAAGTAACACCTGCTATGGCGACTGCTGTTGGTCAAAGTTCAGCTAAAAGACTGTTAATTCCTGTTAATCATTGCGATAACATAATTGCTGGTGTTTCAGACCTATCAGTTGGACGATTAATAGACAGCGCTATAAAAGAACTGGAAGCGTTGTATAAAGAAAAACAATAATTGCAAAATATTTAGCATAGGTATTGACATTTTAGAACGAATATGTTATACTTGCGCCAAGTGTAAGCGCGAAGCTTGCGAGAAAACACAGAAGTGTTTGTTCCGATGTTATTATTAAGTGGCAGATAATGTATGCATATGAAGGCATACGGCTTTTCAAGAAGAAAGGCTGTATGCCTTTTTCTGTTTTACATGGGAATTCGCTATAATAACAATCAAAAAAATTTTGGAGGTACATAATTATGGCATGTTTTCTTATTCCGGCTGCAGAAGCAGTTATTACTACCGTTGCTACAAAGGTGATAAAGTCCAAGGAAAAAGAAGAAACGATGAAGGTTTCTTTTTCGGATGGAACAATTGCTGATGCAACGAAAATCAAATTCTCCACAAAACTCGGTTGGTTGAACAAGTTACTGTGGGGCGGCTCTGCACTACTCGCTTTTGAACACGTATGGCATGGTGAAGTTGTTCCTTTCTTCCCATTCCTTACAGCAGTTGAAAACGGAGAAACAGCAGAAATGCTTGCAGAAATGGGTAGTGCTGGTGTTATGATGGCAGTACTAGTTACGGCCGTATGGGTTGGTATGCTGGCAGTATCGTCTATTGTTGAAAAGAGAGCGATAGCAACACCCAATATCGCTATGGAGGGTACAAAGGCATGACACTTTTAACAACTGTTTTTGCAGCAATCATTTGTACCATCATTTGGTATAAGGGTGCTCCCAAAAGTGAGATGAAGGTCGGTACACTCTGTTGGATGTACTGGGGTGCATCACTCATGTGGTTGATTGATGCAGTTTTTGAATATGCTGAGCTTGGGGCTGAATTCTTTGCTCCTGCACCGATTGATATGCTCAACGATTTCTATCTTGGCTTGTCGGTTGTAGCGCTGGGACTTATCATTTGGCTTATTATCTTACTTGTTAAAGATCCGAAGGGTGTTGTTAAAGAGGCACTATTCAAGAAAAAATAAGAAATAGATAATGGGTGGCTCTGTGCTTTTTGCAGATCCACCCATTTGTCTTACAGAGGTATCTATGAATTTACATGAGTTTTTTACGGACCATCCAAGAGTGGCAATTGCTTTTTCCGGAGGAGTTGACTCGGCATATCTTTTATATGCAGCTAAGCAATATGCGAAAGACGTATGCGCCTATTATGTGAAATCAGCTTTTCAACCACAGTTTGAGCTGAATGATGCTTTGCACATTGCCACTGATTTGGGTGTGAAAATGGAAATAATAGAATTAAATATTCTTGCCGATGAAAAGATTGCAGCCAATCCGTGGAATCGTTGCTATTATTGTAAAAAACAAATCTTTACAGCCATTGTTAAACAGGCACAGGCAGACGGATATACTGTTTTACTTGATGGAACCAATGCGTCTGATGACGAAGGAGACCGCCCGGGCATCCAAGCTATTCATGAGTTAAATGTACTTTCACCTCTACGGCTGTGTGATCTGACAAAAACAGAAATACGCAGATTGTCTAAAGAAGCGGGATTGTTTACATGGAACAAACCGGCATATGCTTGCCTTGCGACCAGAATTCCTACAGGACAGCCAATCAGTGAATTTTTGCTTCTCAGAACAGAGTTAGCAGAAAACTTTATGTTTAAAAAAGGTTTTTCTAATTTTCGTATCAGAACGATTGGGGAAACCGCTAAAATCCAGATCACATTACAGCAGCTTCCGTTGCTGTTGGATAACAGAAAAGAAATCTTGGATGAACTGAAGAAGAACTATGCATCGGTTTGTCTTGATTTGGAGGTGCGGAATGAAAACTGAAATAAAGCAACTGCTTGAATCGGTCAAAAATGGAATAATGACCGTTGATGAAGCCCTGCTTCAAATAAAAACAAAGCCATTTGAAGATGTTGGGTATGCAAAGGTTGATTTGCACAGAAAAGCCCGTCAAGGTGTAGCAGAAGTAATTTATGGAGCTGGAAAAACTGCGACACAGATGATAGGAATTATTGAAACTATGCAGCGCAACGGACAAAATTGCATCTTGATTACTCGTTTATCTCCAACAGCTGCAGATGAAATTCGTGAGAAGGTTTCATTACGATGTTTTCCAGAAGCTCACATTGGAATTATTGGTGAAATGCCGAAACCGGATGGTATCGGAAAAATTGTCATAGCTACCGGGGGAACAAGTGATATACCCGTAGCAGAAGAAGCTGCTCTGACAGCGGAAGTGTTGGGAAATGAAGTAGTTCGTTTGTTTGATGTAGGTGTTGCTGGCTTGCATCGTCTTCTTTCTCATTTGGACGATATTATGAATGCATCGGTTATCATTGCTATAGCGGGTATGGAAGGTGCGCTTGCAAGTGTAATCGGCGGGCTTGCGGATTGTCCTGTGATTGCTGTCCCTACAAGCGTCGGATATGGTGCCTCATTCGGAGGACTCTCTGCTCTTTTATCCATGCTGAATTCCTGTGCAAGCGGCGTGTCTGTGGTAAATATTGACAACGGCTTTGGGGCAGGATATTTAGCGAGCATGATCAATCATATGGAGGCAAAATAAAATGAAAACATTGTATTTAGATTGTGGTATGGGTGCAGCGGGCGATATGTTGACGGCTGCTTTGCTTGAACTTCTACCCGACAGAAATGCGTTCCTTGCTGAATTGAATAACATAGGCATACCCGATGTCATAGTGACCAGTGAGGTATCCACGAAATGTGGAATTCAAGGCACACATATTACAGTAAAAGTAAATGGCGAAGAAGAAACCGAAGAAATGCATGATCATGGACACAATCATTCCCACGAGCATGGTCATGAGCATACGCACGAGCATAGCCATAACCATACACATGAGCACTCTAATGACGCTGCTCATACACACCACCACAGCGGTATGCATGAAATAGAGCATATCGTCAGTAATTTGCGAGTATCAGAAAAAGTGAAAAAGGATATTTTGGAGGTATATTCGCTTATTGCAGAAGCCGAGAGTAACGCTCGCGGTGTTCCTGTCACAGAAATTCATTTTCATGAAGTTGGAACAATGGATGCGGTCACAGATATAACAGCTGTCTGTATGCTTATTGACCGTCTTTCTCCCGAGCAAATTTTGGCTTCTCCTGTTCATGTAGGCAGTGGTCACGTAAAGTGTGCACACGGAATTCTTCCTGTTCCTGCTCCTGCGACAGCATATATATTACGTGATGTCCCAATCTATGGCGGTGGAATTAAAAGTGAATTATGCACGCCTACCGGAGCTGCATTATTGAAACACTTTATTACAAAGTTCGGAGAAATGCCGGTTATGAGAACGGCAGCAATCAGTTACGGAATGGGTAAGAAAGATTTTACTGCAGCAAACTGTGTTCGGGCAATACTTGGGACATCGGAAGATTCAGGTGACACAATTACTGAACTCTGTTGTAATCTGGATGACATGACTGCGGAAGCGATAGGCTTTGCTGAAAAACTATTCTTTGAAGCAGGAGCATTGGACGTATATACAATTCCTGTTCAAATGAAAAAATCACGTCCTGGAATTCTGCTCTCGGTTATGTGCCATGAAAAGGACAAAGAGCTTATTCTTCGCTTGATCTTCAAGCATACCACTACATTGGGTGTGCGTGAGAACATCAGCCGCCGCTATACACTTTCCCGTTCAATTGTGTCGGTACCAACAAAATACGGAAATGTACGCAAAAAGGTTTCTGCCGGATATGGTGTAACAAAAGAAAAATATGAGTTTGATGATATTGCTCATATTGCAAGAGAAAATGAAATGAATCTTTTTGATGTATCTGAGCAAATCAAAAAACAGGAGAATTAATTATGGAAGTATCAAAATATGCTTCTATTGAAAGTCAACTTGGAAATGCCCCCTGCTTCTGTGAGGATACAGAAGAAATGTTTTGGCTGCGGGAGTCAGATGACTACAAAAGTCGAGTGCGGCTTGGAAATCTGCTTTCAAAGCAGTACCGTTTTAGAGAAGCAATAGATGCATATCATTCCGCAGAAATGATTCGTTCCGATGATCCATTGTTGTATGTTTCTATAGGTGGAGCGTATTTAACCTTGCGTCGATTTGATGAAGCGAAAAAGGCGTATGACAGAAGTTTTGTGCTTAGCGGAAATGAAAAGGCCGTTGCATACCCTATGGGTATATGGCTTTATCTGCAGGGAAACTATAAAGGCGCAGCAGAAATGATTAAAAAAGTTTTGCCCTGCACAGATGAGATGAAAATTGCAATCATCTATTGGAACGCCATTTGCTGTATGCGTGTAAATATGTCAGATGATCTACTGGCAACATATAATGAAAATATGCAGGTCGGACATCATACGGCATATAAATTAGCGGTAGAAGTGTTTCTTGGTAAAATATCGGTTGAGGAAGCACTTCTACAATCTGAAAAGGATGCAGATGACTTGAATGCGGTCGTTGCTATGTATGGCATTTCAGTTTATCTTGAACATCGTGGTAACAAGACTGATGCAGATAAAGTTATGAAGGCATTGCTCGAACGAGATTCCATATGGCCATGTATTCCGTATCTTGCTGCGTGGAGTGACAAGCAAATGGCAGAGTAATGCAGCATCTGTAAAAAAAGCAAGTGTCCAGAGGGATGCAATCCCTTTGGCTCTGGGTTTCCAATAGGGGCGAGTAGCATCCCTGTTGGCACACGATTTTGCTTGCAAAGTCTAGTGTGTTATACCTTTTGCGACCGCTGACGCTTGAAAGGGGCTGCCGCCATACCGGGCAGGATATTTCAAGTGGCAGCAGAATGGGCGGATTTTGAGGATGAGCAATCCGAAATATCCGTCTGTTCGGGTGTAGTTGTCACAGAAAATCTTGGAGCACAGCGGAGAGATTTTGTGGGGCAACGGGGTCGCAAGAGGTATATAAAAACCCGCCGCAGCGACGCATCCCCGTTCCTCCGTTTCTCTCGTTTGCTCTCGTCACAGTTCCAGCACCATCGTCAATTTCTTCGGCAACTCGCCAAAAGGAATTTTCAAAATATGGCGGATGGCAGCTTTGGCAAAAACTTTCGTCTTACAAAAATCACCGTCAGCCAAATTTACAATTTCCGCACTCTCGCTTGGAAAGTCAAATTGTATTTTGCCCCATTCATCGTCCTCGTTGCTATACCGATGTACAGCTTTGTACTCGTAAGCGGTGAGGGCGATTTTTTTGTTTTTCTCAGTTAGCTTCAATTCTACAAGACTCAGAACACCGGCATCCACCAGAAGTCTCGTCAGCTTCTCCACGGTTTTCTTATAGAATTTTTCTGCACCGCTGGTGGTGCTATACTCATAGTCGGTTGCCATCTTTTCAAAAGAAGCTCGTTCCGCCCATGAGTCGACACGCCCGCATCTCATGCAGATGGCATTTCGCATTTCAAGGAAATCCTGCTCCTGGTAATTGAGCTTATGAAAGGCTGCTTGTACCGCATCTGCTCTGATGCCATTCCACAGGATCTCGGCATAATTCCAACTATCGTCACGGGTAACGTCCTCACCGGTTTCTTCGCCGTCCTCGTCCTGCATGGTGGAATAGAATGGCACACGACTTCGGTTTTGCCTTGCCAGCGTCAGATATTCGGCTGCAGTTTCCTCGGTGCAATTCTGCTCGGCGGCGTATTGGGTAATGACTTCCTTGGTGGTCTTGCCGGAATTGTTGTAAAGCCACGCAATGCCACGGGCGGCTTTGTATTCATCCAACGATTTGAATGAGCCTGTTTCTTCATAACGGCGACAATCCAAAAGTGTGTTGCCTATGAAGTGATGGGCATAGGTTAGGAAATCCGCCCCCTTGTCGGGATCGTAATTCTGCAAACATTCCAAGAGCGCAAGCACGACGCTGAGCTTGTAATCCATAAAGCGCAATGGGTCATATCGGTCGATGCCCTCGGTCAGCAGAAAACGGTACACTCGCTTGTTCAGCCTCGGCTCGTAGTGATGCAGAAAGTATGTAAAGTAGATCGGGTCATTTTCACGGATAGCGGAAACGATGTAATCATTGATGCTCTCCACCATGGGCGGCACAGGATCAAGACGGAAGATGCGCCCTGCCTGCCGCATGGTCATGGCTCCCTCGGGTACAGCGAATTTTGCTGTGCTGGCATATTCATCGGTATTCCAGAAGCGTTCTTCTGACATCAGCGGCGCACCTCCTCTCTGAAAATCAGTGTGTAAAAAAATCTTTAGAAAGCTGGAATTTTCACTTGCTCTCAAACCTCTTTTTCAAGGTTTCGTAATGATTTTTGTTGGACTTATCTCCGTTATTATCGGGGAATAAGCAGTACGGCAAACTGTCCGTTTCTCTGTGCTTAATGACACATTGGCAGCATTTTCCGTGGTTGGGGCAGGTCAGTTTGGGACAGATGCACTCCTTGACGTTCGGACATTCACTCATAGATATTTTCTCAAAAGGGTTTCAACCTCGGCTGATTTCAGTACCTTGCCGAACACAGCAACTTTTTCATTTACCACGATTGCGGGCATAGACATTACACCATAAGCCATTACTTTTTCCATATCGGTTACATACTCAACCTCAACAGACAAGCCCATATTGGCAACTGCGGTCTTTGCATTTTCGTATTGGTCGTGGCAGGATTTACAGCCTGCACCTAAAACCTTGATACAGCAAATACCCTCAACGGCTTCACCGTAGCAAGAGTTTGTGTTTTCAACGGGTTCCTGTGCTTCACAACTGCAGGAGCAACAACAGGATTTCTTTTCTTCCTTTTTCTTTCCAAAATTAAATAGTGCCATAATGACAACCTCCTATATTTTTATAAAATTAAGCCTTGAATCGCATTAAAGAAATAGCCAACGATAATAATTCCGGCAGCGCAGATGCCGATAAAGATACCGAGCAGTTTCGGCTTGATTGCCTTTTTCAGCATAATCATTGACGGGATGGACAATGTTGTGACACCCATCATAAAAGCAAGGACAACACCGAGATTTGCGCCCTTTGCCAAGAGTGCTTCTGCAATCGGGATTGTACCGAAGATGTCAGCGTACATCGGGATACCGACAATGGTTGCAATAATAACACCAAAAGGATTGCCTGTGCCGAGAATTTTGACTATCAAATCTTCGGGTATCCAGTTATGGATAAATGCACCGATCCAGAAGAGCGAAAACAACCGTTTCAGCCGAGCAGACCTTGAAAGCAAGCTGCTAATGGTGGATGACGACATGGACATGAGCGCCTTCGTCTATGAAGCTTAAGAATGCTGGTGTGGATGGATATCCTCTGTCCATGACAACTAAATATGGATATCTGTCACCTATAGTATCCTTTATTCCCTTTAGCTGTTCCTGGGCTACTCGCATTTCATCAAATTTAACAGTATTAATACTACTTTCCAGTATAAAGCGATTGAGAACATCATAAATACATCCTAATCCAATCTGAGCACATGGTTTTCCTCCCCTTACCGAAGCACTGCCATATTTTTCTACAGTTTCGTTAGTGGTTGGAATATTTATATCTGATCCATCGGCCGCAAGAACTAAAAAGCCTTTGTAGGTATATGGCTCGATTTCTAAATCTTGATAAAAGTTTTTATTGTGCTCTTGATAAAGATACTTAAAGGCGTCTGGATTGGATGAGAAAGGAAAAACGCTGATTTCAGCAAAGGGAAAGACGGTTTTGAAGCCCTCTTATAGTGTGTTGCAGGATGATTTTTTCCATGCGATGCGTGCTGCCGGATACACCGATGTGGAACGTGGGGAGCGTGGCAGTACCGAGGAGCATTTGACCGTGACACAGTTTAAGGTAGCACAGGAGCAACAGCGATTGGAAGATATCACTGCACAGGTGGAGAAATCCCAGCAGACATTAGCAAAAGCGGATGCCGCCAAAGAGAAAAAAGAAAAAGAATTATCGGCTCTTGAAGAAAAGACTAAGGTAGCAAAGCAAGAAGCCTTGATAATCATGGAAATTGAATCCATGGGAAAGAAAACACTTACCGGAAATATTACTATGACACAGGCGGAGTGCCGCACACTAAAAGAGTATGCAGTCAGTAGCTTTGCAGAAAAAGCAGAGAAACTGAAATACAAGCAACAATATGAGCAGGCAACAAAAGAAGCCCATATTTGGAAAAAGAAATATATCAATCTGAAAGAAAAAGCCCAGCCTTATCTGGATGCACTGGAAATTGCATCGGAAAAGGTTCGGGCTTTTCTTTCTGTCATCCTCGCAAGAGGAAAAATGGAACCTGAAAGAAAACAGCCAACCCATAGTCGTAAAAGAGATATGGAAATTTAATGGAGGAATTGCCTATTGAGTAAATATTATGATGATGCAAGATATAATGCGGCATTTGACCGTTGTGTGGATGTAATGACCCGATTGATTCAGAAATACGGTCATCAGGTCTTAGAGGAAGAGGATGTTCAGACAATGACAGAGCATCAGGGAGAGGAGAAGCAGTCGATTATTGATAAGGCTGCTTAAAAGTTGGATTACACGTTGCGTATTTACAAAAAGCCATGCTATAATGAATACGCAACGTGGTATTTTTTTCGTTGTGGGGAATTTGACGAAACTAATTATTAAAAAAATTAACCTAAATTGGAGGTATATTTTATGAATACGATGGATAATATCGAGCTTATTAAACAAGCGTACTCTCTTATAAAGAATGAATACACTTTTCATAAAAGTACGATGTATTTACAAAATTCGATTTGGGATGGAGTATCTGGAGATGACCATCTCAAATTAGATTATAAGTTAAAAGCTATTCGACAGGATTTTGCTAAAATATTGGTTATAATGAACTCCATCAATACAACATATTTGAAATATCAGCAGGATGAATTTGATGCATCTTATTTTTCGATGATGAGTGAGCAAGCAACAGAAGAATTAGGGTGCTTTATTGAATACTTATTTGCAAAATATCGTGTTTTATTAGAATATATTCAGCAAATTATGGAAATTTGTATTCCACCTCAATTCAATGATACTCAGAAAAATGAGTATATCAAGCTAAAGAAAGCCCACACTAAATATAAATTTTTGTTAAAATATGTAGCTGAAAATATTGAAGATTCAAGTGGTGTGTTAAATATGGAGTGGTTTCAAAATATTCGGATAGATAGAGATTTTATAATTCATGATGGTGCTACTTGCCTTGTTTTTGGGGATAAAGAGAATTTATTATTTAAGGTCATGACTACAGACGCATTGGATAAAGAAGATGTCGAACCTGACATGTTTTATTTAAATGCTAACGGATTAATTTACTATGTACGTTATTGGGGTCTGCAGATTTCGAAATTAATTATTTTTGCTGAAATGATAATGCAATTTTTAATCAAAATTGGTAATATGCCTGTGGGTAAAAAGGAACAAATAGATTGGAGTTTGTCAAAAGGCAGAAATAGATTTATCGATAGTGACGGAACAGAACTCAATGATAAACAGGATGTTTTAGATGAAATGCTGAAAAACTTAATCAGTATGGAAATTTTGTCCTGAAATTCGAATTTACAGGATATAGGAAAAGGAAACATTTAAGCAAGTATAAGACTCTCCCATAAGGAGGAAATGTAGGAGAAAAATGGATTGCAAAACGAAAATTAAAGAATTAAGAGAATTGACGGGTATGAACCGTAAAGAATTTTGTGAATATTTTCAGATTCCGTATAGAACGGTCACAGAGTGGGAATTGGATAATCGTCATGCACCAGAATATGTCTTACGGTTGTTAGAATATTATATCCACATGGTGTTTATTGTAAAATAGAATTACCGAAAGTTGCAAACGGGAATTGGAGAATGT
>ERZ1036412.337-NODE-337-length-40238-cov-26.978548_pt1 | contig 40238 bp, 39 predicted proteins | sample MGYA00514218_ERZ1036412 | MGnify/ENA primary metagenome ERZ1036412 (study PRJEB33795, sample SAMN09464944) | human gut metagenome | host: Homo sapiens | place: USA: Stanford, California | collected 2016-11 | study: EMG produced TPA metagenomics assembly of the...
CCACCCGGAGCAACACGGTGTTGGGGTGGGCCCCCCGCAGGGCCGCCCGCCCCAGGGTCAGCTCCATCCCCGCCGCCTCCGCCAGCTCGAAGGAGCGGGGGAGCCGGGCGTCGTCCGGCCGCATCCCCAGCAGGCCGGCCACCAGCGCCCGGTCGGTGCCGTGGCCCGTGCCGGTGGCGGCGAAGGAGCCGTGGAGCAGCAGCTCCGCCCGCCGGGGCGTGCTCCCCAGCAGCCTGCGGGTCAGAAACCCGATCCTTGCCGCCCCCGCCGTGTGGGACGACGACGGCCCCACCATAATAGGTCCCATGATATCAAAGATATTCATAGCTGCTCAAGGTTCCTTTCCTACTTCTATGCTGTTGTTGGGCCGTCGTCGGGCGCGTATGCGCCCCGCGCCTTCGGCGCGTACGAGCGTTTTGCGAAAGGCAAAACCTCGGCGCAGGCGGAATTCATTTCCGCCGAGCATCCCAATCATTTCGGAGGAATCCGTGGGGCGCTTGCGCCCCACGGAACCGGCCCCACCATAATAGGCCCCATGATATCAAAGATGTTCATAGCTGCTCAAGGTTCCTTTCCTACTTCCATGCTGTTGTTGGGCCGTCGTCGGGCGGGGCGCATACTGTCGAAGATGTTCATTCTATGTGGATTTCCTTGCTCTGTCAAGGGGAAACGGCGCGTCAGGGATGCCGCGCCCTACAGCTCACCGGTTCGGCCTGCCAGATAGTCAAGCGGGCTCTCCAGCTCATCCGCGATGGCGGGCAAGTCATGAGCGTCCGGAAAAAGGCCCTGGATCGGGAGGGCTGCTTCTATTATGCCCTGGCGCTGGGAATTGAGTTGGGCCGCCTGTCTGCAAAAGGCTGACGCGCCTGCCCCCTACTCATCGTCATTGGCCTTCTTGTCGATGTACTCCGGCCGGAGCTTGCTGTAGACGATCTTCTGCTCGCTGTAGAGGCCGTAATAGCCGGAGAGCATGTAGGACACGGCGATACACACGGCGAACAGCCCCAGGCTCTGGCCGGTGAACATGCCCAGACTGTCCCCGGCGAACAGCTCCAGGGAGAGCAGCAGGGAGGTCATGGGGCAGTTGGTGACGCCGCAGAAGACGCACACCATGCCCAGCCCCGCTCCAAAGGAGGGGTGCAGCCCCAGCAGGGGGGCGGCGGTGCAGCCGAAGGTGGCCCCGGTAAAGAACACCGGGACGATCTCGCCCCCCTTGAAGCCCGCCCCCAGGGTAATGGTGGTAAAGAGCATCTTCAGCAGGAACGCCTCGGGCCTGGCCTCCCCCTCGATGGCGGCGTGGATCACCGCCGTGCCCGCCCCGTTGTAGTCGTAGGTACCCGGGTTCCACAGCCACACCAGGAAGGTCAGCGCGATGACCAGCGCCCCGCCCGCAGCGGCCCGCGCCACGGGGTTGGGGAGGTACTTGTCGTACAGCCGGGGGGCGGCGTGCATCATCCGGCAGAACAGAATGGAAAGCAGGGCGAAGAGGACCCCCATGCCGATGCACTGGAGAAGGGTGACGGGGGTAAGGTTGGGCACCCCCTGGAGGGAGAAGGCGGTGGGCGGCACGCCGCAGAGCTGGGCCACCCACAGGCCGATAATGGCGGAGAGGACGCAGGGCACGATGGCGGCGTAGTAGAGCACGCCAACGCTGGTCACCTCCATGGCGAACATGGCGGCGGTCAGCGGAGTGCCGAAGAGGGCGGAGAAGGCGGCGGACATGCCGCACATGGTGATGATGCGGCTGTCCTTGTCGTCCAGGCGCATCCACCGGCCGATCTTGGAGGAGAGGGAGCCGCCGATCTGGAGGATGGCCCCCTCCCGGCCGGAGGAGCCGCCCAGCAGGTGGGTGAGCACCGTGGCCGCGAAGATGAGGGGCGCCGTGCGCAGGCGCAGGGGCTGGTTCTCCCGCACAGCCACCAGGACGAAGTTGGTGCCCCGGTCCTTCTCCATGCCGCAAATCCGGTAGAGCAGAACAATGGCCACGCCCCCCAGGGGCAGGAGCCACAGAAGCCACGGGTTGGCCTCCCGCAGGGCGGTAACGGCGTTCAGCGCGTAATAAAAGGCAGTGCTGACCCCGCCGGCCACTAGGCCGATCACCCCGGCGAACAGCATCCATTTCAGGAAGGTGCCCGGCTGCTCCAGCAGGCGCCGCAGCCGCCCCTCCGTCCGTTCCTTGGTTTCCATCCCGGTCTCCCCCTCCCGTGCGTACAGGTTATTATAACATGCGCCGCAACTTTTTTCCGCATGCTTATGGATTTTTTTCATAAATATGATATACTAAGTTCTGTAACGCATGGAACACATGCAATCTGTCGTTTCAGAAAGAGGAGGAATCATCTTGCAGCCCCCTTTATGGCCTCAGCTTCTACTCCAGGTCATACTCATCGCAATCAACGCATACTTTGCCGCCACGGAAATCGCGGTCATCTCCCTCAATGAGGCGGTGATCCGCCACCAGGCCGAGGAGGGCGACAAAAAGGCCGCCCGTCTCCTGCACATCGTGGAGCAGCCCACCGGGTTTCTCTCCACCATTCAGATCGGCATCACCCTGGCGGGCTTTCTGGGCTCCGCCTTCGCCGCCGACAACCTGGCCGGCCGCCTGTCCCAGTGGTTCGCCGCCCAGTATGCCCTGACCGCCGCCGCCGAGGCCGCGGTGCACACCCTGTCCGTTATCCTGATCACCATTATCCTCTCCTTCTTCACGCTGGTCTTCGGCGAGCTGGTACCCAAGCGGGTGGCCATGAAGAAGAGCGAGCAGGTGGCCCGCTTCACCTGCGGGGTGGTGGCCTTCCTGGCCGCCGTCATGCGGCCGCTCATCTGGCTGCTGACCGTCTCCACAAATGCCGTGCTGCGTCTGGTACATATCGACCCCAACGAGGAGGACGATGAGGTATCGGAGGAGGGCATCCGCATGATGGTGGACATCGGCGAGGAGAAGGGCGCCATCCAGGCCGGTGAGAAGGAGATGATCGAGAACATCTTCGAATTTGACAACATGACCGCCGGGGACGTGATGATCCACCGCACCGACATGGTGATGCTGTGGGTGGACGACACGGCGGAGGAGATCGCGCAGACCATCGAGTCCTCCGGCCTGTCCCGTTTCCCGGTGTATGAGGAGGACGCCGACGACATCATCGGCATCCTGAACACCCGCGATTGGCTGCTCAACGCCCGCAAAGCCTCCCCCCGCCCGGTGCGGGAACTGCTGCGCCCGGCCTATTTCGTGCCCGAGTCGGTGCGCACCGATAAGCTCTTCCGCGACATGCAGAGCCGGAAGATCCACCTGTCCATTGTGGTGGACGAGTACGGCGGCACCGCCGGCCTCGTGACTATGGAGGATCTGCTGGAGGAGATTGTGGGCAACATCTACGACGAGTTCGATCCCCAGGAGGATCAGGAGATCATCGCCCTGGGCGACAACCGCTGGCGCATTGCCGGCTCGGCGGAGCTGGACGATGTGGCGGAGGCCCTGGACATGGAATTTCCCGAGGACGAGGAGTCCGAGACCCTGGGCGGCCTGGTCTTTGCCCAGCTCAACGTGATCCCGGAGGACGGCAGCCACCCCGAGGTGGAGCTGTACGGCCTGCACATCCGGGTGGAGGAGCTGACCGACCGCCGGGTGGAGTGGGCCACCGTTACCAAGCTGGCCCCCTCTGAATCGGAGGAGGACGCCGAATAAGCGAAGCAATAAAAGCCCCCCGGAATCCCAATGGGATTCCGGGGGGCTCTCTTATTGCTCTTTGAATGGAACTGTGTTCAGCCCACGTGCTCGCCGAAGTTCATCAGCATCTGGGCCACCTCGGCGCGGGTCGCGGTGCCCTGGGGATCCAGGACGCCGTTCCCCTTGCCGGAGAGCACCTGCGCATTGACCGCCCAGCTCATGGCCGTCTGCGCCCAGTCGGAGATGCTGGCGGAGTCGCTGAACTCCCGCACGGCCATCCCGCCCTGGGTGGTGTCATAGCCCTTCGCCTGCGCGTAGCGGTACAGAATCGCCGCGAGCTGCTCCCGGGTCACGCTGTCCTCCGGTCCAAACGCGCCGGTGTCGTACCCCTTCACGATGCCGCGGGCCGCCGCCCAGTTCACCGCGTCGGCGTACCATGCGCCCGCCGCCACATCGGTGAAGCCCGCCGCGCCGGGCGCCTCCGGCCGCTCCTCCAGGTTGTAGAGCACCTGGGCGATCATGCTCCGGGTCAGGTTCATGGTGGGGGCGAAGGTGGTGTCCGTGGTCCCCTCCATCATCCCCTTGTCGTACACATACGCCACGGCGTCATAGAACCAGTCGCCGCTCGTTACATCGGTGAAGGGCAGGCCCTCCGGCTCCGGCTCCACCGCCGTGAACACGGCCTCCACCGTGACCTTGGAGGCGGGCATCTGGAAGGTGTACTTGCCGTCGCCCTTGTCGGTGAGCTTGACGGAATCGCCGTTCTTGTCGGTGACGGTCAACTTGTCCAGCTCATACCCCTCGTCGGGCTTCACGGTGACAGTCACCGTGCTCCCCTTGGAGGCGCGGGTGGGGCTCACCTTCACGCTGCCGTTGTCCGTGTCCTCCACGCTCACCGTGTACCGGGTCGAGCCAGAGGAGGAGCTGCTGCCGTTGTAGTCCCACTCCGCAGTCAGGATAACATCCTTCGTCACTTTGTAGGGGCTGCTCACCCGGCTGCTGCCGTCATACCAGCCCTCAAAGGTGTAGCCGGAGCGGCTGGGAGTGGGCAGGGTGAGCTCGGTCCCCTCAGTGACCGTGTAGACGCTGTCCTTTGTATCCCCGTCGGCATAGTCCAGGGTAACGGTGTACTTCTTCTCGCCAGACGTGGCGTTTACCTCAGTAATGGTGTCGCCCGGCTGGGCGGCGGCCTGGGCGGCCTCCAGGCTGGGATAGTAGCTGTAGGGAGCCTCGGGGTTGGAGGCGCTCTCCAACTGGGCCTTGACGCTGTCAGCCAAATAGTCCTCGTTGACGGGCTTGGCAAAGTGACCGCTGGTAACCTCGATGCCGCTCTTTGCAGCCTCTGCGGCCCCGCTGGCCGCCTCAATGGCACCGAAGGTGCCGTTGCCCTGAATGGTCAGCTTGTGTGTGTCCGCGTCGGTGCTGTCATACACGATCTTGCCGTTGATGGTGCCGGTGTAGCTCTCATCAAAGGTGACATTGGTAGAAGGATAGCTACTATACTTACAGACATCAAACGCAATGGCTTCGTCGCTGGTGGTCACGATATCCGTATCTCCCTTGAAGATGATGCTGCCATTGTTGAAGCTCAGCGCGTAGTCCTCGCCGTCCGCCTGATGCTCGGCGAAGAAGTGCATATCCTCCAGGGTCAGGTTTGCATAGTTCTGAATGATGCGCTTGATGGAGGTCGTGCCCTCGGCAATACGGACGGTGCCGTTTTTGAGGGTGATGGTGGAATCCTTCAGGAACTGGAATCCATTGCTCTCCGTTCCGGCAGAGCCCGCTCCCGGGTCCTTCAGGGTATAGGTGTGGCCGCCAAAATCAATGGTAAAGTTCTTACCAGAGGGCACGGCAATGCCGGCCGCCTCTGGGATGTCCTTCAGGACGTAGATGGTGTCCCCGGCTTTGGCCGCTGTGATCGCCGCACCCAAGGTCTCATAGGTCTTGCCGCCCACCATCACCGCCGCATTTTCGGCAGTATTCGTGGTCAGAGTTCCATCCACAGTGCTGTTGACAATGACGATCTTTTCTGCGGTGGTGCCCTCGGGCACGCTGCCGATGGTGCTGTTGACCACGCTCATGGTGCCGCCGGCGGTGCTGTTGGACACCTGGCCGACCACGGTAGCGCCGTCGGTGATGGCCACATCCGCCTTGCCGCTGTTGGTCACGTTTCCGGTAACCTTGGCCTTCTGGGTAATGGTCAGCCGGGCGCCCTCGCTGCTGTCCGTGAGGACAATGGAGCCGTTCAGCGTGCCGCCGGTGATCTCAATATCGCCGCTGTGGGTTCCACCGCCCATTGTGGTGATTACCGTCTTTTCCCCGGCGTTGAAGGTACCGCCGTTGATGGTCAGCTTGCCCTGATCCATGGTGCCGTCGATATAGCCGTTCAGAATGACGCCGTTGGAGGCGCCCGCCGCATCGAAGGTACCGCCGTTGACAGTGGCCACATTCCAGTTCAGGAACGCTGCCTGGGACATGCTGGTAAAGGTGCCGTCATTGATGACCAGCTCGCCATAGTCGTCGTTCTTGATCGTGTTCAGGCCGCCGGAGAAGGTGCCTCCGTTGATGGTCAGCACGGAGTTTTCCTTGCCCGTATTCTGACTTCCGTTATACCAGCCGTTCTCAATCATGCTGGAGAACTGGCCGTTCTGCGTGACGGAAACTCCACTATTGATCTCCATGGTGCCGTGGTTGACGATGTTGTAATAGGAATTCCCGCCGCTGGCTTCGGCATTCTGTCCGTTCTCTTTACTGCGGGTATACGCGCCTCCGTTGAGCACCACATTGCCGCCGGGCTCATTCTGGATTGCCGCTCTGGCGTGGGTCACGTTGTCCACCGTGCCGTCGCCGGTGATGGTCAGAGTGCCCTTGTTGGTAATCGTGTGGTTCTCGTGGTTGGCCAAGGTCTTTCCGTTCAGATTGAGGGTCAGCTCCGCTCCCTCGGGGATTACGATATCCTCCGCCGTATCCTGGAGCAGAGTAACCGTCTCGCCCTTCCCGGCGTTGTCGACCGCCTTCTGGAGGCTGGCGTAGTACCTACCGCCCACCTCGGCCACACCATTTGTTTCATCCAGTTCGTTTACGGTAAACGTACCGTCTGGGCCTTCGGTTATCGCGGCATTCTCCGCCACATACTTGCTCACATCACTGGAGAACGTGCCGCCATAAATGATGGGGTTACCAGTCTTTTCCGCACCTTTCAGGGCCGACACTCCTTCCGGGGCCTTAAAGACGCCGCCGTTGATGACCGCGGTGGCCTTTTCATTGATGCCCCCGTCCCCGCCAGTGTTGTCGTTTCCAATCAGAGCCGCGGTATACGTTCCCTCTGTCTCAAAGGTACCGCCATTGATTACGGCTTTTACCACGCCGACCTCACCCGCCACATAGAGGGCGTAGAACGTGGCCGTGTGCTTGGAATCGTTGACACACTTGACCGACTTAAACGTACCGCCGTTGATTTCGAAGTACCCCACAGAAGCGGATACCGCGCCCTGTACCCCTGTAAAGGTTCCCCCGTTGATGGTCATTTGGGAATCGGCAGCTCCATTCTGGATCGTATATCCCCAAACATTACCGTTGCACTGGCTGCACGTAGTCCCCGTGAAGGTTCCGTCTTCAATCGTTACGGTACCCTCGTTATAAACCGCGCATGTAGCCTTCTCAAAGGTTCCGTCTTCAATGGTCAGTACCGCGGACTCCCCTGTGTTCCGGATTGCCGCGCCGCCGGCATAGGTCGCTCCGCGATAGGTTCCATTTTCGATCGTAAGTATATTTTGGTTGTTGATTGCGCCCACTCCGGTTTCAGACGCAGATGAATCAATGACGCCGCCGCCTGTCACCGTAAGAGTACCCTTGTTCACAATCGGCCTGCCCGTAAAGTTCGACGCCACGGTGATGCTGTGGCAGTCCATGTCCAGCACGATGTTTTTCTTCTCTGGAATGGTGATGATCTGATCCGTGGTCATCCCGGTGATATCGCCCGTCAGGACGACCGTGGTCTCCTCCCCATCTGGAGCGGCTTCGATCGCCTGCATCAGCGCGTCATAGGCGCCTTTTTCCTCCATCGGCGCAGGAGCCGCTTCCTCCAGCGTGTCCGCTGCCGGAGTCTCTTCCGCAAAGACAGTCACAGGAAGAAGACTCAGCAGCATACACACAGACAGTAGCGCCGCCAATCCTTTTTTTGCCCGTTTCATGTTGTTCCTCCTTTTTTAAATTGCGCCCCGGCTCCACTGCTGTCAGTTGTTATTGTCTTTTGCTTGCAAAAGACAGAAGTGTGCCGGCACACTTGGCATCCTTACTGTATCACATTGTCCCAATATTTTCAAGAGGGCACGTCCACGCAATCCACTTATGCGTTCCGCAGCAGCTCCCTCGCCCGGGCCAACAGCTTGGCGTACACGCCGTCCATCTGCCACTCGTTGGTGTACTCCAGCAGGCGCTCCGCCGGAAGCCAGCCCACCCGGCTGTTCTCCCCCTCCCGGATCTGGAGGGCGTCGCTCTCGTCGGCCACCAGCAGATAGGATACATTGAGATGCTGATGGGAGGGCACCCACTTCCCGCGCTTCACGTGGCCCCATACGGGCAGAATGTCCAGGGAGGCGATGGCGGGGCTGAGGGGGCGGATATGCTCCACCCCCGTCTCCTCCCGGGCCTCCCGCAGGGCCACGGAGAGCAGGTCGCCCTCCCCATCCGCATGGCCGCCCGTCCAGGCCCACACCCTGTAAATATTGTGGTGGGCCATGAGCACCCGGGTGCCGTCGGCATTGACCACAAAGCCGGAGCTGGACAGGTGGGCGATCTCGTTGTCCCGGGTGAGAATGTTGTCCGGAAACAGGCGGATGTACTCCAGAATCAGCCGCTGATCCGCCGCCTCCTGCTCATTTTGGGGCGTATAGGCCCGAATTTCATCCACATACATGGGGCTTCCTCCTCCGGTAGGTCACATAGCGGAAGGGGATGCCCGCGTGCTCCTGGGGCTCCTCCTCCTCGGCCATCTCCCAGTCCGGGCCGGCGTCCAAATCTGGGAAAAAGGCGTCCGCCCCCTCCCACGCCCGGCCGATTTTGGTGATGTAGGCCGTGTCGCACCAGTCCAGCAGGGCCGCATAGACGCTCTCCCCCCCGATGACGAAGGAATTCGCCGGGGCGGCCGCCCGCAGGGCCTCCAGCGACCGGAACACCTCGGCCCCCTCGGGGGCGAAGGCGGAGTCGCGGGACAGGATCAGGTTCCGCCGGTTTTTCAGGGGCCGCCCGCCGGGGAAGGTGGCCAGGGTCTTGCGGCCCAGGATCACCGGGTGGCCGGTGGTGAGGGCCTGAAAGCGCCTCAAATCGGCCGGGATGTAGCAGAGCTGATCCCCGCCCCTGCCGATGGCCCAGTTCATGTCCACCGCCGCGATCAAATTCATCGGGCTCCCTCCTTATACCGCCACGGGGATGGGCTGCTCCAGTGGGTGGAAGCGGTAGCCCTCCAGGCGGACGCTGTCCTTCGTGAAGGCGTAGAAGTCGGTAACCGCCGGGTCCAGCCACAGCCTCGGGGCCTCGTAGGGCGTCCGGGCGATGAGCTCCTCCACCACCGGCACATGGCGGTCATAGATGTGGGCGTCGGCGATGACGTGCACCAGCTCCCCCGCCTCCAGCCCCGACGCCCGGGCCAGGAAGTGCACCAGCACGGCGTACTGCATCACGTTCCAGCCGTTGGCGGTGAGCATGTCCTGGCTGCGCTGGTTGAGCACGGCGTTGAGGGTGCGCCCCGACACGTTGAAGGTGACCGACCAGGCGCAGGGGTAGAGGGCCATCTCGCTCAGATCGTGGTGATTGTAGAGACTGGTGAGAATCCGCCGGGAGGCCGGGTTGTGCTTGAGATCGTAGAGCACCCGGTCCACCTGGTCAAACTCCCCCTCGGGGTAGCGGTGCTTGACTCCCAACTGGTAGCCGTAGGCCTTGCCGATGGAGCCGCTCTCGTCCGCCCAGGCGTCCCAGATGTGGCTGGACAGGTCGTGGATGTTGTTGGACTTCTTCTGCCAGATCCACAAAAGCTCGTCCACCGCGCTCTTGAAGGCCATTTTGCGGATGGTCTGCACCGGGAATTCCGCCCGCAGATCGTAGCGGTTGACGATACCGAATTTCTTCACCGTGTGGGCGGGGGCGCCGTCAGCCCACCGGGGGCGCACCTCCTGCTCCGTGTCCCACACCCCGTGGGCTAAAATCTCCTTGCAGTTCTCAATGAACCGCTCGTCCGCATAGCTCATACGCGTCCTCCTCCGGTTGGTTTTCCCCAGCATACCACATTCCGCGCCGGAACGCAAACCCACCGGTTCGGCCAACGGCCGGGCGCAGCTCCGCGCCCGCGGGCGGCCATAAAGGCCGCCCCTACGTTCCAGCACCGTCCCCCAATTTTCTCCCATACAGGCCGGTGCGGCGGGGGCGTTACAGCGTAAGCCCCCGCCGCCGGAAAGCCGCCAGCGGAGCAGCCTGGGGGAAGTTCCAAGAAGGGGGAATCGCAATTCCCCCTTCTTGGCCGTTTCAAGGGGTGGATTGTTAAGACGGGGGAAATCGGCACCGCAGCGTAAAGCAAACGTGCCGGTGGCACGTTTGCAGCGTAGGCCGCAGTGGCTTTGCCGCGAGGAGGGAACCATCACAGGGGCCCGCCGGAGGCATGACAAGAAAACAGGTGTCAAAAAGGGTAACATGGAAGGCGCTTCAGCCTGGAATAAGGTGGGCCGATGTGGGCAGAAGGTGAATTGCCCTGAAGGGGCAAGAGAGTCCGCCCTGGGGCGTCGGCCCCTACGCTAAGGGGACGTCCGCCTCAACGTATCACGGCGTAGGGGCGACCCTTGTGGTCGCCCGCGGGCGGCCATAAAGGCCGCCCCTACAGGCCGTAGTACCGGCACAGCCGGGCCACTGCTTCCATAGCGTCGGGCGGATTGACCCACAGGTCGGGGGCGTATCCCACCCCGTCCCGGTTTTCCATGGTCTCATGAAAGCCCAGCCCGGTACCGAAGAAAACCGGGAGTCCCGAATTTGGCAGGCAGCAGGTGAAGTTATCCGACACCAGGGAGCAGCCGCCCGTGTTTACCCCCACCACCAGCGTGTTCTCCACCGTGTGCAGGTCGGTCAGCACGTCCTCTCCGGCGGAGGCGGTCCAGTTGTCCGTCAACAGGAAGGTGATTCCCTCCCGCTCCACCCATCGGCCTGGCTGTGAGGAAACAGCCCAGGTTCCCATGGCCTCGTCCGGATAGTCCAGAAAATAGCAACCGATCTGGCTGATCCTCTTTCCGGAGCTCCGGCGGGGCTGGGCGGGCTGGCCCGTCCAGCCATCAAACCACTCCGCCATCCAGTTCGAGTACCCGCCGGGGTTGCTCCGCACATCGAAGATCAGCAGGGGCGCGTCGGCGTACTCCCCGCCGCAGGCGGCAAACCGCGCCAGCTGTTCCTCCTCTTCCGGCGTGTCGGCGGACATATAGCGGGATTGCAGCGTTGGGATGCCCTGGTATTCGCTCTCCGCAAACACAAAATGACCGGGGCCCACAGTCTCACAGGGCGTCCACGACAGCTCATACCCGCCCAGGGTGTCCGGCAGGTCGCTCCCGTCCTTGCTCATGGCGAAAAAGCCGTAGGTGATGGCCCCATCCGGGCCGATGGTGGGCTTCACATAGTCCTCACTTAGCCCAGTGGGGTCGCTGATGTATATATCCGGTACATAATAGGTACGGAGCTTGGAAAACAGGTGACTGCCTCCAATCGTAAAATGTCCGTCCAGTACCGTCCCCTCCAGCGGCAAATACAGGGCCGTCGCCAGCCGGATAAGCGTGGAACCGTAAGGGGTGGTGGTGTCCTCCAGTATCTCGATGCTCTCCGCCTTCAACTTCTCAAACACCTCATCGCCGCCGAAGTACTCGTAGGCCCCGTAGGTGGTGCGGAGGAGGGTAAAGAACACATCCAGATCCTCCCTGGCCTTCTCTGGAGGGAGATAGTCCACCATATTGCGGCGGGTCATCAGAGCCTCCATCTCCCCGTCGGTGAAGGTGTGGTTCTGGCCGGCAAAGTCCGGCGTCCAGGGGGAGATGTCCAGGGGCTCCCCCTCCTCGATGACGGCCCGGCGCTTCTCGTTGACCGCGTCCAGAAAGGCGTGGAAGTCCACCGCCGCGGCCGGGGTGGGTGTGGGCTCGGGTGCGGGTTCCGGCGCGGGGGCGCACCCCGCCAGCAGGGCGAGGCTCAGGGCCAGGGGGAACAGCCTCCGGTTCATTCCAGCACGCTTCCTTTCAGTCCGTCCCGATAAATTCCCGTTATTTTTACCTCTTTTATGACATTGTGTAGTCCCTCGCCCGGGGCAAAGACCTCCGTATAATTGGGAGCGTGGCCACGCCAGAGGCCCCCCTTCTCCTCCTCGAAGAGCACGGTCAGGGTCTCCCCCACCCAGCGCTCCAGCCAGGCCGCCCGCAGCTCCTCCGCCACCGCCGCCGCCCGGCGGGCCCGCGCCTCCTTTTCCGCCTTGGGCACCTGGCCGGGCAGGGCGGCCGCCGGGGTGCCGGTACGGCGGGAGTAGGGGAAGATGTGCATGGCGGAGAAGGCGCACCGGCGTACAAAGTCCAGGGTCTGGTCGAACTCCTCCTCCGTCTCGCCGGGGAAGCCCACAATGAGATCGGTGGTGATACCGGGTCGATCAAAGTGTTCCCGGAGTAATGTTACGCTCTCATAATACCGGGCGGAATCATATTTCCGGTTCATCCGCTTCAACGTGGCGTCGCAGCCGCTCTGCATGGAGAGGTGGAAGTGGGGGCACAGGTTGGGCAGGGCGGCGGCCCGGCGGCAGAAGTCCTCCGTGACGGTGCGGGGTTCCAGGGAGCCCAGCCGCACCCGGCACTCCGGCGCGGCGGCGCACACCGCCTCCACAAGGTCGATCAGGCCCTGCCCATTTTTGAGATCGTGTCCCCAGGAGGAGATTTCGATGCCGGTGAGCACCAGCTCCCGGTAGCCCGCCCCGGCAAGGCGCTTTGCCTCACAGGCGGCCTCCTCCAAGGGAAGGGAGCGGATCGGCCCCCGGGCGTAGGGAATGATACAGTAGGTGCAGAAGTTGACGCAGCCATCCTCCACCTTGAGCATGGCCCGGGTGCGCCCTTCCAGGCCGCCGGCGGGCAGATGCTCATACTGGCGGCGGCGCAGGGCGTCGTCCACCCTTACCACCGGGTGTCCGCCGTCGGGGCTGAGGGCCTCCAGCGCGTCCAGAAAGCCCATGCGGTCGGCCGTGCCCATGACCAGATCCACCCCCAGGGCCTCCACCGCCTCCGGATCGGTCTGGGCGTAGCAGCCGCACACCGCCACCACCGCGTGGGGGGAGCGCTTGCGGGCCTGCCGGATCATCTGGCGGGATTTCTTGTCGCTCACCGCCGTGACGGTGCAGGTGTTGATCACATAGGCGTCCGCCGCCCCGTCAAAGGGCACCAGGGCGTGGCCCCGGCCGGTGAGCTCCGCCTCCATCGCCTGCGTCTCGTATTGGTTGACCTTGCAGCCCAAGGTGTAGATAGCAACTCGCATGTCTTTTCCTCGCATATGACCGTGGCTCTTTGTGAAAAAAACAGAATTTCCGGTTTACCGCGGCTTTCCCATTGAATTTTTTCCCCGTTCCTGTCTATAATGGGGATACCCTAATTATAAAGCAAAGCCCCACCGTTTGTATACAGTCATTTAGGAGGTGCCCTTTCATGTCTGAGTTTTTCGTGTCGCTGTCCTCCATCGAGGATGTACGCCAGTTTGTCAACGCGGCCACCTGCTGCCCCTGCGAGGTGGACGTGCTCTCCGGCCGATACGTCATCGACGCCAAATCCATCATGGGCCTGTTCTCCTTGGATCTCTCCCACCCGGTGAAGGTGGAGGTCCACGGCTCCGACGCCGACCGCTCTGCCTTTGAGCAGAGCGTCGCCGCCTTTGAGGTCAAGCAGACCCAGTAATATAAGATAAGGAGGGCGGCCCTGGGCCGCCCTCCTTTTTCGACGGTTTACAAACCGGCCGCTTCTGTGGTAGAATAGTTTGCTTTCGCAGGAGGGATGACCATGTCAGACCAGTACCCGTTCTTCGCCTACCTCTCCCGGATGCGGTACATCAACCGCTGGGGGCTGATGCGCAACACCTTTCAGGAGAACATTCAGGAGCACTCCCACATGGTGGCGGTGCTGGCCCACGCCCTGGCCGTGATCCGGCGGGACGTGTTCGGCGGCGACGCCGACCCCGGTCTGGCCGCCGCAGCGGCCCTTTACCACGACGCGCCGGAGATCCTCACCGGCGACCTGCCCACCCCCATCAAGTACTACAACCCCGACATCCGGGACGCCTACAGGGAAGTGGAGCAGTTCTCCGCCCACAAGCTGCTGCATATGCTGCCGGAGGCCCTCCGCCCCTCCTTTGCCCCCCTGCTGCGGGAGGGCTACGACCCCGGGCTCAGAACACTGGTCAAGGCCGCCGACAAGCTCTCGGCCCACATCAAATGCGTGGAGGAGCTCAAGGCGGGCAACGCCGAATTCAAGCAGGCCGCGGAGCAGACGCTGGAGGCCCTGCAGGGCTATGGTCTGCCCGAGCTGGACTACTTTCTGGAGCACTTCCTGCCCGCCTTCGGGCTGACGCTGGATGAGCTGCAGTGAGTGTCCCCCATATCCGTAAAAACTGCAAAGGAGCTGTTCTATTATGAGAGCAATCGTCACCGTTCTCGGCAAGGACCGGGTGGGTATCATGTCCCTGGTCTGCGCCCTGCTGGCCCAGCACAATGTCAACATTCTGGACATCAGCCAGACCATCCTCCAGGGGGACTTCACCATGGTTATGCTGGTGGACGCCGGCGCCTGCGACATCCCCTTCGCCGAGCTGGCCGCCCTGCTGGAGCGGGAGGGTGAGGCCCGCAGCCTGGACATCCGCGCCCAGCGGGAGGATATTTTCAACGCCATGCACCGGATCTGAGGAAGCGCGGAGGGTAGGCGCATAGGGGAGCTAAGAGGACATGAAGACGAAACCGCAGCGTGAGCAAACGTGCCGGTGGCACGTTTGTAGCGGAGGCCGCAGCGGCTATGCCGCGAGGAGGAGCCCCGGATGAACGCTGCCCGTCGCGGAGGGCGCGCAGCGTGACAGGAAGCGCGGAGGCGTGGGTCGCAGCCGCACAGCGCGCCCCGCAGCCGAAAAAGCAGTTGCGCCGCAGGCGCAAGGTGTTTTTCGCGGAGGGGTAAGCAGTGTGGCGTCGCGCAGCCGCCGCAGCGTGACAGCGTCGGCCCAAGCTTTGGATCATTCGCTTCCGGGCAAGCCCGAACGCTCACTCCCGCCGCTGGGCCTCCTTTTCCCCACGCGAACCGCTTCGCTGGGTTCGCGCGGGGGCCCCGAAAGCGGGGTGCACCCCTCACCGATATGTAGGGGCGGGTGCCCACACCCGCCTGCGGGCCGGTGAGGGCAGAAGGTGAATTGCCCCGCAGGGGCAAGAGAGGCCGCCCTGGGGTGTCGGCCCCTACAGCGGGACGTCTTTGGGAGCTGTAATGTAGGGGCGGGGCTTGTCCCCGCCCGCCGGAACCGCCCACGCTTCAGTTGATTTTCAGGAGGAATTGACTTGATCAACACCAACGAAATTTTGGATACCATACATATGATCGACCAGCAGCATCTGGACGTGCGTACCATTACCATGGGCATCTCCCTGCTGGACTGCGCCGATCCCGATCCAAAGGCCGCCTGTCAGAAGATCTATGACAAGATCACCCGCCGGGCCGAGCACCTGGTGGCCACCGGCGAGGCCATTGAGCGGGAGTTCGGCATCCCCATCGTCAACAAACGCATCTCCGTCACCCCCATGGCTCTTGTGGCCGGGGCGTCGGAGACGGGCAGCTACGTCCCCTTCGCCGTGGCCATGGACAACGCCGCCAAGTCCACCGGGGTCAACTTCATCGGCGGCTTCTCCGCCCTGGTGCAGAAGGGGGCCACCCAGGCCGACAAGAAGCTCATCGCCTCTATCCCCGAGGCGCTGGCCATCACCGACTTTGTCTGCTCCTCCGTCAACGTGGGCTCTACCCGGGCGGGGATCAACATGGACGCGGTGGCCGAGATGGGCCGCATCATCAAGGACGCCGCCGAGCGCACCGCCGACCGGGGCGGCTTCGGCTGCGCCAAGCTGGTGGTATTCTGCAATGCGGTGGAGGATAACCCCTTTATGGCGGGCGCCTTCCACGGCGTGGGGGAGCCGGACTGCATCATCAATGTGGGCGTGTCCGGCCCCGGCGTGGTGCACCACGCCCTCAAGGACGTGAAGGGCCAGCCCTTCGACGTGGTGGCCGAGACCATCAAAAAGACCGCCTTCCGGGTGACCCGGATGGGCCAGCTGGTGGCCCAGGAGGCCAGCCGCCGGCTGGGCATGCCCTTCGGCATCGTGGATCTCTCCCTGGCCCCCACCCCCGCCATCGGCGACAGCGTGGCCCGCATCCTGGAGGAGATGGGCTTGGAGACCTGCGGTACCCACGGCACCACCGCCGCCCTGGCCCTACTCAACGATGCGGTGAAGAAAGGGGGCGTCATGGCCTCCTCCCACGTGGGCGGCCTGTCCGGCGCCTTCATCCCCGTCAGCGAGGACGAGGGCATGATCGCCGCCGCCCGCTCGGGCGCCCTCCACCTGGATAAGCTGGAGGCCATGACCTGTGTGTGCTCCGTTGGCTTGGACATGATCGCCGTCCCCGGCGACACCACCGCCGCCACCCTCTCCGCCATCATCGCCGACGAGGCCGCCATCGGCATGGTCAACTCCAAGACCACCGCCGTCCGCCTCATCCCTGCCCCCGGCAAGGTGGTGGGGGACACGGTGGAATTCGGCGGCCTGCTGGGCTCCGCCCCCGTCATGCCCGTCCACGCCGAGAGTAGTGACGCCTTTGTGGCCCGCGGCGGACGTATTCCGGCCCCCATGCAGAGTCTCAAGAACTGACGCGGCCGCCCCGGGTCCCGCCGCAGGCGGGGCGGCGCCGCGCGCCGTGCAAGCGTTTCCGCCAGCGGCGGAAACCTTGGCGCAGGGCCAATTCATTTGGCCCGAGCAGGTTCAATCACCCCTGGGGCCCCAGCCGGGCCCGCCCGGCTGGGACTGGCCGCATCCCCGCCCCCATGCAGAGTCTCAAAAACTGACGGCGGCTATCTCCCCTCCCCGCTCTTCCCTTCGGGCCCGGCCTGTGCCGGGCGCATTTTTTTGCTTCAAAATTTCCAAAATCCCCCTAGGAAAGCGGCCCGCTTTGGTGTATACTGGGAGCCAGGACAAGCCTTATTTTGAGGAGGGTCAATTTATGTTAGAGCTGAATACTTCCAACTGCACCCCGTTTCTGCCTAAGGACTGGCTGACCAGCCGGCTGGACGCGCTGGAGAGCGCCCGCGTCAAGCTGGAGGAGGGCAGCGGCCTGGGCGGCGCCTACACCGGCTGGGTTCACCTGCCCCGGGACTACGACAAGGAGGAGTTTGCCCGCATTCAGGCGGCGGCGGAGCGCATCCGCAGCGACTCCCAGGCCCTGGTGGTCATCGGCATCGGCGGCTCCTATCTGGGCGCCCGCGCGGTGGTGGAGCTGCTTCACTCCCCCAATTTCAACCTGACCCACAAGGGCGGACCCGACATCTACTTTGCCGGCAACGGCCTCTCCTCCGACGCCATGCTGGAGGTCATCGAGCTGGTGAAGGACAAGGACTTCTCCATCAATGTCATCTCCAAGTCGGGCACTACCACCGAGCCGGCAGTAGCCTTCCGCATCTTCAAGGCCCTGCTGGAGGAGAAGTACGGCAAGGAGGGGGCCCGCAGGCGCATCTACGCCACCACCGACGCCCACAAGGGGGCCTTGAAGGGCCTGGCCGACGCGGAGGGCTATGAGGAGTTTGTGGTGCCCGACGCGGTGGGCGGCCGCTATTCCGTCCTCACCGCCGTGGGCCTGTTGCCCATCGCCTGCGCCGGGGTGGATATCGCCGCCCTGATGGAGGGCGCCGCCCAGGCCATGGAGGCCCTGGCCGCCCCCGGTGCGGACAACCCGGCCTGGCAGTACGCCGCCGCCCGCCACGCCCTGTATACCCAGGGCAAGAAGGTGGAAATCCTGGTGGGGTACGAGCCCTCCTTCCGCTTCTTTGGCGAGTGGTGGAAACAGCTCTTCGGCGAGACCGAGGGCAAGGACGGCAAGGCCCTCTTCCCCGCCAGCGTGGAGTTCACCGCCGATCTGCACTCCATGGGCCAGTACATCCAGCAGGGTGAGCGCCTGATGCTGGAGACGGTGGTGCGCTTCGCCCGCAGCCGCGGCAGCGTCACCATTCCACACGACCCGGACAATGTGGACGGGCTCAACTTCCTAGCGGGCAAGGATCTCTCCTTTGTGGCCGAACAGGCCATGCGGGGCACCCTGCTGGCCCACGTGGACGGCGGCGTGCCCAACCTGGTGGTCACCGCCCCGGCCCGGGACGCGCAGAGCGTGGGCTGGCTGATCTACTTCTTCGAGTACGCCTGCGGCCTGTCTGGCTATCTGCTGGAGATCAATCCCTTCGACCAGCCCGGCGTGGAAGCGTATAAGAACAACATGTACGCCCTCCTGGGCAAGCCCGGTTATGAGGACCGCAAGGCGGAGCTGGAGGCACGCCTGTAAGAACCCCCGTTAATTTTTGGTGAACTTCCGCAAATCAGTTGCAATCGGGCCGCAAAAATGGTAACATAATTGCACAAGGCCGGAGATACGCTCCGGCGGACAATGAAGGAGTGATAACTATGGTGAGAGTGATCATGGGTGTCAAGGGCACCGGCAAGACCAAGCAGATGATCGAGCTCATTAATTCCGCTGTCCACAGCGAGAACGGCAATGTGGTCTGCATCGAGCGGGGCCCCAAGCTGACCTATGACATTCATTATAAGATCCGTCTGGTGGAGGCCAGCCATTACGATATTAAGAGCTATGACTTCCTGAAGGGCTTTATCAGCGGCCTGTACGCGGGCAACTACGACATCACCCATGTCTTTATCGACAGCCTGACCAAGATTGTGGCCTCCGAGGCCACCGACCATGCGGTGGAGGAGTTCCTGGACTGGCTGAACAGCTTCTCCGAGAAGAACAATATTAAGTTCACCGTCACCATCAGCGCCGATGCCTCCCTGGCCACCGACGGCGTCAAGAAATACTTCTGATACGTGCCCTTTCAGCGGGCCCTGCTGGCGGCAGGGCCCGCTGCCTCGTTCCTCCCTCCTTCCGGCGTCAAATCGCTTGTACATCCGGCATACCGCCGCAGAACTTTGGATAATATACCGATTGCGTGGGATTACCGCCCATGATATACTCTTTGGCGAAATAAAGGAGGTGTGAATCATGATGATTGAAATGCAGTTTAACTCCATTGCCCAGCTCCAGCGGCTTCAGGAGATCGCCAGTTCCTGTGACGACGAGATCTTCCTGCACTCCTTGGACGACAGCGTCCGCGTGGATGCCAAGTCCTTCATCGGCCTGTTCACCCTGGACTTCACTCAGCCCGTCAAGGTGGTCACCGATTCCGACTATTTGGCCCGCAAGGTGGAGCATCTCAAGCATAAGATGGAGAAATAAAAACAGGCGTTGGCCGCTGGCCGACGCCTGTTTTGCTATGCAAAAGCATAGCAAAATTGGCCATGTGCCGCTTACAGCGGGACGGCCCATATGCGCAGAAACTTCATGCGCCTAAGCCTTTGCATAATTTCGTGGTGCGCCCTGTGCGCATAAAGTTTTATTTCCTGATCCAGTCCGGGTGCGTTCATGCCTCCCGGCGGCGCAGGAGCGCCCGGAGCGCACAGAGCGCCGCGGCCGCTACCAGGGCCAGCCACAGGAGCAGGAGGACGTTCTCATTGAAGTACCAGTTCTCCGCCCATCGGGTGAAATCCGGCCGGAACCAGAAGCCGTGGAGCCGCTCCACCGTCCCGCCGCCCAGCCGCACCAGCCGGTCGATCACCGGGTTGACCAGGGGGAGGAACACGCAGGCCGCCCCCAGGCAGGCCGTCCCCTTCCACCAGCGGCTGATGGGGGCGTACCGGCAGATGAGCACCCAGGCCCAGGGCAGGGTCAGGCCGAAGAGAACCGCCGGCAGGGTAGGAATGGGGAACCAATCTGCGCCGTCATAGGCACAACTGACCCAGAGCAGGGCGCACAGCAGCAGGGTCTCCGTCCCCAGGTAGAGCACAGCCTTGTGCTCCCCCAGGGGGCGGGGCAGCTCCCGCAGGGCGCCGGGCAGGAAGGCCGCCCCCAGCCCCAGCAGCACCCCCGCCGAGGCCAGCAGGAACCAGTCTCCCCCGCTGAACAGGCAGGCGGCCAGCAGCAGCAGCTCCAGGGAGAGGGTGAAGCCCCCCAGCGTGATGACGCCCCGGTACTGCTTCACCAGGATGGGCAGGAGGGTGAGGCTGGCCCCCACCAGTTCCCCGGTGAGTACCAGCCAGAACCAGTCCAGGGTATGCCCCACCGCCAGATTGCAGATGAGGCAGATCAGGGCGGTGCCGCCGTAGAGGATGTACTGAATCCAGCGCAGGCGGCGCAGCAGGGACAGGTATTTTTTCGCCAGGGTCTCGGCGGTGCGGGCCTCCACGTCCTCGCTGGCGGTGAGCAGCTCGTGCTCCGACACCTGTAAAATGGCGCAGATATCCCGGATCAGGGTGATGTCCGGGTAGGACATGCCCCTCTCCCACTTGCTGACCGCCGACTCAGTGACGAAGAGCCTGTCGGCGAATTCCCGCTGGGTGAGCCCCAGCTCCTTCCGGCGGCGGCAGATATACGCGCCGAAGGTCTTCTTGTTTTCCATGTTGAACCATCCTTTGCGGCAGAGTCTTGTCTTGCAGGGCCGCCCTCACCATACGGCAACGGGGGCAAAATTGCAAGGCTTTGGGCCGATTTCCCCGCTCGACCGTTAGGAAAGTCCTTGTTTTGCAAGGGTTTCCCGCCAGTCCAGCCGCAAAGGCTTGCCGGCCGGCCGCCGGTGTGGTATGGTAACAGGCGTCTTGCAGGGTACGCCAAAAAAGGATGTCTGTCCGGTGAAATACCTGCGCGTACTGCTCACCAAATACCCCGGCCGCTTCTCCCGCCTGCTGGCCCTGCTCAGCGGGCGGGGGTTCACCCACGCCTCCATCGGCCTGGAGGGCGACGGACGGTTTTACAGCTTCTCCTTCCGCGGCTTCACGGAGGAGACCCCCGACAAGCTCCGCCGCCGCGGCGTCACCGCCGGCCGCTGCTACCGGATCCCGGTGACCGACGGGGCCTACCGGCTGGCGGAGGCCCGTCTGCGGGCCATGTCCGCCCGCCGGGCGGACTACCGCTACAGCTATATCGGGGTGGCGCTCTGCCTGCTGCGCCTCCCCTTCCACTGGAAAAACCGCTATTTCTGCTCCCAGTTTGTGGCGGAGCTTCTCTCCGCCTCCGGGGCCGTCCCTCTGCGGAAGGCCCCCTCGCTCTACCTGCCCAACCATTTTCCGGCGGAGCTGGACGGAATGTGCCAGGTAATCCCCAGTCCGGTCTGAGGCCTACCGCCCGTCGGGCAGGGGCACCCGCCGGTGCTCCACCGGCCCCCAGGCGGGCAGGGGCAGGCCCTGCATGGCCCCGAACACCCGGCTCTTGAGGCCGGGATACTGCTTGTCCAGGGACTTGATCAGCTCCTTGACCTCCTGGCGCTTGGTATTGCCGTCCGCCGGGCAGGGGTTGAACACCACGGGCAGATGGTTGCGCTCGGCGGCGTTGCGGAGCATCCCCTCCCCACAGTAGAGCAGGGGGCGGATTTGGGTGATGCCGGTGCGGTCTAAATAGGTCACGGGCTGGAAGCAGGACAGCCGCCCCTCATAAAACAGGGAGAGGAAGAAGGTCTCCACCGCGTCGTCAAAGTGGTGGCCCAGGGCGATCTTGGTGATGCCGTGCTCCCTCAGGGCGTTGTGGAGGGCGCCCCGGCGCATCTTGGCGCACATGGAGCAGGGGTTCTTCTCCTTGCGCAGATCAAAGATGATGTGGTGGATTTCGCTGTGGAGCAGCGTGAAGGGCACGTCCAGCTCCCGGCACAGGGCCTCCACCCCGGTGAAGTCCATCCCCTCTCCCCCGTCCACATGGCCCATATCCAGGGTGTAGGCCTCCACGGTAAAGGGCTTGGGGTAGAACTCCCGCAGCCTGGCCAGGGCCACCAGCAGGGTCAGGGAGTCCTTGCCCCCGGACACCCCCACCGCCACCCGGTCCCCGGCCTGGATCATGTCGTAGTCCTCCACACAGCGGCGGACATAGCTCAAAATCTTGTTCATAGGCACCTCAAAAATTAAAAATCGAAACGGAGCATTCAAGAGTATTTGCGAGATTTCGCGCGTTTGAGCGAGCATTCTTATTTCTAAATTAAAATTTTCAAAAAACGTGTTGACACCTTGGAACCACCGTATTATAATACAAAACGCTCCGGTCGTCCAGATTGGGGTTCTTATTCTGTTGAGACATTTTTGATCATAGAACGCAAAATTGGAGGTTTCACCATGTCCACTTTTATGGCCAACAAGGGGAACATCGTCCGCAAGTGGTATATCCTCGATGCGGCGGGCAAGCCCCTGGGCAAGACTGCCGCCGCTGCGGCCACCCTGCTGCGCGGCAAGCACAAGCCTGAGTTCACCCCCCACGCCGACTGCGGCGACTTCGTCGTGATCGTCAACGCCGAGAAGGCTGTTCTGACCGGCAAGAAGCTGGAGCAGAAGTACTACCGCCGCCACTCCGGCTGGATCGGCGGCCTCAAGGAGACCAAGTACCGCCTGCTGATGCAGCAGAAGCCCGAGCTGGCCATGCAGCTGGCCGTCCGCGGTATGCTGCCCCGCAACATCATCACCAAGGATTCTCTGTCCCGCCTGCACATCTACCGCGGCGCCGAGCATCCCCACACCGCCCAGAAGCCCGAAACCTGGGCCGCCATCTAAGCAGGAGGTACAAAGGAATGTATAAGAGCAAGAAGCCTTATCTGTATGGCACCGGCCGCCGCAAGTCCTCCGTGGCCCGGGTGCATCTCTTCCCCAACGGCACCGGCGCGATCACCATCAACGGCCGCGACATCGACGAGTATTTCGGCCTGGAGACCCTGAAGCTGCTGGTTCGTCAGCCCCTGGCCACCACCGACATGCTGGGCAAGGTGGACATTGTCGCCACCGTCACCGGCGGCGGCGTGACCGGCCAGGCCGGCGCCATCCGCCACGGCGTGGCCCGCGCTCTGCTGCAGGTCAACCCCGAGTTCCGCGCCGCCCTCAAGGCCGCCGGCTTCCTCACCCGCGATCCTCGTATGAAGGAGCGTAAGAAGTACGGCCTGAAGGCCGCCCGCCGCGCTCCCCAGTTCTCTAAGCGCTAATTTTCTCTACTTCTCAGTACGTCTCACGACGTCGATTTGCAGGAAAATTCAGTACTTTTGGAGCTGTGCGTGGTCCTCGAAAGTGTTCCGTTTTGCTTCGTAAGGAGCAAGCAAGGAACATACAAGGAACAAGAATCGCAAGCGAAAACAAAAGCCTTATGAAGCAGGAGATCGTTCCGCAAGGAGCGTATCTCCTGCTTTTTTGTGCTGCACGGCTTTTCCTTCTTCCGTTTAAATTTTGTTGATTGCCTCCACCAGCGTTTCAATATCCAGGTGGGTGTAGACACGTTCGGTGAGCGTCATAGCACCGGAGTGTCCCACAATCTTCTTGATCATGGTTTGGTCTACATGGGCTTCTGTCAGCATGGAGATGCAGGTGTGCCGGGTACCGTGCGGCGTCTGGTCATATCCAGGCTGTTCCATCAGAGGCGTGAAGTAGCTGTCGTAGTAGTTTCTGTAATCAAAGTGCTTTTGGTCCGGCGTGTGGAGCAGATATTCACACTGAGAACCTTCGTACCACGCTTTGTAGAATGGCAGCACCTTGTCGGCAATGGGGACTTTCCGCAGGCCATTCTCGGTTTTGCTGGCAATCACATCGAAGTACTGTTCTTCTAGATGTACGTTTTCCTTCTTCAAGTCGAGGAACTCCGAGATGCGGCAACCGTTGTAGATCAGCATCAGCACAATCTGATAGTACGGGTCCTCTGCAGGCTCCCAGAGTCGGGCGATCTGCTCCTTTGTGAACTTGTTCCGGTCACGCTTGTTGGGGTTCTTATCCTTGTACCGGCTCAAATCCACAAACCCGGAATAATCCTTGTTGCAGATGTCGTTTTTCATGGCGTAAGCATGTTGAACAGCCCCTTGAGCTTCTTCAGGGTGGGGTAATTCTTCTCGCAGGTGTCCACCACAAATTGAAGGTCCATCAGCCGAATATCCCGAAACACCTTGTTGTAAAGGGTTCCGCACACCCGATAGGACGCCTCATAGCCTTTTACGTTTGACTTGGAGATGGTGGGAAACTTCTCCTTTGACCAGCGTTCATAGACCTCCTGGAATGTGACCTTGGATGCCTTGATGTCAAAGGGATTGTTGTTGTATTCTGCCAGTATTTGCAGCCCCTCTGCTCTGGTTGCCGCATAGCCGATAGTGATTTGTTCCTGAACAGACTTTCCTGTCTCAGGGTTGACGTGCCAGCCGACAGTTTTCTTCACTGCATAGGGCCTTCTTCGCTTTCCGGACATTTTCTTGACGCTTCCATATCCGTTGGGTAATCTCAAAAAATCTCAAACTTCCTTCCTCCCAGCGATTGAATTAAATTTGATAAAGGGTATGCAACACCCTCTGTTACTCCTGGTCGCCGTTTTCCTCGGCGGCCTTTTTCATTTTCTCCAGCATTTGCCGATCCAGTTCGTTGCGCCGCTGAATGCGCTCCAAATCGGAGAGGACTTCCACTTCCTTGTCCTGCAACTTGGCATCTGCGTAGTAGGCCAGTTCCTTTTCAATCCAGCGGTCAAAGGATTCCTGATCGGTCCAATAGGTTTCCAACTTTTCACGCTCATCCCGGAACTCTTCCAAAATCAGGCACAGGGAATCATTCATCTCGGCGGAGTGGTCATTTCCTTTGAATTTCAGGGAGCAGGACCATTCTTCGCTGTGGGGCGGGCGCTGGACATCGATCTCGAACCGGATACCGGCCTTCTTGTTTAATTGGTAAAGAACCGCAATCACATCAGACAGGCTGTCCAACTGGATTTCGGGTTTCTGGTAGCCAATCAGGTCTGCTGGAGATATGTTTAAGATTTTGGCGATGGCATTGATCATCGCTATGGATGGCTCAATTTCACCGCTTTCGTATTTTTGAACTGTGCGCATCGTCTTGTCCAGACGCTGTGCCAGCTCTGTTTGGCTCAAGTGAGCGGCCTTGCGGGCTGCCTTGATTCTCTCGCCAATTTCGGCTGGGTTGCTGTGCATTGTCATCACCTCGTTTGTATTGTAACACGAAGCTGCGCGAATTACAAGGTCGCAATACGAATAATTTTTTCGTATTTTGCGTTGACAAGCTGCCGTGGATGGCTTATAATCAAAATACGAACTAATAATTCGTATATTGGCAATAAGGAGGTCATTCACATGGAGAAGAAAGTTTATGTCGAACTGCCGCCCTTCACTGGACGCAATGTCCCCATCACCGAGATTGCAGCCGCCATGCACAAGGATGCCCAGTATGTGCGCATTGGCTTGCAGCAGGGAATCCTGAAATTCGGCTATGCGATCAAGCTGGAAAACTCCAACGAGTACAACTACTACTGCCCCGAAAGAAAGGTGTGGGAGGAAATTGGATACTTCCAGCCGGAAACCGCATAAAAAAAGAGCCCTCATCCCGGCAGATGAGAACTCTTGGCGGACAGTACAAACGGCAGCTGCCGTGTGACTATCACTCAGCAAGGATATTATAACACGACAGCTGCCAAATTCAACAATTATTTAAGGAGGAACAGAATTTGACAGCTTTACCAGACAGCATCATACAAAATGGTCTGTTCTGTTGCTGGAAGTATGAGGAACGGAATGGGAGGAAAACGAAGGTGCCATACCAGCCGGAAACCGGCCTGAGAGCGAAAAGCAACGATCCTTCCAGCTTCGTACCTTATAAAACAGCAGTACAGGCCAGCGGATATGATGGCATTGGAATTGGCATTTTCAACGGCATCTGTGCGATTGACCTGGACAACTGCCTTTCGGACAGCGGCTATTACACCCAGACCGCCGCAGAAATTGTGGCCTTAATGCACAGCTATACCGAGTACAGCCCCAGCGGCAACGGTCTGCACATCCTCTTTTCGGCAAAAGGCTTTCAGTATGATACCAAGCAATTCTACATTATGAACCATCAGGCCGGAATCGAGGTTTATGTGGCGGGAGCAACCAACAAATATGTCACCGTGACCGGAAACCGCTGTGAGGATTATGAGTATGGTGACCGGACCCAGGAGCTGCAAGTGTTACTGGACAAGTTCATGCACTGGCCAGAGATAGGCGCAGAAAATGCAATAAATGCAAAAAACTCTGATTTAAGCATGGAGCAGCTTCTGCAACTGGCAAAAAGCAGTAAGAATGGGGCAGCGTTCACAGCCCTTTGGAACGGTTCGCTGGAGGGATATTCGTCCCCATCAGAGGCAGATCTGGCGCTGTGCAGTCATCTCGCCTTTTGGACAGGACGGGATGCTGCCAAGATGGACACTATGTTCCGGCAGTCGGGTTTGATGCGGGATAAATGGGACCGGCAGCAATCCGGCACAACGTATGGTGCAATCACCATTCAGAAGGCAATCGAGCATTGCCGGGAAATCTACACTCCAAAAGCGGAGCCGTCACCGGTTTTTCAACCTATTGTTCCGCTGACGCCACAGTGGAGTGATCTGCCTGCATTTCCGGTAGACGCTCTCCCGGATGTGATTCGGAATTATGTGAGTGCGGTAGCTGAACACAGTCAGACTGCCCCTGACATGGCAGCGGTGATCAGCCTGGGTGTGCTGGCTACCTGCTTACAAGGAAAATACAAGATAGAGGGAACGCCGGGATACTTCGAGCCCTTAAGTCTGTACACAGTAGTGATTGCTGCCCCAGGAGAGCGAAAGTCCAGCGTCATGCGGGATATGACCACATTCCTCTATGAGTATGAGCAGGAATATAACAAGGCGCACAGCATGGATATACGGGAAAACCATTTGCAACGGGAATCTCTGGAGCGCCAGATCTCTGGTCTGCAAAAGAAGCTGGAGCGCAAGGAAAGCCGGGAAATGGAGTTGGAGCTGCGGCAGCTTCAGGAGCAGCTGGAAGAAACTCCAGAACTAAAGCCGGTTCGCTTTTTTGCGGACGATTGTTCCAGTGAAGCTCTGACCAGCTTAATGGCGGCTAACAACGGAGTGTTCTCCGTGATCTCCACCGAAGGCGGTATCTTTGATATCATGGCCGGACGGTATTCCAACAAATCCAACATTGATGTCTGGCTGAAAGGCCATTGTGGGGATGCCATTTATGTGGATCGAATGACCCGTGAAGCAGAGTGCATCATGCACCCGGCATTGTCAGCCATCCTCTCGATTCAGCCCAGTGTGCTTGATGAAATCATGTCCAATACCACCATGACCGGGCGGGGCTTGATTGCCCGCTTCCTGTATGCGTCTCCACCATCCAGAATTGGCAGCCGGGTCTTTCGTACCCAGCCAATTCCGCCCGAAATAACCGCCGCTTATCGCAGCTTGATTTTTCGCCTGATGGCTCTGCCGATTGCTGGAGATGCCCAGACGGTATACCTTTCCGAAAAAGCCTTTGACCTGATGGCCGATTACTTTCAGGAACATGAGAAGTTTCTGGTTGGCGAGGGACAGGCAATTTCCGATTGGGCAAGCAAATATATCGGTGCCGTACTCCGGATTGCGGGACTGTTGCACTGTGCTGATATGGAAGATGACAAAGCAGAAGTAACATCTTCTACGATGAGCAAGGCGATTCAGATCGGCAAATACTTTCTGGCTCATTCCACCTATGCCTATTCCATGATGGGTACTGACTTGAGCATTCAGAAAGCTAAATTTGTCCTGGCAAAGCTGAAAAAGAAGAACATATCGGTGATCAAGCGTTCAGAGCTTTTTCAGATGTGCCGGGGAAAGTTCTTCAAGAAAACGGAGGAGATTTTTCCGACGCTGGAACTGCTGGAGGGACATGGATACATTCGTCTGGAAGAACCGGAACGCCAGTCGGTGGGCAGACCAGCCGATGTGAAAATCATCGTGAACCCCGCCGCATGAAACCGGAATTATCTGCATTTATTGCATTTCCTGCACAGAGTTGCACTCTGGTATCGCACCACCGTCCCCATCGAAAAATCCTCAGATTTGGAGATGGAGGGTTCGGGAGAATCCGGTGGATTTTCCCGAACCGTGGCCGGCAGGATTGCTTACCGGAGCAAGGAAGCCGGACACACCTGACTTGCTGTGTGGATAGCACACGCAAGTCAGGGAGGCTCCCGCAGGAGCCGTATCCCCCTCGGAGAGCCCACGATACTTTGCAGCCGCAGGATGAAAGTATCATAATGGGTTATTACACTTCCGCAGGAAGTGCGCCCCGGCCCGCAGGCCGTACAAACGTGAAAGGAGCTCTATGGCGAGAAACGACGGAATTGACCGTACCAGTGCAAGAAACGTAAACTTGACTGCCGCCAAAATCGGAAATGCCCAGCGGCACAACGAACGAGAAAAGGAATCCTATACCAACCCAGATATTATACCAGAACACACACCTCAGAACATCCATTTTAAGAAGCCTACCGCCGGATATGCAGAGATGTTTGCTCAGATGGAAAAAGACGGTGTAATCTCCACCCGTGGTCTGAAATCAGACGCCAACCTTTATGGGGAATTGATTTTTGATGTAAACTCCGCCTACTTCTATAACCATGGTGGGTATGAGTTTGCCAAGCGATTTTATGAGGACGCTTACAAAGCTGCCATAGAGATCGTTGGCGGCGAACAGTATATTCTCTCCGCTGTTATGCACGCCGATGAGCGTAACCGGGCCATGTCCGAAGCACTGGGGCAGGATGTATTCCATTATCATCTCCATGTGGTCTATGTTCCGGTTGTGGAGAAGCAGATCCTCTGGTCCAAGAGGCGCAAAGACAAATCACTTGTGGGAACCGTCAAAGAAACGATTATGCAGGTAAGCAGCAGTAAAAAATGGCTGTCCAAACCGGCATTGGACGAACAGGGAGCGCCCATTCTCCAGAAGAATGGCAAGCCGGTGCTGCGGAAATCTTACAGCGTCCTCCAGGACGATTTCTTCCAAGCCATGCGTAACGCAGGATATACGGATGTGGAGCGTGGAGAACGAGGCAGTTCCGAGGAACATTTGACCGTAACACAGTTCAAAGTCATGCAAGAGCAGGAGCGACTATCCAAGTTAGCCGACAAAGTAGAACGCCAGGAGCAGGCCATACAGCATAATGACAGCAAATTAAAGCGTCAAAAAAAGCGGTTTTAACCATAGGGGAAATTGAAAGTATGGGCCGTAAAAATATGTTTGGGAAGATTGAAATGTCTTCTCAGGAAGCAAACCAATTAAAAAATCTTGCTGAATACGGTCTGTCAGTTGATGCAGAGATTGCTTCTCTAAAACAAAAAATGAATGTCTTGCAGCGTGAAGCAAAGATTTTGAAGCAGAAATATAAAAAAATGAAAGAACAGACCAAAGACTTTAGAGAAGCTTTGAGGCGAGCTCCAGAGTTAATGAAGCGACTCGTTCAGGATGTTCTATCTAGCAACAGGGAGCATCAAGAAAAAAGGGCACCGAAAAGGAATATTTCTATGGATAGATAAACAAAAACCTTAATTGTAAAGTGAGAATCCACACCACCCCCACAAGAGTAGGATATATTTGTAATAAAACTCCCGAGCAAAAGAGGCATGGATTTTTCGGTTGCAAGGAGTTTCATATCGAGCAGCAGCCCCGGAAAGGCTTTTGAAGCGTAGCGAAAAAGCCTTTCCGGGGCTGCTCGCACATTCGAGAGACTTTCTGGAACTGGCGTTGTCTGGTATGCTAATTCTGTTGGCGGCAGAAAGGAGATATACTATGCCTAAGTTTATGAACTATCAAGACCGCCTTGCCATTGAAAAGGGACTTTCAGAGCAGAAGTCATTTGGTCAGATTGGCCAAGAAATAGGAAAAGACCGCACAACAATTGCTAAAGAAATCAAGAAGTATTCTTCTGAAAAGAAAAGCGGTTATTCTGCCTATCCGTACAACGCCTGCAAGAAACGCAGCATTTGCAAATTAAAGATGATTTGCGGGAAAGAGTCTTGTACCCACCAATCTGTTCACAAATGCAGTCTGTGCAGCAGCTGCAATGATTTCTGTGCTGAGTTTGAAGAGGAAGTTTGCACCGTGATTCAAAAGCCACCGTATGTGTGCAACGGCTGCTCTTCGCTTGGAAAGTGTACGCTGAAAAAGAACATATATGACGCAGCGGGTGCCCATACCCGCTTTCCAGCAGCTATATCGGAGTCTCGGAGCGGAATCCTTTCCAATGAGCTTGCCCGTCTAATGCGTTAATCTCGCCGCTGATTCGGAATGGCCAATCTCCGCGCCAAATCTATTGTGCTCATGCAGATGAGATGACATGCTGTGAGAAAACCCTTTACAATTACATTGATGCCACGCTGTTTGATGTGAGAAATATTGACTTGCCCCGAAAAGTGAAGTATCGTCCGCGTTACAAAAAACCGGAATTCAAGGTTGATCGTGGCTGCCGTCTTGGCCGCAGTTACGAAGTCTTTAAAAATTTCATGGAAAAGAACGCTGATGCACCGGTGGTTGAAATGGATTCGGTGATTGGAAGTAAAGGCGGTAAGGTTTTGCTCACGATTCATTTTGTAGATACTAGCTTGATGCTGGCCTTTTTGCGCGATGTCAATACTTCACAATCTGTCACGCGGCTTCTGGATGCTCTTTTCAGAGTCCTTAGTCGGGAATGGTTCCAAAAGCTATTCCCTGTTATCCTCAATGACAGTGGCAGCGAGTTTTCGAATCCGAAGGCAATCGAATACGGCCAAGAACAAAAGGACATTTTACGAACTCACGTTTTCTATTGTAACCCCAGCAGCCCTTACGAGAAAGGCTCAATTGAAGTGAATCGTGAATTGATTCGACGCATTTTGCCTAAGGGTACATCCTTTGATGAATTGATGCAAAAGGACATCTTTTTAATGATGACCCACATTAATTCATACAAAAGAAAGAAGCTGAACGGCCGTAGTCCCTACGAGGCATTCAGCTTCTATTATGGGGAGGATATAGCTCAAAAATCAGGATGTTCACCAGTTGCCCCTGAGAACACTATTTTGAAGCCGCATCTCCTCAAGTGCTGATCCGAAACAACACATGCACAGGACGCCGACATGTTCCCTAAAAGAACACATCACAGGGCGGGAATCTCCAGTTACAAAAAACTGAGCGGGATTTGTGCCCTTGTTTGCTGTACTTTTTTTTCGAAGCAGCTGAAACCAGTATACGCCTTTTTGAGATAAATCGTGTAGATATTTGGGATTTTCGTTTTCAAAAGGGGATTCTCGTTTTCAAACCGGGTTTTTCCGTTACAATTTGTCAGCTTTCATTTTCAAATTGAGATTCTTATCTTACAAAGGGGATTCTTATACTACAACTCACCTAGATAAACAAAAAGGCAATAGCATTTAAATATGCTGTTGCCTTTTTCGTTTGTTTTAGTCATCATTTCGTGAGCGCAGATTGTGAAATGGGTGAATATGTGGTATGATTATTTTGACGATTTTTCCGACTTTGTTGGAGGTGTAATATGGCTGTCAGTTATAATAAATTGTGGAAATTATTGATTGATAAAAATCTTAAAAGAACAGAAATGGCACAAAAGGCAGGCATCACAGGAAACGTATTGGGGCGGCTCAGTCGAAATGAACCTGTATCCATGGGAAGTATAGAAAAAATATGTATCCTCTTAAATTGCAATGTGGGTGATGTAATGGAATTTATTGAATGTGATGAATCGAGGTGTGACTAATGCTCTGTATTCAGGATCCATCATATGAAAATTCAAAATATCTTCATGAAACACTCCTTTCAGAATGTGTAGATTGTACTGTTGGAGCAGGGGCATATGCTTTTGCGACAAAAGATGGTATAAATCTTTTACTTTCAGATGAAAACTTTAAGAAGTTCCTTGAAAGAGGAACATATACCTTAGTCGTCGGAACTGACGATATTACAAATGAACATTGTATCAATGCGCTTATTGAATTAGAGAAGAAATATTGTGCGCATTTAAAAGTGAAGGCATATGTCCATAACGGCAAGGGATCCACGTTCCATCCAAAATTTAGTTGGTTTAGCAATGCTAATGGTGGATCATTGGTGTTGGGATCCGGAAATCTTACTCAAAAAGGGCTGCGCCATAATCGTGAGGCATATAGTGTTATCAAATATGATTTGGATGGTATAGCAGAAATATCTGCTGAATGGGACAAGTGGTATACACACAGCGCTCCATTCTTGTTTGATATTACCGACCCTGTTGTTATGGCAAAGGCAAAATTGAATACTGAAAAAATACGTGCCGTAAACACTGCAAAAGCAACTATCAGGAAAGAACGTCAAGTACAAGCGGGCGAAATCAAGTTAGTAGATATTTATAAAACACAGCCAAAGGATCAGAAAACCAGCGATAAAGAAACACGCGCTAAAGATTCTGATCTAGAAAATGCGAAACCCAATGCGGACAATGTGCCTATTACAGATGAAGATATTGATGTTGATGCTTCTTACTGGGTTATTGGTCAAGATAGCCCTATACTTATTGCCGAAATACCTAAAAGCGGTAATAGATGGAAACAAGCAAATTTTGATAAGAAATCTTTTGAACGATATTTCGGAGCAACTTGTGGAGAAAACGGTGAGTACCGAATTCTGCTTAAAAGTGTTAACGACGATGGTAGCATGAACGAAACTGAAATACGCCCAAGTGTTTCTGTTTCCAGCCAGAATTACAGATTTGAGTTAGAAGCTGCAAACGGGTTGGATTATCCGAAGGGCCCTGAGCGTCCGATTGCAATTTTTGCAAAAGTTTCATGCCGTGATTTTATCTATATATTGTTAATGCCAGGGAATACGCATTATAACGAAGTTATGACTTTTATTGGGAAAACCCAAGCGCCTTCTGTCAAGATGAGAAGACTGGAATATGTTGCAAGAGATGTCTTTCAAGCAATTCCAGGATTAGCTATATGGAGGAGACTGGAAAAGGAAGATAGCGAATGATTCACGAAACACAAACAATTAGATCGATACATTACTTGGGTAGCAAACTCCGAATGTTGGACGCTATTAAAGCAGCCATAGATAAAGTTGCAACTAAAGATGGTGCTGTTTGCGATTTGTTTGCTGGATCAGGGACGGTGTCAAAGTACCTTTTACAATACGGTGATGTGATTTCAGTTGATATACAGAAATACTCTCAGGTAATCTGTGAGGCATCAATGAGTTTGTTAGAGCAAGTACCGGATGTAGATGATATTTTGATGGAAATCAAAAGTCATGCTGTTAGCAAAGAGCTCGAGCATTGTTTTTTTGAATTGATCGAATACGAAAAGAAATGTACTACAGCAGCAAGGCATGGAGATATTGCTCCTTTATACGAAATAATAGAGAATGGCTCACTTTATATTTTGGAAAAGGGACAGGCAGGTGAACTGACCAAAGAATTAAAAACTTACATGGAATACAGTTTATCCAAAATCAGCGAGACCGTTTTATTGGACTTGGCTGATAGTATGATATGTAGGTATTATGGTGGCCTTTACTTTTCGTATGAACAGGCTGTGATTTTAGACTGTATTGCTCATTGGACTTTTGAACAAAATGGACTTCTACACACAAAAGCTTTGGCGGCGTTGCTGAGTACAGCAAGTGATATAGTAAATACTGTCGGTAAGCAATTTGCACAACCCTTGAAAGTACGAAATAGCAAGGGAGAGTTAAAGGCATCCTTACTTACTAAAATTACCACAGATCGTTCTGAAGATGTCTATGCTCTTTTCGGAAAATGGTTGAACTATTATTTTTCTGTTGGTGATAATAAACATCAATATTTTACAATTTGCGATGATTATGCCAACGCATTAGACCAACTCAAAGAACACAATGTTGCTGTAGTATATGCAGATCCTCCATATACAAGATATCATTATAGCCGGTATTATCATGTCCTTGAGACCATTTGTTTAAGAGATAATCCTGATGTGTCAACCACATTTCCTAATGGAAAAGGCGGAATAAGTAGGGCTATTTATCGAAGCGAGAGGCATCAGTCTCCATTTTGCATCAAAAGTCAGGCAGAAGGCGCATTTGATATTCTATTCCAAAAGGTAAAGGAACTCAATGTTCCGCTAGTATTGTCTTATTCTCCGTTTGATGCCGCAAAAGCTGTTACTCCTCGTTTGCAAACAATAGATCAACTTGTAGAAAAAGCAAGGCAGTATTTTTCAGACGTTGATATTGTATCTCCGGGAGAATTCACACACAGTAAGTTAAATTCCTCAGAAAAGAACTTTGAAGCAAATCATGAAGCCGAGTTGCTTATAGTTTGCAGATAAGTACAGGTGATTGCATGCAAAAAATAAATTTTTCAAAATGGCTAAATGGTACCAATAATGAACCCCACGTTATTTTTAGAGGGGATAATATAGAAATCCTTAAGAAGTTACATTCCAAATTTGATAATTCTGTAAGCTGCATTTATATAGATCCTCCCTACAATAATGGTGAAAAATATGCTTTCTATGATGATGATACATCACACGACAAGTGGTTGGCACAAATGAAAGCTATTTTATTAGAGCTAAAGCCTTTTCTCCAGAGCGATGGTAGTATTTGGATTTCCATTGATGATGGAGAGATGCACTATCTTAAGGTTCTCTGTGACTCTGTTTTTGGACGAAAAAGTTTTGTTACGACAGTAGTTTGGCAACAAAGAAATACACGAGAAAACCGAAAAGCTTTTTCGAATAATCACGAGTATATTCTCGTGTACTCTCCAGATCCGGAAGGATTTAAGAAAAAAAGAAACCTCTTACCTGTGACGGATGAGGTATTAGGTAGGTATAGTAACCCAGATAATGATCCTCGTGGACCATGGCAATCAGTAACAGCAAATGTTCAAGATGGACATGCTGTTTCGAGCCAGTTTTATGAGATTGTTGCGCCAAATGGAAAAGTACATAATCCACCTCCGGGAAGGTGTTGGATTTACAACAAAGAGCGAATGCTTAATGAGATCAAATGTGGCAATATCTGGTTTGGAAAAGACGGAAATGGTGTGCCAAGAGTTAAAAAGTTTGTGTCTGATAGGACAAAAGGTATTGTACCAGAGACATTATGGCTATCTTCGTTTGTTGGAACCAACAAGGATGCAAAAACACATCTTCGCAAGCTCAAAATATATGACAAAAAGCTTTTTGATACACCAAAACCTGAAACGTTGATTGGCCAAATTATTGAAATTGCATCAAATCCAGGCGAACTGGTTATGGATGTGTTCCTTGGTTCGGGAACAACAGTATCGGCTGCACATAAATTAGGCCGCAATTATATTGGTGTTGAAAAAGAGCCAGTTACATGCAACTACATTGTCGAACGAATGAAGCAAGTTGTTTCTGGAGAACAGGGCGGTATTTCCCAAAAAATTGGTTGGCATGGTGGTGGGGATTTTTATTATATTGAATATAATGAAATGTAAGTTGAAGCATAGATTTGCAGGATAAGTTTTCTAAAATGCATATCTATAAGCGAATCAGCCGAACAGCGGTTAGCTGTTCGGCTGATTCGCCTCAATTGTCTCAATAATTATTATCCGATGTTAGCTTTCCATGACCTCTAACATTATCCTGGCCCCCAACTTAAAGCTATTTTGGAACAGCAAGCACTCTGCCATGGTCTGATACTCACGAACAGCGTCCGTATATCGAGAGAACAGTTCTTTCTGCTCATCCGTCATAGTAGCCAGAAGCTTTTCCTCATTTCGGGTAATCAGGCGAAGCACTTCTTTGTACTCCTTGCAGGCGTTTGTGTCGTATTCCGTCGGTTCAATGTTGCCATACCAAAATTCTTCAAGAAGTCTCATACGGCATCCTCCCCAAAGATCAGCTCTTGGAGGATGATTTCTTCCGCCCGATTTCGGATGTTGTTCATGGCCCCAACCCACGCCACCTGGTCCTGCGCTTTCAGCTGCTCATTGATACCCTCTTTCTCTGCCAGCTGTGTTACGAGCAGATGAAGTTTGCTTCGTGCCTGGGTGTCAATGCCAGCCAGATAGCTGTGCAGTCTTCCGCTGAGAATGAGATTAGAATAGAGCATAGGTCGATGCTCTTTCAGGTATTGCTGGTGCTTTCTGCCCCACATGCCAATAGAAGATGTCCCCGCTTCATCCAGCACTAAGCAGGGGATATAGTAGTTGCCCTGGAGTGCATACCAAAGGCCGTTGCTTTGATCGAAAATGTATTTTTCCATTATGCTGTCCTCCGTGTCTGAATTTAATTTTGAGGTGAAGACGAGAACAGCAGCCAGGTTTCTTCCCTTACTGTTGTCCTGCGTTGCCCTGGGCAGCGATACGCAAGGCACACATAAGGAGCAAAACCTGTTTTTCGTGCGTCATGCACGAGAATGAAAATTAGAATCTGATGTGCAGAAAAACCGCAGTATTAAGCCAAAAATCAGGCGGAATGCGAAGAAATCACCGGATGTTTGGCAGGGGTGGCACCAAGCCCTTGAAGTTCAGCAAGCGCTAATTTTTCGCCTGACCTTTTAAAATGCCGCCCATATGGGCGGCATTTTACTTGCGCTTTCAGGGCTCTGCGGCGGTATGGGCGCCGCTTGCTTCTGCGGGTATGGGCGGATGACTCCGGCTTGGGTATTGCAGGAAGGAGAGCCTGCGGCACAGAAATCGGGAGATTCCTCCCACAGTCAGGGCACAAACTATTGTCCCCTCCCGCAGGCCGCAGATGGCCCCCAGGCTGAGATAGGAGAGCAGGGCGGCTGCCGACACCATAGCCAGATCATAGCCGGTCTTGGTCTTCCCAAAATCCCAGCCGAATACCTGGCTGACGGTTCGGACAAACCCCTCACATGGCAGGATCAGCACATTGGGAAGCACCTCCAGCGCAACCCCCAGCCCCAGGGAGAGACAACCCAGCAGGAGCACCACCCACCTGGCCCCATAGGACTCCGGCACCAGCGGGGCCAACAGCTCTGTCCACAGGTCGATGCAGACCGAGAAGAGGAGCGTGGCCGGAATCTGGAGGAGCTGTATGGACTGAAACCTGTGCCGGAGCAACAGCACCTGGCCGACCAGCATGGTGCAGTTCACCAGGAAGGTAAACACCCCCAGCGAGAGCCCTGGAAAGACAAACGTGAGGACATAGGAGAGGCTGGACACCGCCGAGGTGCCCATACCGGCTAAGGTAATCAGGGCGATTCCCAGGGCGGCGCAGAGAACTCCGCAGAAGAACAGAATATAGCGGCGCAGCAGGCTGGGCTGTCTCATAAGCCTACCCCTCCTTTTATAAAAAATATTTTTTAGACATAATAATATTTTAGCATTTTTAAAAATTACGTTCAATTGTCGGCCTGCCCAAAAAACCACCCCCATTTTTGACATCCGGCGCCGCTGATACAAATGTTCTTTGACATGCCTTATACAATCCGCTATGCAGTGTAGAGACCGTGTAAAGAAACGCCCGACCTCCGGTATCCAAAGGGTTTTCCACATTATCCACATGGTTATCCACATCTGTTAACACCCTGTGGATAACGCCAATATGCAAAATTCAGTTGACATAAGACAAGTCAAGCAAAAAATCCACGGCGGATTCTACAAACTTTTTTGTTCTCCGTTTTTCTTCCAATTGTGGTACAATAACGTCAGGTGTCCTGAACATATCATGAGCCGCCGCTCAATCATGAGGTGAAAGCATGTCCGAACCCATTGCCGCCATTGCCACACCCCCGGTTCCCAGCGCCATTGGCATCGTCCGCGTCAGCGGAGAGGGCGCTATCGAGGCCGCGTCCGCCGTGTTCCGCGCCGCCAGCGGGCGTCCCCTGGCCGCCTGCGAGAGTCGCAGGCTGGTCTACGGCACTCTGCTGGGCCCCGACGGTGCCCCCATCGACCAGGTGCTGGCCACGGTCTCCCGTGCCCCCCACAGCTACACCGGCGAGGACACGGCGGAGCTGCAGTGCCACGGCTCTCCCGCAGTGCTGGCGATGGCGCTGGAGTCCCTGTTTGCCCAGGGCGTCCGGCAGGCCGGGCCGGGGGAGTTCACCAAGCGGGCCTTCCTCAACGGAAAACTGGATCTGACCCAGGCGGAGGCGGTGGCGGATCTCCTCGAGGCGGAGACCCCCGCCGCCGTGCGGCAGGCCGCCGGGCAGCTCTCCGGCGCGCTGAGCCGCCGGGTGGCCGCCCTCTACGACGGTCTGGTGGATCTCATGGCCCACTTTCACGCCGTGCTGGACTATCCGGACGAGGACATCGACCCCTTCCGGGCCGACACCATCCGGGCGGGCCTGGACACCGCCCGTACGGGCCTGGAGGCCCTTCTGCGCACCTATGACCGAGGGCGGTATATCGCCGGCGGCGTGCCCTGCGTGCTGATAGGACGGCCCAACGCGGGCAAGTCCTCCCTGCTCAACGCCCTGGTGGGCTATGACCGGGCCATTGTCACCGACGTACCCGGCACCACCCGGGACACGGTGGAGGCCCGGTGCCGGCTGGGCGGCGTTGTGCTGCGGCTCATCGACACCGCCGGCCTGCGGGAGACCGACGACGCCGTGGAGCGTATCGGCGTGGAGCGCAGCCGGGCCGCCCTAGAGGGGGCCGCCCTGGCCCTGCTGGTGCTGGACGGCTCCGCCCCCCTCTCCCCCGAGGATGAGGCCGCCATGGCCCAGGCCGCCCGCGCGCCCCGGGTCATCTGCCTGATCAACAAGTCCGACCGCCCCCTGGCTTTCGCGCCGGAGGAGCTGCGGAGCCGCTTTCCCCATCTGTGTGTGGTCAGCGCGGCCACCGGCGCGGGGCTGGACGCGCTGGGGGAGGCCGTCGCCGCCCTCTTCCCCGCTGGAGGCGCGGAGAGCGCCGGAGAGCTGCTCACCAATGCCCGGCAGGCCGACGCCGCCCGGCGGGCGCTGGAGGCCGTTACGCGGGCCTCTGAGAGCCTGGAGGCCGGTATCACCCCCGACGCCCTCCTCACTGACGCGGAAGAGGCCCTCGCCGCCTTGGGAGAGCTCACCGGGGCCAGCGTGCGGGAGGACGTGACCGCCCGCATCTTTGAGCGCTTCTGCGTGGGAAAATAGGACGCATGGCCCGCCGCCTGCCGGGGCATCCTATCGGGTGAAAGGAGCGATGCACATGGAGGTCTCCATCGAGCGCAGCGACTGTATCAGCTGCGGGCTGTGTGTCTCCACCTGCCCCGACGTGTTCCGGATCGCGGAGGACGGGTTGGCGGAGGTCTACCGCCAGCCCGGCCCGGCGCACCTGCCCGCTGTGAAATCCGCCGCCGAGGGCTGCCCGGTCAGCATCATCTATCTGGAGGAGTGACGGGTCAAGCACGACAAGGGGCCGCTGCCAATGGCAGCGGCCCCTTGCGGTTCCTTCGGTTGTCACGCCTCACACCCTCCGCCACGGCGCACTGCTCACCGCTCCGCAAAAAACACCTTGCGCCTTCGGCGCAACTTCCATAAGGAAGTTGACACCCGCTGAAAAAAGTTGCTTTCCGGTGGGTGCCGCTTTATAATTGTCTCACCGGCAAATCAAAATTTGGGGAGGAGAGGACTCAGCATGGAAAATGAAGTTATATTAGGAAATGTCATGGTTGATTGCGATGACGAAAAGAAATTGCAGAAATTTTATGGTGAGTTATTAGGTTGGGAAATGTGCGAATTATTTGCAAGACCTGCTGTACGCAGTTCTACGGGAATCGTTTTTCTGTTCATTGAAGAAGCTGAGTATATTTGCCCTGTATGGCCCGAAGAAACAGGGAAACAACAGAAACAGATACATTTTGATTTTCAAGTTGATAATGTTATGGAAATGGTTAAGAAAGCAGAGCGGTTGGGAGCAACAAAGTCAAAAGCACAATTTGGCGGAAGTGATTTTGTAACAATGTTTGACCCAGCAGGACATCCATTTTGCCTATGCCAAAAGTAACAAAGTACAGTTTATCGCTTCTCCCACGAACACTTTCCTTGAAAGTGTCATAGTGGGTTACACAGTATAAAAAGGACAAGGCAGACCGTTGCGGCCTGCCTTGTCCTTAACTTCTCTATAAATCCTTACACTTCGGCGCAACTGCTTTTTTGTCTGCGCAGCTCGCTGTGCGCCTGCTCCCGGGCGTTCAGCGCTTCGCTTTACTTGAGATTGAAGAAGGCGTCCATACCCAGATACTGCGCCACGTCGCCCTCGTCGTCGCAAAGTCCGCTCCCGTCGGGACGCCCATGCGTGGGCATCCCTCCCTCCGCTCCCTTGCTCCTCCTCTCCCCAACCGACCCACTGCGTTGGGCTCGGTTGGGGACCCCAGGAGCTGGGCGACCCAAAAAGCGGGGCCGCTGCCATTGGCAGTGATATGTACCCAGAATTCTGGACACATAAAAAATTGAATTAGGTGCACATGGA
>ERZ1036412.343-NODE-343-length-39687-cov-22.875934_pt1 | contig 39687 bp, 47 predicted proteins | sample MGYA00514218_ERZ1036412 | MGnify/ENA primary metagenome ERZ1036412 (study PRJEB33795, sample SAMN09464944) | human gut metagenome | host: Homo sapiens | place: USA: Stanford, California | collected 2016-11 | study: EMG produced TPA metagenomics assembly of the...
GAAACACCGACGCCTCCCCCAGCACCCGGAGCTGCTCCACCCTGGCCTCTGCCCGCCAATGTCCGGGCAGAGGCCAGGGTGGAGCAGCTCCGGGTGCTGGGGGAGGCGTCGGTGTTTCTCACCCACTGCGGGATGAACAGCGTCAGCGAGAGCATCTGGTGCGGCGTGCCCATGGTGCTGGCCCCTCAACAGTCGGAGGAGGCGGCGGTGGCCCGGCGGGCTGCGGAGCTGGGGGCGGGGCTGCGCTTGGAGCGCCGCGGCCCGGCGGCGATCCGGTCCGCGGTGGAAGAGGTGCTGGCGCAGAGGGAGGCGTACCGGCGGGCCATCGCGCCCTTGGCCGCCGGATTCCGGGCCGCCGGAGGCGCGGCCCGGGCGGCGGAGAAGATAGAGGAGACGATTGCGCGGAAAACAGAAGAGGCGCGGCCCTAAGCATCCGTCCTGATAAGGATGTATTCTGATTCTAAGCATGGCCCCAGGATGTTGCGGCATCCTGGGGCCGTTTTGTCATGCCTGGCCGATGAAATTGAAGTAAATATCGACTTGCTGAGTGTAGTGCTTTTTCTTGTACCGCCCGGAGCGTTCGTGTATCTCGATGCGCTGGATGAACTCCCGCACCAGCTCCGGCGTCAGTTCTGTAATATCCATGTACTTGTCCACCAGCCTGCGGAAGCGGTCGGCGTTCAAGAGTGTGTCCTGCCGGTTGGCGATCTCGCCCCTGAGCATTTCCGATTTTGCCTCTAGCTCCGCCTTTTCCTGTTCATAGCCTTTCACCAGCGTTTGGAACGGCCCATCAGAGAGATGCCCCAAGGCAAGTTCTTCAAAGGAGCGGCGGAACAGCGTTTCCAAGTCCTTTAACCGCCGTTCTCCCTTTTCCAGTTCCCGTTGCTTGGCGGCCAGCTCCTTTTTTACCCTGCTCTGGTGGCTGCTGGTAAGACGCTGGAACAGCTCGTCCCAATGCTCCCTCGCCTCGACAGATACCCGCTGGATCTCGCTGAGTACAATCTGCCGCAGAGCCGCCGCCTTGATGGTGTGGGGCGTGCAGTCCTCCTTATGGCAGTGGTACTTGCCGCAGACGAAGGTGTACTGACTCTCGTCCCAGCTCCCGCACCGGCAGAGGTAGTGCCGGGAACCGCAGTCTTTGCAATAGACCAGCCCGGAGAGCATATCCTGCTGTCCCAGCTTGGTAGGCCTCCGCTTGCCCTGCCGCACCCGCTGAACGATTTCCCAGGTGTCCAGGTCAATCAATGGCTCGTGGGTTTCTTCAAAGCGGAGTATCTTGTCCGGCGGGTTCAGAAGGCTCTTTTTGTTCTTAAAGGATGGAGTATAAGTCCGGCAGTTGATGGTATTGCCGATATACTCCTCATGCTCCAGAATACCGGCCACTGTGCTCCCAGACCAGGCATAGGGCCTGTCCGGATTCAAAGCGGAGTGGCGGACACCTCTGGTGCGGTAGGCGTAGGCGGTTGGGGTGAGGACTTGTTCCTGTGTGAGCATTCTGGCGACCTTGTCCGGTCCTGGCCCTCCCGCGCACAGCTCAAAGATACGGGCCACCACGGGGGCGGTCTGTTCATCCGGGACCAGGCGCTTGGGATTCCCCTCGTCCTTTTTATAGCCGTAGGGGGCCGAGGTCCCAATGCGTTCTCCCCGCCGTGCCGCTGCCATAATGACCGCTTTCACCTTCTTGCTGGTGTCACGGGCGTGCCATTCGTTAAACAGGTCACGGACGGCGATACTGTCGTCAATGCCGTTGATGGTGTCCACGCCGTCGTTGATGGCAATATAGCGGACATGGTACTGGGCAAAGGTTTCTTCCAGCAGGATGCCCACTACCAGCCGGTTGCGTCCCAGGCGGGAGTGGTCTTTAACGATGATGGTGGACACCCGGCCGGCCTCCACCTCGGCCATCATTTCCAGATAGGCTGGACGGTCGAAGGTCACGCCGGAGTATCCGTCATCCACAAAGAACCGTGAATTCTGAAAGCCGTTCCGATCTGCGTACTCCTGTAAAATCTGTTTTTGGTTGTGTATGCTGTTGCTCTCTCCGGCGAGCTCGTCCTCCTGACTCAACCGGCAGTAGAGAGCGGTCATGGTTTGATTTGACCGAAGTTCCATGTTGCTCCTTTCCGTGTGCGGTCAAATCGGTTTCTCTGGTTTGTGACAGCTTGATTATAGGGGAAACCGACCGCCGCGTCCAGGTGTTTTTAACGGGCGGACCGGAGTTCCTTTTCCATCAGCCGAATGAGTTTATCCGTTACGGCCGCGCCGCTGTCCCGGTAATTCCGGGTGATCTGATAGACCGCGCCGCCGATTGTCATCGTCGTTTTGTGTGATTCGGTTTTTGATTCGGCAGTTCGATTGTGTTCGTCACAATGGAAGTTGCCGGTAGTCTGCATAACATTCCTCCCTTTTGATCTGGTGGGGTTTACGCTTCATCATCATCGTCATCAAAGTCGTAATTGGAGAAGTCAAAATCCGGGGAACACATCTCCTCGTAGCTCGGCCCAGCCTTGGGCGGTGCTGGCCGCTGCGGGCGACTTCCAATGGCCCGGTTCAACTCGCTCATGCCGGATTCCAGCAGCTCCTTCCGTCCACTGGCGTAGTCCAGGCCCATCTGTCTGGCGATCCGCTCGATTTTTTCAAACGAGGTATAGCGCTCCCGATCCACAAAAGCCGCTACGAAAGCGAGTGCAGCGTAGTAACCGCTGGCTGAGAGAATGGTCAGCCGGTTCAGCATCGCGGCGATGCGGTCGGTCTGCTGTCTTACAGAATGAGCGATTTCTTCACGGATGATGTCCCGCAGCGGATCGGTCTGCCGGGCGTAGTCCGCTCCGTTCAACCCCAGTTCTGTATAGCGGCGCAGGAGTGTGGAAACGCTCTGGTGCTCCTGCTTGGCCCGCTCTCCCAGCCGCCCGGCGAGGGCTTTGGGAAAACGGACAGTGATGGAGACAGTGGGTTCTCTGCGGCTCAATCGTGCCTCCTTTCCCCCGAAAACGCTGTAAGGCAGTTTTTCGGGACGGTTGCAAAAATCATACCGGAAAAGTCCGTTGAAAGCACTGCTTTCAAGCGGTCATTCCGCCGTCTGGTAAGACGGCTATTCCTGCCTTACCCCGAAAAACTCCGCTTTTCCGGGGATAAGGCCCTGCGGGTCTGGTACCGGCGGCCCGCTCCGCGCCATGAGGGACACCTCCTTTCCGTCCGGCAAATGAAAACGCCCTACACGCATCCAAACTTGTCGTTCGGACCGTGTAGGGCTTTCTGCTTCTGATCTTCCGCCGAACTGCTTTGATTTCTGGACAGGGCCTTGCAGTTCGGGCGTTGTCTTTCTTCCTGTCTTACAAAAAGAGTAGCGCGGAGAAAAGAACTTGTCAAGAGCACTTACTGAAATTTCCTTTATGCGGGATGGTATGAAGGCTTATGATAAGACGCAGGATCAATTGATTCCATCCAATATAGGCGATGAAATATGAAAATGTTTTCCTGCTCAACTGTTTTGCGCCTTGTAGTTCTCGCCCCAATTCCACATGGCGTCCAAGATCGGCTTCAAACTGTACCCCAAATCCGTCAGTGTATATTCCACCCTGGGAGGAACCTCTGCATAGACAGTTCGGGTAAGAAGTCCGCTGCTCTCCATCTCTCGCAGCTGAGCGGTTAAGACTTTTTGAGATACATGGCCGATGGATTTTTTTAATTCACCGAAGCGTTTCGTGCCGGGGAGCAAGTCCCGCAAGATCAACACTTTCCATTTGTCGCTAATCAACGTCAGCGTGGTTTCCACCGGACACGCTGGCAATTCTTTTGTGGCAGTTCCCATACAGATGCCTCCTGTTCCATTAATTTCTGTTTTGCCCTTATGTCTATATATTACTCTTGGTTTCCAAAGTGCGTCAAGAAATTTTTTATAAAATTTTTTGTGAATTGGAAAGGCTAAAAAACCCTGAATTTATCAAAAAGTCACCTTTTTGTAACTGCCTAATTGTTACCAAAAGGTAACCATAGCACAATATTGTGCGTACTTTTCAACCCACTTCTCCTGCGCTATGATGAATTTGCAAGGACGGGGAACACCCCGATCCCACCGAGAATCCGGAGGTATTCCCCATGAGCATCTTTGAAAAACTGTTCCACACGAACAAGAAAAGCATGAGCGATAAGGAGGACAAGAACATGAAAATCGCTGTTATCTGTGCCAATGGCAAAGCCGGTAAACGGATCGTGAAGGAGGCCCTGGACCGCAAGCTGGATGTGACTGCTGTGGTTCGCGGCGAGAACAAGACGGAGGCCAGCCAGGTCATCACCAAAGACCTGTTTGATCTGACCGCCGCCGACCTGAAGGGCTTTGATGTGGTCATCGACGCCTTTGGTGCCTGGACCGAGGACACGCTGCCCCAGCACAGCACTTCCCTCAAGCATCTGTGTGACATCCTCAGCGGTACGGACACCCGCCTGCTGGTGGTGGGCGGCGCCGGAAGCCTGTATGTCAATGCCGAGCATACCGCTCAGGTCATGGATGGCCCGGATTTCCCGGATGTGTTCAAGCCCCTGGCTTCCAACATGGGCAAGGCGCTCTCTGAGCTGCGGCAACGCAAGGATGTCCGGTGGACCTACATCAGCCCTGCCGTGGATTTCCAGGCAGAGGGTGAGCGGACCGGAAGCTACCTGCTGGGCGGTGAGGAACTCACCTTGAACAGCCGTGGCGAGAGCATCATCAGCTACGCCGACTACGCTATCGCTATGGTGGACGAGGCTGTGAAGGGCCACCACGATCAGCAGCGGATCTCTGTGGTTCGGGCCTGAACTGCGGCACATCGCAAAACACAATCTATACCCCAAAGGAGATTATCGCAATGAAAAAGTTTATTTCCAGCGCCCTTGCGCTGACCCTGATTGCTTCCGTCCTGGCTGGATGCTCCAGCAACACCGCTTCCACCTCTGACCCTGGTTCTGCTCCCGAAAGCAGCACGCCCAGCAGCCAGGTGGAAAGCAACATCCAAGAGGAACAGACCAACACCGAAAAGGCCCTGGCCCTGATCGGCACCTTCGCTTCCGGCGATACGGAGACTGCCCGTGAGCTGCTGGACGAGAACTACATCCAGCACAATCTGGCCTATGGCACTGGCGAGGATGCCTTTATCGGCTCCGTGGAATACCTGGCGTCTGCCGATGGTAAGACCACCGTGGAAAACATCCGTTCCTTTGAGGACGGGGACTATGTGTTCCTCCAGACCGTCTATAACTTCGCTGGTGCTGGCGAGCAGGTGGCCTTTGACATCTTCCGCTTTGATGAAGATGGCGAGATTGCCGAGCATTGGGACAACCTGGCTGCCCTTGCTGCAGAGCCGAACCCCTCCGGCCACACCCAGATCGACGGCACGATGGAAGTGACCGATCTGGACAAGACCGAGGAAAACCGGGAACTGGTGAAGAACTTCCTCTACGATGTGATGCAGGGTAACAATCCCGACAAGACCGCCGATTACTTTGACGGTGACACCTATATCCAGCACAACACCGCGATTGCGGATGGCGTTTCCGGCCTGAATGCCGCGCTTACGGCTCTGGCCGAGCAGGGCATCCAGATGATCTATGATGAAACCCATCTGATTCTGGCGCAGGGCAACTTTGTCCTGGCGGTCAGCGAAGGAACCTACGGCGGCGTTCCCACCAGCTACTACGACCTGTGGCGTGTGGAGGACGGCAAGATTGCCGAGCATTGGGATGTCATGGAGGCGATTGCCGATCAGTCCACCTGGCAGAACGACAACGGCAAATTCTGATTGAGCATTGTTACCAGCAGGTAACTATACCACAATATTGTGTGTACTTCACGCAGTTAAAGAACGCTGCTACAATCATATCAGAGACAGAAAGTAAACACTTTCTCAGTAACAACAGCAACAGTTTGGAGGTTATCTATTATGAACGAAGTCGTGAAATTCCTGAATGAAAACCCGGTGCAGTACCTCGCCACCGTGGGCCGGGACGGAAAAGCCAAGTGCCGACCCTTTATGTTCGCCGGTGAGAAGGACGGCAAGCTGTGGTTCTGCACCAACAACCAGAAGGATGTCTATCAGGATATGCAGGCCAACCCCTATGTGGAGGTTTCCGTGTCCAGCCCTGCGTATGCCTGGATTCGTCTGAACGGCAAGGCGGTCTTTGAGAACAATATGCCGGTCAAGGAGATGTGCATTCAGAACCCCATCGTCAAGAGCCAGTACCAGACCGCCGACAACCCGATCTTTGAGGTGTTTTACCTTGCCGACGCCCATGCCGTGATTGCCGACTTCTCCGGCAATCCGCCCCAGATGTACGACCTGTAATCCTGAAAAATCCATACCGATCTTCGGGGCGGGGTGAAAGTCCCCGCCGGCGGTGGAGCGGCCCTGTGTTTTCCGGGGCTGCTCCACTTTCCATCTTGTTAGGAGGCGATTCCATGACAACGCAAGAGATTTTGAACACTCTCCAGTCAGACATCCATTCCGTGGTGTTTGCCACTTTGGACGAATACGGCCTGCCCCAGACCTGTGTGATCGACCTGATGCTGGCAGATGATGACGGCCTTTATTTCCTGACCGCAAAGGGCAAATCTTTTTACCATCGCCTGATGGCAAAGCCCGTTGTCTCTCTTTCGGGGATGAAAGGCGGCGATCCCCTGTCAACCACGGCAATCTCCGTGAGAGGGGCGGTACGGAATATCGGAGAAAAGCGGCTGGCAGAAATCTTTGAAAAGAATCCCTATATGGCAAAAATCTATCCCACCGAAAAAAGCCGGGAGGCTCTGGAAGTGTTTCAGCTCTACAAAGGCCAGGGGGAATATTTCGACCTTGCCCAGCTTCCGCTTTATCGACAGAGCTTTTCTTTTGGTGGTGAGCGTATTCAGGAAAACGGCTATCGCGTTATTCCTGAAAAGTGTATCGGCTGCCAAGGCTGCCGAAGTGTCTGCCCGGTAAATTGTATCAGCAATACGATCCCTCGCAGCATTGACCTCACCCACTGTCTGCATTGCGGGAACTGCCTCTCCATCTGTCCGGCAGGTGCTGTGGAACGGATCGGAGCAGCAAGTCAAGCAATCAGATAATATCGTTTTTGAGGGAGGACCCTTTATGAACCGTATCCAACAAATTCAATATTTAATTCAAGTGCTTCTCCAAGAGATGCCTGCCTACCAGGAACAAGCGAGGGCCTTCCCCCAGGATGAACTGTCCCAGCGGAGATTGCTCCGCAGTCTGATGAATGTGCGCCGGCCGATGCCTCTGGACCCGTCGTTCCTTGCGGTGCAGGACACTTTGCTCTCGGCGGAACGGGAGGAAAAGGGTGTGGTGGAGTGCGACGCACTCCCGGATCGTCCCGGCCATCCCGGTATCGCCATCTAGCAGGGGGACATCACCAGGCTGAAAGCCGACGCCATCGTGGACGCAGACAATAACCGGCTGCTGGGCTGTTTCGTTCCCTGCCACGGCTGCATCGACAACGCCATCCACTCGGCGGCAGGGCTTCAGCTCCGGGACGAGTGCAGCCGCCTCATGGCACAGCAAGGCCGCCCGGAACCCCCCGGGCAGGCAAAGCTGACCGGGGGCTACAATCTGCCCGCCCGATATGTGCTGCATACGGTAGGTCCCATCATCCACGGGCGCGTTACCACACAGGACAGGGAGCTGCTGGCCTCCTGCTACCGCTCCTGTTTGAAACTTGCCTCGGAACATGAGCTGCAAAGTGTGGCATTTTGCTGTATCTCTACCGGCGAGTTTCACTTCCCTAATCAAGAAGCCGCCCGGATCGCTGTTCAGACGGTCAAAGAGTTTCTGCAAGCACCGACTACGGTGAGAAAGGTGATTTTCAATGTTTTCAAGGATATTGACGCAAAAATCTATCATGACCTACTCTGAGCAGATCGAGCAGATAAAGCAGGCGCTGCAGGAGGCGGATGCCGTTGTGGTCGGGGCAGGCTCCGGCCTGTCAACCTCTGCGGGACTGACTTATTCCGGTCCCCGGTTCCAGGAACACTTCGGAGACTTCATTCAGAAATACAAAATCCAGGATATGTACTCCGGGGGATTTTACCCGTTTGATACTCTGGAAGAACATTGGGCATGGTGGAGCCGCCATATTCTGATCAACCGATACGAGAAAGCGCCCAAGCCCGTTTATGAGGAACTGCTGAAGCTGGTCCATGATCAGGATTACTTTGTTCTTACCACCAATGTAGACCATCAATTCCAGCTGGCCGGCTTCGATAAGAAGCGGCTGTTCTATACCCAGGGAGACTACGGCCTGTGGCAATGCTCAGAGCCTTGCTGTCAAAAGACCTGGGACAACGAGGAAACTGTCCGGCGCATGGTGGCAGAGCAGCGAGATATGCGTGTCCCCACAGAACTTATCCCTCATTGCCCGGTCTGCGGCAAGCCCATGACCATGAACCTGCGGTGCGATAACACCTTCGTCCAGGACGAGGGCTGGTATGCCGCTTATTCCCGCTACGAGGATTTCCTTCGACGGCATGGAAACGCAAAGGTGGTTTATCTGGAATTGGGTGTGGGCGGCAATACACCTATTATTATCAAATATCCATTTTGGAGGATGACTTATCAAAATCCAAAGGCGGTTTACGCTTGCGTCAATCTGTTAGAAGCATACTGCCCGAAAGAAATCCAGAAACGGGCAATTTGCATTGACGGGGATATTGGAAACCTTTTGTGTGAACTGTGCCTTTAACCCAATACAGCTGCTAAAAGCCAGGTGTTTTACATCTAAAAAAATTTTTTTGCAAATATTATTGGTAATTATGTGCGACATACTTGAAGATGAATGGCGAGGTGTGTGTATGGAGGAAATCATTGTAGTACGGGCTATTGATGCAGACGGCACTATTTTTCAGACGATTATGGCTGCATTGCGCGATAAATCAGTTCAAACTGTGGACGTATCCTCTGACATACTATCCTTTGGCGATGTCAAAATTTATCCGGCATTTCGGCGTGTGTTAAAGGCTGGGAAAGAAATTCATTTGAACTATGGAGAATATTCCATGCTATATTGCCTTGTGAAACATCCAGGCAGAGTATTTACAAAAGATCAGCTCTATGCTTCAGCTTGGGGTTCAGAACGATATTTCGGTTCCAATACAGTAGAAAACACAATTTACCGTCTGCGAAAAAAGCTGGAGCCTGATCCACGGCATCCAATTTACATTAAGACGGTAATTTAGGTTGGATACAAATTCGTGTCGCCGGAGAAAGTATAAAATTGTCCGAGAATGGCGTCGGTAGAACAAGAAAATTCGGGAGAAGGATAAAATCCTCTCCCGAATTTTTCTATCATCTTACGGTTAATACAACCATCTGCAATACAGTTTTTTCAGCCATACTCTTTAAGCTGTTCCAGTGGCGTGCGCGTTCCAGAATATCCTCCGTCTCCGGCATGGGATCGTCAAGCAGCATTTGCTGGGTCAGATGTTCCATCCGCTCCAGTGCGTCCCGCTGGACTTGGTGCATTGTTTTCATGAGGGTTCCGTCCATCTTCAGAACAGCATACCGCTCTGGATGATTCTCCCGCAGATAAGCAAGCGCCATGCGACCGTATCTCCCGAGGGGCTGCTCGTCCTCCGGCTGATTGGAGATGCAAATGTTCGGTAGTAGCACTCCGTCCTGCTCATGGTAGGATAAGTTAAGCTTTGGCTTTCTCATTTCGTGTGTCTCCAGTGATTTGGATTTTGTCACAAGTCCATGAAACCAATCTGATTCACACACACACTATCAAAAGTCTTTCTTAACATCCTTATCCTTACGGTCCCAAAGGGCCGCGCCTTTTCTGTTTACAGAGTTTGAGAATGACCGAGATCCACCTCGGGCATCAGTTCCTGGTTGATAATGGTGAGCATCTCTTCCAGCTTGGCGCACTCCTCCGGGGAGAAACGCTGCCGGATGCGCTCGGTCACGGCATGGACGTAGTCGTTGCTGATGTTGTAGTAGTCCTTGTATTTCTGGGTGACCTGGAGGTGGTACTCGCGCTTGTCGTGGGCGGACTGGATCTTCTGCACATAGCCCTTGCGGATCAGGCTGTTGATCTTATAGGCCGCGTTGGGCGGCGAGATGCGCATAAAGGAGGCGAACTCGTTGATGGTTGGGCAGCCCAGGGCCTGGATGGTCTCCATGGCGAAGGTCTCTACCGTGGTCAGGCTGGCCTCGCGGTTCTGAAAGCGCTCGAAGATCTCCTGATAAAAATGAAGCTTGAATTTGGTATACACGATTTCAAATTTCTGTTCCAACATGCCGGCGCCCCCGCATTGTCATATTTTTTTCATTTTATCAAAAAGCGGAGGGAAGGGCAATCACAAATCTTTGGCCAAGGCAAAGGTAAGCTCTGCCGAAACGGCCAGTTGGCCGCCCACGGTGGCTTTGGCCTCAGCGACAGCTACCGGGCCCTTCTGCTTTAGAATGGTGCACTCCAGCTCCAGTACGTCGCCGGGGGTGACCTGGCGGCGGAAGCGGGCGTTTTTGATGCCGCCGAACAGGCCGATCTTTCCCTTGTTCTCCGGCATGGACAGCATGGTCACGGCCCCCACCTGGGCCAGGGCTTCAATGATGAGCACGCCGGGCATCACGTGGTACTGGGGGAAGTGGCCCTGGAAGAAGGGCTCGTTGACGGTGACGCATTTGATGCCCTTGGCCCACTTGCCCACCTCGCCGTCCACGATGCGGTCCACCAGGGCGAAGGGGTAGCGGTGAGGGATGATCTCAGCGATCTGGTTGGAATTCAGCTGCATCATGGCTCAGCCCTCCCACTTCTTGAACAGCACGCAGGCGTTGTGGCCGCCGAAGCCCAGAGAGTTGGACAGGGCATACTCCACCTGCTGCTCCCGGCCCTGGTTGGGGATATAGTCCAGATCGCAGGCCGGGTCGGGCACCTGGTAGTGGATGGTGGCGGGCAGGAAGCCGTCCCGCAGGCTCAGGGCGGTGAAGATGGCCTCCACCGCGCCGGCGGCCCCCAGCATGTGGCCGGTCATGGCCTTGGTGGAGCTGACGGCCAGCTTGGCGGCGTGGGCGCCGAACACGGCCTTGATGGCCTCGGTCTCCCCGGAGTCGTTGAGGGGGGTGGAGGTGCCGTGGGCGTTGATGTAGCCCACCTGATCGGGGGACGCCCCGGCGTCGGCCAGGGCCAGGGCCATGGCGCGGGCGCCGCCCTCCCCGTTGGGGGCGGGGGCGGTGATGTGGTAGGCGTCGCAGGTGGCGCCGTAGCCCACCACCTCAGCATAGATCTTGGCGCCCCGGGCCATGGCGTGCCCGTACTCCTCCAGCATCAGCACGGCCGCACCCTCGCCCATGACGAAGCCGCTGCGCTCGGCGTCAAAGGGGATGGAGGCCCGGCTGGGGTCATCCCCCACATGGAGGGCCCGCATGGAGGTGAAGCCGCCGATGGACAGAGGGGTGATAGCGGCCTCGGCGCCGCCGCAGAGCATCACCTCGGCGTAGCCGTCCCGGATGTGGCGGAAGGCGTCGCCCACCGCGTTGGAGCCGCCGGCACAGGCGGTTACCGGGCAGGTGCACATGCCCTGAAAGCCCGCCATGATGGCAATGAAGCCGGCGCCCATGTTGGCGATGGTGGTGGGGATATAGAAGGGGGAGGCCCGGTCAAAGCCCTTCTGGGAGCAGCGCAGCTCCTCGCTCTCGGCCATCTCGATGCCGCCCACGCCGCTGGAGACGATGACGCCGCAGCGGGTGAGATCCTCCTTCTCCCGGTCCAGGCCGCTGTCGGCCAGGGCCTCCTTGGCGGCGGCGGCGGCCAATTGGGTGTAGCGGCTCATGTGCCGCACATCCTTCTTGTCCAGCACGGTGGTGGGGTCCCAGTCCTTGACCTCGGCGGCCAGGTGGACCTTCTGGGCGGAGCAGTCATACCGGGTGATGGGGCCAATGCCGCACACCCCGTCCCGGACAGCCTGCCAGGTGTCGGCGGCGTTGTGGCCCAGGGGGTTGACGGTGCCCAGGCCGGTAATCAGCACTCTGCGTTTTTCCATAATTGCGTTCCTCCTCACATGCCCATTCCGCCGTCCACCTGGAGCACCTGGCCGGTGATGTATCCGGCCTCCTCGGAGGCCAAGAAGGCCACGGCGGCGGCCACGTCCTCGGGGGCGCCGGGGCGGCCCGCCGGGATGGCGGACAGCATGGCCTCCCGGGCGGCGTCGGGCAGGGCGGCGGTCATGTCGGTGGCGATGTAGCCGGGGGCCACCGCGTTGACGGTGACGCCGCGGCCGCCCAGCTCCTTGGCCAGGGACTTGGTCATGCCGATGAGCCCCGCCTTGCTGGCGCAGTAGTTGATCTGGCCCGGGTTGCCCCGCAGGGCCACCACGGAGCTGAGGTTGACGATGCGGCCGTAGCGGGCCTTCATCATGGGCCGGGCGGCGGCCTTCATGGTGAGGAAGGCCCCCTTGAGGTTGGTCTCGATGACCGCGTCGAAGTCCTCCTCCTTGAGCATCATGGCCAGGTTGTCCCGGGTGATGCCCGCGTTGTTGACCAGAATGTCCAGGGAGCCCAGCTCCTTCACGGCGGTGTCGATGAGGGTTTTTACGGCGGCGGGATCGGCCACACTGCCCTGGACGGCACGGGTCTGGACGCCAAGGGCCTCCAGCTCCTTTCGGGTCGCCTCTGCCGCGGCGGTGTTGCCCGCGTAGGAGAAGACCACGTTGGCCCCCCGGCGGGCCAGCTCCAGGCAGATGGCGCGGCCGATGCCGCGGCTGCCGCCGGTGACGACGGCGGTTCTTCCGGTAAAGCTCATAGCGTTATCCTTTCAGCGCGGCGGAGAGGGCGTCCAAATCGGCGCAGGTCTCCACGGCGTAGGTCTTGATGGCGGGAGCGGTCTTCTTGACAAAGCCGCTGAGGGCCTTGCCCGGGCCGATCTCCACGATGGTGTCCACCCCCAGCTCGGCCAGGCGGCGGATGGTGTCCTCCATGTAGACGGAGGTCTGCACCTGCTTCTCCAGCAGGGCGGGGATGGTGTCCTCCGGCCCCATCTCCCGGCCCAGACAGTTGAAGAGCACGGGGATGCGCATCGCGCCGAAGGCGGTCTCCTTGAACTTCTCCCGCAGGGCATCGCCGGCGGGGGCGAGGAGGGAGGTGTGGAAGGGCCCGCTGACCTTCAGGGGCAGGCAGCGCTTGGCGCCCAGCTCCTTGGCCAGTGCGGCGGCCTTGTCCACGGCGGCCTGCTCGCCGCCGATGACCAACTGGCCGGGGCAGTTGTAGTTGGCAATCTCCACCACTCCTGCGCCGGCGGCCTGCCGGCATGCCTCCTGGAGCTTCTCGCGGTCCAGGCCCAGCACGGCGGTCATGCCGCAGGGGCGGCCCGCCGCGGCTGCGGCCATGGCCTTGCCGCGAAAGGCGGCCAGGGAAATGGCCTGGGGAGCGGTGAACACCCCGGCGCACTGGAGGGCGGAGTACTCGCCCAGGGAGAGGCCCGCGGCGTAGTCCGGGACAATGCCCCGCTCCGCCAGCAGGGCGGTCATGCCGGCGGCAAAGGCCACCATACAGGGCTGGGTGTACTCGGTCAGGTTCAACACCCCGTCGGGGTCGGTGAACATGGTGGTTTTCAGATCGAAGTCCACGCCGGCGGCGTCCAGCACGGCGCGAAAGGCGGGATGGGCCTCGTAGAGATCGGCCCCCATGCCGGGGTGCTGGCTGCCCTGCCCGGCGTACAGAAAGGCCAGACTCATTCGCTCAGCCCCTTTCGTACGGCCGCATATCCGGCCATCAGCTCCTCAAAGATCTGCCGCAGGGGGCGGAGCTCGTGCACCATGCCGGCCACCTGGCCGGCCATGAAGCTGCCGCCGTCCACGTCGCCGTCGAACACGGCCTTCCGCAGGGAGCCCAGGGTGAGCTGCTCCATCTCCTCCAGGGGGACATCCTTCTTCTCCATGCGCAGATATTCCCGGGCCATCTTGTTCTTGAGCACCCGCACCGGCGCTCCGGTGGAGCGGCCGGTGACGGTGGTGTCGTTGGCGCCGGCCTTGAGCACGGCCTGCTTGTAATTGACATGGATGGGGCACTCCTCGCTGGCCAGCAGGCAGGTGCCCACCTGGACGCCGCAGGCCCCAAGGGCAAAGGCGGCGGTGAGCTGCCGGCCATCAGCGATGCCGCCGGCGGCGATGACGGGGACGCTCACCGCGTCCACCACCTGGGGCACCAGGGCCATGGTGGTCAGCTCGCCGATGTGGCCGCCGCTCTCGCAGCCCTCGGCGATGATGCCGTCGATGCCATAGCGCTCCAGCCGCTTGGCCAGAATGGGGGCGGCTACCACGGGGAACACCTTGATACCCGCCTCTTTCCAGGCGGGGACGTATTTGCCGGGGTTGCCCGCGCCGGTGGTCACCACCTGCACCCCCTCCTCTGCCACCACCTTGGCCAGAGCGTCGATGTGGGGGTTCATCAGCATCAGGTTGACGCCGAAGGGCTTGCCGGTGTTCGCCTTGGCGGCGCGGATCTCGGCCCGCAGGGCCTCGGCGTCCATCCCGCCGGAGGCAACCAGGCCCAGGGCACCCGCGTTGGACACGGCGGCGGCGAACGCTCCGGTGGCGATGTTGGCCATGCCGCCCTGGATGATGGGGAACTCAATCCCCAAAAGCTCGTTTAATTTCATAGAAACTCCTTATGAAACGCCTCCACGAAAAAGCCTCGCAGAGTTTCCCCGCCCGCAGGCGGGGAAATAAAATGAAATCCGTTTTCGGACGCGATATGTGCGTGGACGAAAACACTTCTCAGCCCACAAGTGTGAGTGTTATCCGGCGAAGCCGGACAAAACTTGCGTGCGGGGGCTGCATCTCTCTCCAACAAGCGGCTCTGCCGCTTGTTGGAAGCTACGCCAGCTCCAGCAGAGCCCCGGCCCAGGTCAGCCCGCCGCCGAAGCCCACACACAGGGCTTTTTGGCCGGAGGTGATGGCCCCGCCGCCCACCAGCTCGTCCAGCAGCAGGGGAACGCTGGCGGCGGAGGTGTTGCCGGTGCGCTCGATGTTGCCGGGGCACCTGGCCGGGTCGATGCCCAGCTTCTTCACGGCAAAGTCGATGATGCGCTGGTTGGCCTGGTGGAACACGAAGAGGTCGATGTCCTCCGGGGTAAGGCCGGCCCGGTCCAGCACCTCCCGGGCACAGCGGGGCACAGCCTCCACGGCGAAGCGGAACACCGACTGGCCGTCCATATGGACATGGGGGGGCGCGGCAGTGTTGACACCGGGGACGTAGAGCACCTCTGAGTTGCCCCGGCAGCCCAGCACGGCGTGGAGGGAGGGGTAGTTTGCCCCCCACTCCACCAGGGCGGCCCCGGCACCGTCGCCGAAGAGCACACAGGTGCTCCGGTCGCCAAAGTCCATGACCCGGCTGAGGATTTCCGCCCCCAGTACCAGGCCGTACTTCCGGGGGGTGGAGGCCAGCAGGCACTCGGCGGTGTGCAGAGCGTACACAAAGCCGGAGCAGGCGGCGTTCAGATCAAAGCATATGGTATCCTCCGGAAAGCCCAGCTCCTTTTGGAGCAGGCAGGCGGCGGCGGGGGAAAGAAAATCCGGGGTGACTGTGGCCACCAGGCAGATGCCGATTTCGCCGGGGGCGACGCCGCCCCGCTCCAGTGCCTGCCGGGCGGCGGCCAGACAGAGGGAGGTGTGGCTCTCGCCGTCGGTGCAGTAGCGTCGGGAGCGGATGCCGGTGCGGGTGGAGATCCACTCGTCGTTGGTATCCACGATTTTGGCCAAATCATCGTTGGTCACGACCTTTTTGGGCACGGCGGAGCCGGTGCTGATTAACTTAATCCCGTTCATGTACGCTCCTTTCTCAGGGCCTTCGCGCCCATCGCGCGGAATTTTTTATAGCGCCCGGCGGCCAGAGCCGGACCGCTGAGCTTGCCCAGGGCGTTGAGCTCCTTGACCAAGGCGGTGTCCAGAGTCCGGAACAGGGCGGCGGGGTTGGTGTGAGCCCCTCCCTCGGGCTCAGGAATGATGCGGTCGGCCACCTCCAGCTCCAGCAGGTCGGCGGCGGTGAGCTTCATCACGCCGCAGGCCTCGTCGCTGCGGGAGGCGTCCTTCCACAGGATGGCGGCAAAGCCCTCCGGGGAGAGGACGGAGTACACCGCGTTCTCCAGCATGAGCACACGGTTGCCCACGCCCAGGGCCAGGGCGCCGCCGCTGCCTCCTTCCCCGGTGACCACGGAGACTACAGGCACGGTGAGACGGCTGGACAGGGCCAGAGTGCGGGCGATGGCCTCCGCCTGGCCCCGGGCCTCGGCCTCCAGGCCGGGGTAGGCGCCGGGGGTGTCGATGAAGGTGATGACGGGACGGCGGAACTTCTCCGCCTGAAGCATGAGCCGCTGGGCCTTGCGGTAGCCCTCCGGTGAGGGCATGCCGAAGTGGAGGGACAGGTTCTCCTCCAGGGAGCGGCCCTTCCGGTGGCCGATGACGGTCACCGGCTTGCCGTGGAACAGGGCGACGCCGCCCAGGATGCTGCCGTCCTCGGCGCACAGGCGGTCGCCCCGCTGCTCAAAGAAATCGGTAAACAGGTGCTTGATGAAATCTGCCGTGCCGGGGCGCTCCGGGTGGCGGGCCAGGGCCACCCGCTGGGCGGGGGTCAGCTTACTTGCCATGCGCGTCGCCCCCCTTTCCATGGAGCTTCAGCAGATGGAGCAGGGTGGCGCGCAGCGCGTCCCTTGGAACGATGGCATCCAGGAAGCCGTGCTCCAGCAGATATTCGGCGCTCTGGAAGCCCTCGGGGAGCTTTTCGCCGATGGTCTGCTCAATCACCCGCGGGCCGGCGAAGCCGATCAGGGCGCCGGGCTCGGCCAGCATGATGTCCCCCAGGCTGGCAAAGCTGGCGGTGACGCCGCCGGTGGTGGGGTGGGTGAGCACCGAGATGTAGAGGCCGCCCTTCTGGGAGAACCGCTCCAGGGCGGCAGAGGTCTTGGCCATCTGCATCAGGGAGAGGATACCCTCCTGCATCCGGGCCCCGCCGCTGGCGGAGAAAAGGATGAGGGGGAGCTTGTACTTGTCGGCGTACTCCACCAGCCGGGTGACCTTCTCCCCGACGGCGGCGGACATGCTGCCCATGAAAAAGCGGCTGTCCAGGGCGCCCACGGCCACCCGCTGGCCCCCGATGCGGCCGGCGGCGGTGACCACCGCCTCGTTCATGCCGGTGCGGCGGCGGGCGCCGTCCAGCTTGGCCTCATAGCCGGGGAAGTCCAGCGGGTTGTTGGAGGCCAGGGGGGCGTCCAGCTCCCGGAAGGTACCCTTGTCCAGAATGAGGCTCAGGCGGTAATAGGCCCCCACGGGGTAGTGGTGCCCGCACAGGGGGCAGACATAGCGGTGGCCTACCAGCTCCCGGCGGGGCACCGCCTTGCCGCAGGCGGGGCAGGCCTCCTCGGTGTGGGCCGGAGCGGGGGAGGAGCCCCGCAGGGCCTTGAGGGAGAGGAGCTTCTGGCGGCGCTGTGCAAAGACGCTGCTCATACCTCACGCACCTCCCCGCTGCCGCTCCAGGCCAGAAGGGTGTCCATATGGGCCTCTAGAAAGCCGGTGGAGTAGTTGCCCCGGACGAAGTCAGGGTGGTGGAGGATCTGGTGGAGCAGGTCGGTGTTGGTAGCCGGTCCCTCAATGACCAGCTCCTCCAGGGCCCGGCGCATCCGGCGGATGGCCTCCAGCCGGGTGGGGGCATAGACGATCAGCTTGGCCATCAGGGAGTCGTAGTAGGGGGGCAGCTCGTAGCCGGTATAGAGGCCGGTGTCCACCCGCACGCCGTAGCCACCGGGCAGGTGGAGAAAGTCGATGCGGCCGGGACAGGGCTGGAACCCCTTGGCCGGGTCCTCGGCGTTGATGCGGCACTCGATGGCGTGGCCGCGGAACAGGACCTCCTCCTGGGTAACAGAGAGGGGGAGCCCGGCGGAAACGCGGATTTGCTCCCGCACCAGGTCCAGGCCGGTGACCAGCTCGGTGACTGGGTGCTCCACCTGGATGCGGGTGTTCATCTCGATGAAGTAGAACTGGCCGTCGGGGGCCAGCACGAACTCGATGGTGCCGGCGTTGACGTAGCCCGCGGCCCTGGCGGCCGCCACGGCCGCCGCGCCCATCCGCTCCCGCAGCTCCGGGGTCAGGGCCTTGGAGGGGGACTCCTCCAGCAACTTCTGGTTGCGCCGCTGGATGGAGCAGTCCCGGTCGCCCAACTGGATCACGTGCCCCTGCCCGTCGGCCATGATCTGGAACTCGATGTGGCGGGGGTTGACGATCAGCTTCTCCAGGTACATCTCCCCGCTGCCGAAGCAGGCCAGCGACTCGCTGCGGGCCTCTTCAAACAGGGGGATGAGCTGCTCCGGCTCATACACCCGGCGCATCCCCCGGCCTCCACCGCCGGCGGAGGCCTTGATGAGCACCGGGTATCCAATGGAGTCGGCCAGGGCCCTGGCCTGCTCGGCGGTGTCTACCGCCCCGTCGGAGCCGGGCACCACCGGCACCCCGGCGCTCTGCATCAGCTTCCGGGCGGCGGCCTTGTTGCCCATGGCGCGGATTACGTCGCCGGAGGGGCCGATGAAGGTGATGCCGGCGGCCTCGCAGGCGTCGGCAAAGTCGGCGTTCTCACTGAGAAAGCCGTAGCCGGGGTGGATGGCGTCGCACCCAGCGGCCTGGGCCACGGTGAGGATGGCATTGACGTTTAAATAGCTGTCTGCCGAGCGGGCGGGGCCGATGCAGTAGGCCCGCTCCGCCAGCTGGACATGGAGAGCCTCCCTGTCCGCCTGGGAGTAGACCACCACGGGCTCGATCTCCAGCTCCCGGCAGGCCCGGAATACCCGGACGGCGATCTCGCCCCGGTTGGCAATTAAAATGCGCTTGAACATGGGCTCACCCTTCCCGGTAGCGGAGCAGCGGCTCCCCGAAGGACACCAGGGCCCCGTCCTCCTGAAGGATCTCCTCGATGACGCAGTCGCAGGGGGCCTGCACCTCGTTCATCATCTTCATAGCCTCCATCAGACACACGGTCTGACCCTTTTTCACATGGTCGCCCACCTGCACAAAGGGAGCAGCATCGGGGGCGGAGGCGGCGTAGAAGGTGCCCACCAGGGGGGCGGTGATGCACTTGTCCGCAGGCGCTGGAGCAGCCGCCGGCGACACAGCGGCCGCGGGGGCGGGCACCGGGGCGGCGGCAGGAATGGGAGCGGCCGGGCCGCCCTTGCCCAGCTCCAGGGAGAAGTCCTTGGTGGAGAGCTTCAGGGTGGTGGCGGTGCTGGCGTCAAAGCGGGCCATCAGCTCAAAAATCTCTTGATTGGTCATAACGGCTCCTTTCGGAAAAAAGGCACCGGCCTGCACCGGTGCCCAGGTTCCTTATTACTCAGCGTGATCCTCCAGGTACTTCACCAGGTCGCCCACAGTCTTCATGTTGGGCAGCTCCTCGTCGGCAATGGTCACACCGAACTCCTCCTCCAGAGCCATGGACAGCTCCACGGCGGCCAGGGAGTCGGCCTCCAGATCCTCCGCCAGGCGGGCATCGGGTGTCACCTTGTCGGCGTCGCAGCTCAGGGTCTCCACAATAATCTCTTTAACCTTCTCAAAATCCATGACAGATTCTCCTTGCAAAATTACTTCAATCATTTTACTTAAAATTTTTTAAATAAAATAATTTAAGCATATTTTAGCAGGTCATTCGCATTTGTCAAGAAAAAAGTTTGTAAAATAATGGGTTCAATTGGGGTGAGCCCTTGAGCGGCAAGGTGTTTTGCCCGAGAAAAAAGTTGTAGGGTCCCCTTGCGGAGGCGGGCAAATTGCAGTACGATAGCGGAAAAGGAGGAATCATATCGTGAAAGTATTTATTAGCGCGGATATTGAGGGAACCGCTGTTACCGCCACACGGGAGGGCTGTCGGCCGGGGGAATTTGAGTATGAGCGCAGCCGGAAGGAGATGACGGCGGAGGTGGTGGCCGCCGCCGAGGGGGCCCGGGCCGCCGGAGCCGAGCTGGTGGTGGTGAAGGACGCCCACGGGCCGGGGCTCAATATTCTGCCGGAGGAACTGCCGGAGTATGTCCAGCTCATCCGAAGCTGGAGCGGCTCGCCGGAGATGATGGTGGAAGGGCTGGACAGCAGCTTCGATGCCGCCTTTTTCGTGGGCTATCACAATGCGGCGGGGGAGGGAGGCAACGCCCTGAGCCACACCATCAACGGCGGCGTGGTTCACCGCATCACCGTCAACGGGCAGCCCGCCTCGGAGTTCCTGATCTACAGTTGGATGGCCGCTTGGTATGGGGTTCCAAGCGTGCTCCTCACGGGAGACAAGACCCTGTGCGAGGTGGGGGCGGAGCTGCACCCCTCCCTGGTTACCGTGCCGGTAAAGGACGACGTGGGGGGACGTTCCCAGGGGTTTAGCCCAACCCTGGCGTGCCGCCTGATCCGGGAGGGGGCAGAGCGGGCAGTGAAGCAGGACTTGTCCGCCGCCCGTATCACACTGCCGGAGCATTTCCGGGTAGAGCTGACCTATAGGAGTCACCGGGATGCCTATACCAAGGGCTTCTACCCCGGCGCGGAGCGGGTGGACGCGATGACCTTGGCCTATGAGACCGGCGACTGGTACGAGGCAAACCGTTTCCTTCTGTTCGCCATCTGAGCAATGCGCCGCGTAAAGCAAAGGGCCGCCCGGTATAACCGGGCGGCCCTTTGCGTGAATGGGGGGTGTTGTTTTAAGTAGCCGCCCCGGCCGGGGCGGCAGGGCAGTCAGCCGCGGCAGCAGCCGCAGCCGCAGGAGGAGTCCTCGTCCTCCCCGCCCGCAGTATCCCAAAGGAACGCGGGGAAGGAGACATACACGGGCCAACGGGTGTTGGCAGCCGTGCCGCCGCCGGGAAAGACGGGCAGCTCGGGGAAGGAGGGCAGGGTGGTGATCCCGCCGTTCCCGGTATTGGAACCGTTCCCGCAGCAGCAACAGCAGCAATTGCGGTTCTGACCGTGACAACAACACATAGTAAGGTACCCCCATTCAAATTTGCGGCGGGCCTTCGCCCCCCACATCGACAGTATACGCCGCAGGTCCGCCGGGGGTGCCTGGACAAACAAGCGCCCCCGGCCCGCAGGGGCCGGAGGCGCCGTTCCATCCGTATGTTAGGCGGCGACCACGTTGACCGCACGCAGCTTGTCGGCATTCTTGGGATCGGGCTCCACATCATAGGTGACCTTCTGGCCCTCCTGAAGGGTCTTGAAGCCGTCGCACACGATGGCGGAGAAGTGCACGAACACGTCGTCGCCGCCCTCGTCGTTGGAGATGAAGCCGAAGCCCTTGGTCTCGTTGAACCACTTGACAGTACCGTGATACATAATGGTACCTCCTGAAAAAAATTTGGAGCTAAATGACATAGAAAAAAACCCACACATTTGCCGCTCGTCTGAAGATCCGACGATGACTACAAACATGTGAGTTCAGGCCGTGCATTTAGACTACTATACAAATATAACACGAAATCCAGGCCACGTCAAGAGGAAAGAAGCGGAAGGGGGCGGCAGGCGCCGCCCCCGGAGGGATTCAGAGACGCTCCTTTTCCGGATTGTCGGAAATGAGCCGCCGGATGGCCTCGTCCGGGTAGGACAGCAGCCGGCCGTATTCCCAGGCGAGCTGGCTGCGGTTGCCGCCGAAGTAGGCCCGCTCGGCCACCAGATTGGCCTTGCGCTCCTTCAGGCGCAGGTACTGGTCGAGAATGTGGCCAGCCCGGTAGAACAGGATGTTGAACTTGCCCTGATTCAGCGAGAGGGGAAAGAGGTCGGTGAGCAGCGGGGTGTCCTCTATGTAGAGCTGGTTGCCGTACTGGTGGCAGCAGGAGCGGGCAAAGGGGATCAGGGCGTCCCGCTCTGCGGCGCTGTCCATGGGATGGCTGAGGGCCAGTGCCTTCACCCCGGAGCGCACCATCTCGTTGAAGCAGTCAATCACGCCGCACTGGTAGGAATAGGGATCAATGTTCTGCATAATCAGGGCCTCCTGTCTTGTCCCCTCTATTTTACCCCACCGCTGCCCATATGACAAGCGGGTAAAGAAAGGGAAAAAAAGGAAGATGTGTCGATTTTCTACCGGGCCCAGTCCCGGCTGCGGCCCACCGCCCGGTGCCACTGCTCCAGCAGGTGCTCCCGCTGCTCCGGCGGCATGGCGGGGGAGAAGGCGGTGTCGCACCGCCACAGGCGGCGCAGCTCGCCGGTACCGCTCCACACCCCGGCGGCCAGACCGGCCAGATAGGCTGCCCCCAGGGCGGTGGTCTCCCGGATGGCGGGGCGGCGGACCTCCCGATCCAGGATGTCCGCCTGGAACTGCATGAGGAAGGCGTCCCGGCTGGCCCCGCCGTCGGCCTTGAGCTGGCCCAATGGCAGGCCGGTATCCGCCTCCATGGCGTGAACCAGGTCGGCCACCTGGTAGGCGATGGACTCCTGGGCCGCCCGGGTGATGTGCTCCCGCCGGGTGCCCCGGGTGAGGCCCACCAGAATGCCCCGGGCGTACATGTCCCAATAGGGGGCCCCCAGACCGGTAAAGGCGGGTACCAGATAGACGCCCCCGTTGTCGGGCACCTTCTGGGCGTAGTACTCCGCGTCCCGGCTCTCGGGGAAGAAGCGCAGCTCGTCCCGCAGCCACTGGATCACCGCCCCGCCCACGAAGACGGAGCCCTCCAGGGCGTACTGCACCCCTCCGTCCAGCCCGACCGCCACGGTGGTGAGCAGGCCGTTGCGGCTGGCGCAGGGCTTGTCCCCGGTGTTCATCAGCAGGAAGCAGCCGGTGCCGTAGGTGTTCTTGGCGTCGCCGGGGGAGAAGCAGCCCTGGCCGAACAGGGCGGCCTGCTGGTCGCCGGCCATGCCGGCGATGGGGATGCGCACGCCCTGTATGTCGGTGTAGCCGTAAACCTCGCTGGAGGGGCGCACCTGGGGCAGCATGGCCCTGGGAATGTCCAGGGCGGAGAGGAGGGTGTCATCCCAGTCCAGGGCATGGATGTCAAAGAGCATGGTGCGGGAGGCGTTGGTGACGTCGGTGGCGTGGACGGCCCCGCCAGTGAGCTTCCACAGCAGCCAGGCGTCCACCGTGCCGAACAGAATCTCCCCCCGGCGGGCCTTTTCCCGGGCCCCCTCCACATGGTCGAGCACCCACTTGATCTTGGTGGCGGAGAAGTACGCGTCGGGAACCAGGCCGGTGGCGGCGCGGATGTGCTCCTCCAGTCCCTCGGCCCGCAGCCGGTCCACCAACTCCGCCGTACGGCGGCACTGCCAGACGATGGCGTTGTAGATGGGCCGCCCGGTGGCACGGTCCCACAAAATGGTGGTCTCACGCTGGTTGGTGATGCCGATGGCGGCGATCTCCGCCGGGTTTACCCCCGACTGGGCGATGACCTCCATCATTACCCCGTACTGGGAGGACCAGATCTCCATGGGGTCATGCTCCACCCACCCCTCCCGGGGGTAGAACTGGGTGAACTCCTTTTGCGCCACGCCGAGAATGTTCTGCTCCCGGTCAAAGAGGATGGCGCGGGAGCTGGTGGTGCCCTGATCCAGAGAGAGAAGATAGGTGCCCATAGCGAAGCCTCCTTTTAGAAATTGAGGGTGAAGCGGTCCCGCCGGACGGTGAGCACGCCCTCCCGCTGGAGGGCGCCGATGGTGCGGGACAGTGCGCTGCGGTCCACGCAGAGATAGTCCGCCAGGGCCTGCCGGTCAAAGGGGACAGTGACGGTGGCGCGGCCTGTCCGGGCGGCCTGCTCCTCCAGATAGGAGAGCAGCCGCTCCCGGATGGTGCGGCCGGACAGGTGCCCCAGCTTGCCCGCCAGAGAGAGGTTTTTCTCCGCCAGCACCTGGAGCAGGTTGGAGATGAGCCGGGTGTGGAAGGTACAGGCGGCGGAGCAGGGGGCGGAGATGCGGCCGCAGTCGATGAGCAGTACCGCCGCGTCGGCGGCGGCCGTGACGGTCACCGGCAGGCTCTCCGCCCGGGCACAGGCGAAGGACTCGGCAAAGAGGCCGCCGGGGCGGATCTCCCCCATGACCACTCGCTGGCCGTCGGCCTTGGTCCGGCTCACCTGCACCTGGCCAGTGAGCACCGCCCCCAGGTGGGTGGCGGGATCGCCGGCATGAAAGATTACATCCCCCTTGGAGTACTGCCGCAGCCGCGCCCCCAGACAGTCCAGCATGGACAGCAGCTCCCTGTCCCCCATGCCGTGGAACAGGGCGACCCTCCGCAGGGCCCCCAGATAGGCCTCCATGGCGGCCTCCCTTCTGTTGCAAAAGCAACCCGTTTGCCCTATGGTAGCAGAAAAAACGGACGAAGGCAAGAGAAAGCCGCCGCCGTCTTGCAAAATGGGGTGGAAGCTGGTAAGATAGGGACAGATTTGACAGAAACGGCGGTGAAGGTATGACAGGTATGTTGGCCGTTGGCGTGCTTCTGATTGCCCTTGGCGTGGTCTTTCTCGCGGTGCCTCTGGAGCAGCTCCAGAAGGTGTTCCGGCGGATGCGTTCCCGGATTGGAACCAAAATCGGCGGCGCGGTGCTGGTGGCAGCCGGTATCGCCCTGGCCCTGTACTGACATGGATAAGGCAGGCCGCCCGCAGTTTATGCGGGCGGCCTGCCTGTTTCACGCGGGCGCAGAAATTGCCCTTGACTCTCACACGGTGGCAGGCAGTAGGATAATCCTGAGCTCAGGAAGATCACATATATGTGAGGAATCGGCCATGTTGAAAATCGGTACCTTTTCCAAGTTGTCCAGGCTCAGCATCCGCATGCTGCGCCGCTACGACGAGCTGGGGCTGCTCCAGCCCGTTCACACCGACCCGTTCACCGGCTACCGCTACTACCGCGAGGAGCAGCTCACCACGGCGGGGCGCATCGCCGCCCTGCGGGACATGGGCTTCGGCCTGTCCGCCATCGGGGCGCTGCTGGAGGATGGCGGACGGGAGGAGCTGGACCGCCACCTGGCGGAGCAGCAGCGGGTGCTGGAGGCCCTCCTGGCGGAGACGAGGCAGCGGCTGCGCCTCCTGGACACGGCCCGTGCACAGTTGAGAAAGGATGAAAGCACCATGGAATACAGCGTTACTCTGAAAAATCTGCCCCAGCGGCGGGCGGCCTGCGTCCGCATGACCCTCCCCAGCTATGAGGCCGAGCACCAGCTCTGGCAGGTGATGGCCCGGGAGACCGCGCCCTTGAGCCTCCGGCTGGAGGAGCCCTGTCTCTGCTCCGTCACCTATTACGACGGGGAGTACCGGGAGCGGGAGGTGGATGCGGAGGCGCAGAAGACGGTCCGGGGAGACTACCCCGACACGGAGCACGTCCGCTTCCGCACCCTGCCCGCCGTGACGTTTGCCTCGGCCACCTTCCGGGGGCCCTACGACAAGATCTGCGCGGCCAACGCCGCCGTGGCCGCCTGGGTGCGGGACAACGGCTATGCCTTTGACGGCCCGGCCTTCAATATTTACCACGTCAATCCCAGCGAGACCGACGACCCGGAGGAGTACGTCACCGAAGTGTGCTACCCGGTGAAAAAGCGGGCGTAACACTTCATGCGCACAGGATCTGCCATGAAACGATGCAAAGGCTCAGGCGCATGAAGTGATTGCGCATGTGGGCGGTCCCGGCCCATGCGCTGTCATCTCATGACCATGCCGCGGTAAGAGGCCCAGGCTTATGCCTGGGCCTCCCGCTGTCAGCCCTCGTAGACCTCCTTCGCCATACGCAGGGCGGCCCAGGCCTTGGGCCATCCCGCGTAAAAGGCGGCGTGGGTGAGTATTTCCGCCATCTCTCCGGCGGTGACGCCGTGGCGTTTGGCGTTGGCAATGTGAAATTTCAGGGAACTGTCCAGAATGCCGCCGGCCATCAGGACCGTGACGGTGACGATGCTGCGGTCGCGGGCGGAGAGAGCCTCCTCCCGTGCCCACACCTCGCCGAAGAGCACGTCGTCATTGAGTTGGGCGAATTTGGGGGCAAAGCCCCCCAGCTCGTCCCGGCCCGCCGTTATCTTTTGTGCCATAAAAGACCTCCTACTGATTATCTGTCCCGCCGGTCAGTGCCTCCAGAGCCCGATAGGCCGCCGCGTCCACCGGCTCACACCACTCGTTTTGGGAACCCTCCCCAGGGACCTCGACGGCCAGGTGCTGAAAGGCGCTGTCCACTGCCGCCCCGTGCCAGTGCTTGACATTGGGCGGGATATTCACCACGTCGCCAGGATGGAGCGCCCGGGGAGCTTCGCCCCACTCCTGATACCACCCCCGTCCAGCGGTAACAAGCAGAATTTGCCCGCCGCCGCGGGCGGCGCGGTGGATGTGCCAGTGGTTGCGGCAGCCCGGCGCGAACGTGACGCAGCCTACGGGTACCTGCTCGGTGGAGAGCATATTCAGATAGCTGGCGCCGTCAAAGTAAGGGGCAAAGGCGGTGTTCTCCGCCCCTGCGTGGAAGGGGCTGGTGCGGTTGAGCTCTTCCAGTGTCATGGTGCAATCTCCTCTCCGGCCAGGCGGATATTCCACCTGCGGTTGTTTGCTCCTATTTTAAGCCGGGCTGGCTTGACAGGGAAGCGCCGATTTTGTACCATGGTATCAACCAAAAGTTTGAACGGAAGGGAGGAGCGGCCATGTTCAACCCCCAATTGGCCACCTTTGTCTGCGTGGCCGACTGCGGCAGCTTCAGCCAGGCGGCGGAAAAGCTCTACCTCTCGTCCACGGCGGTGATGAAGCAGCTCAACGCCCTGGAGCGGCACCTGGAGCTGAAGCTGCTGGAGCGCACAAGGCGGGGGACCGTCCTGACCCCGGCGGGAGAGGTCATTTACCGCTACGCCAGACAGATGTTCGCCGACTCGGAACGGGCGCTGCGGGAGGCGCGGGCGGCCGCCCAGGCGGCCCGGTCTGCCTTTTGTGTGGGAACCTCCATCCTCAATCCCTGCCGGCCCTTTATGGACCTGTGGTACCGCTTCTGCGGGCACTTCCCTGGCTACCAGCTCCACCTCGTCCCCTATGAGGACGACCACCAGGGGATTTTGGGAGAGATCGGCGCCCTGGGAGAGAAATTTGACTTCCTTATCGGTGCCTGCGACTCCCGTCAGTGGCTGGACCGCTGCAATTTTCTCCCTCTGGGGGAGTATCGCCACTGCATCGCCGTCCCCCGGGGACACCCCCTGGCGGGACGGAAGGGGCTCACCCTGGCAGAGCTGCATGGGGAGACACTGATGATGGTGAAGCAGGGGGACTCCCCTTCAGTAGACCGGGTACGGGCCGCAGTGGAGGCCCATCCGCAGATCCATATTGAGGACACCCCGCAGTTTTATGACATGGAGGTGTTCAACCGCAGCGTCCAGACCGGCCACCTGCTGATGAGCCTGGACTGCTGGACGGAGGTGCACCCGTCCCTGGTGACCCTTCCGGTGGATTGGAACTTCACCATCCCGTACGGCCTGCTCTATCAGCTCCGGCCCGGCGCAGATGTGGCCCGGTTTGTGGCCCTGGTCCGGGGGGACGGCCCCGCATAAGAAGACAGCGCGCCCGCCGGATTTCCGGTGGACGCGCTGTTTGGCCAGAAGGGGGATACGGGCTCCGCCTCATAGTCCGGTGCGGTAAAGGGGGATGACGTTGATGACGGGCTCCTCATAGGGGTGGGCCCGCTTAACGGCCGCCACGGTCTCCTCCACGCGGTCTGTCCGGCAGGTGACCTCCACCTTGAGCTCCGGCGCATGGCATACCTCACCCATCCTGCCCAGATAAGGGGCGGTGCCCGCCAGGGGGCGCCAGGCGCCGATGACAGGGCTGTAGGAGAGACAGCAGTCGTACCGGCCGATATGGCCCGCGTCCACCGACCACAGGGCCTGCTGAACGGCCTCCAGGTGGCTCTCAGGGAGAAAGATTTCCAGCTTGCAGAACTCAGATTCCATGGCCCCTCACTCCTCCCGGTATTCCGGACACTGGTAGCGGGGCTTGCCCCGGCTGGCCCTGCCGTACTCAATGGCTCCGGCAGGACATCCGCAGATGCAGGCCATACAGTGGGTGCACCGGTCCCCCCACACAGGGCGGCCGTCCCGGAGGCGGATATTGTTTTCCACACAGCCTGCGGCGCATTTGCCGCAGCCCACGCAGGCGCTGGTGGAGCGGAAGGGGCCGGACTTGATGACAAAGCGGTAAAAGAAGGCGTTCACCGGTCCAGATTTGAGCTTGTCGATCGCTCCGCGCCGGACGGGCGGGAGGGACTCGCCCCGGCGGATGCGCTCCGCCCCCTCCTCCAGCCCCGGCACCGCGGCTGCCACGATGGCGCGGGCCTCCTCCGGCCCTGGAGCGCGGAACAGGGCGATGTAGTTCTCCGGCATGACAACCGGCAGAACGCCGCGGTAGGTGAGGCCCATGTCCCGGCAAAGGGCCTCCAGCCGGGGGATGGGATCGCCGATTTCCGCCCCGCAGGTCATGACAAAGTAGGCGTCCCGGCTGCCCGAAAACCGGCCGCCGCGGAGCAGGGCCTCAAAAATACGGGGGAGCTGCCAGCCGTAAGTGGGAGACACAAAGACCCACGGTGACCGGGAGGTGAGGGCGGGAAAGTGGTCGTCCCGCAGGAAGGGAAAGGCGTCCACCGCCTCATCCCCCAGCCGGTGGGCCAGCCGTTTGGCGCAGTAGCGGCTGTTTCCGGTGCCGCTGAAATAGAAAATCATCAGGAGCGCTCCTTTTATAAACGGTTATTTCATTTGCTCCAACACATTCGATTCCCAGCGGTGGAGGGCCGCAAGCTGCTCCGGTGTGTGGAACCAGTGCTCACCGCCCTCCAGGACGGTGAGTGCTCCGTCGAACCGGCGGGCGAAGTCCTCTACCGCCGTCCGGCGGAGCATGGCGTCCCCGGAGGCGTACAGCAGGGCGGTGGGAGTGGGCCAGCGGGACACCGGATGGGCGCGGACATACTGGAGGTAGGGCCAGGAGAGGGTCTCCCCGAAGGGAGTGTCCAGCTCGCCGGCCGCCTCCAGTTGGGCCTCGCTGACGCCGGCCCACCCCATCATGTCCCGAATGAGCCCCTCCATGTCTACCACCGGGGAGACGAAAAGCGCCTGCTCCAGACGCTCCCTGGCGAAGGCCAGCAGGGAGAACCAGGCCCCCAGACTGGTGCACCGCAGGGCGGTATGCCGCCACCGCCCTTTGGCATAGCCCAACAGCGCCCGCAGCTCGGGCGCTGCGTGCCAGGGGTCCAGGGGCACCCCGTCCCCGCGGCGTGTCCCATGCTCCGGCAAGTCGGCCGCCAGCACCTGCCAGCCCCGGGGACAGGCGAGGGCGGCAAAGTCCTCCGCCTCCTCCTTGCACCCGCCCTTGCCGTGGACATACAGCCAGACCCGGTCGGCGGGAGGACCATAGAGGGCGGCCTTCAGCCCGGCCGCCTCCAGCTCAGTTAGTTCCATCGTTTCCTCCTCGTGTGCCCGGCAGCTTTACCGGGCAGGATACTCTATTATAACACAAACCTGGAGAAAATGCTTGACTTTGACGCTGCGTCAACTGCTATGCTGTAGAAGAAGGAGGGAATGCCGGATGGAATATTCCATTCAAGCCCTGTCGCGCCTGTCCGGGGTGACCACCCGCACCCTGCGCTGGTACGACGAAATCGGTCTTTTGAAGCCCAGCCGGGTGGCGGAGAGCGGGTACCGCTATTACGGCCCGGCGGAGGTGGACCGGCTTCAGGACATCCTCTATTACCGGGCCCTCGGGGTGGAGCTGGCCCGGATCAAGAGGTGCCTGGACGACCCCTCCTTCGACCGGCTGGCCGCCCTGCGCAGCCACCTGACCGCCCTGGAGGCGGAGCGGGCGCGGCTGGAGGGCCTGATCCGGTCGGTACGACAGACCATCGGAGCCGAAGAAAGGAAGGAAATCATGGACGATAAGCAGAAATTTGAGGCATTCAAACAGCGGGTTGTGGACTGGCACCAGGAGACCTATGGGGCAGAGGCCAGAGGCCGATATGGTGACGCCGAGGTGGACGAGGCCCAGACTGCGGTTTTGAACCTGACCCCAGAGCAGTACCAGGAATGGACGCGGCTGGGCGGGGAGCTCCAGACCGCACTGGAACGAGCGGTGGCCTCCGGCGCTTCTCCGGAGGGGGAGGACGGCCGGGCGGCTGCGGCGCTCCACCGCCGCTGGCTCACCCTCACCGGCAACCAGTACGACCCCGCCAAGCACCGGGGCCTGGCCGAGCTGTATGTGTCTGACCCCCGCTTTACCGCCTACTATGACAGGGCTGTGCCCGGCTGCGCCCGGTTCTTACGGGACGCAGTAGCCTGCTGGGCGGAGAGGCTGTGAAAGGGCGGAGCGCCGCGCAGCTGCGCGGCGCTCCGCCTTATTCCAGCTCGTCCAGGCGGTCCTGGAGCTCGTCAGCCAGATCCTCCAGTGCCTCGTGGCGTTCTCCCCAGACCTCGTAGGCATCGCTGTCCATATCCTCCGGCTCGAGCTCGTCCAGATGCTCCAGCACAAGCTGGATCCGTTCCAGGCAGGAGAGAAGTTGAGCGCGGTCCATGCCGTCCAACTCTGGCTGTCCGGGAAAGGCTGGAAAATCAAGCGTGTCCCCCATCCGGGTGCCTCCTTTCGGCTCTATGAAGTATGACGATTATACCACAGCCTTTCTCTCATGAAAACATTGCAGGCGGGATTTCTTTCCGACAAGCAATGGAATACCGAACGGCGGAGTAGACACCAAAATAAAAAAGATGCGTCTCCCAAAGCCGTGTGACGCAACACGTTCCATAATCGTTTCCGTCTCTTTTTGAAGAGTGCGTTTACTCAAAAATGCTCTCATGATCTTCTTGATAACGTTCCCTTGAATTTCGGTCAAAAATACAGTATAAACTTTTCGCAAGTCTATCATAAAGTTCTCTCGTATAAAGCAAAAGTATTATTGCAAGTAGCTTCTTATTCAGCGTGACTATGATTTTTATTGTACTACATTACGACGGATTTTGCCGCCCCAATAAGACTATGGGGGTTGTTCCCAAAACATACAAGTAACTTTATCGAAGGGACGATTCTCATGAGCAGCAGGCAAAAAAGCATCAAGCCGATGTCAGTAGGAGTTCGAATCCCACCCATTACACGTTTTGACCTTTGAATTTGCTCTGTTTGTATTTGACTGGTGGCATAAGGCGTTTTATATAGGAAAGGCCGAGACTTTTCTAGCAAAAAGGATTTTAGACATTGAATGGCCCTACCTGACCAGAACAAGGATAACCATTTGTTCTGGTCAGGTAGGGCCATTCAATTGGACCCGCCTAACGAGGCAACGACTCTGACAGGCTTTGAAAGATAGCCCGGTTGTGAAGAACCGCCGATGAATCCGGTTTACAGGCGGCGGCCAGTTCATTGAAGGTTTCCGCTCTTTTCTGGTCGCCCAGATGGCTGTAACAGACGCACAGCTGGATACAGGGGAGATAACCATAGCAGTCCGGAGAGACAAAGCCGCCCCTGCGATCATCCCGGGCGCAGGTCAGAGCCAGAGCGTACCAGTAGGCAGCCTGCTGGTACCGCTCCTGCCGGAGGAAGCAGTTTCCGATCTCACAGCAGACCTCTGCCCTGGGTCGGTCGTAGGTGAAGCTGCGAAATAACGCAGCCAGCGCCGCTTGCTCATGGCCCAACTCCTTGTGACAGTAAGCGCAGTGGCAGCATGCGTCAATGTTGTTCTCCACCCAGCCCTGGCCTTCTTCCAAAAATCGCTCAAAGACATCCAACGCCTCCTCCCAGCGATGGTGGTAGTAGAGCTCACGGCCGTAGTAGAACTGCTGACGGGGTTCCAGCTGTTTCCCAGCAGCCAGTTGGGCCTGGTAGATACGCAGGTTCCGGTCTGGGTCGGAGGGGCGGGTCTTGCGGTGGGTGACGGCGAAATCCGAGTACAGGACATTCCCAACCGGCGTGACAACCTCGTGGACGGCTCCTACCCAGCACATCCCAGCCCGGTTTTTAATCAGCCTTTCCCGGTAGTAAGAGAAGGTCACGCGGCCGCGTTCGTCAAAGCCGGTGTGGTAGGGGGCCATGACCACCGAGACAGTTGGGTCCAGAGTCTCTTTTAGGTTGAGAAAAGCCTTCTGATCCTCCTCCAAAAATACGTCGTCGGCATCCAGCCACATGCAGTAGTCCATAGACGCATGGGAAAAGGCTTCGTTCCGGGCGGCGGAAAAGTCATCCTGCCAGGGAAAGTCAAAGATTTGATTGGTAAAGTGGGTGGCAATCTCCCGGGTCCGATCGGTGGAGCCGGTGTCCACAATGATAATCTCGTCCACGAGGCCAGCCACACTCTTCAGACAGCGCTCCAGCACATCTTCCTCATTCTTTACAATCATACACAGACTGACGCTTATCATAGTGGCGCTTCCTTTTGATTCATCATGATATTGTTTCCGCCGGTTTTTACCGGCGGCACTCAGCTCAGACGGATGATGGTCAGAGAGGCCCCCGCGCCGCCGCTTACCAGAATGGCGGTTCCGGCAATTGTGGTAAAGAGCTGCAACGTAATGGTGGAGTTTGCGGGCAGGGTGACCTTAATCTGGTTTTCAAAGTTAGAGGTTGAGACCACCGGGTTGATGGTAGAGGGGATGCTGTTCACCCCGTTGATCACCAGCCGGGTTCCCATCAGCAGGGCCACAGTGGTATTCACATGGTAAGATATCTGATAGGTGCCCGCCGTGGCCACGGTAAACACCGTGTTCCCGGTGTTGGCCGTGATGTCGGGGGACAGAACTTGGGCGTTGGGCAGGGGGATTGGGCTGCCCCCCAGCGCCACCAGAACGCTGCTGCCCTGGGTGTTGGCGGCAAAGCCGGCGGTGGCGGTAAGGTTGGGACCTGTGGCTCCAGTGGGACCGGACGCCCCCGTGGGACCGGTTGCCCCTGCCGCGCCCGCCGCGCCGGTGATGCCAGCTACTCCGACGGCACCGTTTGCGCCGGCGGAACCTGTCGCTCCGGTGGCTCCGGTAGCTCCGACTGCTCCGGTGGGGCCCGTAGCCCCGGTGGCTCCGGTGGCTCCAGTGGGACCTACAGCCCCGGCAGGGCCAACTGCCCCGGTTGCTCCGGTGGGACCAATGGGACCCTGAGCACCAGTGGGACCTGTCGTACCGGTGGGACCTGCGGCGCCCGTCGGGCCGGTCGGGCCGTCCGCACCTGTGGGGCCCGTGGGGCCAGTGACCCCGACAGGCCCTTCTGCGGGGCCCGTCGCGCCCGTCGCGCCGGTAGCCCCGGTGGGACCGGGCAGGATGGGGGCGCTCATGGCCGAGGCCAATTTGCCGGTTAGCAGCATCTGCTGCTCCATCACGCTGGACAGCGTCTCCTGCACGCTTTGATTGACCTGCATTACCTCATCCAAAGCCGCAGCCGCTTCAAGGCCTGGCAGAGTACCCAGAACGTATTGCAGCTTTTCACCCTCGGCGTTGAGGATGTGGCTCAGGCTGAGCTCCTCAGCAGCAATGGAGGAAATGATCTCATTGATGCTGCCCTCTCTGCTCAGAGGAGGCTCGATTGGGGGAAAGGTTGGCAGTGACATGAGACATCCCTCCTCAGCTTAGACGGGTAATGGAAAGGGCCGCGCCGGCGGAGCCCGGCAGCAGGGTGGCCACGGAGGCGATGCCAAACATTTGCAGGGAAACGGTGTCCCCGGCGTTTAGGTTCAGCAGGATCTCGTTGGAGAAGTGGCTCAGAGACACCGCAGGGGCCACGGTGGAGGCCGTATTGGCCGCGCCATTGATAAGAAGGCGGGTACCGCTGGCCAAGGACGCGGTGGTGTTTACATTGTAAGAAATCTGGTAGCGCCCGGCGTTGGTTACCGTAAACACCGTGTTGGCCCCGTTGACCGTGATGTCCGGGGAGAGCAACTGGCCGTCCGGAAGGGGAACCAGGGTGCCCCCTACAAGGACGGTCAGCGCCGTGCCGCTGGTGTTGGCTGCAAAGGCGGAGGTGGCGGTGATGTTGGGACCGGTGGGGCCGGTTGCACCAGTCGCGCCCGTCGCGCCGGTAATACCTGTTGCGCCGGTGGCCCCAGTGGCCCCGGTAGCCCCCGTAACACCTGTAGGGCCGGTGGCTCCCGTAACGCCGGCAGGTCCGGTCGCGCCGGTGGCCCCGGTGGCTCCCGTGGCCCCGGTGGCTCCAGTAGCCCCGGCAGCTCCAGCCGCGCCGGTGGCCCCGGTCGCGCCAGTAGGCCCAGTGGGCCCAACCGCACCAGTCGCCCCAACCGCACCGGCAGCGCCAACAGCTCCGGTGGGGCCGGTTGCACCGGTTGCGCCGGTGGCCCCGGTCGCGCCGGTGGCCCCGGTCGCGCCAGTAGGCCCTCCGGCAGGCCCGGTAGCTCCGGTTGGCCCGGTGGCGCCGGTTGGACCCTGCATGGGGGAGGCTGTCAAAGCGCCCTGCATCTTTGCTTTCAGAAAGAGCTGGTTCTGCGCCGCGGTTTCCAGCATACTGCGGACGCTCTCATTGGCGGCCAGCACGTCGCTGACTGTGGCGGGAGGGCCGCTGAGACCGGGCAGGGTTCCCAGAATATATTGCAGTTTCTCTCCTTCAGCGTTGAGAATATGGCTCAGGCCGAGTTCTTCCATCGCAATAGAAGAGAGAATTTGATTAACTGCGTCTTCCCGTTCAATGGGGGGATTCACTACGGGAAAGCTAGGCAGAGACATTATCGGGAATCTCCTTTCAAATTGAGAGGTACATACTAATATGCACCGGTGCGCTGGCGGGAGCGAGGCACTCCAAAACGTCGCGCTGGGACATTCTATGTATCTTCCAGCCAACAGGTTCCCGGTGGAACAAAACTGCCCCGGATGTCATAGGGTAAGACGGCGGCATGGATACCCTGCTGCACATCTTGGACCCGGCCCCGCCGGGACGAACTATGGAGTTTTAATATGTCTATGCCCTCCTTTCCACCCAACGGGGCGGATATGACCCAAGAGGAAGCTCTGACCATGATTATCGCGTCCATTGCCATGGAAGAGCTTGCCCTGAGTCATATTCTCAACGCTGAGGGTGAGAAACTACAATATATCCTGGGGACTCTGCCCGGCACAAGCCCCTGTGCCTGTCCCCATGACGTGCTGGCCGTCAACAAAAGCGTCACCGCCCTTGTTGAGGCAGTGACGCAAAACCAGATGCTGTTGAAAAACAAGCTGGCTCAGGTGCTAGAGTTTTGCCCGCTTCCATCGCCCCCGCCGCCAGCTTGTAAGCCGGAGCCGGGACCTACGCCCTGTCCTTCTCCTTGCCGGCCAGATCCCTGTGTGTCCCAGTGTCCGGTGTCCTGCTCCCCACCCCATCTAGTGTCTCATCAGGTACTGTCCTGTGAAAAAAGCGCTGTTCAATTAATAGGACTGCGGGAGAGAATGCTGTGGAATCCGGACTGTCGCCTGTGCTGGAGACAGCGAAGCCGTTCAGGAAAAGATATCTGTTTGGACGAACGTACCCCTGCTCAGATTCAGCTTGATCCAGGGAAAACCTACGCAGTCCAATACGCACTGAATGTCTGCGCCACATCACCGGAAGAGGGGACAATTCTCCTCAGACAGTCGCCCTGTGGTGCGTTTACAGATGCGCTGCCTCTGCATTTTTCCATAGGACACCCGGCACACGGTCAGCAGACATTGCACTATGTCTCTGTAATGCACCCCTGTATAAACAATGGATACAGCGTGAAGTTGTCCCTGATGCTTGACGCCAAAGCGCCTCTGTATGTGGAGCAGGCAGTGATGGATGTGGTAGAGCTTTGATGACATGATTGAGCATTTTAATAGCATGTAACGGCTCTGCCGGGCACAAGAGAATCCAGTACAAAGGAGATAAAACGAATTTTGCTGCCGGACAAAGAATGGCTGGAAAGCCAGATAAAAGCAGGTGTTATATTATGAGCGGAACCTCATTACAACCTCCGGCTTCACCTTGGATCGAGAACGACAGAATATACCTTACGGTAAAAATGACCATACAGCGTCCATCCTTATTGACCGCAATCGCTGTCAGAATGACCGCATTAGTTTGCTGATAGTAGCCGGAGAACCCACGTGGTCTCAGTTATATCCTACACACGCCGGATGGATACGCCGGCTAGATACATCTCGATCAGGGTTTCTTCACACTGCTCTCCCGGCAGCGACAGCTCACAATGGCAACCGTTTTAAAGGAAATCCCCTTGAGCTTGGGCACCTTGAGGGCGACTTCACCGGAAGTGGTAATGAGGCTACGGCTACAGTGGCCGCTGCGGTAGCCTTAGCGCTGTTCATTGCGCTCGTACCGAGAGCTTCTCCGCCTTCGACTTCCAATAACTCGTTGAGGGGAAACCTCCACGCTACCTCGCACCAATTCCTTGTAGGACTCTTAATTACTCCCTCATTTAGTTGTAAAATTTTTGGAACATGGTTTACAGACTTCTTTTGGGATGCTGTGTCGCAATTTCATTCTACGAGAGGCCTGCAACCCTTGTCTCATCTGATCCCTTTTTCAATGTGTGCATTTGGCTCATCTTTTCTGCGAAACTTATTTTACCTTATCCACCGCCAAGGAATGGTGAACAGATGAAGCAAAAGCACTATAAAGGACAGAACTACAGGGAATGAAAAAGCCGCCTGTTACCTCCGGGTATCGTGAAATCAACAGGCCGCTTGATTTTGTGTGCCTTGGTCAAATGAGGAGAGGGTTGAAACGCTCTGTCCCTCCAAAACTGGATTTCGTATCTTCCCAAACCATACTTTTTGTGTTGACTTCTTCTGAAACTATCCGAAATAGCAGAAACACCGCACTTCTCAGTGTTTTTGCTTATATATCTTGGAAGAGACGGTTAAAACCAATATTTATGAGTACCTGTTTCTTCCTCAGTCGAGACAGCATTACCCCTCAGAAGTGGATTTCAAGCGCGGCTTGGCCTCCTGCATCGAGGTTTATAATACACAGTGAATCTTATCGCACATTGCAAAACTGTACGCCATGTCGGGTGGAAGATGTATTCATGAGCAACACATCTCGATGACACTTTAAGAGTTCGAATCTCGTCGTATACACGTTTTACACTTTAATTTTACGCTGTTTGTATTTGATTGGTGACACAAAAGTTTCGCATAAAAAGGTCAAACCTCTTGCAGTCTAAGGAGTTCTGGAATGAAATGACCCTACCTCCTCTGAACAAATGTCAGTCATTTGTTCAGAGGAGGTAGGGTCATTCAGTATGGTGCCGGTAGTGGGACTCGAACCCACACGATGTTGCCATCAACGGATTTTGAATCCGTCACGTCTACCAATTCCATCATACCGGCAACGGGACTGCAAAATATTATACACGACATTGAAGCGGTTGGCAAGTCTTTTCGATGGAGGAAAATCAGAAAATAATCGGTTAATTAACATACCATTTCCGGTAGAGATGTGCTATGATAATCTTGATTTTATAACTTATCCCATGGAGGGGTTCCGACGATGAAAAAATGCAGGCTGCTTTTGGCGGCGGGGCTGCTGATGTTTCTGACCGGCTGTTTTTCCCAGTCGGTGGAGGAATTCTACGCGCCTCCCAAGGCGCCCGACGATTATCTGAAGCTGGACAATGAGATCAACAAGGTGCTCACGCAAGGGGGCGAGTACGCCGCGCCCCTCAGCGGGGAGCTGACCCAGAAGGTGCAGCTCCAGGATTTGGACGGGGATGGCGTACAGGAGGCTATTGCCTTTTTCCGGGTGAGTGCGGACGAGCGGCCGCTGAAGATCTACATCTACCGCCAAGTGGGGGAGAACTACGAGGTGGCGGCCGTGATTGAGGGCTCAGGAAATGCGATTGACTCCATCTACTATGAGAACCTTGACGACAGCCCCTCCAAGGAGCTCATCGTGGACTGGGAGACAGCGGGGCAGAGGCACTCCCTGGCGGCTTACTCCATCGACCGTTATGAGGTGCTTGAGTTGATGCGCACCGACCACGCCGGCTTCCAGATTTATGACGTTGACGGGGATGGACAGAAGGAAATCCTCGTGCTCCAGATGGCGGCAGGGGAAGTGGGCCAGGCAGAGAGCTTTGTCAACAGCGCGCCGGGCAGCCGGGTGGAGGTCTATAACTTCCGGGATGGTATCCTGGAGCTGGACGCCTCCGCACCACTGTCCAACGGGGTGGAGAAGCTGGTCAGCATGAAGACGGGCTATCTCCAGAACATGGCGCCGGCGCTGTTTGTCACCTCCACCTACGCTGAAAACGGGCAGATCACCGACATTTTCGCCTGGAAAAACGGGGGGCTGGAGAATGTGACCCTGGAGCCGGACACCGGCGAGAGCGACAGCACCATCCGGTGGTCCACCGAGGTGGAGAGCACGAAGGTATCCTATACCGACATCAACCATGACGGCATACTGGAGCTGCCATCCGCCTATGCGCTCCCCGATCCCAACAATGTGGGGACGGCCCCCAACTTCTGGGCCATCCGCTGGTGGCAGTACGACATCAACGGGGTTTCTCATCTGGTATATACCACCTACCACAACAGCCGGGACGGCTGGTACTTTGTTCTGCCCGAGGCGTGGTCGGGGAAGGTGACGCTCTCCCGCAGCGACTTGGCGGGCGGCGGCGAGCGGGCCGTAATCTTTTCTTACTGGGAGGGAAGCGCGGACACAGCGCCGGTGCCGTTCCTGGTCATCTACAAGCTGACCGGCGACAACCGCGTAATGCGGGCCAACATGGCCGACCGCTTTCTCCTGCCCAACACCGGGGAGGAGAAGGAGACCATTTATGCCGCGCGCCTGATCGAGAGTGGTTGGGACTGCGGCTTGGACGAGGAGGGCGTAAAGGCCAATTTCGCCCTGATTACCAGCGATTAGCGCCCACGGCGGACGCCTGTGTGCGAAAGGAGGAAACGGGATGAAAAAGGTACTGGTGCTGGAGGATGAGGCGAACATCCGCAGCTTTGTGGTCATTAACCTTAAGCGGGCCGGCTATGAGGCCATCGAGGCCGAGACCGGGGAGGAGGCGCTGGCCCAGCTCAAGCGCAACCCGGACATCAAGGTGGCGCTGCTGGACATCATGCTGCCCGACATGGACGGATTTGAGGTCTGCCGCCGTATCCGGGCGGGAGACAACAACATCGGCATTATCATGCTCACCGCCCGCACGCAGGAGATGGACAAGGTGACCGGGCTGATGACCGGGGCGGACGACTATGTGACCAAGCCCTTCTCTCCGGCGGAGCTCACTGCCCGCATCGACGCCCTCTACCGCCGTACCGGCGGAGGGGACCCGGTGGATACCGGCGAGATCAGCCAGCCGCCTTTCCTGCTGAACACCCGCAACCGTACCCTGGAGAAAAACGGACAGCGGGTCAAGCTTACACAGGTGGAGTACTCCATCATAAAGCTGTTTATGGACAACCCAGGAAAAGCCCTCTCCCGGGAGGAAATTCTCGACTCGGTGTGGGGACGGGACTACTTCGGCGAGCTGAAGATCGTGGACGTAAACATCCGACGCCTGCGCATTAAAATCGAAGACGACCCCACAAATCCTGCTTATATCACCACCGTGTGGGGATACGGGTATAAGTGGGGCTTTTAGCCAGAGGCGGACGGGGCGTCTTCGATGGGCCCCGCCCTGGGGCGGGGCGGCGCGGAGCGCCGTACAAGCGTTTTTGCCGGAGGCAAAAGCCTTGACCCGGGGCAATTCACTTGCCCCGGGCAGAGGGAAAAGAGGGGTCCCCGCAAAGCTCTGCTTTGCGGGGCATGACGACCCCACAAATCCTGCTTATATCACCACCGTGTGGGGATACGGGTATAAGT
>ERZ1036412.352-NODE-352-length-39179-cov-5.530748_pt1 | contig 39179 bp, 36 predicted proteins | sample MGYA00514218_ERZ1036412 | MGnify/ENA primary metagenome ERZ1036412 (study PRJEB33795, sample SAMN09464944) | human gut metagenome | host: Homo sapiens | place: USA: Stanford, California | collected 2016-11 | study: EMG produced TPA metagenomics assembly of the...
CGGGATTTGACGGCGGGATTTTCATTGCCAGCTGCGATAAATCCGTGCCTGCCTGTCTGATGGGGCTGGCAAGGCTTGACATGCCCTCCATCGTGGTGACCGGAGGCGTGATGGACGCGGGCCCGGACCTTCTGACCCTGGAGCAGATCGGCGCATATTCCGCCATGTGCCAAAGAGGGGAGATCACAGAAGAAAAGCTTACCTATTATAAGCACAATGCATGTCCGTCCTGCGGCTCCTGTTCCTTTATGGGAACCGCTTCCACCATGCAGGTCATGGCTGAATCCCTGGGGCTTATGCTTCCAGGTTCCGCGCTGATGCCGGCTGCATGCGGGGATTTAAAGGAGGTGGCTTATAAGGCCGGGCTTCAGGTCATGGAACTGGCAAGGAAGGGGATTAAGGTCAGCGACATTGTTACCATGAAATCATTTGAGAATGCCATCATGGTCCATGCCGCTATCTCCGGCTCCACCAATTCACTGCTGCACATACCGGCCATTGCCCACGAGATGGGATTTGAGATTGACGGGGATACCTTTGACCGTATGCACAGGGGCGCCCATTATCTTCTGGACATCCGCCCCGCGGGCAAGTGGCCTGCACAGTTCTTCTATTATGCGGGCGGGGTCCCTGCCGTCATGGAGGAAATCAAATCCATGCTCCATCTGGATGTGATGACCGTGACAGGCAGGACCCTGGGCGAGAACCTGGAGGAGCTTAAGTCCAATGGCTTCTATGACAAGTGCGGAGGGTATCTGGAAAAGTGGGGGCTTAAGAGGACCGATGTAATCCGTACATTTGAGGAACCAATCGGAACAGACGGGACCGTGGGCATCTTAAGGGGCAACCTGGCGCCGGAAGGTTCCGTGGTAAAGCACTCCGCTGTTCCCAAGGAGATGTTCAGGGCAATCCTGAAGGCAAAACCATTTGACTGCGAGGAGGATGCGATTGAAGCCGTCATATCCAGGAAGATACAGCCCGGGGATGCGGTGTTCATCCGCTATGAGGGGCCAAAGGGCTCCGGCATGCCGGAAATGTTCTACACAACGGAAGCCATCTCATCTGACCCTGAACTGGGCAAGAGCATTGCCCTCATTACGGACGGCCGTTTTTCCGGCGCTTCCAAGGGTCCGGCAATCGGGCATGTCTCACCGGAGGCTGCAGAGGGAGGCCCCATTGCGCTGGTGGAGGAAGACGACCTGATCCGGATTGACATACCGGGCCGGGTCCTGGAAATCATTGGCGTAAAGGGCAGGGAACTTCCGGCAGGGGAAGTGGAGCGGATCCTTGCAGAGCGCAGGAAGGCGTGGAAACCAAGGGAGGCAAAGTATAAAAAGGGAGTGCTTAAGATTTTCTCAGAACATGCGGTGTCACCCATGAAGGGCGGGTATATGGTATAAAACCGCCGCGGACCTGTGCTGACTCCTGGGAAATGCCTGTTTTCAGGAAAAAACATGGCAGCCCGTTCAGATATATGATATGATTATCCCATACCTACGGTTGAGAAGAAAATATCAGGGAGTTGTTTACTATATGGAGGACATAAATTTAGGGAAAAAAGTCCAGGATTTCCGGAACAAAAGCGGGATGAGCCTGCGGGAACTGGCAAAAAGAGCCGGGCTTACGGCATCCATGTTAAGCCAGATTGAACGGGATCTGGTGAATCCGTCCATCGGGACGTTAAAGGCCATTGCACAGGCCCTGGATGTGCCCATGTTCAAGTTTTTTAAGGATGATGAACCCCAGGTACAGATGATAGTGAGACGGGGGGAGAATAAGACCATCGGGCACCCGGACGCTGACCTGGCTTATACGCTGCTGACCCCGGATGTGCGCGGCAGTATTGAATTCTGCATGATGTCCATACCGCCGGGCCTGACTTCGGGCAGGAATCCCCAGGAGCATGTAGGGGAGGAAGTGGCCTACGTTGTCAGGGGAAGTGTGGGGATTAATGTTGCAGGCATATCCTACCAGCTGGAAGAAGGGGACAGTATCCGTATCCCGCCCCAGACAGCACACCAGTGGATGAACCAGGGAGGAACCGTTGTGCAGGTCATATTTGCAATCACTCCCCCCAGTTTTTAGCAATATAGGACTATATGGAACGATGTAAAGCTGTGGTTAACGATAACCACAGCTTTTTTGTGGCTAATACACACAATATAGTTAAAAATATGCTATAAAAGTAAAAAAATAGCTAAACGGTATTTACTTTTTGTAAAGTATGTATTAATATATAGTTAAGCTGTAATTAACAAGTGTTAAACGAAAGCGAAAGGAGCAAACAGGTATGGAAAAGGAAAAGAAGTTGGAGTTTTACGGAGGCAATGGGATGTCGCTGGTACCCTTTGTTGTATTCATTGTAATTACAATCGGGTTATCGTTCATCAATGCGGCAGATCTGAACATGATGATTGCCTCCGGCGTAATCGGACTGATCGTGGGGATGCTTATTGTAAAGGACAAACCCAGGTACTGGGATATTGTGCTGGAGGGCCTGGGGGATAAGATGGCAATGACGGCAGTCCTTATCTGGCTGGTGGTCGGTATCTATGGATCCGTCTTAAAGTCAGGCCATCTGGTAGAAGGCCTTGTCTGGCTTAGTGTTAAGCTGCATTTATCAGGCGCGGGCTTCTGTGTGGCCACCTTCCTGTTTTCAGCCACCTTTGCCCTGGCAACAGGCGCTGCCTTTGGTACCGTGGCAGCCATGAGTTATATCCTGTATCCGGTAGGTATCCTGATGGGATGCAACCCGGCTGTCCTTGGCGGCGCCATTATCTCAGGCGCTATTTTCGGGGATAACATAGCGCCTGTGTCCGACACAACCATCGTATCCACCACTGGACAGACCTACAGGAAAAAGCAGGGCAGCGCTGAAATCGGAGGCGCTGTAAAGGACCGTTCCAAGTACGTGGTAGTAACATTTATCATATCCATCATACTGTATGCCATCTTCGGCGGCGCTAAGAGCGGACAGGGACTGGATACCAGTGTGGCGGCATCCCTTCTTGCCGAGAACCAGAATCCGGCCGGCCTTCTCATGCTGATTCCCACGGTGATTGTCATCGGGATGGCGGTTATGGGAAACAACCTGTTCGTGACCCTTCCGGTGGGCATCATCATTGCTGTCATTGTAGGCATTGGGGGCGGACTGTTTGGATTTGCCGACCTGTTCCGCATTGAGAACGGAACAGCCATGGGCGCGCTGCCGGACGGTGTGGCCGGAATGTTAAGCGTATGTATCCTTCTGATGGTGGTGGTATCCATGGGTTCCCTCCTGATTACCAGCGGCTATATGGAAGAACTGGTTGAACGTCTCAGCCGGAACATTAAGACCACCAAGGGGGCGGAACTGCTTATCTTCCTGTTCAGCAGCGTGTTCTCCGTGCTGATCAGTGCAATCAACACCATTCCAAACATCTGCGCGTCACCGCTGGTTAACGCGGTTGGGCAGAAAGCCAAGCTCCACCCATACCGCAGGGCCAATTTCCTGGCAGTGGCATGCGACTCCTTTAATGCGTGCATGCCCTTTGGCGGAAGCGTACTGTTATTGTTAGGTATCATGAAGACATTGTCAACCACCTATGATTTTGTGGAGGTGCTGTCACCCAACGCATTCCTGTTCACCTGCTTCTATCCATGTATCCTGTGGTTTGTGATGCTGTTTGCCATCCTTGTGGGCTGGGGCCGCATTTATGAAGGGGAGAATGGTGAACCGGTAAAGGAAGAGCCAAAGGACTGACGGGCAGATAAAGGAAGAGCCAAAGGATTGACGGACAGATATAGGAAGAGCCGAAGGACTGACAGAGGGATTAAGGAGGAAGCGGAACATGATTGAGGCATTTACATTAAAGAGCAGGGGAAAGGACATGGTCTGCCTGCTGGAATACGCTGACCCGTCTGTGCGCGGGAAAAAGGTAATACTCTACAAACATGGATTTTTTGGGAACAAAATAACCCCCCACCGTATCATGGTGGCTGCAAGCCACAGGCTCCAGCAGCAGGGATATACCATCTGCCGTTTTGACTGCGTGGGGGCAGGGGACAGCGAGGGCGACAGCCATTATACAACCATTTATGGGGAGATTGAAGATACAAAGGTGGTCCTTCACTGGATTGAAGGACAGCTGAAACCGGAGAAGTTCATGATTCTGGGCTACAGCATGGGAGCCATTGTCACATCGGTCCTGTGCCATGAGGTGCCCCTGGAAGGAATCCTTTTGTGGAGCCCGTGCAGCGAGCCCTACGGTAATTTCCGCCATCTGCTGGGCCAGGAGATTTTTGAAGAGGGGCTTCGGGGAAATGACGTGGATTTTATGGGAGACCTGGTTCCCCATGAGTTCTTTGTGGGACTGGATGCGCCGGAGATTGACCCCTTAGCAGCCATCAGGGATTTTCAGAAGCCGCTTAGGCTGATACAGGGCGATGGGGACAAGGATGTGCCGGTGTATAATTCAGGAAGGTATGAAGAAACCGTTCCCGGCTCCGTGCGCCATGTGGTCCCGGGGGCCACCCATGGATATGACAAGGTTTCATGGCAGGAGGAACTGCTTGAATATACGATGATATATGTAAAGGACATAATGGGAGATTAAAAAGAATGAAAAGGCCCGGCCCTGCGGTATACCCTTCCGCGGGGCGGTCCTGTATACGGAAAGGACGGAGTATTGACATGATGGAGCATGTGCAGGAGTTAAAGGAAGCATATCCTTTAATAAAAGAAATGGAAGCTGGCAAAGAGGTTGTATGGATGAATCCCGGCCTCTCGGACTTGAAAACAGCCATGGAAGGCGTAAGCCTTTCCATGGATGATATAGATGACGCTGAAAACAGATGGGCGCGCTTTGCGCCGTTTATCAGGAAAATGTTCCCGGAAACAGAAGCAGCCGGCGGCCTGATTGAGTCGCCCCTGCGCACGGTTGACAGGATGAAGGACTGTCTCAACCGCAAGTGGGGCGCAGGGCTTGAGGGGAGGCTCATGCTTAAGATGGACAGCAATCTGGCAGTGGCCGGTTCCGTCAAGGCGCGGGGCGGCATCTATGAGATATTAAAGCATTCAGAGGACCTGGCGCTGGAACATGGCATGATTACGCTGGATGACAACTATGAAAAATTTTCCCTTCCCCAATTCAGGGAGTTCTTTGGGAAACACTCCATCCATGTGGGGTCCACCGGCAACCTGGGATTATCCATCGGCATCATCAGCGCCGCCCTTGGATATGACGTGACGGTACATATGTCCATGGATGCAAAGCAGTGGAAAAAGGACCTGCTGCGCCAGAAAGGCGTCCGTGTGATGGAATATGCCTCTGACTACAGCGAGGCGGTGAAAAAGGGAAGGAAGCTGGCAGAGGAAGACCCCATGAGCTATTTTGTGGATGATGAGAATTCGGTCAACCTGTTCCTGGGATATTCCGTGGCAGCCAAACGCCTGAAGGCACAGCTTGGGCAGGCTGGTGTGGCCGTGGATCAGGAACACCCTCTGTTTGTCCATATCCCCTGCGGCGTGGGAGGCGCGCCCGGAGGCGTGGCATTTGGCTTAAAACAGGTATTTGGCGATTCTGTGTACTGCTTTTTCCAGGAACCGGTCCAGGCGCCCTGCATGCTGCTGGGAGTGATGACCGGGCTTCATAATGATATCTGTGTGCAGGATATCGGCCTTTCCGGCCTGACCGCTGCAGACGGCCTGGCGGTCGGACGCCCGTCCAAGTTTGTGGGAAAGACAGTGGCACGGATGCTGGCAGGGGAATTTACCATTGAAGACGATAACCTTTACCGCTTTATGGGGGACCTGATGGATGAGGAAGGGATTTTTATCGAGCCAAGTTCCTGCGCTTCCTTTGCAGGGCCTGCAAGGCTGTGTTCCTCACCGGAGGGCAGGGCGTTCCTGGCGCATTTTCACCTGGAACGGAGCATGGGGAACGCCACCCATATTGCCTGGGCCACCGGGGGCAGCCTGGTGCCGGAGGAGGTGCGCATGCAGTATTACGGAAAGAGCAGGGAACTGGGGCTGGAAAATGCAGCAAAAAGCTGTTAAAATAGAGCACATGGAAAGCTTAGGGCTTTATCCGTAGTACTATAAACCGGAAAGAGGATGCATTCACACAATGGAAATCAAGATTCCCGCTCCCGCAGAGGAGATTCTGACAAAACTGAATGAGAATGGTTACGAGGCATATTTGGTCGGAGGCTGTGTCAGGGATATGATCCTCGGGCGGGAGCCGGGAGATTGGGATATCACCACCAGCGCCCTGCCGGAACAGGTCAAGCAGGTATTCCGCCGTACCGTTGATACGGGAATCCAGCACGGCACAGTGACGGTCATGATGGGGGATGAGGGGTATGAAGTGACCACCTACCGGATTGACGGGGAATATGCAGATGGACGCCACCCGGACAGCGTGACCTTCACCCCCAGCCTGACGGAAGACCTGAAACGCCGCGATTTTACCGTCAATGCCATGGCTTATAATGGAAACACTGGTCTGGTGGATGAATTTGGCGGTATGGAAGATCTGGGCAGGGGAATCATACGCTGTGTGGGAGAACCCATGGACCGGTTCAGCGAGGATGCCCTGAGGATACTGAGGGCAATCCGGTTTTCAGCCCAGCTGGGATTTACCATTGAAGGGCGCACGTATGGGGCCATCCGGGCCATTGCGCCTAATATGGTGCATGTGAGCAAGGAGCGCATCCAGGCAGAACTGACCAAGCTGCTGTTAAGCCCTCATCCGGGGCATATCAGCATGGTGTATGAGACCGGTATCAGCCCTTACGTATCGGAAACCTTCCATCAGGTGTATTGCCGGAAGGACGGCGGGGGCCTGGAAGACGGGCAGAAGCAGGAACGTGCCGGTTGGAAACCATTCTTTGGCATACCGTCCATACCGGCGCAGGTCCCGCCTGTCAGGCATATGCGCTGGGCTGCATTTTTAAGGAAGTGTATGCCGGATGAGGCAGTGAAGATCCTAAAGGATTTAAAACTGGACAATGATACAATCAACCGGGTAAGGACGCTGATATCATGGCAGGACTATGGGCTGGGGCCGGATAAGTATTCCATCCGCATTGCCATGAGCCGGATGGAACCGGATCTGTTCGATGACCTGCTTGAATTCCGGATGTGTCTTTCAGAGGCCGGGGCCAGGCAGGACTTGGCGCATACGGCATTGCTTGTGGATGAAATCCGGCGGGCCGGGGACTGCATCAGCCTGAAGACCCTGGCAGTGGGGGGCAATGATATCATAAAAGCAGGCATAAGACCCGGCAGGGAGGTTGGGCTGACCCTGGCGCGGCTTTTGGAGATGGTCCTTGAGGAGCCGGCGCGCAATACAAAGGAATACCTGCTCCAACATCTTGTATAAAATTCCATACCCGGTCCAGATATGGGTATTATCTATTGCAACATTTTCAATAATTGGATATAATGTCTTTGGGGTTCGCGTAATCGCGGAGAATGAAAAATAATAATATGGGGAATATATGAAAGTACGGGCATTTCCCCTAAACTGAAGGAGGATTTAAAATGAACGTAATCAGTACAGAAAAAGCACCAGGCGCAATCGGACCATATTCCCAGGGATTTGAAGTGAACGGGGTAGTATATACATCCGGACAGATTCCTGTAAATCCAGCAGACGGCAATGTTCCGGAAGGAATCGCAGCACAGGCCGAGCAGAGCTGCAAGAATGTGGGCGCTATCCTGGAAGCAGCAGGCAGCGGCTTTGACAAGGTATTTAAGACCACCTGCTTCCTGGCAGATATGGGTGACTTTGCCGCATTTAACGAAGTGTATGCCAAGTATTTCACTTCCAAGCCAGCCAGAAGCTGTGTTGCAGTTAAGACCCTTCCAAAGGGCGTGCTGTGTGAAATCGAAGCAATCGCTGTTAAATAAGGCATAAACTGACAGATCCATAAAGCCGCATTTTCCTGTAGTCATGCACGGGAAGTGCGGCTTTGTCCATATTAAGAAGAGGAACTGGTAAACTGACATGACGGCTCATAAGGAGGCTTGCGGTATGAAGAAAAAGAAGATTGTGGGAAAAGCAGTCAGGGTTTTTCTGGTTTTGGCGCTGGCAGGATGCCTGGTCCTGTTTCTGGTAAACCTATATATTATCAGAAAAGAGGAAAAATACATTGTTTCCGCCGAGGAGGCTGAGGCTTTTCAGGACGTGGACTGCATCATGGTGCTGGGCTGCGGCGTACGGCCGGACGGCAGTCCCTCAGGTATGCTGAATGACCGTCTGGTACAGGGTGTCAGCCTATATAAGGAGGATGTGTCCGACCGGCTCCTTATGAGCGGCGACCATGGCAGGGTGAACTACGACGAGGTGAACCTGATGAAACAGTTTGCCATTGACAGGGGGGTGCCCTCTGAGAACATTTTCATGGACCATGCAGGCTTCTCCACCTATGAGAGCATGTACCGGGCCAGGGACATTTTCCAGGTGAAGAAGATTGTGATTGTGACCCAGCGCTACCATATGTACCGCGCCCTGTACGTGGCCCGGGCCATGGGCATGGAGGCCTACGGCGTGGCCTCGGACCCCAGGACCTACGGCGGCCAGAAGATGCGGGACCTGCGGGAACTGCTGGCCCGTCCAAAGGACATGCTCTATACCATCGTGATGCCCAAGCCCACCTATCTTGGGGATGCGATTCCTGTCAGCGGCGACGGCAATGTGACCAATGACAGGGAGGAGAACCGGGGAAGGAATCCTTCGGAATCCGGCAGGTAGGGACATATAAAAGGTGTCCGGCCATTTTAAATGCCGGACACGGGATGGGAAAGGTATGTGTTCATTCATGGGTTAAATCTTAACAAAGTAGCTGGCATCCTTGCCGCACACCGGACAGATGAAATCATCGGGCAGGGTATCGGATTCCAGGATATAACCGCAGACAGTGCAGCGGTACCCCACGGTCCTGCCGGCATTTTCCTGGTAGGAAGGCGCGTTTGGAGGCGTGGAACCGTTTTTCTTTACATGATAGTCGGAATAGGTGAGGCCGGGCGTCTTTTCATCCATGACTTCTGCTTCCTCTACCTGGCCGATGACAACCACATGGGTCCCCACATCCAGTGTGGAGATGACCCGGCATGCAAAACGGGCGCAGACACCCTGGGTGGGATATGGGTTATGAAGGCCGTCCCGTCCCTGGGGCAGGCCGTCATACTTGTTTACATCCCTGCCGCTCTGGAAACCGAACCTCTTAATCAGGTCCATGTCCACGTTGTCTGATAAGACCACCCCGGAAAATGTGCCGGATGTCTCAATCAGTTTTAATGTATGATTGTTTTTGTTCAGCGCAATGGAAAGCCTTGCCGGTGAGGAAGTGACCTGGGACATGGTGTTGATGACACAGCCGCCGTCCTTTCCGTCCGCGCTGCTTGATACGATATAGACGCCGTAATTTAGTTTGAAAAATGCTTTTGAATCCATAAAATGTAACCCTCCTGTTCTCAATGGAATGCAGATTCCTTATTCCATCCGCTATAGTTTGATTTTACCACATTCCTTTGATAATATGTATTATAAACGTATTGTAGCATATAAATTGCATAAAATCAATAATAATTACTATTATTATAAAAAGATTTACATGGGATGGGATTTGATATGAAGGACAGCAGGATTCTGGTTATTATGAATTTTTCCGGCGTGTATGAAGCAGAGGGGTTCTATAAAAATCATGGACATGTGTGGGTGGACTGTAAGGATATTAAGGGCACCAACTGTTACTGCGATGAGGAAGGGGAAAATGCAATCAGGGAAGCAATCAGGGAATTGGGGCCAGAGGGAATCCATTTCCTGGATTCCGGGAACTACCATTATGTAAGCAAGATATGGCTGGAGAAGATTGAGGAGGAGTTTGAGCTGCTGGTGCTGGACCATCATACGGACATGCAGCCCCCCATGTTCGGGGATATCCTGTCCTGCGGCAGCTGGATTAAGGACGCCCTTAACAGTAATCCTGCAATCCGGCATGTGTGGCTGGCAGGCCCTCCGGCAGATGCTGCGGATGGGATTAAAGCAGGGGAATATGGGGGACGGGTTACGTGCGTGCCGGAAGAACTTGTCGGGGACGGGGATGGCTGGCGGGAACGGCTGGGGGATTCCGGCCTTCCCCTTTATATTTCCGTGGACAAGGACGTGCTGGGGCCGGATCATGCCAGGACCAACTGGGACCAGGGCCGCGCCGGTCTTTGGGAAGTGCTGGCCTGTCTGGATGCGGCTGTTTCCTGCAGGCCCATCATCGGAGTGGATGTGTGCGGGGAAAACCCTGAAGGAACGGAGACTAAAGAGGATTGGGCCGGGGATGACCCGGTCAATGACAGGACCAACAGGGAACTGGTGCATCACTTATTCAGTCTACCATTTTATGGTAAATTGTGATATAGTGTCATAAAACAGCGCGGGGACACGCTCCTGCGCACAGCTGACGGAAAGCGAGGGCATATGTATGAAACCAGTAATCGGGGTAATGCCTCTGTTTGATGAGGAAAAGGACAGCATCTGGATGGTGCCGGGATATATGGAAGGAATACGCAGGGCAGGAGGAATCCCTCTCATGGTCCCGCTCTGGTGCGAAGGAGAGGATTTGGGACAGATCAATGATATCTGTGCCGGGTACCTGTTTACAGGGGGCCAGGATGTGGATCCGCACCTGTATGGGGAGGAACCGGACGCGCTCTGCGGCCGGATAAACCATGCCAGGGATGAACTGGAGAAGCGGATATTTGACATGGCCTGGGAGAAGGACAAGGCGGTATTCGGCATCTGCCGGGGGCTTCAGGTCCTGAATGTGTTCCTGGGCGGCACGCTGTATCAGGACCTTCCCTCCCAATATGCGCCTGCCCGGGACCCAAGTACAGGGATGGTTGACCATCATATGCGCGCGCCCTATGACCGGGTATGCCATCAGGTGGACATTCTCCTGGATACGCCCCTGCACCGGATCCTTGGCAGGACAAAGCTTGGGGTTAACAGTTATCACCATCAGGGAATCAAGGCCCTGGCCCCGGGTCTTAGGGTCATGGCGGCTGCAGAAGACGGGCTGGTTGAAGGCGTCTATGCGCCGGATAAAAGATACATACAGGCGGTTCAGTGGCATCCGGAATTCATGGGGGCCGGGGACACGGACGCCGCTAACATATTCGAAGGGTTCATAAAAGGGTGCGTTTAAGATGCAGAGGGATCTGACACAGGGAAATATAACTGGTACCATGTTGAGGTTTGCATTGCCTATGATTCTGGGCAATCTGCTGCAGCAGTTTTACAACATAGCGGATACCCTGATTGTGGGCCGGTATCTGGGGGCCAATGCCCTGGCCGCGGTGGGGGCTGCCTATGCGCTGATGACATTCCTCACATCCATCCTTCTGGGGCTGTGCATGGGAAGCGGGGCCGTGTTCTCGCTCCGGTACGGTGAGAAGAATGAGACGCTGCTTAAGAAAAGCATATTCGTATCCTTTGTGATGATTGCAGCAGTGGCCCTGGCGGTCAATGTCGCGGTATTCCTGTTCATCGACCCCATCATGGGCCTGCTGTGCGTGCCTGCTGAGATATATTCCATGATGAGGGAGTATCTGTGGATGATATTCTGGGGAATACTTGCTGTTTTCCTCTATAACTTTTTTGCATCCCTGCTGCGCTCCGTGGGCAATTCCTTTGTGCCTCTGCTGTTCCTGGGAATTGCCGCTGTCTTGAACGTGGTGCTGGACCTGGTCTTTGTGCTGGTATTTAACTGGGGCGTTGCCGGGGCTGCCGGGGCAACCGTCATTGCCCAGTATGTATCCGGAATCGGGATCGCCATCTATACATATGTGAAAATGCCGGAGTTCCGGGTGGCAGGAAGCGACATGGGAATGGACAGGGGCGTACTGCGGGAAATATCCCAGTTCTCAGTCCTGACCTGCGCCCAGCAGTCAGTGATGAACTTTGGCATCCTGGTGGTCCAGGGCCTGGTGAACAGCTTTGGCACCGTGGTCATGGCTGCCTTTGCAGCTGCGGTGAAGATTGATTCTTTTGCATATATGCCGGTGCAGGATTTTGGCAATGCGTTTTCCACCTTCATTGCGCAGAACTACGGGGCTGGTAAAAAGGACAGGATTAAGGCGGGCATTAAGAGCGCGGTCATGGTTTCCATTGCATTCTGCATCATGATATCCCTGGTGGTATGGATATTTGCTGATAAACTCATGCTTATATTTGTCCAGCCCCAGGAGACAGGCATACTGGCAGTGGGCGTGCAGTATCTGCGGATAGAGGGCGCCTTTTACTGTGGAATCGGGTGCCTGTTCCTGCTGTACGGTCTGTACAGGGCAGTGAGGAAACCTGGGATGTCGGTGGTGCTCACCGTGATTTCACTGGGCACCAGGGTGGTGCTGGCTTATGTGCTTTCTGCTGTTCCGGCCATTGGCGTGGCTGGGATTTGGGCCGCTGTGCCCATTGGATGGGTGCTGGCGGATCTGGTTGGATTTTTGTATTATGGAAAGGTCCGGCGGGAGATGTAGGATAAGCATGGGCCGGCGGGACATGGTTCAGACAAATAAAACATGGCGTGATATAAGACAAAGAGGCGGAATCTACGGTTCCGCCTCTATGATTTTGTTTAACACGGTACCCATCCGTTCAATCATGGGAACTACCAGGGCATTGCCCATACAAAAATACCGGAACTTTTCCGGCATGCCGGTATTGGTCCATTCATCATCAAATCCCTGAAGCCGTTCGGCTTCCACCGGGGTAAGCAGCCGCAGCCTTCCCGTTACCGGATCGGCTATGACATGTGTGCTGCGGTTTAAGGATGACTCAGAGGTCAGCATGGTGCGCGAAGGCCTGTCAAGAGGGTCCGGGAATGCAATGGGGCCTTCAGAGAATACATAGGCATGCCCGGATTTGGAAACCCGGTCGATTCTCTTGGCGCCTTTTAAGTACACCCATTTCCCCATGGACTCATCACTGATATAGTAACGCTGGTCCGCATCCTGTACCGCAATCTGCCTTAGCGGGATGGGAGGCTCATGAACCGGGACCGTGCTGCAGGTATGGATGATTCCGTTAATCATGAAACCTGAGTTTTCAAAAGGAAAGGCAAACTGCCGGGATATGTCCAGTAAGTCATTGTTGCCGTCCTCATCGCCCGTGGCCAAAAGGGTCTGGGGATCCACATTGCTTAAATCATGGAAGGGAATACGTTCCGTCCTAAGGCTTGCGTCTATGGTGCAGGGAAATGCTTGTGCGAAGAATCCGTCCTGCAGCAACAGGTCCTCAGCCGTAGAAAGTCCCATGGCTGCCCCATGGCGCGTCCTGTTATTGCATGCAAATATGAAAATCCGTCTGCGCCTTTGGGCAGCGCCATAATCCGCCGCATTCACAACCCTCCACTCAACATTGTATCCTAACTGTGCAAAGCAGGTCAGCATGACGCCGAAATCCCGGCCCCGCTGGGATGCAGGACTCTTTAAGAGACGGTCAACATTCTCAAGCAGCACAAAGGGAGGACGTTTTGCAATCAGCGTATCCCTTATGGACCACCATAAGGCTCCCTTTTCCCCCTCGATGCCCTTGGATGACTTGGATGCGGCCACGCTGTAATTCTGGCAGGGGAAACCTCCCACTAAAAGCGTATGGTCCGGTATGGCTGTCTTATCAACGGACGCGATATCCTGTCCTGTCCTTTCATCTATATCTCCGAAGTGCTTCACATAACAGTCATGTGCCCATTGTTTTTTCCTGCCAGGCTCCCATTGGGAAAACCATACGGTTTCCCACTGAGGGGAAGCGTGCTGCAGCCCCAACCGAAATCCGCCTACACCGGCAAATAATTCACAGACCGTTTTTTGCATTGTAATTGCTCCTTATCATGTAATGTTATGATTATAACACATTGCGGGAGTTTGATCAAGATAAACTTTTGAAACTCCCTTTTATCTTTAAAACAGTATATGTTACAATAGAAACAAATAATAAAATGGGTGATGTTATGGATGAAGGTGTGAAGCGGAAACAGCGTCATGATAATATGAGCCACATAAGGGGAAAGGATACAAGCATAGAGATAAAGCTCCGGAAGGCATTGTGGGAAAAGGGGTACCGTTACAGGAAAAATTATAAGAAGCTGCCCGGGTCCCCGGATATTGCCATCACAAAATACAAGCTGGCTATATTCTGTGACAGCGAGTTTTTCCACGGGAAGGACTGGGATATCCTTAAGCCAAGGCTGTCAAGGGGAAGCAATCCGGATTTCTGGATTAAGAAAATCGAGCGGAATAAGCAGCGGGACGATGAAAACGACAAGAAGCTGTTATTCTTAGGGTGGACAGTCATACATTTCTGGGGCAAGGACATCCTGAAACGTACGGATGAATGTGTGCGGGTGATTGAGGAGACTATATTTGACATAAAGATATCGGAATGACAAGGCGAAGGAATACGGATGGGATATGCATATGATGGTGGACGGGGCCGGATTGCGTATGGGGGAGGTTCCGGTATGGGGGAGGTTGGGGTATCGGAGGTGGTTCAGGTATTGGATTGGTTAAAGAGTTAAATATTTAATGAGGGTTTGTCAGGTAAAGTGTGTAAATTTAATGATTGCGGTTTATGGTTTTGCAGGGGATTTTACCATAACCCCATCCTTTGTACCAACTATGATTTTTTCGCAGATATTCCCAAACAACCCAGTCTCCACCACGCCGGTCAAAGCTTTAAGTTTTCCGGCCATCAGACGGTAGTCCATGCCTTCATTACCCTGTAAATCCAGGATATAATTTCCGTTATCCGTAAGAAAGGCGTTGGCGCCGGGATTATCCCCCGACAGTCCGCTTCTGACCAGCCCGTTTCTGATCAGTCCGTTTCTGACCAGTCCGTTTCTGACCAGCCCGTTTCTGATTAGTCCGTTTCTGTCCAGTCGGCTTCTATCCAGTCCGCTCTTGTCCAGTCTGCCCCTATCCGGCCCATCTTCGGCCGGCCCATCCCCGTTCCGGCGCAGACAGGATGTAAAACCCATGGCGCGTACCTGTTCCTCCACGTATTCCAGAGCAAAGGGCACCACCTCCACGGGCAGCGTAAGTCCGTTCAGTGTTGGAACCAGCTTACTTTGATCCATGATCCAGATAACACGCAGGGCTTTTAAGGCAATCACCTTTTCCCGGAACAGCGCGCCGCCACCGCCCTTAATGGAATGGAAGTCCGGGTCAATGGCGTCCACGCCGTCAATTGCAAGATGAATCTGTTGCGCGCCATGGAACGGGATAAGGGGGATGCCGTAATGGGCAGCCAGTTCCTCTGTCCTGGCAGAGGTGGCGGCGGCATGGATAGATAGGCCGCCGCGGACGCGTTCCGCCAGCTTTACGATGAGATGATACACAGTTGAGCCGGTGCCTAATCCCAATATCATATTGTCCTGTATTTCACCGGCAGCTTTAAATGCTGCCAGCTTTTTTTGTTCCTCGGTTCCATGATATCCATCCGTATTGTTCATCCGGCTGCCTCCTATATGCTGACTCCCTGCTGCTTATTCCCTGCTGCTTATTCCTTGCTGCCTATCCCCTGCTGCTTATTCCGTTCTGCTGCTTCCATCCTGCCTCCGATATCCGATATCCTTCATGACCCTGTCTACAACCTGTAAATACCCGGTTTATGGTTCCTGTCTCATCCACTGGTGTCCGTGCTTTTCCAGCAGCCGGCCAGACTCATCCGGTCCCGGCGTCCCCGGCATATAGGGGTAAACGGGCAGGGCTGTATGGGAATAAAGCTCCTTTAAACGGCTGATGTAATTCCAGCAGCGTTCAATCTGGTCCCACTGGGAAAACCAGGAGCGCTCCCCCTCCATGCATGCGGTGATAAGGCGTTCATATGCTTCGGGCGTGTTAAGCTGGTGGACCAGGTTGCAGTTCTGGCAGAAATCCATTTTCGTGGGAATGATATCGTCCGTATCCCCGGGACGCTTAATGTTAAACTGAAGATATACGCCTTCGGTGGGTTGTATTTTGATAATCAGTACATTGGGTTCCACTTCCGGATAAGGCCTCCTGAAGATGACCGACAGTTCGATTTCCCTTGTGCCGGTCTTTTTTCCTGTGCGGATGTAAAACGGCGTTCCTTTCCATCGTTTATTGTCAATGAAGAGCTTAAGCGCGGCAAATGTCTCTGTCTGGGACCCGGGGCGGACAAGTGGTTCATTCTGATAACCCTCATATTGGCCTAACACAAGCATTTCCTTAATGGATTCCTCATCTGCCTGCCGCAGGGCGTCAAATACATCCAGCTGGGCATCGTGGAGGCCCTTGGGGGTCATTTCTTTTGGCTCCTCCATGGCCATGATGGACAGTATCTGAAGCAGGTGGTTCTGGACCATATCCTTAAGGGCGCCGCTGGCATCATAGTATCCGCCCCTTGTCTCCACGCCCATATCCTCCAACGCTGAAATCTGCACGGACTCGATATACCGGGAGTTCCAGACATCGGTAAAGATGGGGTTGGCAAACCGGATGGCCTGTATGTTGCGGACCATTTCCTTGCCCAGATAATGGTCAATGCGGTATATCTGCCCGGCCCCGAAATGGGCTTCCAGTTCTTTATTAAGTACTGTGGCAGACGCCAGGTTTTCGCCAAACGGCTTTTCCAGGATGACCTTGCCTTCCTCAGAACCCCCGACCATCTTAAGCCCTTTTGTGATGACGCTGAAAAAACGGGGAGCCACTGCATAATAAAACAGGTGGGACCGAATCTCATTCTGCCTGTAATACCTGTCCAGGGCCTCGTATTTGCTTAGTTCTGAGAAATTCATCTTGTAATAATATATTTTTTCTGAAAAATGTCCATAGCTTTTTTCTTCAAAGGGAAGCCGGGAATTTTTCTCCACCCATTCCCTTGCGGCCTGACGGTAACTGGCATTATCAAAATCCCGGCGGCCGATGATTACAATCCGGCTGTTTCCGGGCAGCTTCCCGGTAATGTCCATGGTGTACAGGGCGGGGAGGAGCTTACGGAATGTAAGGTCCCCGGTGCCGCCGAATATGGTAAGGTTGGTGTCAATTATCATTTGCTTTCCTCCATTCATGGTGGAATGTGCCTTCCCGGTCCGTCCTTTCATACGTGTGGGCGCCGAAGCAGTCACGCTGTGCCTGGATCAGGTTGGCTCCCACTGCTTTTCCGCAAAACTCATCCAGATAGGAGATGGCATTGCAGAGCGCCGGGATGGGCAGCCCGTTCATGACCCCGGTGGATACGGCCTTTCGGAGGCTGTCCTGATGTTCATTGATCCTGGACAGGAAGAAACGGTCAAATATGAGGTTTTCCGGTTTGGCGCCGTCCTCGGACCTGGTTTCAAATGCCTTGGTGATGTCATTGAGGAACACGGCCTGGATGATGCAGCCGGCCCGGAATATGGATGCAATCTTGCCAAGGTCCAGGTTCCATCCGTACTGCAAAGACGCATCCTGCATCAGCGAGAATCCCTGGGCGTAGGCAATGATTTTTCCCGTATACAGGGCTTCCCTGACCATGGCTGCAAATTGCTCCTTGTCCGCGGCAGGGCTCACTCCAGGGGCGTCAACCAGACCAAAAGCCTTTTTCCTGGCGTCCAGATGATTGGACATGATACGTGCGCTGCACGCGGAAGTAATCATGGAAATATCCACGCCCTGCTTCAGGGCCTCTATGCTGGCCCATCTTCCGGTGCCTTTTTGTTTGGCGCTGTCCAGTATATGGTCAATCAGTTCCCCGTCCGCCAGGTCGTCTGCTTCCCGGAAGATGTCAGCCGTAATGCCAATCAGGTAGCTGTGCAGTTCCCCCTGGTTCCAGGAATGGAAGATATCAGCCAGTTCCCTGTTGGAAAACCCTCCCACATATTTTAAGAGGAGATAGGACTCGGCAATCAGCTGCATGTCAGCGTATTCAATGCCATTGTGGACCATTTTCACGTAATGTCCCGCACCCTCCGGGCCGATATAGGCGCAGCACGGCTCATCCATTGCTTTGGCGGCAATGGCTTCCAATATGGGGCGTACCGGTTCATAGGCGTCCCTGCTGCCCCCCGGCATGATGGACGGGCCGAAACGGGCCCCTTCCTCCCCGCCGGAAATGCCTACGCCCAGGTAGTGGATGCCCTGTGCTTCCAGCATCTTTGTGCGCCTTCTTGTGTCCTCAAAAAAGGAATTGCCGCCGTCCAGGATGATATCCCCCTGTTCTAAAAGGGGAATCAGCTGTTCAATCACCGCGTCCACGGGTTTTCCGGCCTGTATCATCAGCATGACCTTCCTGGGCCGGGAGAGGGACGCAATCAGTCCGTTTAGGTCGTAAAACGGGGTCAGGTTCTGGTGGGGATGCTCCTTCATCACCTGCTCGGTGACGGCTGCGCTGCGGTTGTAACCTCCTACCTTAAATCCATGGTCTGCCATATTAAGGGCAAGGCTGCGTCCCATAACGGACAGGCCTACAATTCCAATATCAAGTTTTGTCATGGTATGAATTCCTCCTTATTCAATGTGCGGTTAGTTCTAGTATGACGGCCACTGCTTCAGGCGCAGGGACCTGGGAACACGGGCCGGTCAGGCATCCGGTTTCCTGGTTGATCCTGAAACTCACAAGCCCTCCCTCTGTCCGGTTGACGGCCAGCAGATACTGTCCGTCCGGTGTAAGGGTGAAATCGCGGGGATGGATCCCGCCGCTGCCGGTCTGCTGTACCAGCTTTAACTGACAGCCGTCTATATGAAACACGCTTATGATATCGGCAAAGCGTGTGGATACATAGAGGAAACGTCCATCCGGGGACAGCCGTATGGCTGCCGAGGCCGGGGGTTCCTTGTATGCCGCGCCCACGGGCAGGAGCGGATGAACCTGCTCCAGGGTGAAGGCGGGGCCTGACCGCGTATCCGCGGCCAGGGAATATACAAACAGCTGGTTGCTTAGCTCGCTGGCCAGGAACAGCCTGTGGTGGTCCTTATCAAATACTGCGTGGCGGGGACCGGTACCTGCCTCAAACCTTAATTCCCCGGCCGGTGCGAAATCCCTGCTGCAGTCATATATCTTAACCGTGTCAAGGAGCAGGCAGGGAACCAGCATATAGTGGCTGTGGAACAGGATCTGGTGGCAGCCCGCCTTTGGGGCTATATCAATCCTCTTTGCCAGTGTCAGGCCGCCGGGGGATTTCTTATAGACCAGGACGCATCCTTCGTGATAATTGGCAGTGTATATATAAGAGTCATCCTGGATGACATAGCAGGCCGGGGCTGTCTCATGAAATGCTTCTCCTGCCAGGCTGACACTGCCCCCGGCTGTATCAAGGAGACATATCCCTGCCTGGCCGTCCCGCTTCCTGGGAGCTGCTAAAAGCGTTCCGTACAGGGACAGGTATTTGCAGTCCAAAGCGTCATAGTATAGTTCAGGTCTTGACAGGTTTCCGTTATCCAGGTCCATGGAAAAACGGTATATCCCAAGACTTTGGGGTGAGGCATAGGTGCCTATATATCCGGTAAGTATATTCATGGCTGATTCCTTTCTATGATAAAAGTGTAACAAGATATGATACAGTTTCTACATCTGTAATTATATGAGTTACAGTAACCTGTGTCAAGCGTTATTTAAATATCATTTAAAAGACCGGGGAGTTGGATGCTTTTTATTAGGATATACACTATTTTGTAAATAATGCGGTGTGGGATTTGCCGTGGGAGAGGCGGGGAGAGGTCAGAGGTGAATTATATAAAAATTTATATATTTAATACAAATATTCGCATAAATTCCCCCCTCGCCCCGGTTATAGTCAAAACCGACCTTAAATTATCATTGTATCTCATACTTTATCATGTTAAAATAATCATAGAATATGTGTTTTTGTAAGGAGTTTCTCCATATTTCTCCACAAATTAAATTAATTTTCCTTTTTCGCCTTTTTAAATAAGGCAGATGGTTTGAAAAATAATGAAAGATGGATGATTAAGTTAAGAAAAAAAGTTTTGAAAAAAGTTTCTCGGAGAAATTACGTGGAAAAGATGTGGAATTTGGATAAAAACGAAACGTTGGAGGGCGGGAATCATGCAGAATAAACGTCAAGGGGAAATTGTACGGTATTTGTCTGAGGTAAAGTTTTCAAAGATTGAACAGCTGGCAGAGGTGTTTCAGGTTTCCATAGAAACAATCCGCAGGGACCTGCTGGAGCTGGAAAAGGATTCCTCCATTAAGAGAATCAGGGGAGGCGCTGTCTATAACAATCTGCGGGCACAGGAGATGGAATTTGAACGGAAACTGGAAAAGAACCAGATGGAAAAGCAGGCCATAGCAAGGCTTGCTTCTGAGTACATCAATGACGGGGATGCCATTGCCATGAGCAACGGCACCACCTCTTTGGCTTTGGCCCGCTGTCTGGCGGAACGGAAGAACCAGCTTACCGTAATTACAAATTCACCGGATGTGGCAATTGTATTAAACGAGAATAAGACCAGCAGCGTATACCTGACCTCTGGCTATCTGCGCAAACATAACCGGAGCCTGGTGGGCAGCATGAGCAGTGATACGCTTGGGAATTTCAGGGTGGATAAAGCCATTGTAAGCATTGACGGGATTTCCATTCAGGATGGGGTTACGGAATATAATACAGAGGAAGCTGCCGTATTAAAGATGATGCTGGAAATTGGGCATACCAGGATGGTATTGTGTGAGTTCAGTAAGTTTAGCGAGGTGGCGTTTAATAAAGTATGTTCCGCGGAACAGCTTGACTATGTGTTCACGGACTGGAATATATCCTCAAAAGAGATAAAGGCCTGGGCGGACGTCAATGTGAAAGTGGTTGCAGCCTCCCAAGGCAGTGTGGAGAAGTCTTGGAATTATCAGTAAAACAACAAATTTATGTTGCAAAATATATACATTATCCACAGAAAGCTGTCGATTGGTTGAATTGACAGCTTTTGTTCATTTTGTTAAGATGTGATTAACGAAAAAACAGAAAAATGTGGAGATTGCACAATGAAACAGGAAAGAAAGTTAATAGTTAATGGTAAAGTAGTGCTTCCGGATTGTGTGTCCGAGGGTTCCGTGTTAGTGGAAAGTGGCAAAATCAAGGCATTGCTGGATAAAGGTATGGAGCCTCCGGCCGGATGCGAGGTAATTGATGCAATGGGAAAAATTGTAATGCCGGGCATGATTGATACCCATAACCATATGGCTGATCCGGGTCCATTTAATTTCCGCGAGGATTGGTACTGCGGTTCCTGCAGTGCTGCCTCCGGAGGCATAACAACCATATGTGACATGCCCCTTCCGTCAGAGCCGGCCACCATTGACAAACCGGGTTTTGAACTGAAGAAGGGGATTGCCGGAGAACGGTCAGTGGTGGACTTTGCATTTTGGGCAGGGTTGATTCCATCCAGCATCAAGGATATGAAGGAGATGCATGATCTGGGATGTGTGGGATTTAAAGGATTCATGAGTTTTGCCACAGAGGCATATCCGAGGATATCAGACGGATACCTGGTGGAAGGGATGCGGACAGCAGCTTCTTTTGGCGGCCTCATTGCGCTTCATGCAGAGAATGCGGAGGTGGCAGACTTTGGATGTAAGTATTATTCGCGGATCCACTGTAATGACGAGGCGTGTTTTGATGAAGCCCGTCCATGGTGGACCGAATATGACGCAATCCAGCGCGCGGTATTATTTGCCAAGATGACAGGGGCCAGATTGGAAATCTGTCATACTACAATCAGCCAGGGCGTGGAACTTATGCAAAATGCAAAGAAAGAAGGGGTCTCTGTTTATATTGAGACATGTCCCCATTACCTTATATTCGACCGGAATGTGCTGAGGGACCGGAAATCATTTGCAAAGTGCACGCCACCTTTCAGAAGCAGGGAAAATGTTGAAAAGATGTGGGAATCTGTATTGGATGGGACCATTGATGTAATAGGGTCGGACCACGGCCCGTTCACGGATGAGGAAAAGGTAAAGGAGCAGGACTTCTGGAAGGAACTGTGTGGTTTCGGCTGTAATGACGTCATGCTGGCGGCCATGATTTCAGAAGGTGTAAACCGGCGCGGCTTATCATGGGAAAGACTGGCGGCCCTTACATCAGCAAATGCGGCAAAGATGCTGGGGATGTACCCCAGAAAGGGAAACCTCCTGCCAGGGGCGGACGCTGACATGATTTTCATTGATCCTAAGGAAACATGGGTTTATGACGGAAGCAAGTCCTTTTCAAAGACAAAAAGCGTAAAAGGACCATACCAGGGAATGGAACTTACAGGACGTGTAACAGACACTTATGTGCGGGGGCAGCGGGTGTATGGGGATGGAGCAATACTCAGCCAGCCCGGATATGGAACATTTGTCAGATGTGAAGCGTAAATACAGAAGCATTCAGAGTGAAGGGAGGAGAAGATGAAGATTATAGAAGGTTTTAAGGAGAGGGACCGATGCGCCCGCTCGGTTTTCAGCCACAATGGCCTGTCATATGAGCTGATTCCGGAATATGGGAATTTCCCCAATGAATTTGAATTTTCCATGTATTCCGGCGGCTGCTGTGATAAGGAGGACAACCTATTCCTGATGTGCCGTGATACGGAACATCCCGTGGTCATGCTTGATGCCCGGGGGAATTATGTAAAGAGTTTTGGAAAAGGCCTGTTTCAGGAAGTACACAGCCTGTGTGTGACAATGAATGATACACTCCTGTGTGTGGATACAGGGCTTCATGTTATCCGTGAACTGACAAAGGACGGAGGATGGATCAGGGACTTGGGCAACCTGGGAATCCCCAGTGACAGCGGGTTTGAAAAGGATGTATGGCGCAGGATGCAGCGCAGGGGGAAGATTGTTCCCACAGATGTGCTGTTTGACAAAGGCTGGTCCTTCTGGGCCGGGGTGCAGACCATCCGCCGTGCGGCTCCTCCCTTTAACAGGCCCACAGGGGTATGTATGGGACCTGCAGGCGATATCTTTGTCAGCGATGGCTATGGCAATGCGGCAGTCCACCGTTTTTCCAAGGATGGCACACTGTTAAAGACATGGGGAGGTCCGGGAGATGAACCCGGCAGGTTCTATGTTCCACACAGCCTGTGGGTTGATAAGCTGAACCGGGTCTGGGTAGGTGACCGGGAAGCCAACAGCGTGCATGTGTTTGATGAGAATGGAGAGGTATTGGCCTATATGAGTGAGAACCTGTACCAGCCAACGGGAATCTGGGCCGATGATACCTATGTTTATATTGCGGAGCGGGGCGGAGGGCTTACCATTGCCAGCATGGATATGGAAATCGTGGCGCAGCTTGGATTCTATAATTCACCTATCCGTGCCCATGGCATGTGCGGCAATTCAAAGGGCGAACTGTTCCTGATGCCGCTTTCCACCTATGACCGTCACTTTTTGATGAAACTTGTGCCATTAAAATAGTACATGGTACCTGGAACAATAAAATGAATGATTAGAAAGGAAGAGTAAAATGAAAAAAGTCTTATCACTAGTTATGGCATGTGCATTAACCCTTAGTTTGACAGCATGTTCAGGAGGGGCTTCCCCGGCCCCTTCATCGAACGCCGATACCACGGCCCAGGCACAGAACAGTGCAGACAAAACCGCGGACGGGGATACGCAGGCGGCTTCGTCGGACAGTGATGAACCGATTGTGATTGGATTCCTGGGCTGGTCCTCAGGACCTGACTCGCTGTACGGACTGGTTCCCCAGTATCTTTTGACCGATTATTTTAAAGAGGTCAACCTAAACGGCGGCTGGCTGGGACGTGAGATTGATTTCCGTACCTATGATGTATCTGGCCTGGGCGGTGATTTCTCTGAGGCTGTTAATGCAACCAATAAACTGATCCAGGCTGGTGTGGATGTCATTATCGGGCCCTCCAACTCCACCCAGAGTACGGCGGTTGCTGAAATCTGTAACCGTGAAGGCGTCCTGCACATCCCATCCGGTTCATCTGCCATTGTTACGGTGGATGAAAAGGGCGAGACACGTCCATGGACGTTCCGCGCAGGTCCGGAAAACAGCGATTTCCTGATTAATATTGCCAATTACGCATACCATGAGCTGAACAACCCAAAGATTGCTGTTTTGTATGAGACAACCCAGATTGACTGTGTTAACATGAGGGACACCTTTGTTAATACCCTGGAGAGCCTGGGAGGCACCTTTGTAGGTGAGGCGACTTATCAGATAGATGACCAGGAATTCCGTGCGCAGCTGAGAAACCTGGCCGAGAAAGACCCGGATTATATCTTCATGCCGGCCATGGGCTATAAAGAAATCGGCTATGTGGCAAATCAGCTTAAGGAACTGGGCTATGCCGATGATATCAAGATGATGACCATTTCAACCGCTGACAACGCAGACCTTCTGACACTGGCCGGACCAGCCCTGGAGGGATGTATTTTCAATACCACAGCCGATATGAGCAGCGACCGCTTTACTGAAATCACCAAACAGTATTATGAGAACCATGGAACCAGCGGGATGGCGCTTCATGTGGACGGGCTGGTTTCCTTTAACGAAGCAAAGCTGGTGGAATATGCAATTAATACAGCAGGTTCCACGGATTCTGAAGCCATGCGCAAGGCGCTTGAGGAAGCGGATTACATTGACCTGATCACATGCCCTGTTAAGGGATATGATGAGCACCATAATTTAATAGGTTTTGAGTATAATGTGGTTACGGTAAAAGACAGCGAGTTTGTCAGCCTGGGCGCATACGCTACTCCTGTAAAGTAACAGTTGATTCATATCAGCGGCATGTTTCCACATGTCTGAAGTTAAAAAGCGCAAATGCAGGCCGTCTGTTGTCATGAATTTAATCATGTGGCGCAGACGGCTGTATTTATTGAAAAAGGGGAATCTGCCTTTAAGACCCCTGTCTTGCGGGATGTGGGAATGAACGAGAGAGAGGTAAATGACTTATGAATATGTTTTTACAGCAGCTGGTCACAGGCATATCCATCGGCAGCGTTTATGCATTGTTGGCCGTGGGTTATGCGCTGGTGTTCAGTGTGTTTAACTTTTCCAACTTTGGTTTCGGACCTGTCATGATGTTAGGGGCGTTTGCGGCATTTTATGCAATACCGGCTTTGAATCTTCCATTGTTTCCGTCCATCCTTCTGGCCATGGTTGTGGCCGGACTTGTATCGTTTATCATGGAACTTACGGTTTACCGGCCCATGCGCCAGAAAAAAACACTGAAGCTGTATCTGATGATTGCCGGACTTGGCATCAACACCTTTGTTCCAAATGCAGCCATCCAGATTTTCGGAGGAGGCGTACATGCCTTTCCATCGGATTGGGCACGCGTGACCATCCAGATGGGAGGCGTTGCCGTCCCGCGCGCAGACATCCTGGCAGCAGTGCTGTCCATCCTTATGCTGGCAGGCCTGTGGATTTTCCTTTACAATACCCGCATGGGATTAGGTATCCGGGCCAGCTCCTTTGATACCAATACTGCCAGTCTTATGGGAATTAACGTGAACTTTGTTGCAATGATTGTTTTCCTGCTGTCCGGTGCTGCAGCGGGCCTGGCAGGCTGCTTTTACGGCATGAAATATTCTGTATTCCCAAGTATGGGAGCCATTGCAAATAAGGGGTTTGTAGCAGCGACCATCGGCGGTCTGGGAAGCCTTACGGGTGCTGTGATATCCGGCCTGCTGCTGGGATTCCTGGAAACCATGATTGCCGGATATGTGTCATCCACGTACCGCGACCTGATTGCCTATGCAATGCTGGTCATTGTTCTGATTTTCATGCCCAATGGTATTCTTGGCAAGGGCATGCACGATAAAATTTAGGGGGTGTAGATGTGGGATATATAGAAGGCATTACCATTAGTACATGTATTAATATCGTGTGTGTCTGCGGTCTGGTCATCCTTACCGGTTATACCGGCCTGTTTTCCATGGGACACGCCTGTTTCATGTGTCTGGGAGCATATGCTTCAGCAATCCTGACAAAATATTACAGTGTGCCGTTTTTAATTGCCCTGCTTGCAGGCGGAGCCGTGGCCGGACTGCTGAGTCTGGTAATCGGCGTCCCGACCCTGCGGGGGAAGATGAGCGCGGACTGTTTTGCCATTGCAACGCTTGGATTCGGGGAAGCGGTGCGGATTATAATGAGCAATATATCGCACCCGTATTTTGGCGGTGCAAGGGGGATGTCCGGCATCATGCCGTATACAACCCTTCCATGGGCAGTGGGCCTTGCGTTGGCTGCAATCATACTGACCATCAATTATGCCAGGTCCCAGCACGGCAGGATTGCGCTGGCAATCAGGGACCATCAGGATGCATCTGAGCTTATAGGAGTGAATGTTTTCCATGAAAAAATCAAATCCTTGATGTACAGCGCATTTTTCTGCGGTGTGGGCGGCGGTATGATGGCCCATTATTATACATACATGGTGCCCAATGTATTCAATGCAACCGTATCCAATAACCTGCTGACTTCCGTGGTTTTGGGAGGGGTAAGCTCTGTGACCGGTCCGTCCCTGGGCACGGCCATCCTGACCTTCACACCTGAGGTGCTGCGCTTCTTATCCAACTGGCGTCTGGCAATCTACGGCCTTGTGCTGGTTATCATCATGCGTGTACGGCCTGAGGGTCTGCTGGGATATAAGGAAGTATACCAGCCGGTTGTCCGTCTTATGAAGAGGGGAATTGGCAAGATAAAAGGCAGCCGGGCTTCCGGTTCAAAGGAGGGATAAGATATGGCGCAGTTGGAATTATTAAATCTGTCTGTTCATTTTGGCGGAGTCAAAGCAGTCCAGAACGTGTCCATCCGGGTGGAACAAGGAGAATTCAGGGGGCTAATCGGACCCAATGGAGCCGGTAAGACAACGGTCTTTAATGCGATTACGGGAGTGGTACAGCCCACTGCGGGGGACGTGTATTTTGAAGGACAGAGGCTCAATGGAATCCGTGCGGATAAAATTGCCCATATGGGCATTGCCCGTACATTCCAGAATATCCGGATATATCCAAAGATGACGGCAGCTGAAAATGTGGCAATCGGCCTGGACAGCTACCCATCCTACAATGCGCTGTCAGCCATGCTGCGCCTTCCCCATGTGGTTAAAAGGGACAGGGAGATAAAAAGGCTGAGCCTGGAATACCTGGACAAGGTCGGGATACTTGAATACAAGGATTATGAGGCAGGGGCACTTCCTTATGGCCTGCAGAGGAAGCTGGAGATTGCCAGGGCACTGGCAACAAAGCCCAAACTTCTGTTCCTGGATGAACCGGCGGCCGGTATGAATACCAATGAGAGTATTGAACTGGTCTCTTTCCTGAGGGACCTTCATCAGAATAATGAAGGATTGACCATTGTGCTGATTGAGCATCATCTGGAAGTGGTTATGGAAGTGTGTCAGAATATTGATGTACTGAATCTGGGTACCATGCTGGCATCGGGGACGCCGGATGAAATCCAGAAGAATCCGGATGTAATCAAGGCCTATCTTGGAGAGAGGAGGAAGAGAAATGGAAAATAGGCAGAGTATGGTAAAGGTGGAAAACCTGGAAGTGTTTTATGGCGGAATCCAGGCAATACATGGCATTTCCCTTGAAGTATTCCAGGGAGAAATGGTGGCCATCATCGGGGCAAATGGCGCAGGAAAATCCACCCTGCTCAAGACACTGGCCGGAGATAAGGATTACCGTTCAGGAACCATTGCCTTCCAGGGACATCCGCTTCCATCCAAGCCTCACCAGTTTGTAGAAACGGGAATCAGCCTGGTTCCTGAAGGAAGAAAGATTTTTGTCAACCTGACGGTGCGTGATAACCTGATGGTAGGCGCATACGCGGTAAAACAGCGTTCCGTGATACCGGAGCGTCTGGAGGAGGTTTACAGCCTTTTCCCAAGACTGAAAGAAAGGGAGAAGCAAATGGGAGGAACCCTTTCGGGAGGGGAACAGCAGATGCTGGCAGTGGGGAGGGCCATGATGGCATCCCCAAAGCTGATGATGTTAGATGAGCCGTCATTGGGTCTTGCGCCCATTATAATTGATGAGATGTTTGATAAATTCAAACAGATTAATAAAAAACATGGGACAACCATGATAATTGTGGAACAGAACGCGCAGCTGGCCCTGGAGACAGCCCACAGGGGATATGTGCTGAATGTGGGAAAGATACAGATGGAGGGAGAAGGCCAGGCATTACTGGACGACCCCAGGATTCAGGAGGCATATCTGGGATTTAAGTAAAGCAGCGGAAGGTGAGGTACATATGACACTGGACTATTTGATTCACAGCGCTTATGTGGTGACAATGGAAGGACCGGGGACCGGTATCATCAACCAAGGTGCGGTCGGAATCAGGAATAATAAGATTGAGGCAGTAGGCGAAAGCAGCCAGATACGAAAACAATACAGGGCCCACAGGGAGATTGATGCTTCCGGCAAAGCCATCCTGCCGGGGTTTGTAGATGTCCATATGCATACAGGTGATACGATCTTCCGGGGATGCGCACAGGACCTGCCGGGGAAGGACTGGATGTTTAAAGGAATCCTTCCCCTTCTTGGACAGGCGGGGACAGAAGATATACGCAGAGGTTCCATGGTTAATATCGTGGAGGCGCTTAAAACGGGAACCACTACTTTTGGGGACTTTTACTATCCCATGACGGAACTGGTCAAAAACCACGTCAAACTTGGGACACGGGCGGTTGTGAGCAGCATGATTAACCAACTGCCCCCGGATACTTCAGGGATAGATGCAACCGTCCCATATCCGCTGGATCCGGCTATTGGTGAAGTGAAGCTGAAAGATAATATCCAGCTGATTGAGCAGTATCACGAAAGCCAGAATGGACGGATTCAATGCCGCTTTGGCCCTCATGCGCCTGATATGTGCTCCACGGAAATGCTGGAGGAGATTAAGTTTCTGGGTGACAGATATGGAGTGAATTTCTTTACGCACCTTTCCCAAAGCCCAAAAGAGAATAACCAGGTCCTGATGCGTTCCGGAATGCGGCCCACGGACCTCTTGGAAAAGCTGGGATATCTGAACGGCCGCCTGATGGCAGCCCATATGACTTATGCAACGGACCAGGAAGTGGAGCGTGTGGCAAAGTCAGGCGCCGCATTTGCATTCTGCTGCAACAGCCTGTGCATTATTGACGGTGAGCTGCCCAAGGGGCAGCTGTTTGCGGAATACGGCGGGCGTGTTGGATTTGGAACGGACCAGGCGCCAGGTAATAACTGTAATATCATGCTGAATGAAATGAAGGTGGCGTCCCTGCTTCACAAATATAAGAATGGTGACCCTACCGTGATGCCTGCGTGGAAGGCACTGCGCATGGCTACCATTGAAGCTGCCCAGGCCCTGTGCCTTGGGGATAAGGTGGGATCGCTGAGGGAAGGAAAGCTGGCCGATCTTATAATCATTGATTTAAGTGCGCCGCAGCTGAATCCCATCATGGAGGCGCCGGTGCGTAATCTTATACCTAACCTGGTTTATGCGGCACGGGGGAGTGAGGTTGAGTCGGTCATGATTGACGGAAGGTTTGTAGTGGAGGATCATGAACTGAAGACAGCAGATGAAAAGCAGATACTTTGCCAGGCAGCAGAATCCGCTGCCCGGATACAAAAAGAATTGGGAATGAATCAATGGGCCAATGACCTTCCCCTTGCCAGGTGGACCCAGGAGGGCTATTACTAAAGCCAGGAGACATTGACCGGGGAAATAGGTACGGGAATAGGAACCGGGTAAATGGACCTGGGAAAATAGAATCAGGAAAGTGAGGAATTGACATGTCGTTTGTAATACCTGAATACCACCATCCGGATTTCAGCCTTCCGCAATTTACAGAGGCGCCGGATGCGGCATATGAAGTAGTGGGGAAGGATGGGGTTGCACCGGACTATTTTCACAGTACATCCATGTATCCGGAGTATTTTAAGATAAATGGAACATGGATACTGGCGGGGGAGAGCCGTATGGATTCCAGCGTGGTCATCTGTGATGACGGCCATCTGGAGGTGGTGGAGAACAGGAACCTGAAAAAAGGAGACAAGGTAATCCTGGGGCGCAGTGAGAAGTGTGAAGAAGGCATTTACATGCATTGCAGCGGCTTTATGACGGAAGAAGAAAAAACAGAGGACCAGTTTGTGTTCCGTCAGGGAAGAAGCAGGGAGACATCCTATGCAAGGGATTATGATAATCTATTCGGACTTCTGCGTCATGAAAGGGAGCATGGCAATATATTGTGGGTAATGGGTCCGGCATTTTCCTTTGACCATGATGCACGTGCAGCAATGCAGGCGCTGGTTGAGAATGGATATGCCCACGGCCTGATGGCCGGGAATGCCCTGGCAACCCATGACCTGGAAGGGGCGCTTCTTCATACTGCCCTGGGACAGGACATATATACGCAGGTGTGCCGGCCCAATGGGCACTATAATCATCTGGATGTAATCAATAAGGTGAGGCGCAGCGGGTCCATACCACGGTTCATTGAGGAATACAATATTGATAACGGTATCATATACAGCTGTGTTAAAAATAAGGTGCCGATTGTGCTCACGGGTTCCATCAGGGATGACGGCCCGCTGCCGGAGGTGATTGGGGATGCCTATGCGGGGCAGATGGCAATGCGGAACCTGGTTCGCAGGTCCACCTGCGTTGTGTGCCTGGCTACCATGCTGCATACCATTGCCACCGGCAACATGACCCCTTCCTTCCGGGTGATGGAGGACGGCACTATACGTCCGGTCTACCTGTATACAGTGGATGCGGATGAATTTGTGGTAAACAAGCTGCTGGACAGGGGGAGCCTGTCAGCCACCACCATTGTTACCAATGTCCAGGACTTCATTGCAATTGTGGCAAAGGGACTGGGCGTGATGTAGGGCCGGGTGGCCGGAATCGGGAATATTAGTAAGAAACAGGGGATATGGCATTGTGTCTGACCTGTTTCTTTTTATTTGTATTTGCATTTTCCCCAAAATTGTTGATAATAGAGTATAGAAACGAAAAAGGAGACAATCCCATGAACTGGACAACCCTGCTTTGCGATGACCGTATCCGCAGCTATAAGAAATCATCCTCCACCGACCTGCGCACTGAGTTTGAGAAGGATTACCACCGCATTATCGGAAGCGCCTCCTTCCGCCGCCTCCAGGACAAGACCCAGGTCTTTCCACTGGACCGCAGCGACTTTGTCAGGACCAGGCTTACCCATTCCCTGGAGGTTTCCTCCCTGGCCAAGTCCCTGGGGCAGAATATATCCGAGAGCATACGGGTGAATGTTAAGGACGATACCTTCCTGCCGGAGCACAAGGCGGCTGTGTGCGACATCCTTCAGTGTGCAGGGCTGATCCATGACATCGGGAACCCGCCCTTTGGACATTTTGGGGAAACCTCCATACAGGACTGGTTTAAACAGAACCTGGGCAGGCTTACGTTTAAGGGCCAGGCCATAAGTGATATGCTTAAGCCCCAGATGCTGCAGGACTTTTATCATTTTGAAGGCAATACCCAGGCCTTCCGGGTGGTGACCAGGCTGCATTTCCTGGTGGATGAGCATGGCATGAACCTGACCAAGGCGCTGCTTGGGACCATTATCAAGTATCCTGTGTCCTCCCTTGGGATAGATAAGAAAAGCGGTAACATCAGGACAAAGAAGATGGGATATTTCTATGCGGATAAGGATAATTTTGAAGATGTGCAGCGCTCCGCCGGGACCTTTGGCATGAGGCATCCCCTGACCTTCCTTCTGGAGGCGGCAGATGATATTGCGTATAAAACAGCGGATATAGAGGACGCGGTGAAAAAGGGCTGCATTTCCTATGAACGGCTTCTGCAGGAGCTTAGGGGCTTCCGGCCGGAACAGCAGACAGAGCAGTACCGGAGGATTGTCTCGTGGCTGGAGGAGCGGTTTGGCAAGGGCGTCCAGAGGGATTACAGCCGCCCGGACCTGTATGCGGTGCAGAACTGGGTGATAAGCGCCCAGGGGCAGATGATTGCAGGGGTGACGGACTGCTTTACTGCGAATTACGGCGCCATCATGGACGGCAGTTACGGGAAGGATATGTTCGCAGGAACCGGCGTGGAGCTTCTGATGGACGCCCTGGGGGATATTGCCTTCCGCTATGCTTTTGACACCAGGCCCATACTTAAACTGGAGATTGCGGCCCAGACCATTTTCAGCTTCCTGCTGGAGCGGTTCGTGGACGCGGTCATACCCTGGGATACGGACCTGCCCATGACACAGGTGCAGAATAAGATGGTTTCCCTTATTTCCGATAATTATAAGAAGATTTATTCCATCTGTTCAAAGGACAAGGATGAGGCGGAAAAGCTGTACCTGCGCCTGCTGCTGGTGACGGATTATATCTGCGGAATGACGGACAGTTATGCCAAGGATCTGTACCAGGAACTGAATGGGATTGTATAAGGCTGCATGGGACTGCGCGGAATCCTGTGGGACTGCAGGGTGCCATATGGTTCTATTATAGAAGTAATGGGGCAAGGGAGGAGCTGGAATCGTGATAATAAGTAAAAGCAGGCAGAGGATGGGATATCTGGCCGCATTCGTCATCCTATTCCTTATTGAGGCAGCCATTGCGCTGTGGGTGCATGACCGGTTTATCCGCCCTTATATAGGGGATGTGCTGGTGGTGGTGCTGGTATATGTTTTTGTGCGGATTTTCTTTCCGTCCGGCGCCAGGCATCTGGTACTGTATGTGTTCCTGTTTGCCGTCTGCGTGGAGGTGCTGCAGTATTTCCGCCTGGTGGAGTTATTAGGGCTTCAGGCGTTCAGGGCGGCCAGAATCATACTTGGGTCGGTATTTGACTTAAAGGATATTGCGTGTTATGGCGTGGGATGCCTGGGTCTGGCGCTGTTTGAGCAGCTTGGACGGAAGGGAAGGCCTGGACCGCTTAGGCGGCCTGGGCGGAGACGGAGACCTGGGACGTTGGAAGAAGACGCAAAAACACAGGACGGGAGCTGATTGGGATGGGAAGTGCTGATGGTGACAGGAAGGTGGAACGCCTGGTGGAGGTGGCCAGGATGTATTATGAACAGGACCGGACACAGAGCGAGATTGCCGCGCATTATGGGATTTCCAGGCCCATGGTCAGCAAGCTGTTAAAAACTGCCAGGGATACGGGGATTGTGACCATCCGTATCCAGGCCCCTCAGATACGGGAAAGCGGACAGGCTTCCCTTATGGAACTGGTGGGAAGGAAGTTTGGCGTCTATGGAGGCCTGGTGATACCGGACGGCTGCGGCGACCATGCAACCAATGCCGCGGTGGCAGAGGCGGCCATCCGTTTCCTGGAAGGCCTGGGAGAGGATCATCTGGGAATCGGCTGGGGACATATCATTGGGGATGTGGTCAAATGCATGGAGCAGAAGAACCGGCTGGTTCCCCTGTGCACGTCCGTATGCCCCCTGATCGGCAACGGCGGCGTGGGGCTTAAGAATTATCATTCCAATGAACTGGTGCGGGCCATTGCGGAGCACAGCGGGGCCAGGCCTGATTTTATCTATTCCCCAGCATCCGTGCTGTCTGAGCAGGAACTGCGCCTCATGAAGTCCCTGGATAATTACCATGAGGTGTACAGGTCCTGGGAAAAGCTGGATATTGCCCTTGTGAATATCGGGAATTTTCCTTCTACCCCTGATTTTGCATCGGAGGCAAGGTATGGGGACAGGCTGGCCAGACAGAAGGCGGTGGGGCGTATCCTTAATTATTATATTGATGTGGAAGGCCATGTAATCCGTTCTGAGACGGATTATGCAATCCAGATTCCCCTGGAGCTTCTGGCAAAAACCAGGTATGCGGTTGGAATCTGTTCTGCCAACACAAGCCCAAAGGCGCTCAGGGGAGCGCTGAAGTCAGGATACATCAACCACATCCTTGCGCCGGAGCATGTAATCAGGGAAATGCTGGAACAGTAAATCCTGAAGTAAATGCCCTGAGGGAAAATCATGAGAAATGAATAAGGTTACATATGTAACTAAAAATGTGCAGTTTGTCATAGGAACTGTGCATTTTTTGTGCAATTTCTAAAAAGTATGAATTTTAAACCAGAATAAATTGACAAGTATGTCAGTGGATGATAATCTAAAACTATGGAATAATTGGGGAAACTGCGTGAAAGGAGGTTACATATGTTACTTGCGAAACCGGAAGTCATACAAATGTTCAAAAAGATAGCCCTGCTCTGGAATGAGAACAAGGACTATCTCAGCCAGATTGATTCCAGATTCGGGGACGGGGACCATGGCATCACAATCGGAAAAATAGCCAGCCTGATGGAGAAAAGCATAGAGGGCTGGGAAGACGACGACATGGAGACGTTCATTGAGGATTTGGGGGACAACACCATGGAGATTGGAGGCGGCAGCGCGGGACCGTTATACGGAACCATGATCGGGGGCCTGTCAGGACCGTTGGAGGGGAACAGACCCATTGACGCAAAGATATTGAAGGAAATGTTCACCGAATGCCTGTCAGCCATGGAGGATATCACGACAGCGGGCATAGGGGATAAAACCATGATGGATGCCCTGATTCCGGCCGTGGATGCGGCCCAGAAGGCAGATGACGATATCATGGCCATCCTGAAAGCGGCCAAGGAGGCGGCTGTCAGGGGGGCAAAGGAAAGCGAACAGTACATATCCAGGTACGGAAGGGCCAGAAGCTATAAGGAGCAGACCATAGGGACACCTGACGCCGGGGCAGTGAGCACATCCCTGTTCTTTGCCGGATTATACGACGGACTTAAGGATGAATGAAAGGCCTGAAAAATAACAGATAGGAGAGGTAGGACAATATGAAGATGAAGAAATTTATTAATAACCCTGAGAACCTGACACCGGAACTTCTGGAAGGCTTTGCCATGGCCCACAAGGACCTGGTCACACTGGGGGAGAACCGTATGGTCATCAACAATAAGCTGGCAGACGCTGACCGTGTTACAATTGTAACCCAGGGCGGCTCGGGCCATGAACCTGCCATCAGCGGATTTGTGGGAGAGGGCATGGTGGACATATCGGTCGTAGGCGATGTGTTTGCGGCTCCCGGGCCTCAGGCGTGTCTGGATGCCATCAAGATGGCGGATAAGGGCAAGGGTGTGCTATATATTGTGCTGAACCATGCAGGCGATATGCTGACCGGAAACCTGACCATGAAGAAGTGCGCCAAGGAGGGACTGAACGTTGTCAAGGTAGTGACCCAGGAGGACATTGCCAATGCCCCAAGGTCCAACGCAGATGACAGGAGGGGCCTGGTTGGCTGCATCCCCACCTACAAGATAGCGGGAGCGGCTGCCGCTGAAGGCAAAAGCCTGGAAGAGGTGGCTGCCATAACGCAGCGGTTTGCGGATAACATGGCAACCCTGGCCGTGGCTGTTTCCGGCGCAACCCATCCTGCAACAGGAAGCCTTCTGGCTGACCTGGGCGAGGACGAGATGGAGATTGGAATGGGGCAGCACGGAGAGGGCGGCGGAGGCCGCCAGCCCATGAAGTCGGCGGATGAGACAGCCAGAATCATGCTGGACGGGCTTCTTGCCGACCTGGATATAAAGGACGGCGAGAAAATCATGCTGATCCTCAATGGCACAGGCGCCACCACGCTGATGGAGCTGTTCATCATTTACCGCAGGTGCGTGGAATACCTGAAGGAGAAAAACATTGAGATAGCTGCCAATTATGTGGGCGAGCTGCTGACCGTGCAGGAACAGGCAGGATTCCAGATGTTCATGGCAAGGATGGACGACGAACTGCTTCATTATTGGAATGCGCCATGCAACACGCCGTATATGAAGAAATAACACGCCGTATATGAAGAAATAGCAGGATGAAGGCCGCTGGTTTTCTTAACACATACGAACTAGGAGGGTATGATATGGCAGCTGAATATATGCACATCGGCATCCCGGTCCTCAACAAAAAAGAGGGGATGACCTATAACGAGGATATGAAGTTCTGGGTCAGCAGGGTGGATGACTATGATTTTAAGATTGAGTACCTGAAATTTGAGGAGGGGACCCCGTTCCCTGAGATACTTTCCAAACAGCCCCATGTGGCATATAAGGTGGATGACCTGGACCATTATGCGGCCCAGGCCCAGCGGGTTATCTTTGGGCCTGCTGACTGCGGCCCAGGGGTACGCCTTGCATTCGTGATATGGGATGACGCAATCATCGAGCTGTATGAAGAAAAGTGAGGAGAATGACAGATGCTGGTTAGTATGAATCAGGTCTTAAAAAGCGCCGTGGACCGGCAGTGCTGCATCGGGGCGTTTGATACGCCCAGCCTGGAGATCCTTATGGCGGTCCTTGGCGCGGCTGAGAAACGCAATGAGCCGGTGATTGTCCAGCATGCCCAGCTCCATGAATGCGAGATACCCATTGACGTCATCGGCCCCATCATGGTGCGGATGGCAGAGGATGCCCTGATTCCCGTATGCGTGATGCTGGACCACGGGGAGGACATTGCCTATGTGAAAAAAGCCCTGTCCCTTGGATTCAGCGCCGTGATGATTGACGGTTCCTCCCTTTCCTATGAGGACAACGTACGCCTGACCAGGGAGGTGACAACACTTGCAAAAGAGTACAATGCGGATGTGGAGGCTGAAATCGGCATTGTGACAGGACATGAGGGACGGGTGTTTGATATCAGGGATGTGAGTGAGGCATATACGGAGCCGGAACTGGCCGCAAGGTTTGTAAAGGACACCGGCATTGACGCCCTGGCTGCATCGGTTGGCACGGTCCATGGCTTCTATGCCACAAAGCCCAGGCTGGATTTTCAGCGGATCCGGCGGATCCGGGAACTGACAGGGGTGCCCCTGGTCATGCACGGCGGCTCGGGCATCAGCGTGGAGGACACCCAGAAGGCCATCCGCTGCGGTATCCGCAAGATAAATTATTTTTCCTACATGTCCAATGCGGGCGTTAAGGCGGTTAAGGAACTGCTGGAGGAAAAGGACGTGAAATATTTCCATGAACTGGCCAATGCGGCAACCCTTGCAATGGAAAAGGACGTGCTGCAGGCCATGGCGATGTTTGCGTTGGACTGACAGATGATTTGAGATGCAGGGAATCAAATAAAAAGGTACGGTTCCCGGACAGGAGTTTTATAAACTCCGTTTGTCCGGAAGCCGTACCTTTTTAAATATCAGTACCTGGTTCCGTCTTAACCTCCTAAGACAAGGCTGGCAACGCCTGTGGTTAAGAATGGGACATAGGTCACAAGACCCAGCACGATGAAGTTGGCAATGAGGAAAGGCATCAGGGCCTTTACATTGTCAGACAGCTTATTGCCCGCTATATTGGTAGCCGCGAACAGACAGACGCCTACAGGCGGCGTACAGAGACCGAGAACCAGGTTCATGACTACCAGGACGCCGAACTGGACGGAATCCACGCCCACTGAGGTGGCCAGCTGCAAAAGCACTGGGAACAGGATCAGGATGGCTGCAATGGTTTCCATGAACATTCCAACAAAGATCAGGAACAGGTTAATGAGCAGCAGCAGGATATATTTGTTGCTTGTCAGATTGAGCATGGCCTCCGCAATCATGTTCGGGATACGTTCCTTGGTCAGGATATATGCGAATACATTGGCAAATGCAACCAGGGCCATGATGGACGCTGCGCTGGAAAGGGTCTGCTGCAGGCACTGGTAAAAGCTTTTAAGGGTCAGCTTGCGGTAGATGACAAAACCTACGAATGTGCCGTACACAATACAGATAATGGATGCTTCCGTAGGGGTTACCATGCCGCCGATGATCCCGAACAGGATAATCAGGGTCATGATGATGGCCCAGATGGCTTCCCGGCCGGATTTAAGGATTTCCCTTACAGAACTCATATGTTCCCGTTTGGGGTATTTCCTCCTCTTGGATATCACATAAGAAACCAGGGCCATGCCGCCGCCCATCAGGATGCCGGGAACAATGCCGGCCATGAACATCTTGGATACGGACAGGCCGGTCATGGTGGCGGCCATGATCATGGGCAGTGAGGGCGGGATGATGGGGCCCATGCAGCTGGAGGCAGCAGTGACTGCCACGGAAAAGCTTTTGTCATATCCAAGATCCACCATCATGGGAATCTCAATGCCGCCCAGGGCCACCGTGTCAGACAGGGCCGTGCCGGAGATACCGGCAAAAATCATGGAGGCCATGATATTGGCATAGGCCATGCCGCCGGTGAGGTGTCCCACCAATTTGTCACAGAAATCCATCAGCTTATCAGAAATACCGCCCTGGTTCATCAGGTTGCCGGCCAGGGTAAAGCCGGGGATGCATAAGAGCGTGAAGCTGTCAATACCTGCAAAGAACCTTTGGGAGAAAGTGGCAATGGGCATGTTGGCTCCCAGGAAATAGGCCAGGGACGCAAGTCCCAGGCTGAAGGCCACAGGCACCCCGATGAACAGGCAGATAACGAATGTAATGAATAATACGGATACCATACTTATTTGCCCTCCTTTTCATTCCAGGTAATGATTATGCCTAGAACCTCGCACAGGTAGGCGATGACCATGAAGCCGAACATCAGCACAAGGGAGAAATATACGTACTGCATGGGCAAGGTCATTGCCGTTGAAAACATGGGGAACTTGATAAATGCAAATGGAATCACGGATTTAACCAGCACGTATGCTGTGAAGGCCAGCAATACTATCTTGATGAGCAAATCCAGTATCTTGTTGATGATGGGGAACTTTGGCTCCAGGGCATCATGGAGGAATTCCACGTTGACAAATTCACTGCGGTGGACTGCCACGGCGCAGCCAAACCCCACCATGTAGATGAAGGAATAACGTGCAGCCTCTTCTGTCCAGGACGGAGCGCTTGGGAGGAAGTTACGGCTTACCACCTGGATCAGTACGCAGGCCACAAAAGTCAGGTAAAAAATAACGCCGAAAAAGCAGAGCGCATGGTCAAAGTAATGGACGAACTTATCCAACCCTTTTTTAAAATTGCTCATGGATGAGCACCTCGCTTTCTGTTAAGGAATTTTAACACTGTATCTACAAAAAGAGGCGCAGCGCAAAACCGGTCGGTCATGTACTGCGCCCATAGGCTGGACGGTCGGTCCGCCGCCAAAAGCCAATGCTGGAATCGTGTTAAATTTAAGCGTCCGGGTTAGCAGCAGAAATCTTTTCGTAAAGAGCCTTCTGGCTGTCGGTCAGTACTGCCAGGACCCCGTTTGTCATGGCGTCTGAGAATGCCTTC
>ERZ1036412.354-NODE-354-length-39091-cov-46.498232_pt1 | contig 39091 bp, 34 predicted proteins | sample MGYA00514218_ERZ1036412 | MGnify/ENA primary metagenome ERZ1036412 (study PRJEB33795, sample SAMN09464944) | human gut metagenome | host: Homo sapiens | place: USA: Stanford, California | collected 2016-11 | study: EMG produced TPA metagenomics assembly of the...
TCATTCCGGCCGGATTCCCACCTCACGACAACCTTCAACCAGGGACGGAAGACTCCGCCAGCCCCCTCACCATACCGGACATGGTCCGTTCCGGACGCGTCCTCCGGGCCTCAGTTAAATCTCCATACAGAAAAAAGGTTCCCGCCACACCAAGCGGAAACCTTTTTTCTATATAATGGGTTAATTGATTGTATAAATTGAAAGTTCCAAAAATTAAGCCATTGCGTTAACGGCTTTAGATAAACGGGATACTTTGCGGGAAGCTGTGTTTTTGTGGTAAACTCCCTTGGAAGTAGCCTTGTCAATCTCGCTGATAGCAACTAATAATGCAGCCTGTGCAGCAGCCTTGTCACCGGCAGTAATAGCAGCTTCAACTTTCTTGGTAACTGTTTTAACCTTGGATCTGATTGCTTTGTTTCTTGCAGCTCTTGTTTCAGCTACTAAAATTCTCTTCTTTGCAGATTTAATGTTAGCCAATCTGTACACCTCCATCTGATATATCATATATTATCAATTCTTTGGTTTGCATTAAAGCCTGGACACGGACAGTTCAATGTAAACATACTATTGTATTTTATCGAATAAAGTCAGGGATGTCAATATGTATTTTCCGGAATTATACAGTTTTTCCGGTATATTTTAGAACAAAAACAGAAAAACTAGGAAGAGATGGCATGAAAGGAGATTTTCGATGTTTAACCGGAAGAATAACAGTAATACCGATCAAAATAAAATAGGAGAGCTTCCGTCATTTGAAGCCAGGACCGACCTGGCGGTGGAAGAACAGGAAAGCTTTGCCGGGGACGGCGGGGAGATAAAGGGAGTGGCGCTTCGGGAGTGGCACCACAGAAACAGTCATATCAGATTGACGGAAGTTTCGATTATGGATGAGCAGGGAGCGCGGGCCATGGGAAAACCGGTGGGAACATATCTGACCCTTGACGTGCCGGATATGGCGGAAAAGGATGACGGATACCATGAAGAGGTAGCCGAGGAGCTTGGAAAACAATTGAATCTTCTGATTAAAAAAATGTGTCCGAATAAGAAAGAAAAAGCCTCAGTTCTTGTCGTGGGACTCGGTAATATCCAGGTGACGCCGGATTCCCTCGGTCCCCGGGTCGTGGATAACCTGCAGATGACCAGGCATTTTCTCGGTGAGTATGGCGAGGATTTCTGTGAAAGAAATGATTTGCCTGTATTGAGCGGAATTATTCCCGGAGTTATGGCACAGACGGGAATGGAGACGGCCGAAATTGTAAAAGGAGTAGTAGACGAGACGAAGCCGGACATGGTATTGGCTATTGATGCCCTGGCGGCAAGGAATGTGAGGCGTCTCGCATCCACAATCCAGCTCACGGATACGGGGATTCATCCGGGCTCAGGCGTCGGAAACCACAGGCACAGCATGACGAAAGACAGCCTTGGCGTGCCCGTTGCAGCCCTGGGAATACCGACTGTAGTGGGGGCAGCAGCGATCGTTCATGGAACTGTTGAGGCATTGATCCATACATTGGCTATGAACAGCGGTACGGAAGGCTATGCAAAATATATGGAAGATTTGGATCCGGAAAGCCAGTATGAACTGATACGTGAGCTGATGGAGCCGGAATTCGGACCGATGTTTGTGACTCCCCAGGATATTGACGAGAGGGTGAAACAGCTGAGTTTTACCGTATCGGAGGGAATACACCGGGCGTTGTACGGAAAGAAGAGTTAAAAGGGCTGTTCCGTACAGATTACCGTTCACACCATGCAAAAAAGCGGCATGCCGTAAACAATAACATGCTTCGCGATGCACAGAAACGGCAAAAAACGCCGTTGATTGTGGTGAAAAGTTTACTTTTCATCGCGTCGCGCCGTGCAACTCGGGATTTTCGTGCAGAATACGCACGAAAACACCTCGCGGAACACAACCGTATGAACAGTAACCCCGTACAGGTCCGAGGGAGGAAGAAATTGGAAAGAATCTGGTAAAAAGAACCGGCTTCTGCATAGAATGGTAGAAGGAGAGAATTTTTAAGGCGGGACAGACATGAGGCCGGGAAAAATAAGAATTATCAGAGAGTATATTGCAGGGAACAGAAAAATATCCATATTCCGGCCGGCAGCAGCAATCCTGTGCCTGTTCTTGTTTGCTTTTTTTGCAGGCAGGGCGGTTGGGAGACTTCCGTCAGCCGCGTGGAATATCATTACGGGCTCAATGGGGGGCTTTGAGAGCAGGACGGCCCTTTTTATATGGAAGAACTGGTATCCGTCGGCCGGATTTTCTGAAGCAGGATATGGAAATATGAAAGATGAGGCAGAGGATATGGCCGGCCGGCTGGCCGGTTTTATTCTGAAACAGGTACCTTACTACAGGATGGCGGAAGGCGGACAGGAAAAGCTCCGCAGGGAGCTGGAGCCGGATCCCTCTTATGCAGATTATCTGGAGAGCAGCCGGATTTTAAAAGAGTATGAGTGCCTTGTGAGAGATTTGGAGGGCAGCAGCGTACTGACTTCGGGAGGGGTTACTACATACAGGGATACGGAAGAGCTGGCGGATAATTCCGGAGCGTACGGAGAGAATGAACTTACAGATGGCGCGGTACAGGGGCAGAACCAGGGAAAAGGACAGGAAGACTTAATACAGACCGCCGGAGGACAAAATCAGGCCGGCAGCCGGATATCAGGCGGTCGTCCGGCCGGTGACGCGCTGTTAAATAAAGGGACTGTCAGCGCTTCGGGGATCAAATATGTTTCGGAGCAGCTTGCCGACTATGATTTCCTGATGAAGCATTTTTATACGGTTCATCCCACAACGACGGCCGGCAGGGACATGATGAGCGCCGGTACTTTTTTATCTGAGAATTTTGCTCTCACACAGGGGAACGATAAACCCCAGATTTTGATTTACCATACACACTCCCAGGAGGAATTTACCGATTTTCATGAGGGCAATAAAGAAGCAACAATTGTCGGGGTAGGAAATTACCTCACGGAGCTTTTGCAGCAGAAAGGCTATAATGTAATACATGACACGTCGGTGTATGACCTCAGGGATGGAAAGCTGGATCGGAGCAAGGCTTATACATATGCATTAGAAGGAGTCACGGCAATTTTACAGAAATATCCGTCAATTCAGGTGGTTCTCGATATTCACAGGGACGGCGTGAAGGAGACGACGCATCTTGTAAAAGAGATAAATGGAAAACCGACTGCTACCATCATGTTTTTTAACGGAACCAGCCAGACTCCGGAAGGCCCGATTGAATATTTGAAAAATCCTTACAGAACGGATAATATGGCTTTCAGCTTCCAGATGAAGCTCTGTGCCGATGCCTGTTACCCCGGATTTACGAGAAAAATTTATCTGAAAGGTCTCCGATATAACCAGCATGTCAGGCCCTGCTCGGCGTTAATCGAGGTTGGCGCTCAGAACAATACATATGAAGAGGCCAGGAATGCGATGGAACCTCTGGCGGAGCTGCTGGATATGGTGGTAAGGCCGGAAGGCTAGCAGCTTCACACATCTTTAATAAAATCATATGTGGAGTTGCGGTAGTAGTATTTAACAAATAAAAATCCAAGCAGGGTTACCAGCGTCGTTAAAATACCGCCTTCTATTCCGAAGATACCGCCTGTGATAAAGTTATCGGCTGTAAAGTGTGTTGTAATCATTCCGGTAACGTTAATTCCGCTGACAGGCATACCAAAGACAAGGCCCTGGAAAGAGTTCCAGGTGAAGTGATATCCGATGCACATCCATATATTACCTGAGCGTATATACATATAAGAAAACAGCAGCCCTGCCAGAATGATGTTACAAACGGAAAAAAAAGTCACCCCGTTATTTCCCAGATGTATAAGTCCAAAAATAAAAGAGGGGACCAGCACAATAAAAGGAAGGTTTCCCACCCTGCGCAGGGTGGACATCAGAAATCCCCTGTTTATGATTTCTTCTCCCAGGGCTACGAATATAAGGACAATGAGCCACCATAACTGAAGGATTGAAAAAGATGGTACCCATGATTCGACAACTGCCTGGCCGGAGACGACTGTAATGAAAAATACGGTGAAACAGCAGAGAGCGCCGAGAAACATGCCGGCATACAACTCCTTATACCTCATTTTAACGGGCTTCAGCCCCATGGAGGAAAGAGAGCGTTTCATCACCAAACACCATGCGGCGATTGGCGTCAGTATCATAACTAAGTCATATAATATCTGCATGTAGAATGGTAAGAATATATTATACACCCAATCAAAGACGGCATCCGGCTGCTCTCCTGCAGAGGGATAATGACCGCTGGCGCTCAGTAAGTTTTGTAATAACCCAATAGACAGAAACGACAGTAAATCGGTGATGGCATACAATGCCGCCCATACAAGCAGGATAATCCAACCGGAACGAATCTGACCGCGTTTGTTTTTAATTACTGGATTGTTTAGAAGAAAGTTCATAATTTTCCACCTTTTTGATTTATTATAATGAGTCATTCTAATGCTATCATAACGATTATTGAGTAAAAGTACAATAATTTTGTTGAATTTATTTGATGATACGGAAACTGTGAAGATTCGTGAAACGGTGGTCCATATGGTGAAATTATCATTGTGAATCAAAAAAGAGTCGCTTAACTGGTTATTAAGCGACTCTTTTTTTGCAATTTACTTCAATCCTGCTCGATTCTTGTAAATTATAACACCCTTTATGAGGATGGTCAACTGATAGAAAATGAATGTTAAGGGAATAAATGTTAAATATTTTCTTATTTTTCATTCATTTGTACATTTCCTGTCAAAAAACGAGGTGTGATCCGACTCAATTATACGGCGGTCAATTACAGATACAGAAAATACAAATAGCATTAAACAATCGTTATTGCAAAAAGAGTCGCTTAATAACCAGTTAAGCGATCCTTTTTGGAAAAGGAGGGCGTATATGAGCTGGTATGTTTTACAATGCCGAACAGGTCAGGAAGACAAAATTATCCGTTCCTGCAGGCAGCATATCTCATCGAATGCCCTTGAGGAAGTATTTTCATTCCGCTGTGAAAGATTATGGCGCACAGACGGCGTCTGGAAGCTTGTTGAGAAAGAGATGTTTCCCGGATACGTATTTCTGGAGAGCAGCCGTCCTGACAAATTGTCGGAGGAACTGGAAGCGTACAGGAAGATCTTAAAAGTGATGGAAGAACCGGGATATTTAATTTCCGTATACGAAGAGGAAGAAACGTATCTTAGAAAGCTCTGCGGTGAACATCACTATCTCAGGATGTCTTACGGTTATAAGGATAAAGAAAGAGGTATGTCTTTTATAACAGAAGGGCCTCTGAAAGGGCTGGAGAACCGGATTGTCAAGTACGACTGGCACCGCCGTTTTGCCCAGTTGGAGATACCGGTGTCCAGGAGGAATGTGAGCGTCTGGGCCGGAATCGGTATCGACGAAAAGCTTCTAAACAGAGAAGTAGATGGAGAAAAGCAGGAAAAAGGTCTGTTTCTCGTTTCATAAAAATATGCGGGAGGGCTGTACAGCTATTGAGGCATGCAGCCTGATTGTGTTGTTATAAGAATCAATAAAGGACTCTGGAGTTTTTTTTAACTGCAGGGATGGCGAAGCTATGTCTTTTATAGAATAGAAATTTTATTGAAAGGATGGCGGGGTATGTGGTATGTGATACAGACGATTACCGGAAAAGAGGAAGAGCTGATGCTCTTTATGCGGACAATACTTTGCCGGGAGCATTTTGATAACAGCTTTGTGATATATGCAGAATGGATGAAAAGGCTGGGAGGCGAGTGGCAGATTCAGGTGAGGCCCTTGTTTCCCGGCTATGTTTTTATAGAAACAAAAGAGCCGGACAGGCTCTATATGGAACTGAAAGCCGTTCCGAAATTTTCGAGACTTCTGGGAACTGGAAAGGATGAATTTGTTCCGGTGAGTGAGGAAGAGGAACAATTTCTCCGGATGATTATTGATAATGGCGAGACGGCAGATAGCACTGTCAATAATGAAAGGGCAGTTGTAAAACTGACGGTTGTGGAAACGGAAGCAGATGGAGGAATAATTTCCATGGATGGAGCGCTTTCCTGCTTTAATCGTAATGATGTCACGGTGAATCTCCATAAACGGTATGCGGTGGTGAAGACACGATTGCTGGGGGAGGAGAGATCCTTGTTGTTTGGAATAAGGCTGAAGAAAGGTACGGAAAAATTTAAAGGAGATAAAATATGACATATTTAGTTGTTGTGGCACATCCGGATGATGAAGTGTTAGGTGCAGGAGGAGTGATATATAAATGGAGTCAAGTCAGCGAAGTATATGTCTGTATATTGTCTGCCCAAGTAAATGTTCGGACTTTCCGTCCTAATGATGAAGAGCTAAATTGTGATATTAAAGAAAGTACAGAAGTGTTAGGAGTAAAAAAAGTATTTTCCGGAAACTTTCCAAATATAAAACTAAATACAGTCCCTCATCTGGAATTAGTGCAATTTATAGAGAAAGTGATTCTAGAAACAACACCGGATGTTGTTATAACACACCATCCATCTGATTTAAACAATGATCATTTACATACATCTTTGGCATGCCAGGAAGCGGTCCGATTATTTCAGCGAAGAGAAGGCATATCAGCATTAAAAGAACTAATGTTTATGGAGGTGCCATCGGCAACAGATTGGGCGCTGAATAGTTCAGCAAAAATGTTTTCTCCCAATGTTTTTGTAGAGATTGGAGAAATAGGAGTTACAAAAAAGATTGATGCATTGTCTTTATATAGGGGCGTTATGAGAGATTATCCTCATCCTAGGAGTCCAGAAGTGCTGAAGGGACTGGCGGCATACAGAGGGGGGCAGGCGGGACTCAATTATGCAGAAGCATTTGAATGTGTATTTAGAAGGATCAAGTAGGAAAAATATGATGATGAAAAAACGTGTAGGATTTGTGACATGTGTCCAGTTGGGGTTGAGCTGTATTGAAGAAATATATAGATTGGGTGGTACACTGGAAGTACTGATTACTTTAGAGGACAACAGAGCACAAAAAAAGTCAGGAAGAATTTATTTGGATAACTTTGCGGAGAAGCATAACATTTCTTTGATTAAGATAAAAAATATAAATGAAGAAATAGTTTATGACATAATCAAGGATAAAGAATTAGACTGGCTGTTTATTATAGGTTGGTCTCAAGTTGCCCAAAAAAAAATTTTAGATGCGCCTCAAGAAGGATGTATAGGAATGCATCCGACTCTTTTGCCAAAAGGAAGAGGTAGAGCGTCTATACCGTGGGCAATCCTGAAAAATTTGCCGGAAACAGGTGTGACAATGTTTCGACTTAATGAAGGCGTCGATACTGGTGATATTATCGGCCAGGAAATTATACCTCTGAACAACAAGAGTACAGCATCGGAATTATATGAAGATGTGAAAAAAACCCATATTAAATTGATTTCAAGTTATTGGAACTGTATTGTGAATGGAACAGTGAAACTGAGAAAGCAGGAGGAGTCTGAAGCAACTGAGTGGCCTGAACGCCGGCCGGAAGATGGTGAGATCAAACAAAACATGTCAGTGGATGAAGCGTTGACGCTCATCAGAGCAGTTACACACCCTTATCCAGGTGCATTTATATACATAGACAATAAAAAATATCTGATTTGGTCTGCTGAAAAATCAGATATAAAAACAGATTTTGTGTTGGCAGACGGATATATTCGTCCAATAGAATATTTGATAGAAGAATGAAATGAGAGAATTTATAGTATGAAAAAGCAGAGACTATTTGAAAGTAAAACAAAAAGATTGGTAGATATTTTTGTTTCTATTATGGGTATAATAGTGTTTTTACCAATTTGGATAATAATTGCGATATTAATAAAGATTACTTCTCCGGGACCAATATTATTTACTCAGGATAGGCCGGGATACCATAAAAAAATATTTAAGGTATATAAATTCCGAACAATGTATCCTGGATCTGAAAAAATGGTCAAGGGTAAAGAAGTTATGAAAGACGATAGCAGAGTTACTGGATTTGGAAAGTTTTTGAGAAGGTCAAAACTAGATGAAATTCCCCAACTCTGGAACGTATTAAAAGGAGATATGAGTTTAGTGGGACCTCGTCCGGAAAGGGTAGAATCTCTTGCAGACTATACTAAAGAAGTAGAAAAAAGATTAAATATGAGACCTGGCCTTACGGGATTGGCTCAGGTCAGTGGTAACATTTATCTGGAACTTCCTGAACGATATCGTCTGGATGTATATTATGTGGAACATTTTTCTCTGAAATTAGACTTGGAGATTCTGTTACGGACAATAGGCGTTGTATTTTTGGGGGAAGAAAAATATAAAAATATACCTTTAATAAAAATAGCAGGACAAAAAAAATGAAAAAAATTTTAATCACGGGGGCCGGCAGTTACATAGGGACATCAGTAGAAGCGTGGCTGACTCAGTTAGAGTTTAATAAAGAGTATGCAGTAGATACAATTGATGTTCGAGAAAATAGATGGAAGAATATAAGCTTTATTGGTTATGATGTTTTACTTCATGTGGCAGGAATAGCACATATAAAAGAAACTAGAAAAAATTCGTCACTTTATTATCAAGTGAATCGTGATATGGCAATAGAAATTGCTAAAAAAGCTAAAAAAGAAGGACTTCATCAATTTATTTTTTTAAGTACAATGAATGTCTATGGAAAAATAACGGGGGTTATTAAAGAAGATACAATACCAAAACCGATAACTAGCTACGGGAAGTCGAAATTGCAGGCTGAACAAGAAATATGCAGATTGGAGAATTCTTGCTTTAAAGTTGCGATATTAAGGCCTCCAATGATATATGGAAAAGATTGCAGGGGAAATTACCCCAAATTGTCCATTGTAGCTAAGAGATTTCCGATTTTCCCTTGTGTTAGCAGCAAAAGATCTATGTTATATATAGACAATTTGTGTGAATTTGTTAGAACTGTTATCGACTCTGAAAAACGGGGGGTCTTTTATCCTCAAAATGCAGAGTTTGTTAATGTAGGAGAAATGGTCGACTTAATTGCAAAAAGCAGAGGAAAAAAGGTTTATTTCATAAAAGGGATAGATAAAATAATAATATGTTTTGGTGGAGTTTTAGCTAAAAAAGTATTAGGAACGTTGCTGTATGATATAGGGAGGGATAGATGTAGAACATTTACGTTGGAAGAATCGATAAGGAGAACAGAGGTATAGATGAAAAAAAAAGATTGTCTTTTTCTGTGTCAATTTTTTTATCCGGAATATGTGTCTTCTGCTACATTGCCATTCGATACAGCGGTCAAATTAGCACAAGAGGGGTATGAAATAGGGGCATTATGTGGCTATCCTAAGGAATACAGTTTGAAAACAAAAGTAGCCAACAGAGAGAGAGTTCAAAATGTAGTAATAAAAAGACTTAGGTATTTGCAATTAAAAAGAACAGGATTTTTGGGAAGGGGTATTAATTATGCATCCTTCTTTTTTAATGTTCTTTTACATGTCCCATATATGGGTGGATACAAATTGATTTTTGTTTATTCTAATCCACCATTGTTACCATTGGCAGCTTTGCTGGCGAAAAGAATATTTGGATGTCAGGTCATATTTATAAGCTATGATGTGTATCCTGAAATCGGAATATGTACAAGGAAAATACGCAGAGATAGCATGACTTTTCGAGTGATGGAGCTTATTAACCAGGATTTGAAAAAAAATGCGGATTACATAGTAGCTTTATCAAGTGACATGAAGGAGTACTTTGTTACAGAACGTAAAGTTGATGCAACTAAAGTAAAAGTTATCCCCAATTGGTATGAGGAAAAGAGCAAGGAAGGTTTTTGTAATTTTAGAAATACTCTTTTTAATGAGATACCCAAAGATGCTTTTGTTGTTTCATACCTTGGAAACATGGGGATATGTCAGGAATTAGATACCATTCTTCAGACTGCACGAATTCTGAAAGAGGATAAAGATATATATTTTCTGTTTGCAGGACATGGGAGCAAATTACCAGGGTTAATAGAAACTGTGAAAAAAGAACAATTAAATCAAGTTAAGATATTAGGCTTTTTACAGGGGAAAGACTATCTTGATGCTTTACAAATCAGTAGTGTGTGTATGGTTACCTTAGTTGAAGGGATGAGAGGCTTATGTTCTCCAAGTAAAGTTTATGGGTATATGATGGCCTCAAAGCCGATTATTGCCATAATAGATGAGAATATGGAGTTAAGTGAGGATATTATACACAATAGATGTGGGTATGTGATTAAGCATAAAAATGCTGAAGAGTTAGGAAGAATACTTACTACGTTGAAAAAAAGGCCAGGAGAAATCATACAGATGGGAAATCAAAGCCGCAAGTTATTTGAAAGAAAATATGAAAAAGAGATATGTTTAAATAAATATGTAAAATTGATAGAAAAGAGGCTGAAAAGTGATGTTCAAAGATAAAATTTTACTTATAACAGGTGGGACTGGTTCATTTGGAAATGCAGTTTTAAAACGTTTTTTAGATACAGATATTAAAGAAATTAGAATATTTTCGAGGGACGAATTAAAGCAGGATAATATGCGTCATTTTTATCAGCAGAGTTACCCGGAGGTCAGTGATAAAATTAAATTTTATATAGGTGACGTCCGCGACATTCACAGTATCAAAAATGCAATGCATGGAGTGGATTACATTTTTCATGCGGCTGCGTTAAAGCAGGTTCCTTCCTGCGAATTTTTTCCAATAGAAGCAGTGAGAACGAATGTATTAGGTACGGAAAATGTACTGACAGCAGCAATTGAAGAGGGAGTGAAGAAAGTAATCTGTCTCTCCACAGATAAGGCCGCTTATCCGGTCAATGCCATGGGAACCAGTAAGGCGATGATGGAGAAAGTCATTGTGGCAAAATCCAGAACAATAGCACCTGAGAAGACGACGATCTGCTGTACGCGCTATGGCAATGTGCTGTGCTCCAGAGGTTCCGTTGTTCCACTGTTCATTAACCAGATCAAAGAACAAAAACCGCTCACGGTGACAGAGCCGCAAATGACACGCTTTATTATGAGTCTTGAGGAGGCAGTGGATTTGGTGATATTTGCCTTCGAACACGCGGAGTCCGGAGACATTATGGTACAAAAAGCTCCTGCCTGTACCATTGAAGTATTGACGCAGGCTGTGAAAGAGTTATTTCATGCAGATAATGAGGTGAAGGTAATTGGGATCCGTCATGGTGAAAAGATGTATGAAACACTTCTTACCAATGAAGAATGTGCCCATGCTATTGATATGGGCTATTTTTATAGGGTTCCGGCGGATAAGAGAGATTTAAACTATGATAAGTATTTTACAGACGGTAATGAAGAGAGAAACAAACTGACAGAATTTAATTCAAATAATACCCATATTTTAAATGTGCAGGCAGTAAAAGATAAATTATTGTCGCTGCAATATATTAAGGAAGAAATCTGTGCATGGGAGGCAGAAAAAAAGTGAAGATATTGGTGACTGGTTCTGATGGATTTATCGGTAAGAATTTGATAGAAGGGCTAAAAAACGTAGCGGCCGGGGAGGTTCTCTTATATGATAAAGATACTGATCCAGCTCTTCTGGAGAAATATTGCAGCGAGTGCGATTTTGTATACCATTTGGCTGGAGTCAACCGTCCTAAAGAAGTTGAAGAGTATCAGGAGGGGAATTTTGGATTCACCTCTGAACTTTTATTATTGTTAAAAAAGCATCATAATAACTGTCCGGTTATGCTCTCATCCTCTATACAGGCAGAGCTGAATAATCCATACGGAAAAAGCAAGAAAGACGGGGAAGAATTATTAAAAAGTTATGGTAAAGAGGTGAATGCAAAAATCCTAATTTATCGTTTTCCTAATGTATTTGGGAAGTGGTGCCGTCCAAATTATAACAGTGCAATAGCAACATTCTGCCACAATATTGCTCATAGTTTGCCGGTCCAGGTCAATGGAAGAGATACAAAATTAAATCTTGTCTATATTGACGATGTAGTGGATGAATTGGTTAAGGCTTTAAAAGGCAAGGAAAACAGAGGAGAAGATGGTTTTTGTTACGTAAATACAGTGTACACTGTAACATTGGGAAATGTGGTCGATTTGCTTCATTCCTTCTGGGAATCCCGTATATCACTGAATATTCCAGATATGACAGAAGATGGATTTTGCAAGAAACTATACAGCACTTATCTTAGCTATTTACCGGAAGAAGAGTTTAAATATCCTTTAAGGATGAATGTGGACGACAGAGGCTCTTTTACTGAAATCATTCGTACTCTAGACAGAGGCCAGTTTTCTGTCAATATATCGAAACCTGGCATTGAGAAAGGAAATCATTGGCATAACACGAAGAACGAGAAATTCGTTGTGGTCAGCGGAAATGCTCTGATACAGTTTCGTAAGCCGGATTCGGAAAATATAATCAGCTACCACGTGTCCGGTCAAAAGCTTGAAGTGGTGGATATTCCTGTTGGATACACTCATAACATTATCAACGAGGGAGAGGGTGATTTAATTACCTTTATGTGGTGTAATGAGTGTTTTAATCCTGATAAGCCAGATACACATTTTTTAAAAGTGAATAATGATAAAAATAAAATTTAACTACAGGAGTATATATGGAAAAGTTGAAATTGATGACGATCATAGGAACGAGACCGGAAATTATCCGCTTATCTGAAGTGATTAAAAAATGTGATAAATATTTTGAGCAGACGGTAGTTCATACAGGACAGAACTGGGACTATACATTAAACCAAATCTTTTTTGAAGATTTAGGGTTGAGACAGCCAAATTTATACCTGGATGCTGTAGGCGATGATCTGGGAGAGACAATTGGTAATATTATAGCCAAAAGCTATAAAGCAATGGTGGAAATAAAACCAGATGCACTTTTGGTACTAGGAGACACCAATTCCGCGCTGTCTGCAATATCAGCAAAAAGACTGAAAATTCCAATTTTTCATATGGAAGCAGGGAATCGCTGCTTTGATGAAAACTTGCCGGAAGAAACGAACCGCCGGATTGTGGATCATATAGCAGATGTTAATCTTTGTTACAGTGAACACGCCAGAAGATACTTAAATGCGGAGGGAACAGCAAAGGAGCGGACCTATGTGACTGGCTCACCGATGTCTGAAGTGTTAAAAAGCAATTGGGACAAAATACAATCCAGTAAAGTACTCGATGAGTTGGGACTGGAAAAAGGAAAATACATTCTGCTCTCAGCTCATAGGGAGGAAAATATTGATAATGAAGAAAACTTTTTTGAACTGATGAATGCAGTGAACGCAATGGCGGAGACATACCATATGCCGATTATTTATAGCACTCATCCTCGCAGCAAGAAGTTTATTGAAGTAAGAAATTTTACGTTTCATTCGCTTGTCCATAGTTTAAAACCGTTTGGGTTCTCAGATTATAATCATCTGCAGATGAATGCTTATTGCGTAGTGTCAGACAGCGGCACATTGCCAGAGGAATCGGCCTATTTTAATTCTAAGGGACTGCCATTTCCAGCAGTTTGCGTAAGAACATCGACGGAGCGGCCAGAAGCGCTTGATAAGGGCAATTTTATTATTGGTTCTATTACGACAAAACAGTTACTTCAAGCAGTAGACATGTCAGTTAAAATGTTAATCAATGGGGATTATGCTGTGTCTGTACCAGATTATGTGGACGAGAATGTTAGCATGAAGGTAGTCAGACTGATACAAAGTTATACAGGAATTGTAGACAAAATGGTTTGGAGGAAACAGAATCCATGAAACTTGGTTTAGTTGCTCCAGTTCCGCCCCCCTATGGAGGAATTTCCAACTGGGTAAGAATGGTAAGCACCTATATTAATGACGGAAAAATAAAGGAAATTGAATTGACGTGTATCAATAGTGCTCCGAGAATTAGAAAAACAGAGGGTAGGAATCTATGGAATCGTATTATTGATAGTGGACTTCAGATGATTACAATTTTATTTCAAGTAAGAAAAAAGCTAAAGGCAGGAGAGATAGACCTACTCCATGTTACTACCAGTGGCCAGCTTGCATTAATTCGTGATTTAGCAATCCTCTCTGCGGCTTCTAAAGAAGGGGTTCCATCTGTACTTCATATTCGCTTTGGAAGGGTTCCTGAGATTGCCGGACGAAACACAATAGAATGGAAACTCATGAAACGCGTGTTGAGTTTGTCTACCAATGTTATGGTGCTTGATAAAGATACGGAAAAAGTGATTCATGCTGTACTTAATAAGAAAAAGGTAATCCGAATTCCTAATCCCATAGAGATAAATCATGGTTACAGACAGGAAAGCATTGAAAGGCAGGTTGTTATATTTGTTGGTTGGGTTGTAAAAGAAAAAGGGATAGAGGAGTTACTGCACGCATGGCAAAATATCTGTAATAATAATCCAGAATGGCTTTTAAAGATTGTAGGTCCGATACATCCGAACTATCATGATAAGTTAAAACGTGAGTATTCTTTGAAAAATGTAATAATCGAGGGTGAGAAAAAACATGATGACACAATGGAACTATTAGCAGATAGTTCCATTTTTGTTTTACCCAGTTATACGGAAGGATTTCCCAACACAATTTTAGAAGCAATGTCAATGAAAAAAGCTATTATTGCTTCGCAGGTAGGAGCGATCCCAGATATGCTGGATAAGGAGTGCGGAATTTGTATATCTGAACGCAGTGTAGAAGAATTACAAGAATCGTTAGAGAAATTAATAGTTTCATCTGAGTTAAGAAATAGGCTGGGAAGAAATGCTTATGCAAGAGTTTTGGAACAATACTCTTTGGATGCGATCATGAAACAATATAAGGCAGTTTGGACTGACTTATCAGAAAAATATAAGAGGTAAAAGGTATGACATTGTTTGAAGAAATTGTTTGTAAGAAGGAAAAAATATCACTAATTGGGCTTGGATATGTGGGTATGCCGATAGCAGTTGCTTTTTCTAAAGTAGTGGATGTAATCGGCTTTGATGTTAATGCGGAAAAAGTTGCTTTCTATAATAGAGGAATTGACCCGACGCATGAGGTTGGGGACGAAGAGATATCTAAGTGTACCGTTTTTTTTACATCCAATGAAAAAGAATTGAGGAATGCAAAATTCCATATCGTAGCAGTACCAACGCCTGTTAACGATGATCATACACCTGATTTGTCTCCAGTTGAGAATGCAAGTCATATTCTCGGAAGAAATCTAATGAAAGGCAGCATTGTCGTATATGAATCTACAGTTTATCCAGGGGTCACAGAAGAGATTTGTGTTCCTATCTTAGAAAAAGAATCAGGCCTAAAATATGGATCTGATTTTAAAGTCGGATATTCTCCGGAACGAATTAATCCTGGGGACAAAGTACATCGGCTGGAAACAATTACGAAAATCGTGTCAGGTATGGATGAGGAAACTTTAAATGAGATAGCAAATGTTTATGAACTGGTAGTAAAAGCGGGTGTATATAAGGCAGGCAGTATTAAGGTGGCAGAGGCAGCTAAAGTAATTGAAAATTCGCAGCGTGATATTAATATTGCATTTATGAATGAACTCTCTATTATTTTTCATAAGATGAATGTTGACACAAAGGCTGTGCTGGAGGCGGCCGGGACAAAATGGAATTTTTTAAAATTTCAGCCGGGCCTGGTAGGTGGGCATTGTATAGGAGTAGACCCTTATTATTTAACTTATAAAGCAGAGCAGTTAGGATATCATTCTCAAATTATACTTTCAGGCCGGCGTATTAATGATGATATGGGAAAATATGTGGCTGAAAGTTTAATAAAAAAACTTATTAAAGCAGACATTTCGGTTAATGGGGCCAATGTTGCAATTTTAGGATTTACATTTAAAGAAAATTGTCCGGATACCCGAAATACGAAAGTAATTGATATTGTGAAGGAATTAAAAGAGTATGGAATAACTCCAATGATAGCAGATCCTGTGGCTGATGTGGAAGAAGCAAAAAAATTATATAATGTTAGTTTTTTAGATATAGCTGATATTGAGGAAATGGATGCGATTGTATTTGCTGTACCGCATGATGCATTTGTCAGATTAACTGAAACGGATATCAGGAAGTATTTCACTGGGAAAAAGAAAAAAGTTTTAATTGATATAAAGGGAATATTTAATCAAAAGGAATTTGAAAAATGCGGTTATGAATATTGGAGGCTGTAAAATGGGATATCAAGAATTAGAATTTGAAAAGGATGCTGTTTTTTTGGTAACAGGTGGAGCAGGTTTTATCGGCTCCAATCTTTGTGAAGCAATTTTAAAACTCGGTTATCAGGTAAAATGTTTGGACAATTTATCAACAGGGAAAAGAGAGAACGTCGACTTATTTATAAAAAATCCGTGTTATCAATTTATTGAAGGTGATATCACAGATTTTGATACGTGTCTCAAGGCTTGTGCTAATGTTGACTATGTTTTAAATCAAGCGGCTTGGGGGAGTGTTCCCCGGAGTATTGAGATGCCGCTTTATTATGAAAAAGTTAACATTGGAGGAACTCTAAATATGATGGAGGCAGCCCGACAGAATAATGTGAAAAAATTTGTTTATGCTTCTAGTTCTTCTGTATATGGAGATCATCCCGTTCTTCCGAAAAAAGAAGGTCAGGAGGGGGATGTGTTGTCCCCTTATGCGCTTACTAAGCGTGTTGATGAGGAATATGGAAAGCTATATACGAAATTGTATGGCTTGGATACATATGGCTTAAGATATTTTAATGTGTTTGGCAGACGTCAAGATCCGGACGGTACATATGCAGCGGTAATTCCTAAATTTATCAAGCAACTTTTACATGATGAGCAGCCTATTATCAATGGAGATGGGATGCAGAGTCGGGACTTTACCTACATTGAAAATGTAATTGAAGCAAATTTGAAGGCTTGTCAGGCAGGGCATGATGCGGCAGGACAAGCATATAATATTGCATATGGCGGTCGTGAATACTTAATCGATATATACTATACATTAGCGAAAGAACTCAAAAAAAATATTGAGCCGCAATTCGGAAAGGATAGAGCGGGCGATATAAAGCATTCAAACGCAGATATTAAGAAGGCTAAGGAACTGCTTGGTTATAATCCGGAATACAGCTTTAAAGACGGAATTAAACTAGCAATCAGTTGGTATAAAAATAATTTATGGTAATTAAGAATGAAAAAAATACTACTTGTCAGTTATTATAGATTTCCTGATGGAGATGCTGGTTCGGTGAGGCAATACGCCTTGGCAAAAATGTTTTTAAAATGCGGCTATGATCCATTGATTGTATCCATGGGAGCAGCGGAACAGGGGATTAAGTTGCATAAGGGGATTCCCTATGTGTCACTGAGAAATAAGAGGAATGGGATCATTGAAAGAATATGCAATTACCTTTTTTTTCCCTTTAAATTAGAAAAAATTTTAAAGCGATTTCCGGAATATCATATTATTATGTTTTCAGATATACCTAATAGTGCAATTCGTCTTTTAATTAGAAAAAAGAAAACAAAAAATTATAAACTTATTTACGACTGTGTTGAATGGTATTCAAAAGAACAGTTTAAACGGGGAGGTTATGATTTAAATTATCACAAAAAAGATACCTTGAATCGTAAAATCATCCGGAAACAGGTTAATATCATTGCAATTAGTGAGTTCCTTGAAGATTATTTTAGCAAAAAGGGGTGTAAGACAATTCGCATCCCCGTAATTATGGAACAAGAAATGTATGTGGAGCAGAGCAAAATGCAACACTCCAAATTAACCTATATTTATGCGGGATCTCCCGGTACAAAGGATTATTTAAGGACTATTATAGGGGGATTTGCTAAGCTGAATATAGAAGAGTTAAAGCAGGTCAGGTTTAAAATAATAGGTGTAGATGAAGAAAAATTAATCACCCTTTGTCGAGTAGATCAAGACGATTTGGCAAGAGTAAAGGGAAGCATGGAGGCATATGGACGTATTTCAAGAACAGAGGTCCTTGAAGAATATAAAGTGTCTGACTTTTCAATTTTGCTGAGAGAAGAAAATTTAAGATATGCCAAAGCCGGCTTTCCTACAAAAGTTGTGGAAAGCCTGTTTTGTAAAACACCGGTTATATGTAATATTTCGTCTGATTTAGCTAAGTATTTAAATGATGGGGAAAATAGTATGATTGTGGAAACTTGTTCCAGTGAGGGGCTGGCCCAAGTATTAAGGAAAACTTTGCATATTTCACAGAGTAAATTGAAAATCATGTCTGAACAGGCGAAAAAAACGGCAGAAAATAATTTTGACTATCGAAATTATATAGATGAGATGAAATGTTTTCTTGAAAATATTATATAAGGGGGAACCATGAGGAATAAAATGGGCTTGTTGTTATGGGGCTGTCTAAATTTAGCGGCAATTGTATTGCTTTTAACAGCTTCACTAATAAAAATACAATTTCTGTCTGTCAGTCTATTTGGGCTTGTCTGTGTGCTGGTTTTAAATATACAGCTTTTTTTTCATCCTTGTAAATGTCAAGTGGGGCTTAGTGTTTTATTTCGCAGAGTTGTTTTTTGCTTTTTGAGTCTGCGTTCGAGTCGTCCTTTCCCTTCTTGCTATATTCCCCTTGTAGTAAATAAAGATTATTCAATATACAAAAAAAAGGATAATGCGTATAAAGTTGCAGCTGTATGGGAGGAAAAAGCAGTTCTTTTAAATAGAAGGGGAACTAGAATAAAAATATGTGAGGATTTAAGCCGACCGTGGCTTACCTTTACAGTTCGTTGGAACAAAAAAAATTTTCCTGGACTTATTAAAAATGCGAAGATTGCAGAATGCTATGTAATACCGTATATGAGAAGAGAAGATGTAAACAGGCAGATTAAAAGTTGGAGAGCAATTATTATTACGGATGGTGGACAAATTTTTCATAATTTTCCAAGTCGTTCTACGTCATATGACGGTATAAGTCATAATGCTGATATTGCAAACTTCGAAGAAAGTGTTGTGTGGGATCTACCAGGAAGAAAGTATCCTTCTGGTCAAAAGAAGTGTGAGTCATGGGAAATCTATTATCCTGGATTGCCTTCAGAAGTTTACGTTCATCATCCCTATCCTAACGATAATGCAAACTTTCGCGATATATATGGCAATGGAGGGTTTGGAAAATCTACAATAGTTAATCAAAATGGAAAAATTGTAGAGATTTCCAGATTTTACTTTTATAGACGGGAAAAACAAGCTAATCCCTTTATGACTATGGGTGGATATGAGCCTGATTATAAGATGACACTTCTGGCAAGTTATAGAAGTAATACAGATATAGCAGCACGTAATGTTATTTTTATGACAGATGACGGTGGACGGCAATGGTATGCTAAATATGAATTTGGAGATATGGGAACATATTCTTTCAGACAGGGAGTAAATAAAGGGTGGGGAAAAAATTTTGGGAATAAAATAAAGACAGACATTTCGTTAATAAATTTTCCACAGAAAAGGATATCAATTGTAAAGAGGATAATAGAATTGCCGTTTAGTAAAAAAGAAGATGGCCAATTTTTTTGGAGTACAATTGCCAGTATAAGTCGAATTTGGTGTGAGGATACTATTACACTGCAAACACATGAACCCCATCAAATGGAAACAGGAAATATCGTAGCCATAATTAGCAGTCCGGAAAGCAACGGGGATGAGAAAATTAATTGGATGCTGAATAACGATATTTCTACTCATTCTTGTGGAAATGGTCTTTTGTTTAAAGTAGAAGTAGTAGATGATTATATTTTGCGTCTATATGAATTTGTGGCAAATCCTGCAAATCCGCTCTGTTGTCGTCACATTCACCATGTTAATAGGGTGAAAGATGGATGGATTGTTGGTACGGGAGAGGTTTATCCAAATGGTTGGTTAATGTATATTCAGATGAAAGAGGCGGACACATATTCTGAGAAAAGAGCGTATGACGAATTTGAAATCGTTCGATTAAATACAGGTAAGGATTCTGTACAGAGAACAATGGGCGCGATTATCCGGGATGACAAAGTAGGAACATTATTATTTGCCTCTGATCATGATTTGCTTTCAAGAGACGAAAACTTATTTATGGGATTGTACGGAAAAAAGGTATGCAGAAGTTCTACCGGGATATTTTCAGGCACTCTAAAAGATATTGACCTTCTAAGTGATTTTTGCATTTTATATGAGGCAAAAGAGCCCGCTTTCTTTTTTAAGGAATTAGATGGATATCTGCTTTATGGGGGCCAGAGAGGAGAGCTTGCACTCAGTTTAAATGGTGGAAAAAGCTGGCGGACTACTCACATTGACGGACCACTTATTCATTATAAAGGGAGAGGACGGAATTTTTTTGTTATTGATGATTATATTTTATATGTTCATTGAAGAAAGGTAAAAATTAAATGAAACTATGTTTTGCGATAGGAAGTTTAAATTATAGCGGTGCGGAAAATGTAATGTCTTCTCTTTTGAAAAAATTTCAGGATTGTACTCATGATGTTTCTGTCATACTTCTCAATGAAGAAGACAACCGTAAAAAGGGTAAGATGGCAATTTACGGATGTTATGCCAAGGAAAGATCTAAATTAAAAAGACGCATCAAAATGATTAAAAAGATTTATGCTGTAATGAAAAAGGAAAAGTTTGATGTTGTAATATCTTTTGGTTTTGCCACAAGTACATTTGTCTTACCGGCAGCTAAACTTTCTAAGATGAAATGCATTCACTGTGAAAGAACTAATCCACAATATGATATAAGAAGAACTGTCGATAAAATGATGCAGAAAGCGATTCTTCCAATGGCGGACGGGTATGTATTTCAAACACGGGAAATTCAAAAGAATTTTCCAGTTAAGACGCACAAAGAAGCAGTAGTTATTCATAATCCGGTAAGGAAGAACATAGTTGTAAAGCCCGATTACCAGAATAAAAAGAAAATTATTGTTACAGCATCTCGGTTAGACAATCGTGTGAAAAATCATCTTATTCTGATTAAAGCTTTTAAAAATGTTGTTACAAAATATCCAGACTATGAAGTGCAAATATTCGGAGATGGAAGCGATAAAGATTTATATGAAAAATCTATTTTGAACGAAGGCTTACAAGGAAAGGTAATTTTATGCGGCAAGACAGATTCTACGGTTGATGCAATTAAAGATGCAGATATCTTTGTATTCACATCAAATTATGAAGGTATGCCTAATTCTCTAATCGAAGCTATGTCAGTCGGATTACCTTGTATTACAACAGATTTCCACGGTGGAGCAGCGAGGGAATTAATAGAAGATGGAGTTAATGGAATAATAATTCCGGTCGGGAGTCAAGATAGGTTGGAAGAGGAATTAATCAAATTAATACCGGATCTAGAGCGAAAAGAGAGTTTGGGACTAGAAGCCATAAAGATTAATAAAACACATTCAATGGAAATTATATCTGCAGAGTGGATGACATTTATAGAAAAATTAGGAAGAATAAAATGAGTATTATATTAATTATATTAATAGTCGGAACAGCATTTTGTTTAGCTTTAACAAGACCTTATTATTACATAGTGTTATATTGCCTATTGGGAAGTTCTTATGATAGTTTTGGCATTGTTAATTATTTTAACGGAATAATTAAGTATTATTCGTTTTTTATGCAAACAATTTTGTTGATTGCACTCTTACGCGCTCTAATTCATTTTTATTATCGAAAAAAAATTAAAGTTGAAAAGCAATTAATTATTTATCTGGTTCTCTTTAACATAGGAATACTGTTAAGTACTGTATTATATGGAATTGTGGAAGCGGGTAAGTATAATATTGTTCTCCAAAGTATTTACAATTTAGCATCTTTTTCTGGGACAATTGCGATTATTTGGATTTCCTATAATGATAATCCAGTGTTGAAACATATATTTAAAAGACTGATTGTGGTTCAGGCTATAATAGCAATATTAATTATTTATTTGCCATCCATAGGAATTAATTGGTTAGAATTTATAAATGGAAAGAACTATTTAAATAGTGATGAATATAACTATAAAGTGGTAACGCCTTTTAATGTAAAAGAGTTATTGAAAAACAAGTATTATTTTAATAAAACAGCTCAATTTCATAATGCCAATGCAGTGGGTTTTTACGGTGGGACTTTAGCTTTTATTTTTATTTGTGACTTATATAAATTAAAAAAAAATCTAATATTAAGTTCTTTGGGTGGTATTGGAATGGGTATAATTTTGTGGCTACATAACGGAATGCGCGGAATTATTATAGGCATTTTTCTCGCTGTTATTTATAATATTATTGCTAAAAAAAAGATAGCAAAAAAAATTGTATATATTTATCTTATGGGGGGAGTGGTGTTTGCAGCATTTATTTTTATACCTATTGTAAAGGATATTGCCTCTTACATAGTGGTAAGGAAAGATTCAACGGCAGTGCAGGGGAGACTAGATCTTTTAGTAAATGCAGTGTCATTTTTAAAGTCGAATTTTTGGCTAGGAAATGGTGGACTTATCGGTAATTTGATTGCAGAAGATATTGATCCACACCAACTCCCTGTCAGAATTTCAGTACTTTTTGGAGTTCCTATGGGTATTATAATTACATTTATAATTTATGTTACTCCTATTGTCTATTATATAAAAGCTAATAAAGTATCACTTTATTCTTTGGGGTTTGTCTTGATCCTTTGGATGATCTCTATTACAAATAATTATACCTGTGTAGTATTATTTTGGCTGTGCTTTGCAGAGGCTTTTAATGAAATGTTGAGGGTACAGAATGAGATTTAAAAATGCTTTAAAAAATAGTGCGTATTCTTTTGCATCTTACTTGTTCCTTTTCGGACTTAGTTTACTAAATAGAAAAGTATTTTTATATTTTCTCGGGTTGCAGTATTTAGGATATGAAGGCTTGTTTACGGACATTTTTTCTCTTTTAACAATTGCAGAATTAGGCTTAGACTCAATTATAATATATAACTTATATCAACAGGTTGCACTGAGCAACAATGAACAAATCTCAATACTAATGATTATTTATAAAAAATTTTATTTTGCGGTGGGGGTATGTATATTCTTTGCTGGGCTTTTATTATTAAATTTTATTCCAGCTTTTGTCAAGAGTTCTCCAGAGGATTATAGTCTAGTAAAAATTATTTTTATATTAAATTTATTTAGTATACTTAGTAAGTACTTTTTGGCATATAAAAGAACACTTTTTGTTGCAATGCAGCAAGAGTACAAATGCGTTAAAGTAGAAACTATTATAACATTTTTATCTCAAATACTTCGCTTTTGTTCTCTTATTGTTTTTAAAAATTACATCATCTATTTGTTAATTGGCATTTTTATGGGAATATTAACAAACGTGTTAATTTCTTTTCTGTATAATAAAGAATTTTCTTTTATTCAGAAGGTTAAGATTACTAAGGATGACATCAGACGATACAAACTTGTTGGAGATATTAAAAATTTTTCTATTCACCGTCTGGCATATGTAGTATATAGAGGAACAGATAATATTGTCGTGACAGCTATCATGGGGCTAAATTATGTGGGGCTGCTTGGAAACTATATGCTAATTAAACAACAGACAAGAAATGTTCTTGGAAAAGTAACAATGCCGTTACAAGCAAGTATTGGAAATTATATTTATAGCGCGCAATCTAAAGAAGATATAAAAAGTCTAATTGATATGTTTAGTCTATTAGGCTTTTTAATTTCTGCATTCATTGCTTCAAGCTTCTTTTCTTTATTTCAGCCATTTATTATGATTTGGCTAGGAAAAACGTATTTGTTGGAAATCACTTTTGTTGCTGCCCTGTCAATAAATGAATATATTGCATGGAATCATGAATTTTTATGTTATTTTCGCAACTCCTTTGGAGAATATGAAAGGGACAGAATTTATATGGTTTTATCTGCAATAGCTAATTTAGTCTTTTCAATTCTTTTTGCATATAAATTTGGCTTGACGGGTATTATGACAGGGACTGTGATAGGGCATTTGTTTATTTGGTATGGCAGAATGAAGGCTATATATGGTCATTATTTTGATGTTGGCTTATCGCGATATTTTTCAGGTCAGGTTCTGAGAGCATTATTGGCATTAATAGAAGTTACGTTAACTTATCAGCTCTGCAATTTAATGCCTATAACGATATTGGGATTTGTTGGGAGAGGTATTATCTGTGTAGTGTTTCCTAATTTGCTCAATGCTGTTATTTTTTGGCGTAATAAAGAGTTTAAAAAAATCAGGGTATACATTTTTCGCATATTTTCATTAATTCGTGTAAAGGAAAAATAAAATGAAGAGGTTTATTTATGCCGGGAATTTTGGCCTACCAGAAAATGCTACTGGAATACGTGTATATAACTTGGCATGTATGTTAAGAAAATTAGGTTATGAAGTGGTATTTGTATCTAATCAGAAAAATAAGTTAGGAGAAGTGGTATATGATGGATTTCATTATTATTTTGATAAAATACCCTCCTATAGTGGTACAAGAAGAAAGATAGAAAGCTGTGTGGAGTTTTTTACTAAAATTCACTTTTTTAATAGAATCAAAACAGTTTTTTATGATATAGAGGGGTCTGATGTTATTATCTTATATAATGATCCATATTTTTTGACAAAGAAAATGTTGGATTGGAAAAAAAAAGAAAATTTTTCATTAGTATCTGATGTCACTGAATGGTATGAGCATCGTCATGGCAAAAATTATAAAATTACAGAAAGGATAATTCCGTTTCTTATCGATAAAAGAATTACTTGTTTGGATCAGAAGGTAAATAATATTATTTGTGTAAGTCCATATTTAAATCGGTTTTATAAACAGAAAAGATGTTCATTACTATATTTACCACCGGTTTTTGACATGGAATATTTAAAATTTAATCAAATTGAAAGATTTGATACAAACCAAATTAGATTCATTTACGCTGGTAGCCCTGGTAATAAAGATATAATAAAACCATTTATCAATGCTATACGATATTGTAATGAAAAAAAGCTTCAATTTCGTTTTGATATTATAGGGGTATGTGCGCAAGATTTTGGTTTGGAAAGAGAAAAAATCCAGGAAAAAGGGATATTTTTTCATGGTCGATTGTCTCATCAGGAAACATTAGGATACATAAGAAACGCGGACTTTGGTATTTTGCTGCGCAGGAAAGCTCGATATGCTCAAGCTGGTTTTTCTACAAAATTTTCAGAATGTATGGTAAATGGGGTTGCAATGTTTTGTAACAAAATAGAAGGGCCGGAAACAATAATAGATAATTATAAAAATGGAATTTTGTTAGAAGATTATGAAGTGAAAACTTTGATAAATGAATTAAAAAAAATTGGACAGTTAACATCAGACGAAATATTAAGTTTGCGAATGGCTGCATTTGAATTAGCCAAAGAAAATTTTGATAGAAATAAATATCTAAAAGATTTAGAAAGGTTTGCTAATTCCTTATAAATATTCAAAGGAAATATGTATAGGTATATTATGTTATTTAACTCATATATATTCGTTCTGCTATTTTTACCCACTACCATTTTAGGATGGTTCTTATTGAACAGATTAATAAATCCGACTTGGAGCCAACTATTTTTGTTAATAATGTCGTTATGGTTTTATGGGTACTTTAATATAAAATATCTTCCTATTATTATAATAAGCATTTTAGTTAATTATAGCATTTTTCGCTTATTGAGTTGGACGTCAAAAGAAAAGTTCCGTGTATACTTATTAATTAGTGGAATGGTTTTTAACGTTGGATTATTATTCTATTTTAAATATTTTGATTTCTTTCTGGAAAATATTAATTATGTTTTTCATACAGATTTCATTTTAAAAAGATTGGTGCTGCCGCTGGGGATTAGCTTTTTCTCTTTTCAGCAGCTTTCTTTCATTATTGATTCATATAATAGAGAAGTGCCCTCATATAGATTTCTGAGTTATGCATTATTTGTGACATATTTTCCCCAACTAATTGCCGGCCCGATAGTGACTCACAGTGAGTTAGTACCTCAATTTGAAGATGAAAGAAAAAGAAATATAGACTGGGATAATATTTCAAAAGGGCTTTATGTATTCTCTTTAGGTCTGGCCAAAAAAGTTTTGATTGCAGATACGTTTGGAAAAGCAGTAAATTGGGGGTTTGGCAATATCCCGGAATTAGATAGTATTTCTGCTTTTATTGTGATGATTTCATATACATTTCAAATATATTATGATTTTAGTGGATATTCTGATATGGCGCTTGGTATCGCTAAAATGATGAATTTGGACTTGCCGTTAAATTTTAATTCTCCATATAAAGCTCTCACAATTACAGAATTCTGGGACAGATGGCATATGACACTGACTCGTTTTTTTACTAAATATATTTATATACCGCTTGGAGGCAGTCGAAAAGGAAAAATTAGAACTTACATAAATACGTTGCTAGTCTTTCTTGTAAGCGGTTTGTGGCATGGTGCTAATTGGACGTTTGTATTATGGGGAGGGTTACATGGGGGATTTTCTGTTTTTACAAAGCATTATAAAATGCTATTTGAAAGAATGTATCCCGCTCTAAAGTGGTTAATCACTTTTACATTTATTAATGTAAGCTGGATTTTATTTCGATCGGATTCGATCCATGATGCAATAATAATAATACGTCGAATAATCAGCTTGAATTTTTCGGGGATCAACAGAAATATTGTAGAATGTTTTAATTTGTCAGAACTAAGGTTTTTATTCGATTATATTCTACATTTTAGAATATTATCATACTATAAATATTTCTTTTTTGTGGTTTTTTTATCCCTTACCCTATTCAGCACTCTGGGGGGGCAGAATTCCTCTGAAAAGATGAGGCGATTTTCACCAGGAATTGCAACTGGTATGATTACAACAGGACTGTTAATTTGGTGTGTATTTTCATTCTCGGGTGTTAGTACATTTCTTTATTTCAATTTTTAGGAGTGAATTTATGCAAAAAAGTAAAAAATGGACATTATGCTGTCTATTAACCTTTATAGTGGCAGGTATTTTGTTAGGTTCTTTTACGATAATAGTTGATCCTTTTTTTCATTATCATAAGCCGTTAGAACGATTAGAATATCCACTTTATTTAGAACGATATCAAAATGACGGAATTATAAATCATTTTCAGTATGACGCTATACTTACAGGTACTTCTATGACTCAAAATTTTAAAGCATCAGAATTAAATGAGATATTTGGAGTGAATTCAATTAAAGTATGTTTTTCAGGCGGTAGTTATAAAGAGATTAATGAAAATTTGGAAAGAGCACTGAACTCGAATAAAGACGTGAAAATGATAATCAGGGGTTTGGATTATTCGTTTTTATTAGAAGATAAAGATTGGATGCGCTATGAGACGTATCCACAGTACTTATATGATAATAACCCTTGGAATGATGTACAGTATTTTTTAAATAAGGAAATATTGTTTAATAATACTGCCTATGTTATAAATTATACCGAAGAAGGAAATAAAACAACGAATTTTGATACATATAGTAACTGGATGACTTCTTATAAATTTGGGAAAGAAGCTTTGGATCAAGTTTACAAAAGGACACCTGAGAAAAAGGAATCTATGAAATTGACTGAGAGCGAGCAGCAAACAGTGAAGGACACGGTTAATCAAAATATACTTTTATTGGCAGAAAAATATCCTGATGTTACTTTCTATTTATTTTTTACGCCATATAGTATATATTATTGGGATGAGTTGAATCAAGCAGGATTGTTGGAGCGTCAGCTAGAGGCAGAAAAAATAGCAATTGAATTGATGTTGCCTATAAAGAATATTAAATTATTTTCTTTTTTTGATGATTTTACTCTGATATGTGATTTGAATAATTATAAGGATACAATGCATTATGGGGAATGGGTTAATTCAAAAATTTTACAGTGGCTATATGAAGATAAGCATTTATTGTCAACAAGTAATTACATGGAATATTGTAATAAGGTCAGGGAATTTTATACTGATTATAATTATGATATATTGTTTGAAGATATAAATTACTCAAATGTTGCACTAGAATAAGTGCCTATGTTTTTCAAATATTCAATAATATTGTCCCTGTTTGACAAAAATAATAAAAAAGTATAACATTTTATCTATGATAACTCAATCATTTCTATTTCTAATCAAAATTAGCCAGGAGTTCTCGATATATCTAATAATAAAGGAGGCAAGTCAAAACAAATAGCGGAAACAATTCATGATATTGTTGAACAGGAATTAGGAGATATCTTAGTACGATAAGTTTTCCGTTTCTGTGCATCGCGAACAGTAACTAATCCGTAACCGTTCAGACAGGGCTGCGTATTTGCTGCGCTGGACGTACGAAAAGTTAGTGATATCAAACATTAGACTTATTACGCAACTATTTAAATAGTCGGAGACGCTAATAGTGCATACTGTCTAAAGTGTTACATTAAATCGTCGCAGGTTCATGAAAAATTCTCCCCCTCCCTCTTGCCAGTTCCCCCAAAAAATGCTATATTCTACTAGACTGACAAACTATGCCCAAATCTCGCCCTATATCAGACTGCAGCGGATTTCAGTAATCAAAACAGGGCATATTTTTTAATAGAAGCAGTGTAGTTCGGCCTACACCCATCACAATAATCACAACCCAAAGAAAAGAGGAACCCACCCATGGCAATAGTTGACCAAAGCAAAATCAGAAATTTCTGCATCATCGCCCACATTGATCACGGCAAGTCAACCCTTGCAGACCGAATTATAGAGAAGACTGGCTTACTTACCAGCAGGGAGATGCAGTCCCAGGTACTTGATAACATGGACTTAGAGCGTGAGCGTGGAATCACGATCAAGGCCCAGGCAGTCCGTACCGTATATACATCGAAAGACGGAGAAGAGTATATCTTCAACCTCATCGATACCCCAGGCCATGTCGATTTCAACTACGAGGTATCGAGGAGCCTCGCAGCCTGCGACGGAGCGATTCTTGTTGTAGACGCCGCACAGGGAATTGAGGCCCAGACGCTGGCCAATGTATACCTTGCCCTCGACCACAACCTGGATGTATTTCCGGTAATCAATAAAATTGACCTTCCAAGTGCGGAACCGGATCGTGTTGCCGCAGAGATAGAGGACGTAATCGGAATCGAGGCCCATGATGCCCCGAGAATTTCAGCTAAAATTGGTTTAAACATTGACGAGGTCCTGGAACAAATTGTCACAAAGATTCCGGCTCCCCAGGGAGACGCGGCGGCGCCGCTTCAGGCATTGATTTTCGACTCCCTCTATGACTCCTACAAAGGCGTCATCGTATTCTGTCGGATTAAGAATGGAAGTGTCCGCAAAGGCACCCAGATTAAGATGATGGCGACCGGAGCCAAGGCAGATGTGGTGGAGGTAGGCTACTTCGGAGCCGGCCAGTTCATTCCCTGTGAGGAACTGGAAGCCGGTATGGTAGGCTATATCACGGCCAGCATCAAGAATGTCAGGGATACGATGGTGGGTGATACGATCACCGATGCGCAGAATCCCTGCAAAGAACCCCTCCCGGGATATAAAAAAGTGACCCCGATGGTTTACTGCGGTCTCTATCCGGCCGACGGCGCAAAATACCCGGATCTCAGGGATGCACTGGAAAAATTACAGTTAAATGATGCCTCCCTGTTCTTTGAACCGGAGACTTCCATTGCGCTCGGTTTTGGTTTCCGCTGCGGTTTCCTTGGCCTTCTGCACCTGGATATTATCGAAGAACGTCTGGAACGGGAATATAACCTGGATTTGGTGACGACGGCTCCGGGCGTTGTATACCGTGTCCACAAGACGAACGGAGAGATGATGGAGCTTACCAATCCGTCCAACCTTCCCGACCCATCCGAGATAGAATATATGGAAGAACCCATTGTATCGGCAGAAATCATGGTAACGACGGAATTTGTCGGTGCTATTATGACGTTGTGCCAGGAACGCCGCGGAGTCTATCTGGGCATGGAATATATTGAGGCGACAAGGGCGCTTTTGAAGTATGAACTTCCCCTCAACGAGATTATTTATGATTTCTTTGACGCCCTCAAATCGCGCTCCCGCGGATATGCGTCCTTTGACTATGAGCTGAAGGGCTACGAACAGTCCAAGCTTGTAAAACTGGATATCCTTGTGAACCGCGAGGAAGTCGATGCCCTTTCATTTATTGTATTCGAAGGTTCGGCTTATGAGCGGGGCAGAAGAATGTGCGAGAAACTGAAGGACGAGATTCCGAGACACCTTTTCGAGATTCCGATTCAGGCGGCCGTGGGCGGCAAAATTATTGCCAGGGAGACAGTCAAAGCGATGAGAAAAGACGTTCTTGCCAAATGTTATGGAGGCGATATCTCACGTAAGAGAAAGCTTCTGGAAAAACAGAAGGAAGGCAAGAAGAGAATGCGCCAGATCGGAAACGTGGAAATTCCGCAAAAGGCATTCATGAGTGTGCTGAAGCTGGACGAGGAATGATGTTCCGGCAAAAATCATTAAACAATCAGGCGGGAACAATGGAAAATAACACCCCATTAGAACTATATATCCACATCCCATTCTGCGTTAAAAAATGTCTGTACTGCGACTTCCTTTCCTTTGCGGCGGACGAAGTGACCAGAAAAAAATATGTGGAGCAGTTGATTAAGGAAATAGAAACATGCGGGACCAGAATAACCGGGCGGGACGCTGACGCGGCCTTCCCGGTGATTTCTGTGTTTATAGGAGGGGGGACTCCGTCTTCTCTCTGCCCGGAGCAGATTTGCGCTGTTATGAACGCGGTAAAGGAAAATTTCAGACTATTGCCGGATGCCGAAATCACCATCGAAGCCAATCCCGGTACACTCGACAATAAAAAACTCAGAGCTTACAAAAACTCCGGAATCAACCGGTTAAGCCTCGGCCTTCAGTCGGCCAATCCAGGCGAACTGAGGGAGCTCGGACGAATCCATTCCTGGAACGAATTTCTTGAGAGTTACCGTTTAGCCAGAGAAGCAGGCTTTGATAATATTAATGTTGATTTGATGTCGGCACTGCCGGGACAGAGCTTTGAATCTTATGCGGATACACTGGAATGTGTCGCGCTCCTGGAACCGGAACACATCTCTGCATACAGTCTTATCATAGAGGAAGGCACTCCGTTTTATGATAAATATTCGGGCAGGGCAGAAGTTCTTCCGGATGAGGAAGAAGACCGCAGAATGTATCACCACACAAAAGAATATCTGGCGGAAAAAGGTTATCACCGGTATGAGGTATCAAACTACGCCAGGCCGGGCAGGGAATGTATCCACAATGTGGGATATTGGACCGGGGTCAGCTATCTGGGAATCGGTCTGGGAGCTTCCTCACTGATGGAAGGACAACGTTTTTCCGTCATCAGAGAGATGAATGATTATCTGGATCTTAGCAGGGAAGAGCTGGCGGAGGGACGCCAGTACGAAAACCGGGAAATCCTCACGGAACAGGATGAGATGGAAGAATTCATGTTTCTGGGTCTTCGGCTTACGGAAGGGATTGCCGCAAAAGATTTTAAAAAGCGCTTCGGCTTAAATATAGAAGAAATATATGGAATGACCATTGGGAAACTGATGGAGGACGGCCTGATGGAAATGACGGGAACAAAAGAGGACAGAAGGTACAGGCTGAGTGAATTTGGGCTGGATGTCAGCAACTGTGTACTGGCTGAATTTCTGTTGTAGCGGAAATCTTTCGTTACCATTAAAATCACTGCGCGATAGCCGGCTGCCGGCTGCCACTACCTTTTCGCACAGTCAGCGCAGCAAATGCGCAGACCTGACTGAATTGTTACCGGCACGCCGCTTTTTGGCAGGGGGTGGACAGTAACCAGCAGCAATCTTTACAGGTATCAGTGTATTTGTTATTATAGATTGAGTTTCACTGTATCATTAACAGTACTGCAATAAGAGCAATATGGAAGAGAAAAAAAGAAGAGTAATAAAGAAGAGTAATAAAAAGAGTTTCATCTGGGAGGAAATGAGTAATGGAAATCACAATGACGCACTATCTGATTGTTTGTCCCCTGGTTTTTCTGGCCGGACTGCTGGATTCAATCGCAGGAGGGGGCGGACTGATTTCCCTCCCGGCCTTTATGATTGCCGGAGTGCCTCCACACATGGCCCTTGGAACAAATAAGATGTGTTCTACAATGGGAACCTCCATGGCTACATACCGTTTTGCAAAGAATGGCTACATTCACCTGAAAAAGGTAATCTGGTTCATTGCCGCGGCATTGGTTGGCTCTACGATCGGTTCCAACCTGACCCTCTTAATGAATGAAAAGATAGTGGAGTACATGATGATCGCCGTGCTTCCCATTGTCGCTTTCTATGTGCTCCGCAATAAGAGGATGGGAGATGACTCGCAGGCAGGGACGATACCGGCCAAAAAGTCATTTATCATTGCGGCTGCAGCGGCTTTGGTAGTCGGGACTTATGACGGTTTCTATGGTCCGGGAACAGGAACCTTTTTAATCCTCATTCTTACGGGCGCCGCAAAATATACGATGAAAGAGGCAGCGGGGACAACAAAGGCCATCAACCTTTCTTCCAATGTCGCGGCTATCGTCACATTCATCATAAACGGGAAAGTATTATATCCCCTTGGTCTGGCAGCAGGCCTGTGCAGCATTGTGGGAAATTACATCGGTTCCGGCCTGGTGCTCTCGAACGGTCAGAAAATCGTGCGTCCGGTGGTACTGATTGTACTGACCATCCTGTTTGGTAAAATTTTACTGGGAGGATGACACAGACGGAATGACACACGGAATGACACACGGAATGACACAGGCGGGATGACACAGGTAGTCAGTACGTAACAGATGAAGTTACTGTTCACGGGTAGTATCCCGCGAGGTGTTTTCGTGTGCAGTTTGTACGAAAATTCCGAGTTACACGGCACGACGCGATGAAAAGTAAATTTTTCACCACAATCAACGGCGTTTTCTGCCGTTTCTGTGCATCGCGGAGCGTGTTACTGGCCGCAGAACTGCGCTTTTTGGCAGGGCTGCGAACAGTAACCGGTTGACATGAATTTGATATTTGGCATATAAACAGCAAACAAAAAAGAACGGATATAACGGAATAAAATCCGGCGTATTTATGGAGGAGATCTTATGAAGTGGAAGAAATTCACCCTGACGACTACGACCGAGGCCGTAGATTTAATTAGCTGTGCCTTCGATGAAATAGGAATCGAGGGTATTGAAATCGAGGATAATATTCCTCTTACGGAAAAAGAGACAAAAGGGATGTTCATCGATATACTCCCGGAGCTGCCTCCCGACGAAGGAATAGCGAAAGTCAGCTTTTATCTGGACGACGATGCCGATGTACCGGGCATGCTTGAAAAAGTAAATGAAGCGCTGGAAGAATTGAAAATGTTTACCGACCTGGGCACATGTACAATCGAGGCATCAGAAACAGAGGACAAAGACTGGATTAACAACTGGAAACAGTATTTTAAACCATTTACAGTGGATGATATCCTGATTAAGCCAACCTGGGAGACGATTCCTGAGGAGCATAAGGACAAGCTGCTGATTCAGATTGATCCGGGAACTGCTTTCGGCACAGGTATGCATGAGACGACCCAGCTGTGCATCCGCCAGCTTCGTAAATACACAGGCAGTGACACGAAGGTTCTGGATGTGGGGACAGGAAGCGGAATTCTGGGCATCACCGCTTTGAAACTCGGGGCGAAAGAGGTATTCGGAACCGATCTCGACGAGAACGCCATCACGGCAGTGGGAGAAAATCTTGAGGCAAACGGTATCCCGGCCGGATTATTTACCGTTCTTCAGGGAAATATCATCGATGATAAAGAGGTACAGGACGCCGCAGGTTATGAGTACTACGATGTGGCGGTTGCCAATATTCTGGCTGATGTTATTATTATGCTCCAGAAGGAAATCCCGGTTCATATAAAAAAAGGTGGAATTTTTATCACCTCCGGTATCATTAATATGAAGGAAGAGGCGGTCAAAGAGGCTTTTGCAGCCAACAGCGCCTTTGAAATCATTGAGGTGACCTATCAGGGAGAGTGGGTATCCATAACGGCGCGTAAGAAATAGGTAACAGTTCATGCTGTCTGAACTGACACAGAATATAGAGGAAAAACATGTATCATTTTTTTGTTGAACAGGAACAGATAGGGGAAGGCGTAATTGCGGTTACCGGACCCGATGTAAATCATATAAAGAATGTACTCCGGATGAAGCCGGGAGAACGGGTTCTTATCAGTGCTAAGGCCGGCGGTGATTATCTGTGTGTAACAAAAGAACTGGCACAGGACAAGATCCTGTTTGGAATACTGGAGAAGAGTGAGAGTGAAATGGAGCTGCCTGCCAGAATCCACCTGTTTCAGGGGCTTCCCAAAGGTGATAAAATGGAGCTGATTATCCAGAAGGCCGTTGAGCTTGGCGCATTCAGAATCATTCCGGTTGAGACAAAACGGGTAGTGGTGAAGCTTGATTCGAAAAAAGAAGAGGCGAGGATAAAGCGATGGAACGCGATATCTGAGAGTGCGGCGAAACAGTCAAAACGGAGCATCATACCGGAAGTAACAGGAGTTGTTAAATACAAGGATGCTCTGCAGATGGCAGAAGACTTTGGACTTAAAATGATTCCGTACGAATGCGCAAAGGGAATGGAGGAGACCAGACGGCTTCTTCAGACCGCGGAAGCGGGAATGGATATTGCCATATTTATCGGACCGGAAGGCGGCTTTGAAGAAGAAGAGATACGGCAGGCAGGGGAGAGGGGAGTCAGCCCTGTCTCGCTCGGCAGGAGAATTTTAAGGACAGAGACAGCGGGCTTGTGCGTTTTGTCGGCCCTGATGATTTCTCTGGACCGTTAGACGTCCATAAAGCAGAAAGAGGAAGAAAAATGGAAGCTTATTTTGATAATTCGGCTACTACGCAGGTTTTTGACTGCGTAAAAGACGCGGTAGTAAATGCCATGACCATGGACTACGGGAATGCGGCCGCCCGCCATATGAAGGGCGTTGAGGCAGAAAAGATTATAAAAGAAGCCAGAAGAGAGATAGCCAATTCACTGAAGGTTCAGGAAAAAGAAATCCTGTTCACATCAGGAGGGACAGAATCGAACAACCTGGCGCTGATTGGGACGGCCCTGGCGAATCAGAGGACTGGAAAACATCTGATTACAAGCGCGGTGGAACATCCGTCCGTATATAATACAATGGCCTGGCTGGAGGAACAGGGCTTTGAAATTACCTATCTTCCAGTTGATTCCTTTGGCTGCATTTCCCTGGCGGAGCTTGAGGAGGCGGTAAGGGAAGATACGATTTTGGTATCCATAATGTACGTTAATAATGAAATCGGCGCTGTGGAGCCGGTGGAGGAGATTGCCCGCTGCATTAAGAATAAAAACCCAAAAACCTATTTTCATGTGGATGCAATTCAGGCATACGGCAAATTTCAGATACGCCCTAAAAAGCAGGGAATTGATTTGCTGTCGGTAAGCGCTCATAAGATACACGGTCCGAAGGGAATCGGCTTTTTATATATTGATGAAAAAGTAAAAATCCGGCCCATTGTATTCGGTGGAGGTCAGCAGAAGGGGATGCGCTCCGGGACGGAGAACGTGCCGGGCTGTGCCGGACTGGGGGCAGCCGTAAAGGAGATTTATAAAAATCATGGGGAGCGGGTTGAGAAGCTGTATACACTGAGGGAACGCCTGATTGCCGGGCTGAAGACAATCGATGGTGTGACGATTAACGGGCATGAGGACAGACAAAATGCTCCCCAGGTGGTCAGTGCAAGCTTTGAAGGAATAAAAAGCGAGGTGCTGCTCCATGCGCTTGAGGACAGGGGAATTTATGTGTCATCCGGTTCAGCCTGCTCCTCGAACCATCCGGGAGTGAGCGGAACGCTGAAGGCGATTGGCGTAAAAAAAGAATTGCAGGATTCCACACTGCGTTTCAGCTTCGGCGCATTCAATACGGAAGAAGAGGTTGATTATGCAGTAGATGTGTTGAAAGAACTGCTGCCCGTACTGAGACGTTACAGAGCCAGATAAGGTTACCAATTAACAGATAAGGAAACAGAGAGGAAATATAAACATATGGTACGTTCATTTTTAATAAAGTACGCGGAAATTGGGGTAAAAGGCAAGAACCGCTATATTTTTGAAGACAAGCTGACTTCCCACATCCACCATTCCCTGAAACGTCTGGACGGAGATTTCTCCGTTATCAAGGAGTCGGGAAGGATTTATGCTCATGCATCTTCGGATTTCGACTATGATGAGGTGGTATCGGCTCTTCAGTGTGTGTTCGGAATTGCCGGCATCTGTCCGATGGTGCAGATAGAAGATAAAGGATATGAGGATTTAAAGGAACAGGTCTTGAAATTTATTGACGAGACGTACCCCGATAAAAATTTCACATTCAAGGTGGATACGAGAAGGGCCAATAAGCAGTACCCCCACACGTCGGATCAGATTAACCGCGATTTGGGAGAAATCATTCTGGAGACATATCCTGAGACAAAGGTGGATGTGCATCATCCCGACGTACTTCTCCACGTGGAGATCAGGGGAAAAAATATAAACCTTTACTCCCTGGTAATCCCAGGCCCGGGCGGAATGCCGGTGGGAACGAACGGCAAGGCTATGCTGCTTTTGTCGGGCGGAATCGACAGCCCGGTGGCCGGATATATGATTGCGAAGAGGGGGGTGACGATAGAAGCCACTTACTTCCATGCTCCGCCGTATACAAGTGAGAGAGCCAAACAGAAGGTGATAGACCTGGCGAAGCTCGTATCCAGATACTCGGGACCAATCAAGCTCCATGTAGTGAATTTTACTGATATCCAGCTTTATATCTATGATAAATGCCCTCATGAGGAACTGACGATTATCATGCGCCGGTATATGATGAAGATTGCGGAGGAGGTGGCTAAGAAAGACGGCTGTCTCGGCCTTATCACGGGAGAGAGTATCGGACAGGTAGCTTCTCAGACGGTGCATTCGCTGGCTGTAACCAATGAAGTGTGTACACTTCCCGTATTTCGTCCTGTTATCGGATTTGATAAGCAGGAGATTGTGGATATATCACAGAAAATCGGAACATTTGAGACGTCCATTGAGCCGTTCGAGGACTGCTGTACGATTTTTGTTGCAAAGCATCCTGTTACAAAGCCAAACCTGGATTTGATAAAGAAGTCGGAAACAAAACTGGAAGAAAAAATTGATGAAATGTTGAAACAGGCTGTTGAAACAGCCGAGATTATACGGTGTTGAGAAAACGGGAGTCCGGATTTTGGGACTCCCGCTTAGGAAAGACTATGTTGAATGGGACGTGCTTTTCAGCGTTAAAACAGGGCGTATTTGTTTAAACGATATATGGTGCTAAAATTGTAAGAATGTCATTGATCTCTGTTTCGGAATGGATGTTCAGGTCGATAGGCTTGGACAAATCCAGGCTGAATATACCCATAATCGATTTGGCATCGATTACGTATCTGCCGGATACAAGGTCAAAATCGACATTAAATTTTGCTAAATCGTTTACAAAAGATTTAACTTTATCAATTGAATTTAAAGAAATACGAACTGTTTTCATGAAAAAACCTCCTCTTGCTGCTATGTTATTTCAGCTCTTATGCTGGTAAAATACTAACTCTATACTACCGGGATATGGAGCAAAAGTCAAGAGAGAGATTGTATGAAATCAGGAACTTTAAAGCTAAGGAGAATGACAATGAGAAAAGCAGCACTGCACAACCTGGGATGCAAGGTAAACGCTTACGAGACGGAAGCCATGCAGCAGCTCCTGGAAGATGCCGGCTATGAAATCGTGCCTTTTAAGGATGGGGCCGATGTATATATAATCAATACATGTTCCGTAACTAATGTTGCGGACAAAAAATCAAGGCAGATGCTTCACCGGGCAAAGAAAATGAATCCTGATTCCGTAGTGGTTGCCGTGGGCTGCTATGTCCAGGCAGCGAAAGAGGATCTGGAGAAAGACATGGCGGTGGATTTGATAATTGGAAATAACAAGAAAAAAGATCTGGTGGGTCTTCTGGAACGATATTTTGCAGATCGGGACGACAGGGAGGAAGTGATCGATATCGCGGCAACCGGTGAGTATGAGGAACTTCATATCCGGAAAATCGCAGATCATACAAGAGCCTTTATTAAAGTGCAGGACGGCTGCAACCAGTTTTGCAGCTATTGCATCATCCCATATACCCGTGGCCGGGTGAGAAGCCGGGCGATAGGGGATGTGGTGAAGGAGGTGGAAGGACTTGCGGCGGCCGGGTATAAAGAAATTGTTCTTACCGGAATCCATCTCAGTTCCTACGGCGTCGATTTTCCGGAGGAAAAGAGGGAAAATCTTCTGAGTCTTATCACCTGTCTGGATAAAATCCAGGGAATTGAAAGAATCCGCCTCGGTTCCCTGGAACCGCGAATCATAACGGAAGAATTTGTTTCGGCTCTGGCCGGTCTTAAGAGCATTTGCCCTCATTTCCATCTGTCCCTCCAGAGCGGGTGCAATGCAACGCTTGCAAGGATGAATCGCCATTACACTGCGCAAGAGTATTTGGAGCGCTGTGTCATCCTGAGAAAGCACTTTGATAATCCGGCGATCACGACGGATGTGATTGTTGGATTTCCGGGGGAGACCGTGGAAGAGTTTGATGAGACGAAAAGATTCCTTGAGACGGTCCGTTTTTATGAAATGCATATCTTTAAATATTCCAAGCGGGAGGGCACCAGGGCCGCAGTCATGGAAAATCAGGTTCCGGAGCAGGATAAGTCGGTCCGCAGCGATATCCTCCTAACATTAGAACATAAGATGTCGGATGAATACCGTGAGTCATTTCTCGGGAAAGAGACGGAGGTGCTGCTGGAAGAAAAGGTCGTGATTGGCGGACAGGCCTATATGATGGGACATACACGGCAATATGTAAAGGCGGCAATACCGTTTGAGGAAGGGCTTAAGAATACAACTGTAAAAGGAAGGCTGACGGAGAAGCTGTCGGATGAGATTTTGCTTTTGAAATGAGGATTTAGTTAAGCAGGTGAGGACGCCGCCGGTACGGCCAGCGGACGGGGTGGTGG
>ERZ1036412.369-NODE-369-length-37831-cov-23.153378_pt1 | contig 37831 bp, 32 predicted proteins | sample MGYA00514218_ERZ1036412 | MGnify/ENA primary metagenome ERZ1036412 (study PRJEB33795, sample SAMN09464944) | human gut metagenome | host: Homo sapiens | place: USA: Stanford, California | collected 2016-11 | study: EMG produced TPA metagenomics assembly of the...
TACCGCATAATAATACCCCCTCTACTGGGTGTCCAGTAAAGGGGGTACATATCACTTACCCGAAGGGGGAGCTACGCTTTTTTTAGCTGGTGCAAATCATGGGTGCTGTGAAATAACAGAACAAACACGGCGGCATCCTCCTATATGCCGCCGTGCCTTTACACGGTGTCCGGGTCGTCGTTGGTTTAGGATAAACGAAAAGAAACGGCGGCTCTGAAAATCAAAGCCGCCGTTTCAAATAGGCGTGTCAAATGGTCTGCTGTACGACGGCTTTTTTATTTTGCCGTCGTGCGGCAGATTGTGCTTTAATTAAACTTCAAATGTCGGTCACAATAAGCTGTGCCAGCAACTGTTATAAGGGCAATACCCGAAATAACCATAATCCATCGCAAGGGGATTGTATCAGCCAGCGGCCCGAACAGAGCCATGCCAATCGGATAACAACTTGAATAGAGCGAACTCATAAGGCCAAATACACGGCCCTGCATAGAGGTTTCCGAGTTTTCCTGTAACATGGTCGTAATGGTAGTTTGTACCGTGGTCAATGCAATTCCGTACAACGCCATTAAAACAAGGTACAGTATAAAATGGCGGCTGACACCCATGCCGATTGCCATTATGCCAAATAAACTCAAGCCTGTTGCCAATGTCAATCTGCGACTTTTGAAACCGCCCCAAATGCTCATAAGCAGACCGCCCAGCATCATCCCGCCAAAGCCAACGAGTTCAACCGCCGTCAAATACCAGTAAGTATCTCCGAAAACACGGCTCACAAGTAAGCCGGATAAGTAGCCTGCCGGGACTGTAAGGAAAACAAACAGGCCGTAGATGACGAGTGTTTTACGAACAACCATGCAGGAATGAGCATACCGAATACCAACTCCTATATCGGCCAGAACAGATGTCCTTTCCTGCGATTTTTCTTGCTTGGGGAGAAGTATGCAGGAGAACACACCGATGCCAATAACAGCAGTTAATATATCAATCAAAAGTGTAGTCCGAAGTGTACTCATTGTCAGCACCACAGCCGCAGCAGCCGGGGCGCCAAACTGTACGACAGACTGCATTGTGGCGTTAATGCCGTTATAACGCATAAGATGTTCCTCGGGAACGAGCTGCGGAATAACTGCATTGACTGCGGGATTTTGAATACCAGCACCGGCGGAGCGAATGATCGACATAAGTAGTAATGCCGCAAGCAGCACAGACTCTCCCGCAATATGCGGCATAATCAGCATCATTGTCAATGTGACAGCCGCAATCAGCGCATCTGCTCCGATGATGAGATATTTCCTGTTATAGCGATCTGCCCAAACGCCTCCTATAAATGAAACGAAAAATTGCGGAAGATAAGAGCAGACAGAAAAAGCCGCTACCCACGCACCGCTGTTTGTTTGCAAAGTTACATACCATACGATTGCCATTTGAACGGTTTGCGAGCCGAACAGCGTGATACATTGACTGGCAAAAAACAGAATGGTTCGCTTTCTCCAATTACTTTGTGATTCCATCATTCTTGTATATCCTCCATATGTTTTGGAGGAAGCACAAAACGCTGTGTCGGATAGCCAAATTCTATCAGCAACTCTTTTTCGGCAAAACCAAGCTGTTTTAATATATCACGATGGCCTGTATCAGCCTTATCGCCTTCTCGATAGGTGGTCATGCTGATTTCCTGTCCGGGCAAGTATATTTCCATAAGCGCATCCAAAAACAACTTTTGAATGCCTTGCTTGCGGTATTGTGGGTTTATGCCCAAAAAGTCAATACATCCCGATTGAGAAGAAAAAGCCATAGCACCGATTAAAACACCATTGTCTTTCAAAACAAGGGCGCATTTTTCATTTATGGCGGTTATAAGTTTGCTCAAATAATCCGCTTCATCCATAACCGGGTAACCATCAATGACCAATCGCATTAAGTTCATCCATGCCGGAATATCCGCTTTTTCTGCCAAACAAATGTCATTCTTGGTAAACACCTTGTTTGCCACATTTCTGTGCAAAGCGAATCGTAATTGCAAAGGATAAAATTCCCGGTTATCCCGGTATTCCGCAGGAGGAATTTTATACATTGACTTAAAGGCAGATGAAAACGCCTGTTGACTTTCATAACCGCAGATAAAGGCGACTTCAATAATCGGTCTATCTGAAAACACCAAAAGTTTTGCGGCTTCGGTCAACTGACGGCGCTGCACATAATCATGAATTGTCATGCCTACTGCGCTGGTGAACATACGGTGCAAGTGATACTTTGAATAGTGGACTGCTTCAGCAACCATTTCCAAATCCAGCTTGCCGTCAAGATTTGCTTCAATATAGTCAATGACTGTTTCAATACTCATTACAGTCTTGTTCCCCATTTTGCTTTCCTCCTTTCTGCATATTAGGATAACAAAAATCGGTTTGAAACCTTTCATAATTCTTGCGGTTTTTACACGCAAAACTTATTCTATCTCCTTCGATTGCTCCAATCAAGGATGTAAAATGGTTACGCTATATTTTGCGCTGTTTAAGGGGCGTTCCTTAACGGCAAGCAGGGCAAGTGTAGCCACACTTGCGTTTTTGGCAAGCAATTCGAGTGTGAACACACTCAAAAATTTTTGCCCCGTCAGGCGGCAAAAATGCTTGCCAAAATGCTTGTTGGGGAGCCTCCCCAGACCCGGTTAGCTGCGGCCCGGTGCTGACGCTCCAGGCCTTAACTTTGGGACAAAATGTCCAAAAGCAGAAATGCCGGGGAACATCACAAAACTGTTCCCCGGCAGATTGAAAAAGTGGAAAGTATTTAGCAGTATCTGTGCAGGACATATAATCATATTACCCCCTCAAAAACCGAGGCTGGAAACCATTGCAAACAGGGCGTTTTTTCGGGCTAAATGTCCACACATCAGCCCTGCTTTTTGATGTGTTCCCGATAGCAGAAAACACAGACGATCCCCCGCCAATAAGGACACCCCGCACAAGGCGTTCCTTCCGGTGCCTTCTGCGGGGCGGGTGCTGCTTTATGCGGAACCTCTTTCATCATGCGCTCATAGGGGCTGTTGGTAAAGTTCATAAGTAAACCTCCGTTCATGTTCAACCCAATCCCCCTGCCCTTTCCCAATCATGGGAAAGGGGTGCGGCTCTGGAGAATATACCCCCGCCGCGCCGCTGGGAAATAAAACAGCCAGGGCCGCCAGTCAAGGGCAGGCCGCCGATAAACGGCGGTGCGATGCACCCTTGACAGACAGCTCCCGGCTGTTCTGAACGATATGCGGCGACGGGGGATATACCATCCGAGCCATGTTTGGGGGAAGCAGTTTGGAACAAATTGTCCCGAAGTTGAGAAATGCAGAAACACCACCCTTCGTTTTGTTGGACGTCATTAATATAATATCTCATGCTATTAATTGAAATCATTTTATACAAAAATATTTTTTAATTTTCTATTTACAATATTACATGATGGGCATATAATAGTTTCTGTCGAATACTAAAAATAGGAGGTTCAAGTGTAATGAGCGTTGTTAACCAAAAAATTCTATCTCGCCTTGCGAAAGCTGAAGACACTCCTCGGAAGCCCCTATCAATCCCTTTTAAAGTAGAGAATATAAAAAATTTGGATGCTATTGCCAAGGCGATGACACGGCACTCTGGGTGTACAGCTACTCGTAATATGCTTATTGAGGACGCTGTAGAAAGCTTTATTGACGAAGCGATTGTTATCCTCAATGAAGAAGGTATCGAATTAGATATTGAAGCAAATGACGATTTTGACACAGTTGTATTTCCTGCGCAAATGGGCGAAGAATATAAGCAAGCTTTTTTTGATGACCGGGAATGGCGTTATGTGCGTGTCTCCAAAAATAAAATACCCAAGATCAAATATGTTGCGTTGTACGTTGGTGCACCTCAATCAGCTATACATCATTACGCAAAGGTTTCTTCCAATGGATTTATCTATGTAGAGAGTGAGGATAAATACAAGATTTGCTTTGATGGAGATCCCATTGAATTACCAAATCCTATTCCGCTTGGAACTACATCACCTCTAGCTGTTAGATCTCCAAAATATACAACTTTACAAAAACTTTTTACTGCGAATGAGTTTCGCGAGCTATACACAAAAGACTGAGCCGATCAAAATGAAAAAGCCATCGAAACCGATGGCTTTTTCATTTAATACATAGTAACCAATTCTAATCTTTTCTGTTCCGTAGAATATTTTAGAGCAACTAAGACTTTTCTCAAATTTCCTTCAGAAGTTTTTAGCTCTAAAGATAGATTAAACTTTGGAACATGGTAAGCTTCTAAATATTCTAAGTTGTAAAAATAACCTTTTTTTATGCGTTCTTTTATTAGGTCGGATAGTTCCTCTGTAGAAAATTCCATAAGACCTAGTTTCTCCATAATGGCCGTTTTCTTTTCTTTCAAATATAACAGTTTTTCACCAGATACAAATACCGGCAGCTTAAATACCGATTTTATATTGGAATATATTGCATTTATTGAATAACTTAAATCCATTGGGTCTGCAAATGCAGCTTCAATCTTATATGACAAAAATAAGGTATAATACATTTCACTGATGCTCTTCACAGAAAAGCCATAATCTTCGAAAGGATAACCACAATTATTAATGTTTTCTTCGTCCTCACGATCCTCTTCATGAGGGAGAATTATAATATCTCTATGTTTTATGCCTCTATATGTTAAAGAATACGCCAACAAAGTTTTTAGCCTACTAGAAAATGTCATATCGACATATCCCACAAAAAACGCTTGATTGCGCAATGCCTCAATAATATTATTCTGTTGTGATTCAGTTAAGTTATTAATGTAAACCACATAATATTGGGAAGGGTGTTGGAAATTTGTAAAATTAAATTGCACCAACTTCTCAAAAATAATCTCTTTACTTACGTTTAACGGAATTCTCTCTGCAATAATGTCCCCCTCCAGAATACTGTATGTGCTTTCCTTATTTAGCCCTGGCAAAAGGTGGTGAAAAACCACATTTCCGTACCAAGCGTCTTCAATCAAACTGCTATCAAAAATAAATGCAGTTTCTTTTCGATCTTTATGAACAGGGATTAGTGCTGACTTTAAATTTGCATATTCTATGTTCTTAGCAAGTAACTTCTCTTTTAATTCTGACAGCATTCCATCTACAATTTCAGCACATTCCTGATTGCTTAAATCAAGCGTGTCAAGTATAAGGGGTAATAAAACGTTGTTTCTTCCGTCGAGTGTAAAAATCATTTGTTCTTTCCCTCTCTATTGACGTGACGTTAGGATTTAATAAATTTATTATATTATAATTTCCGTTCTCTTGGAATACAAACAAACGTAAAACTTGCATTTTATTGAAAATACTGATTGCCGATTACCCGAATACCATTTTTGTTGTTCTGATTTCGTGGAATCCTATAATTCCACTCCGACCAAGCGTAGAGAGGCGGACAGGATTTTATCCTGTCCGCCTCTCTTGTTTCATATCTGTCTTTCTGTAGCCCCCTTCATATGCTGATGAACCAGTTATATAATTATTGTTGAAAACAAAAATACAATAATATTGATTTTTTAACCGCATGTCGACAAAAAGTCAGCATTTTGGGCCCTGTTTTTGGAAGATAACACGCCCATTTACGCAAAAATGTGGTATATTAAATATAAAGTTATTTCTAATAATGAATTCCATTATGTCAGTTCGTTTTTCCGCCATGTCAGTACCCTATTTTCGACGATTTTCCCTAAAATAGTAGTCGTATACTATCTACGGGAGGTAAATCTATGAATTTCGACAAACAGCTTGACGTATTTTCCAGAAACCTGTCCGAAATCCGCCGGAACGGCCGCTACTCCTACCAGGCATTCTCTGAAAAGCTTCGGGTTGGGAAGTCCACGGTTCAGGCCATCGAAAGCGGAGACTACAATATTACGCTGAGTACGCTCATCACAATCGCTAATTCCCTGGAAATCCATCCGGCACTCCTGTTGATGGATCTGCCGATAGAGTTGGATCTAACAGGGACAAACCGCTATTATGCCAACTTACTCATGACCTACTCCGCCCTGCCGGAGGAACAGCGGTCCCAGTTCCGAAACATAATCCAACGCCTGGAATGCAGCCTCGATGGGGACCATTTAGAGCAGAACGACACCGGAGTGAACTGAAATGGAAATTGCAGCCCGCCTGCGCCAGCTTGGATTCCCAAGCAACTATGTGGGGTTTCCCTACCTTGCCTGCGCCATCTCATTGGTGCAGACCGAGCCGGAGTACCTATATCAGGTATTCAAATGTCTTTATCCCGCCGTTGCCACAGCGTTTCAAACCTCGGCAGCCTGTGTGGAGCGGGACATACGCACCCTGCTCTGCGCATACTGGCGCTCCGGCGGCCAGCCATTATTGCAGGCCATCTCTCCGCGTCCGCTTACCGCCCGTCCCACGGTCAGTGAGCTGATTGCCCTGCTGTCCGGGTATTTCCAGGATGTCGGAGACCTATAATTCGGGGCGCATCATGGCATACTGAAGCTGAGGTGATTTCCATGTTGACAGAAGCGGAATTGCTCCAGTATATCTACCAGACTACAGAAATGGGCCGGGACGGCATTCAGTCCGTCCTGCCCCACGCGGAGGACGAGACCTTTCACCAGGCATTGGAGCAGCAGCTCACGGAGTATGAAAAGCTCTACGGCGCCACCGGAAAGATGCTGCGGGAACGGGGCCAGGAGCCCAAGGGGCTCAATCCCATGGTCAAGGCATCCTCCGAGATGATGAGCGCGATGAAAACCATGGCTGACCACTCTACCTCCAAGATCGCGGAGATGATGATTCAGGGCAACACCATGGGCATGACCAAGAGCCTCAAGCACCTGCACGACTACCATGGGAAGGACGAACGGGTACGGGATCTGGCCAACAAGCTGCTGAAAACCGAAGAGGCCAATATCCAGCAGATGAAGAAGTTTCTCTAGTCTCCTCAAGGGCGGCGCCGAATTGGCGCCGCCCTTTTTTGCGCTTGCTGTCACAAAAACCGGAACATATCCGTTATAATGGGTGAAAACCGGTTTTCTATCCAGCAGACAAGGAGGAGGAGGCTATGGACGAGGCGGAGCTGAGCCGGGCGTTCCCCATCGGGGACGGCGCTTGTCTAGAGGCAGTCATCGGCCGCTATGGACAGGCCCTGCTGCGGTACTGCCATCATATCCTGTGTGACTACCATGAGGCCCAGGACGCGGTGCAGGACGCGCTGCTGCGGGCCTGGAGTCGGCGGAACCGCTTCCGGGCGGGTACCAATCTGGAGGCGTGGCTCTACAAGCTGGCCTATCACGCCTGTATCGACCTGCTCCGGCAGAGGCGGCGGCAACTCTTTGCCCCTCCCCCGCCGTCCGGGCACAACCCAGATTACATTGGGCCGGAGCTGCGGGCGGCCCTGTCCGTCCTCACGCCGGAGGAGCGGGGCCTGGTCTTCGGACGGGTGATGGAGGGCCGCTCCTATGAGGAGCTGTCCCAGATCTACGGCCCGTCCGCCGCCGCCCTGCGCAAGCGATACGAGCGGGCGCGGAAGAAGCTGGCCCTGGCACTGAGCGAATCGGAATTGGATGAACAGAAGGAGGTCGTTCCATGAAGCGGACACCAGAGGAGGAGCGCATTTTCCGCGCCCTCGCTCAGATCGAAACACCAGAGGCCGACCTGTCCGCCGCACTCCGGCGGACGGAGGAGCCGCGCCGCATCCGGCCCGTCCGTCCCCTGGCGGCGGCGGCCGTGCTGTGCGCCCTGCTGACCATCGGCGCGGCGGCGGTGGGCTTTTCCGGGGCGTGGCGGTACTTTGTCCCCTCCCTGCCCCAGAACGCCGTGCAGACCGTGGGGGCCAGCCAGACCTCCGGGGACTACACCCTCACCGTGGAGGAGGCGGTGGTGGACGACAGCAATTTTATGCTCCTGCTGGCCCTGACCCGGGCGGACGGAGAGCCTATCGATCCAGAGGCATCGCTGACCACCAACAGCATGGATCTGGAAATAACGGTGGACGGCCACTATTTTGGCCGCGCCACCGACTACCAGCTCTCCCCTGACGGAAAAACCATCTACATCTGCTACGAAAACACTGGCGCACTGACCGAGACATCCATTTTGGGCAAGCCTATCACCCTCACGGCCGATGGAGTGGCCGTAAGGCTTTTTGACGATGACGGAAATATTCGTATCCAGTGCGACACCCCTATCTCCCTATCTGCGCTTGCGGAATGGGGGACTCCGGACTTCTCTGCCGTACCCCTGGTGGAGCATGTAGAGGAGATTATCCAAACTGCGGCAAATGGTGGGGCAACTCTTCCGTTGTTTACGGTGGAGGGAGTTCCCCTCCTGACACTTCGCGGTGCGGCCCTGACCTCGGAGGGACTGGCCCTGGTGACGCAGGATGCCTCCTACGTCTCCGGTGATCTGGCGTATACGAGAAGCAGCTGTGAAGCCATCATCGATACCCGCACCGGAGCACGCTATCTTTGCCGCTCCGGTCACGGAGCAGCATTAGAGGATGGCACCTGGGCCTTTCTGGAGGTATTCGATGACTGCCCCTTTACCCTGGAAGATCTTCCCTATCTTGAAGTGGAGGTGTCCTATACCGTCGACCGGATTCTCTCTGACCAGCCGTTTTGGCTCACTTTTACGGTGGAAAAGTCATCCGGGTGGAAACTCCCGTTAGATGATGTCCTGGAATTAGACGGGCTCACCCTGCATCCTGCGGAACTGCGGTTGTCAGCCCTGGATCTGCAAGTCTATTTCCAAGATGAAGCGGAGGCGGCCTTCTCCCTCTATCGGGACGGTACCGCTCCGGTGCTCCATCTGGCAAACGGCACAGATATCACCACCACCTGGCATGGAGGCAGACATCTGGACTCTGCTCTGCCTATGGTGTCATTCCAAACCATTGATGCCAACGGCGATCGGCTGTTCATCGACCCCGCACAGGTGGTTTCCATCACCTTTGGAAATCTGGAGATCCCCGTGGAGCACTGACCTGTTTCCCTCCCCAAAAACGGCGCGCCCGGTTTAGGGCGCGCCGTTTTCCATTGCCCGGCCCCGGCAAATCTGCTATGATTGTAAGAGATTTGTCAGAATTGTCTCACGCTCTTTGACAGAAAGGGCTGGTAAGATAGCGTCCATAGGAGGGATTTGTGTGAACGAGTGTATTCTGGTGGTGGATGACGATCCCGAAATCGTCCGTGCCATCGCCATCCTGCTGGAAAAAGAGGGCTATCAGGTGCTCAAGGCCTACAACGGCATGGAGGCGCTGGAGCAGGCGGTAAACCCCGCCCTGCGGCTGATCGTCATCGACGTGATGATGCCAAGGCTGGACGGGCTTTCGGCGGTGATGAAAATCCGGGAAAAGCGCAACCTGCCCATTATTGTGCTCAGCGCCAAGAGCGAGGACTCGGACAAGGTGCTCGGCCTGTCCATGGGGGCGGACGACTACATCGCCAAGCCCTTCCATCCCCAGGAGCTGGTGGCCCGGGTGCGCAGCCAGCTCCGGCGCTATACCCAACTGGGCGACGTGAACGCCCAGAGCCAGGGCGGAGAGATCGTCAACGGCCGACTGTGCTACCGCCCGGAGGAGCGGGTGCTGCTGGTGGACGGGGAGCCGGTGAAGCTGACGGCCACGGAGCTGAAAATCGTGGATCTGCTCATGCGCAACCTGGGGCGGGTCTTCCCCGCCGAGGAGATCTACCGACGGGTATGGAACGAGGAGGCCTATGCCACAGAGAACACCGTCATGGTACACATACGGCGCATCCGCGAAAAAATCGAGCTCAATCCAAAGGAACCGGAATATCTGAAGGTGGTGTGGGGCATTGGATACAAAATCGAGAAGCGTTAAGCCCGCCCTGGCCTTTCTGGCCTTCGTTCTGGGCGTCACGCTGCTGGTCTACAGCGCAGCGGCGGCTGTGATTGTGACCGTTGCCAGCAGGGGTTCTTTCTACATCCCCTGGCGCGACATATTCTGGACCGACTACCAGACTACGGACAGCTTTCACAGCTTTATCAAGGATCGGCTCTATGAGCTGGCCACCGCCGCCGATACCCCGGAGGAGGAAAATCCCCTGGAGGGCTGGGACGACGGCCTGCTCTACCGCGTCCGGGCGGATGGAGTGCTGAGGTTCTCCAACACCGACACCCTGTCTCCCGACCGGCTGCCCGACGGGTATAATTTTCTGATCACCTACGACGGGGAGAAGGTGACTGCCGTCAAGGACGGCCGCGACATCTCCAGTCAGTTCTCCCCCCTCCCCTTCGCGGATCCGGCCGGTGTGTCCGTCTCTCTGGCCGCGGCCGAGCACCCGCCCGCATCCGGCTCGTCGTCTCTCGCCTCCCTGGTCGGTTCTCTCCGACAGAACCGTGCCTTCTTTTTCTGCTTCCTGTTTCTTCCGCCCCTGGCGGGTATCGCCCTCACCGCCCTGTCCATTGTGTGGCACCGTCACAAGGTGCGGGCCGACCGGGCCATCGCCTGGTTCACCGGGCGGGTGTGGCTGGAGGTCAAGCTCCTGCTGCTCGTCCCCTTCCTCTGGGCGTGCGCCCTGGCCGGAATGTGCTGTCTGGCCGCGCTGATGGGGGAGGTGCTCACCTACAGCATTGTGCGCTACCTCTCCGTCCCCCTGGCCCTGTGGTGGGCTTACCTTTATATCAACGACCTGCGGTACAATTTCGGACACCTCAAGGAGCAGAGCCTGTGCGCCGCCTGTGTGCGCCTGCTCCGGCGGCAGATCCTGCGCCACCCCGCCGCCCAGCGGGCCGACCGACGGATGATCTGGCAGTTTGCCGCCTGCCTCCCCTTTTTCCTGTTCTGCGCCCTGTCCGTGCCGGCCTTTCTGGTGTTCCGTCTGCCCCTTCCGCTGCTGCTCCTGCTCTGTATGGCCGGGATCGTGCTGATCGGTCTCCAGGTGTGGCTGGTCAGGGAAAGCCGCCGCTCTGCCGCTGAGCTGGACGCCCTGCTGGCCTGCATTGAGGCCGCCGGGGCGGGAAGGCTGGAGGGAGCCCCTCCCCTGCCGCCGGACTCAGATTTCCACGGTGCAGCGGAGCAGCTCTCCCACATGGAGGAGGGTCTGCGTACCGCATTGGCCGAACAGGTGAGGAGCGAGCGGATGAAGGTGGAGCTGATCACAAACGTCTCCCACGATCTCAAAACCCCCCTCACCTCCATCATCAGCTATACCGAGCTGCTCCAGCAGGAGGAGGGCCTGCCCGACCATGTGCAGGACTACATTCGTGTCCTCACCGACAAGTCCAAGCGGCTCCAGGTCATGGTGCGGGACGTGTTCGAGGTGAGCAAGGCTGCTACGGGCAACCTGAGCGTAGATATAAAGCCAATTGATTTTGCAAAGCTGCTTCGCCAGACCCTTGCGGACATGGGTGAGGCCATCGAGGAGAGCGGCCTTGCCCTGCGGCCCCGTCTGCCGGAGTCCCCGGTCTGGATCGCCGCCGACGGCGACCGGCTGTACCGGGTGTTCCAGAACCTGATCGGCAACGCCCTCAAGTACTCCCTGGAGGGCTCCCGGATCTACCTGGAGCTGACCGCAGCCGACGGGCAGGCCGCGGCGGTGCTCCGCAACACATCGCGGGAGGAGCTGCCCGACGGGGTGGATCTCACCGAGCGGTTCGTCCGGGGGGACGAGAGCCGCACCGACGGGGGCAGCGGCCTGGGCCTGTCCATCGCCCGCACCTTCACCGAGGCCTGCGGCGGAACTTTCTCCGTCCAAACGCAGGCGGATCTCTTCACCGCCTCCGTCTCCTTCCCCCTGACCAGGGAACGGCCGCCCAAGGAGGAGAGCGCGGTATGAGACGGCTATGCGCGTGCTTTGCCGCCCTGGCGCCGGCCATTCATGACTTCCTGCGGATTACCGGCCATCAATAGGACTACAGTACCGTTTTAGAAGCCGAGGATGTAGCCTCCCCCTGTCCGAAATGAGTTTATCAACGCAGCACCCGGTATACCATATATAAAATCCGGCAACTCCCATTTTGGGGAGGGCCGGATTTTATTTGACGAATCTTTGCATTTATACTACAATAAGAGTATTATCAGGCGATTTGAAAGCGAGGAAAATGGTATGCCAGACAGCAACTCAAGCCACAATCCCCTCGGCTCCCTCCCCATCAATACCCTGCTGCCCAAATTCGCAATCCCTTCCATTGTCGCCTATCTGGTCACCTCTCTTTATAATATAGTGGATCAGATCTTCATCGGCCAGGGCGTGGGATATTTGGGAAACGCCGCTACCAATGTGGCTTTCCCCTTCACCACCGTGTCCACCGCCATTGCCCTGATGATGGGCATCGGCACTGCTGCCAACTTCAACCTGAATTTAGGGGCCGGAAATGAGGAACGGGCTCGCCGGGTGGCCGGCACCGGACTGTCCTGTCTTGCGCTGTTCAGCCTCACCCTGGGCCTGATCGCCTTGTTTTTCCGAGGCCCACTCCTCAACCTGTTTGGCGCTACGCCGGAGGTATTGCCCTACGCCATGATCTACACGGGCATTACCGCCTTCGGCCTGCCTATGGTCACCTTTACCACCGGGGCCAGTTCCCTGGTCCGGGCCGATGGAAGTCCCACCTACTCCATGCTCTGTACCCTCTCCGGCGCGGTACTCAACACCATATTGGACCCTGTGTTTATCTTCGGTCTGGACATGGGCGTGGCCGGGGGCGCGCTGGCCACCGTATTGGGGCAGGCTCTCTCCCTGGTCATGGTACTGTACTATCTGTTCCGCACCCGCATCCGTACCATCCGCCTGACGGCGGCCTCCCTGCACCCTTCCGGGCCACTTCTGCGTGCCATCTGCTCCCTGGGTGTTTCCCCCTTTTTAAATCAGATGGCCATGTTCCTGGTGCAGATCACCCTCAACAATACCCTGACCTACTACGGTGCGCTCTCCCACTACGGTGAGGACATTCCCCTGGCGTGTGTTGGGGTCATCTCCAAGGTCAACATCCTGATGCTGGGCTTTACCTTGGGTATCTCTCAGGGCTGCCAGCCCATCTTCAGCTACAACTACGGCGCCCGGCAGTATAGCCGCGTACGTGAGGCCTACCGAAAGGCCATTGTCGCCGCGTCCGTAATCTGTTGCATTGCCTTTGTGTGCTTTCAGCTCTTTCCCCGGCCGATCGTGGCACTGTTCGACCCCTCTGGCAGCGAGGAGTATTTTCAGTTCGCCGAGCGGTATTTCCGCATTTATATGTTTATGACACTGGCCAATGCCTTCCAGCCCATTACGGCCAATTTCTTTACCTCCATTGGCAAGGCCAAGCGGGGCGCACTGATCGCCCTCACCCGGCAGGTGATCTTTCTCATTCCCCTGATTTTGATCTTCCCCCTCTTCCTGGGGATTGATGGCGTCATGTACGCCGGTCCCATCGCCGACAGCGCGGCAGTAGTGGTGGCCCTAGCCCTGGTTACCCGGGAAATGAAGCGGATGCCCCACGTGGACGAACCCGTGGCGGCAGATACGCCGGTGTAGCTGGCTCCAGCGGCGGCGGGCACTGTGGGCGGCATCACCGCCAGTCTCTTAGACCTCTAGGGTCAGCCAATCGGCCCATCCCGTACTCCTTTCTCGATACCGGCACCATAGGGAGGTGGCCCAGGGCGGCCGTTCCGGCTGCCGGTATCTGGGGCTGTCACCCCGGCTTTTCCGGCTTCTGCGTGGACCATATGCTGTCCCCCAAATAACCAAACAGGAGGCGCCCCACGGGGTGCCTCCTGTGTTTACTTTCACAGATACAGCTCGGGCGGCTTGTCCTCCTTGGTCAATGCCTCCTCCAAATGAGCCGCTGTAGCGGCAAAGGCGGGGCCTTCCACCCGTCGGCTGCCCGCCGGGCAAGCCCGGACACAGGCCAGGCAGCGGATGCACTTCTCACCGTCGGTCGCACGGGGCGCGGCAGGATGGATGGCCTCCACCGGGCAGGCCCCGACGCAGCAGCCGCAGCGGGTGCAGGTATCGTCCCCCACTGGGTAGAACGGCGCCCTCTGAAAGCTGCGGTAGGGCCGGTTCCCGGGCAATTCCGGGGTGCACCAAGGCCCCGACAGCTTCTCCGCCGCCCGACGTCCCAGCTCCGCGGCCGCCGCCAGATCCCCTGCGTTGGGTCGCCCCACGGCTACCTTGGCGGAAAATGTGTGAGGCGCTACAAAGGCCCCCGCCGCCAGAGGGCGGAACCCCCGGGCGGCACACAGGTCGCTCAGCTCCGCCAGCGCGTCGTCAATGAGCCGGTTGCCATACACAGCCAGCAGCACCGCCGGAGTCTCCTCCCCCTGTAGGCCGTCCAGCAGCCCTGGCACCTCCGGCACTCGGCCGTAATAAACCGGTACGCCCAGGACAACTACATCATCTGCGCCGAACATATGAACTTTGCGCCGCTCCTCCGGCCGGGTCAGGTCCACTTCTCCGCCCATGTGTGGCATAGCTGCCGCCACAGCCCGGACATAGGTGCGCGTCCCGCCCGTGGGACTGAAATAGAGGGCTGTTGTACGTCTCTGCATGTGTTCCGCTTCCTTTCCACTTGTTTGATACACAGGAACGTGCCGTGGGGAAAAACACCCCACGGCACGTCTGCCTGTTTGCCGTTCGGCTATTGTACTGCCTTCTCAGCAGCAGCTGTTCCCGCAGCCGTTGTTGCAGCCACAGCCACCACAGCCGCAACCGCCCCAGCTCCCGCCGCCGCAGCAGCAACAGAGCAGGATAATGATCAGAATGATCCACAGGCAGCCGCCGCCGCCAAAGCCACAGCCATTATTGCACCCCATATGAAGTACCTCCTGGTTTGATGATGGAAACCAGAGGCGGAGCGGTGGGAGTACCGCCGTTCCGGTCCGGTCTCACTTCATACTATGCCGGGGACGCAGAGGGGTGCTTGGTACAAATTCTTTTTATTCCAGCTCAAAGGCGCCGGTATAGAGCTGATAATAGAGTCCGTGCTGCCGGATGAGATCCTCGTGGTCGCCCCGCTCTACAATGCGGCCGTGATCCAGCACCATAATGGCATCAGAGTTGCGCACAGTGGATAGCCGGTGGGCAATGACAAAGACGGTGCGGCCGGTCATCAGGGAGTCCATGCCCCTCTGGACGATGGCCTCAGTGCGTGTGTCAATGGAGGAGGTAGCCTCATCCAGGATCATCACCGGGGGATCGGCCACAGCGGCCCGGGCAATGGCGATGAGCTGCCGCTGGCCCTGGGACAGGTTGGCACCGTTGCCGGTGAGCATGGTGTCGTACCCCTGGGGCAGGCGGCGGATAAAGTCGTCTGCGTTGGCCAGCACGGCGGCGGCCTCGACCTCCTCGTCGGTGGCGCTCAGATTGCCGTAGCGGATGTTTTCCCGCACGGTGCCAGTAAAGAGGTTGGTATCCTGAAGCACAATGCCCAGGGAGCGGCGCAGATCCGGCTTATGAATATCGTTGATAGAGATGCCATCATAGTGGATCTTGCCGTCCGCGATGTCGTAGAAGCGGTTGATCAGGTTGGTAATGGTGGTCTTACCCGCGCCGGTGGCGCCCACGAAAGCCAGCTTCTGGCCGGGCTTGGCGAAAAGGCTGATGTCGTGGAGGATGGTTTTGCCCTCCTCATAGGCGAAGTCCACATCATCAAAGCGTACGTCGCCCGCCAGCTTGGTATAGGCGAAGCTCCCGTCCTCCTGGGGGACCTTCCAGGCCCACAGATTGGTGCGCTCACTGGTTTCCTGGAGGGCTCCGTCCTTGTTATAGGAGACGTTGACCAGGGTGACGGTGCCGTGATCCTCCTCGGAGGGCTCATCCATCAGGTCAAAAATCCGTTGAGCACCGGCCAGAGCCATGACCACAGAGTTGAGCTGCTGAGAGATCTGGCTGATTGGGTTGGTCAAACTCTTGGAGAGCTGGAGGAAGGATGCGATGACACCCAGGGTAATACCGCCCCCCAGGCCATTGAGGGCCAGCGCTCCGCCCACCATGGCAATGACCACATATTGGATGTTGCCAATGTTGATGAGGATGGGCATGAGGATATTGGCGTACTTGTTGGCCTTATAGGCGCTTTCAAACAAGGCGTCATTCACGCGGTCAAAGCCCTCCTGGGCCTCCTCCTCGTGGCAGAAAACCTTGACCACCTTCTGGCCGTTGATCATTTCTTCGATATAGCCGTTCAGATCGCCCAGCTTCACCTGCTGGCGGACGAAGTAGCGGCCGCTGCGTCCGGCCAGGAACCGGGTCACCAGCAACATGCACACGATGCACACGATTACCACGCCAGTGAGAGTGAGGTTGAGTACAACCATGCTGACAAAGGTGACCACGATCATCATCAGGGAATTGATTACCTGGGGAATGCTCTGGGAGAGCATTTGCCGCAGGGTATCCACGTCGTTGGTGTAGACGCTCATCACATCGCCGTGGGCGTGGGTGTCAAAATACCGGATAGGTAGCGTCTGCATGTGGCCGAACAGATCGTCGCGGATCTTCTTCTGCACGCCCTGGGAGATGGTGACCATCAGGCGGTTGTAGGCCAGGGCGCACAGGGCGCCCACCACATAGAGGCAGGCCATCAGGAGCAGAGCGTGGAGCAGGCCGGTGAACACCGGGTGTTCCATGGCCAGCAGAGGCGTGATATAGTTGTCGATCAGGGCGCCCAGGAAGATGGAGCCGGCCACAGAGGCCACCGCGCTGACCAGGATGCATACCAGCACCAGAAAAAAGCGGATCAGGTAGCCCCGGCCCACATAGCTGAGCAGGCGCCGGACCGTGTGGGACTTTTTCTTCGGCATCTTATTCATTCTCGCTCCCTCCCTTCGTCTGGGATTCATAAATTTCCCGGTAGATCTCACAGCTCTGGAGCAGCTCGCCGTGGGTGCCCATGGCGGAAATCCTTCCGCCATCCATCACCAGGATTTTGTCCGCGTCCTCGATGGAAGAGATACGCTGGGCAATGATAAACTTGGTGGTGTCGGGGATCTCCTCCCGGAACGCCTTGCGAATCAGTGCGTCGGTTTTGGTGTCCACGGCGGAGGTGGAATCATCCAAAATCAGAATCTTCGGCTTCTTCAGCAGGGCCCGGGCGATACACAGGCGCTGCTTTTGGCCGCCGGACACATTGGAGCCGCCCTGCTCAATATAGGTATCGTACTTGTCGGGGAATTCCTGGATAAAGGGGTCGGCCTGGGCCAGCTTGCATACCCGGACCATCTCCTCATCGGTGGCGTCCTTCTTACCCCAGCGCAGGTTCTCCTTAATGGTGCCGGAGAACAGCACGTTCTTCTGGAGCACCATGGCCACCTGCTCCCGCAGGGCGTCCATGTCGTAGTCCCGCACATCCACACCGCCCACCAGGATGCGGCCCTCGGTAGCGTCGTACAGCCGGGGAATAAGCTGCACCAGAGTGGTCTTGGAGGTGCCGGTGCCGCCGAGAATGCCCACCGTCTCACCGGACTTGATGTTCAGGTTGACGTTTTTCAGGCACTCCTTACTGGGGTCCTTGGCGTAGCTGAAGCTGACGTTCTCAAAGACTACAGAGCCGTCCTTGACCTCCTCCACCGGATTCTCCCCGTTGCGCAGGTCGCTCTCCTCGTTGAGCAGCTCGGTAATACGCTCGGCGGAGGCGCGGGCCAGGATGATCATGACCAGCACCATGGAGAGCATCATCAGGCTCATGAGGATCATCATGATATAGCTGAACATACTGGTGAGCTGCCCCACATCCATGCTGCCGCCCACTACCAGATGGGCGCTCAGCCAGGACACGGTCAGAATACACGCATAGACGCACAACTGCATGAGCGGCATGTTGAAGGCGATGAGCTTTTCCGCCTTGGAAAAGTCCATATAGATCTCCTGGGAGACTTTCCCGAATTTTTCCTTCTCGTGCTCCTCACGCACAAAGGACTTCACCACCCGGATGCCAAGCAGGTTTTCCTGTACCACATTGTTCAAGTGATCATACCGCTTGAACACCCGCTCAAAGATGGGGTGGGCTCCGGTCATAATAAAGAACAGACCCAGGCCCAGGATGGGGATCACCACCAGGAAGACCAGCGCCAGTCTGGGGTTGATGGTAAAGGTGAGCACCCATGCACAGATAAGCATGATGGGACAGCGCACAGCGATGCGGATGATCATCATAAAGGCCATCTGTACGTTGGTCACATCGGTGGTCAGGCGGGTAATGATACCGCCGGTGGAGAATTTGTCGATGTTGGAAAAGGAAAATTTCTGAACATTCCGATACATCTCCCGGCGCAGATTGCGGGAGAAGCCCGTGGCCGCCTGGGCGGCATAACGGCCGGACAGGGCGCCCAGCAGCAGGGCCGCCAGGGCCATGAGGACCACAATGCCGCCGTAGTAGAAAATACGTTCCATATTTCCAGCCTCAACGCCCTGGGTCAGCAGACGGCCGGTCATCATGGGAATCAGGACATCAAACGCCACCTCGCCGATGACAAAGATCGGCGTCAGGATCGTGTCCTTTTTGAACTCCTGAATACAGCTCACAAGTCCGCGTTTTTTCTTCATGCACATTCCTCCTTGGGGATTGATTCGCTTGCTAACTGTTAGCCTCCTCACAGTCTTTGCCGCAGGTGCACCCGGCCGGAAGTACAGACGGCTCCATCAGGTTCTGCTTCATTTTTGCGATGGTCATCATGAACTGCTGCAACTCCTCAGCGCCGATTCCCTTGGTCAGCGCCGCCTCTACCTGTGTGATGCGCGAGGCAATCTGCTGGTTCAGGGCCTCCGCTTTCGGCGTTGCCATCACCTGCTTGAGCCTGGCGTCACGGGATACGGAGCACCGCATCACAAATCCCTCCTCCTCCAGGCGCTTCAGCAGCCTGGACGCGGTGGAGCGGCGGATATAAAACGCCTCCTCCAGATCCTTCTGAAAGATTTCCTGATCCCGATTATGGCACAGAAATCCCAGAAGCATCCCCTGCATCTCGGTAAAAGCATCGCACTCCGGCTGGCCGGAGAGCTCCCAGACCTTGCGCCGGATCAGATTGGACAGCGCCTTGACCTCGTAACCCGCATGGCGTTCTTGCCTCATTCAGACACCCCCCTTCCATGCAAGCTATTTTACAGAGTTTATTTTAGTTATCTTGCTAACAGTTGTCAATGGGCAACATTTACAAAAAGACCCTCCGGTTTACCGGAGGGTCTTTCCATTCAGCTCAGCCTGTCCACGGTGACGCCGTTCATCACCGCCTGAAATACGGCTTTGTCCATGCCGCTGCTGGCAGCCGTCCTGTCCAGCAGGATGCCGCTGCCGTCCTTCAGAGGGGCCGACAGTGCGAAATAGGACAGATAGGCCACCTGGGCCCGCAGGAAGGGGCTACCTGTCAGCTTGGCCTGCTCCGCAGCGTTGAGCACACCAAACTCCACGCTCTTGCCCACGGCATTGGCCCAGGAGAAGTCAGGCGACGCCCCGCTGTCCGAGTAGCCCAGCGCCCGCAGAAGAAAGGTCATGTACTCCCCTGCCGAGAGCTGTGCATCCGGTCCAAAGTAGCGCTGTCCACCGGCACTGACGTTGTTGCCCTTGGTATAGCCCTTCTCATAGGCATAGGCCACATAGCGGTCGCACCAGGCAGGGGTGTCCGCAAAGGGGTTGGCCGCTGTGCTGCTCAGCGCAGCCCCCTCCTCCCCGATCAAACGCAGGAACATGACCAGTCCCACGATACGGGTGGGAGCCTGCTCCAGATCATACCCGGAGCCGTAGGCCGTTCCAGTGCCCTGGAACAGCCCCATCTGCTTTAATGCGTCGGCCAGAGCATTATAGTCCAGCCCCGCTCCGGAGGACACGGTATAGAAGCCCTCTACGCCCAAAACCGCAGTATCAGAGGTGATTGTCACTGCCGCTGTGGTATTTTCGGCCGCTAAGACGCGGTGACGTGCGGTCAGCGCGGTGCCGGAGGCCACGGTCTGCCCCACCGTAATATCCACCACACTGCCGCCGGAATAGGACACGGTTCCGCTTCCAGCCAGGAGCAGCAACCCGGAACCGGCAGGCAGGCTGACCACGTCTCCCCTTTTAAAGCGGAAATCCGTGATTGAGGCGGCATAGCTCTGTTCTCCACCTGCCCGGGCCAGATAACCGCTGTGCCTGGCATTCAGATCCGCCAGCACAGAGTCGTAGACGGTCTTTGTCTGCTCCGCGATACGTGTCTCCGCCTGCCGCAGTACGTCCGGAATATAAGTGTCGTTCAGGTAGCCCTGCGTTACAAGGCTCTCCCCTGTTCCCGTATCGGCGGCATATACTGCCGCACAGCCTATCAGGATGACCAGGGCAAGCAGGCCAACGGCAAGTCTCTTCATGGTACCTCCGAAATCATATAGCTCAGCGCCAACAGGCTGTCGGCAAAGTGGACGTTCTCAATCACTATGTCCGGCGCGTCCACCGTCAGCTCAATATTGGTGAAATTCCAGATTCCTTTCACGCCGGAGGCCACCAGCCGACCGGCGATCCGGTTGGCCACGCTCCGGGGAACCGTCAGCACCCCGATGCTGGCCGGATGCTGGCCCAGATACTCCTCCAACTGGTCCACGTGGTGGACCGGCACCCCGGAGAGTCTCTGCCCAACCACATCCGGCGCCACATCAAAGGCGGCCGAAAGCGCCACACCGGAGCGCTCGAAGTGAAAGTTTTCCATCAGGGCCCGGCCCAAGTTGCCCGCCCCCAGAATGACCGCGTTGTGGCCGCGGTTCATACCCAGAATGTCGGAAATCTCCCCCCGCAGATTTTCAATATTATAGCCGTAGCCCTGCTGGCCAAACCCGCCGAAGCAGGAGAGATCCTGCCGGATCTGTGAGGCGGTCAGCCCCATGGATTTGCCCAGCGCGTTGGATGAAATGCGCTCCACACCGGCCAAATAGAGGTCGTTCAGGTGGCGGTAGTACCGTGGGAGGCGACGTATCACCGCACTGGACACTTTATCTTTTTTCATAGCTCCATCACTCTTCTTCTTGTTCCAAAGCGGTACCGCACGTAACTCGCCCGTTCCGCTGCAAGATTCCTATTCAGTTTACTCGAAAGAGGGGCCGATGTCAACGTTCTTTTCCCTGGAACCGCCTTCCGGTCCGGTGCATAGAGTGAGGAAAAGGAGGAATGCCAATTGGCCTCGATTGGAACCATTGTCACCCGCGTATATACCTCCCGGGCCCAGCTCCCGGTGCCGGGCGCTACTGTAGCGGTGACGCAGAGGGCGGGTGGCGGGCGGCATACGCTGCTGGCCTTACGGGTGACGGACGAAAACGGACGCACCGCGCCGATCCGCGTCGCCACACCCGAGCAGTCTGCCAGTGAATCCCCAGGGACAGAGTCCCCCTTCGCCGTCTGTGACATCTGGGTGGAGGTACCGGGCTATGAGATGCTTCTGGTGGAGAATGTCCAGGTCTTTCCTAATACGGAAACACTACAGGAGCTGGAGCTGATTCCCCTGCCGGAGCAGACCTCGTCGTCTACCCGGGGGGAGATCGTGGATATTCCACCCCAGGACCTGTAAGGAGGTACCCCCATGCCGACCACACCTGTAACGCCCTATGTCCCACAATACATCACCGTGCATCTGGGCGCCCCCAGCGCCGCTGCGGAAAATGTGACGGTTTCCTTCCCGGAATACGTTAAGAATGTGGCCTCCAGCGAGATCTATCCCACCTGGGAGCCGGCGGCTATCCGGGCAAACATCCTGGCGATCATTTCGTTTGCCCTCAACCGGGTATATACCGAATATTACCCCAGCCGCGGCTACCCCTTCAACATCACCGCCAGCACGGCCTACGACCAGAAATTCATCAAAGGGCGCAACATTTTTGAGAACATCAGCCAGATGGTGGATGAGATCTTCAATTCCTACATACGGCGCACCGGCTTTGTGGAGCCCCTGGCAGCCAAATTTTGCAACGGCACCACCACCACCTGCGACGGTCTCTCCCAGTGGGGCAGCCAGGCCATGGCAGAGCAGGGCGCCGACTCCGTCACCATCCTGCGAAACTATTATGGCGACAATATCGAGATCGTGAACAATGCTCCTGTCATGGGTATCCGCAGCTCCTACCCCGGAACTCCGGTGCGGCTGGGCGACCGGGGGGAGCCGGTGGTGCGCATCCAGACCATGCTCAACCGCATCTCCCGCGATTACCCCGCTATTCCGAAGGTTCAGCCGGTGGACGGGATCTTCGGAGCGTCCACCGAGCAGTCGGTCATCAAATTCCAGCAGATTTTCAGCCTGACGCCGGACGGAGTCGTTGGAAACGCCACCTGGTATAAGCTGGTCTTTCTGTACGTGGGCGTTCTGGAATTGGCGGAGCTGGTCAGCGAGGGTCAGACCTTCTACACCACCTTGGTGCCCGTCAACCGCCCCGATACCATTTCCCTCGGCGACACCGGAGAAAATGTCAAGGTAATACAGTACCTTCTCTCTGTGGTGGCGGAGTTTTATAATAACATCCCCCCGGTGGCTGTGGACGGGATTTTCGGGCAATCCACCCAAAACGCAGTCCTGGCTCTTCAACAGATGGCTGGTCTGTACCAAGACGGCGTTGTAGGCGAGGACACCTGGGCCGCACTCTACCGATTTTATGTCGGCATAGTGGATACCATGAGCCAATATACCAATGTCATCCCAGAGCAGTTCCGGCCGGAGCTTCCCGAGAGCGAAGCCACCAGCCTGACCCAGTACCCCGGCCAACCCATGACACTGGGCAGCACCGACGAGAGAGGAGAAGACGCCACATGATTCGCTCCCAACTCCACCTGATTGGACAGCCCGTACGCAGCCTCCAAACCATGCTGCGCACCATTTCTTTCGCTTACCCCTTCCTCCCCCGTCTCACGCCGGACGGAATTTTCGGCGAACGCACCCTAGAGGCCGTCATGCTCTTTCAGAGGGAATTTTTCCCTCCGGTCACCGGACAGGTAAACCAGGCCACCTGGGACGCTATCGTTTCCTTGTATCACCAGGTGGTTTCCCGCCTCACTCCGCTGCCCACCCGCAGCTTTCCAAGTCCTGAGTTTTCCGTCGCACCGGGTGAGGCCAGCGTTCATCTTAACCTGGTGCAGTCCATGTTCTGCGGGCTGTCTCGGGTCCTGAACGGCGTGGAAACCTGTGATGTCTCCGGGGTAAACAATGCCGCCACCGAGCACAACATCAAGTGGATTCAACATCTGAATCACCGTCCGGAAACCGGGACGCTGGATCAGGAGAGCTGGAATACCCTCAGCCGCCTCTATACTATGTTTGTCACCAGCGCCCAGTCGCCCTGGACTACGCGGCCTGAGCTTTTTATGCCCTGACGCGGCATATATGTGTAAGGTGGGTGTCCTGTCCATAGCAGGGCACCCACCTTGTCTACAGTTTCAACTACAGGTTACAGTACCAGACTGGGAGCTGCATAGGTGCGGCCCGCCAGCTCACTGTTGAGCATGTAGAGGCCTTTGGCATCGTCGCCGTAGAGCTCCATCTTTTTGATCATATCCTCGGCGGTCTTCTCCTCCTCGCCCTGCTCTTTGACAAACCAATCCAGGAACTGCATGGTGCGGAAGTCCTTGACCTCATAGGCTGCATCGTAGATCGTGTGAATCAGATTGGTGACATACTGCTCATGGGCCAGGCCGGCCTTGAGCACCTCCAGCCTGCCGTTGGGGGCGGCGGTGGGCCTGGCAATGCCCTCCAGCACCGGGCGGTGGCTGTTGTTCTGGAGATACTGGAACATAAGCATGGCGTGATCCCGTTCCTCCTGCGCCTGCACCTTGTACCAGTTGGCGAAGCCATCCAGTCCCTCGTCCTCGAAGTAGGCGGAGAACTCCAGATACAGGTAAGCGGAGTAGAACTCCTTATTGATCTGCTCGTTCAGCAGAGAGGCAACTTTTTCGTTCAGCATAATAAATACACTCCTTTCTCATCTGGATGGCATAAGAATACCACGGATTTTATTCTGTTACAACTGTAAATTCCACTCAGAAATTCCTCTGCGCCCTAACAATCGCCGTAGGCAACAGAGGACAGGATACCGGTTAAAACAGTCCGTCGAACAGGGTAATCTGACTCGTATCCGGCATGGCCCAGGGGCGGCCGTGCCGTCCCTGGGGGCCCGTTTCCCTCCATCTGGCGGGGCGAAATCAATTCGCCCGCCATCGAGGTTTTGCCTGCGGCAAAACGCTCGGACGCTACAGGCAGCGGACGGCATGCCGGTTAAAACAGTCCGTCGAACAGGGTAATCTGACTCGTATCCGGCATGCCGTCCAGAGCACCAGCGGCCTTGAGCTGCTCGATGTGGGTCTTGGAGACCTTGGGACAGGCTGCGGAAAACTCCTCGATGGATATAAACCGCTTTCCCTCCCGCTGCTCCATGATAGACCAGGCCGCCGTCTCGCCCAGACCGGGCACAGAGGTAAAGGGGGGCAGCAGGCTTCCCTTTTCATTGTCTGGCAGGAAGTTGACCGCGTGGGAGCGGTAGAGATCCATGTGCTCAAAGGTGAACCCCCGCAGATAGAACTCATAGACCACCTCAAGGGTGACCAAAATATCCTCCTCCACGGGAGAGGGCTTCTCCTTGCTCTCAATCTCCCGCATTTTAGCCTTGCACACGTCCATCCCCTGGCACATGAAGGTGGCGTCGAAGGCCTTGGCGCGGATAGAGAAGAAGGCGGCGTAGAAGGCCAGGGGGCGGTGGACCTTGAACCAGGCGATGCGGAAGGCCATCATGACATAGGCCACCGCGTGGGCCTTGGGGAACAGGTACTTGATCTTCTTGCAGGAGCCGATGTACCAGTCGGGTACGCCGGCGGCCCTCATCTCCTCCTCCGCCCCTTCGGGCAGGCCCCGGCCCTTACGCACCGACTCCATGATCTTGAAGGCCCGCTTCTCCGGCATGCCACAGGAGATGAGGAAGAGCATGATGTCGTCGCGGCAGCCGATGGCCTGGCCGACCGGGACGCCCTGATCCACAATCAGATCCCGGGCGTTGCCCAGCCACACGTCGGTTCCGTGGGAGAAGCCGGACAGGCGCAGGAGAATGTCAAACTCGTGGGGCTGGGTGTCCACCAGCATGCCGCGGGTAAACTTGGTGTTGAACTCCGGGATGGCCACGGCGCCGGTTGGGCCCAGGATGGGGTCGTCCACGAAGCCCAGCACCTCAGAGGAGGTGAAGATGCTCATGGTGTCCCGGTCGTCCAGAGGGATCTTTTGCGGATCCACCCCGGTGAGATCCTGGAGCATGCGGATCATGGTGGGATCATCGTGGCCCAGCATGTCCAGCTTGAGCAGGTTGGACTCCATGGAGTGATATTCGAAGTGAGTGGTAATGATGTCGCTGTTGGGATCGTCGGCGGGGTGCTGCACCGGACAGAAGTCGTAGATCTCCCGGTTCTGGGGGATGACCACCATGCCGCCGGGGTGCTGGCCGGTGGTGCGCTTGACGCCGGTGCAGCCCTGAGCCAGCCGGTTCTCCTCCGCCCGGTTTACCGTCCTTCCCCGCTCATCCATGTACTTCTTGACATAGCCGAAGGCGGTCTTTTCCGCCACGGTGCCGATGGTGCCCGCCCGGAACACGTGGGTCTGCCCGAACAGCTCAAAGGTGTACCGGTGGGCGTTGGCCTGATATTCGCCGGAGAAGTTCAGATCGATGTCGGGCACCTTGTCGCCGCCGAAGCCCAGGAAGGTCTCGAAGGGGATGTTGAAGCCGTCCTTGGCGTAGGGCGTTCCGCAGACGGGGCACACCGCGTCGGGCATGTCCGCGCCGCAGCCGATCCCCTTCTCCTTGGCAGTGTCGAAGTCCGAGTGCTTGCACTTGGGACAGCGGTAGTGGGGCGGCAGGGAGTTCACCTCCGTGATGCCCGACATGAAGGCTACCAGGGACGAGCCCACGGAGCCACGGGAGCCCACCAGGTAGCCGTGGGCCAGGGAGTCCTGCACCAGCTTCTGGGCCGACATATAAATGACGTCGTACTTGCACTTGATGATGTCGCCCAGCTCGGCATTGATGCGGTCCACCACGATTTTGGGCGGCTCCTCGCCATAAAGGGCTTTTGCTTTCCCCCAGACCAGACTGGTCAGCTCCTCCGCTGAGTTCTCGATTTTGGGGGCGAACAGCCCCTGGGGCAGAGGCACTACGTCCTCACACCAGTCGGCCACCAGGTTGGTATTGCGCACCACCACCTCATAGGCCTTCTCCTTCCCCAAATAGGCAAACTCCTCCAGCATCTCGGTGGTGGTCTTAAAGTAAATGGGTAGCGGGGAGTCGGCATCTTCAAAGCCCTTGGAGGCCAGCAGGACGTGGCGGTAGATCTCGTCCTCCGGGTCCAGGAAATGGACGTCGCCGGTGGCGCACACGGGCTTGTCCAGCGCCTCACCCAGGGATACGATGGTGCGGTTGAAGTCCTTCAGCTCCTCCTGGCTCTGCACCATACCCTTGCGCAGCATGAAGGCATTGTTGCACAGAGGCTGAATCTCCAGGAAATCGTACCAGGAGGCAATGCGCTTAAGCTCCGCAAAGTCTTTCCGCTTTACAACTGCTTGAAACAGCTCTCCAGCCTCGCAGGCCGAGCCGATAATGAGTCCCTCCCGGTGCTGGTTGATCAGGCTCTTGGGCATGATGGGGTAGCGTTTGAAGTGGTCCAGGTGAGAGGCCGAGATGAGCTTGTAGAGATTGCGTAGGCCCAGTTGGTTCTTGGCCAGCACGATTAGGTGCTTGGGCTGGCGGCGGGCCTTGCCCCCGGTACGCAGCCTGGCCATAGCCGGATTGATCTGCTGGAGGGTATGTACACCCCTGTCCCGCAGCATCTCGAAGAAAGGTACCAGCATATAGCCCACCGTAGCCGCGTCGTCATAGGCCCGGTGGTGGTTGAAGGCAGGCAGGTTCAGGTGCTCCGCCACGATGTCCAGCTTGTGCTTGCCCAGCTCCGGCAGCAGGTTCTGGGCCAGAATCAGCGTGTCGATGGAGGTGCTGTCGAAGGGGCGGCCCATGCGGCGGCACCCCTCGGCGATGAAGCCCATGTCGAACTCCGCATTGTGGGCGGCCAGCGGGCGCTCCCCCACAAAGTCCAGAAAGGCATTTATGGCCTCCGCCTGGGAGGGGGCTCCCCTCAGCATCTCGTCGGTGATGCCGGTAAGCTCGGTGATCTCGCGGGTCAGAGGCCGTTCAGGATCAGCAAATGTGGAGAACTGCTCCACCACCTCCCCGTTCCGCAGTACCACCGCTCCGATCTCGGTGATTACATCCCGCCGCTTGTCCAGGCCGGTAGTCTCAATGTCGAAACAGACGATATCGCCTGTAAAGTCTTGTTCCTTGTCCCCGTGTACCACCACCCGGTCGTCTACGTCGTTGATGAAGTACGCCTCCACGCCGTAAAGCACCTTGATCTTCTTGGCCGAGTGCCATGCGTCGGGGAATGCCTGGGCCACGCCGTGGTCGGTGATGGCGATGGCCCGATGGCCCCACGCTTCCGCCCGCTTGACCACGTTCTTGTCCGGCCCCGCCTTGGGGCTCACTTGGGTGAGGGCATCCATGGAGGACATGGTGGTGTGCAAGTGGAGCTCCACCCGCTTCTCCGGCGCGTCGTCGGTCTTCATGGGCTTGGCGCTCTCCATGATGGCGTAGGGCTCCAGCACCATGTCGCCGGTGAAGCGGTCGATGTTCAGCTTGCCCTGAATCACCAGATGCTGGCCCTTCTTCACCCCGTCCACAATGCCCTTCCCCTCGTCACCGGGGAAAAACTTGGACACCCGCACCGAGCCGGTATAGTCCGTCACATCGAAGCACACCACCCAGGCACCCCGCTTTTTCAGCTCCCGGTGATCCACGGCAAATACGTCTCCCTTGACGATGACGGTTCCCATGTCCAGCTCCAGGGTGCTCATGGGGATGCTCTCCCGCTTGATTTCGTGCTTGCCGTAGAGCAGCTTTCCTCTCGGGCCGCCGGAGGCCGCCTTTTTCTCCCGCGGGCTGGCAGTTTTGAGACCAGCCAGAGCTCTCCGGCGGATCTCCTCCGTGCGGCGGAAGGCCGCCATGGCATCCTCCTCCGCCGGGGCGGCCGGGGGCGGCGGAGGAGGGGCGCTGGCCGCAGGAGCCGGTTCAGCCGCCACAGGAGCCGATGCGGGAGCAGTCGCGGCCGCCGCTCCCATCTCCAGCTCCACCCGCTCCACCCGGTAGGCCAAGGCCAGGCTCTTCTCGATCTGGTGCCGCAGGCCCTCCTCGGGCATTCGGGGGCACTCCACCTTGGCGCGGATAGAGCGGGCCGCCTTATCGATCACCGCCCCCGTGACCAGATAGCCGCCTGCCAGGGCCGCCAGCTCTTCACCGGGCCGCCAGGCGGAAAACAAATTCAAAAAGGGAATCTTCTGTGCCTGTGACATGGTTGAAACGCTCCTGCCTCCTCCGTCAAAGTTTCTCAATTAGTGTGAAAAGCTCGTCCACCAGGGCCTCCTGGGGAACCTTTTTCACGATCTCTCCCTTGCGGAAGAGCAGGCCCTCCCCGTTGCCGCCGGCGATGCCCACGTCGGCGGCGGAGGCCTCTCCGGGGCCGTTGACCACACAGCCCATGACCGCCACGGTGATGGGCTTGTCCACGGCCTTGAGCCGCTCCTCCACCTGGGTGGCCAGGCCGATGAGGTCGATACGGGTGCGCCCGCAGGTAGGGCAGGACACCAGCTCCGGTCCCTCCTTCCGCACCCCGGCGGCCTTGAGGATGTCCCGGGCGGCGTATACCTCCTCCACCGGATCAGTGGAGAGAGACACCCGCATGGTGTCCCCGATACCCATGGCCAGCAAGCCGCCGATGCCCACCGCGGATTTGAGGGTGCCCATGCGCAGGGTGCCGGTCTCCGTCACCCCGAGATGTAAAGGATAATCGCTTTCCTGATTCATCAGGCGGTAGGCCGCCATGGTGGTGCGCACGCTGGAGGACTTGAGGGACACGCATATGTCGGTGAAGTCGAATTTCTCCAGCAGGCGGATATGTCCAAAGGCCGACTCCACCAGGGCCTCCGGCGTCACCCCGCCGTATTTGGCCAGGATGGGCTTCTCCAGGGAACCGCCGTTGACTCCAATACGGATGGGAATCCCCTTTTGTCGGCAGGCGTCGGCCACCGCCTTCACCCGGTCCTCCCCGCCGATGTTGCCCGGATTGATGCGCACTTTGTCGCACCCGGCAGCCACGCACTCCAGGGCCAGCCGGTAATCGAAATGGATATCTGCCACCAGAGGGATGGGGCTCCGCTCCCGAATGGCCCCCACCGCCCGGGCGGCGGCCAGATCGGGCACCGCCACCCGCACAATCTCGCACCCCGCCGCCGCCAGACGTTTGATCTGCTCCGCTGTGGCGGACACATCGTCGGTGCGGGTGTTGGTCATGGACTGAATGGTGACCGGAGCACCCCCCCCGATAGGGACGCCACCCACGCGAATCTGTCTGGTCATAGGACAAACCTCCCTACAGGATCAATTTGTTTACGTCGCTGACGGCCACCACCACCATCAGGGCAATGAGACAGAAGAAGCCCGCCATATTGATATAGCCCAAGTACTTCTGGTCGATACGCCTGTGGGTGAAGAAGTGGTAAATGCCGCCCACGAGTAGGAAAAGAATCTGCCCGCCGTCCAGAGCGGGGATGGGCAGCAGGTTCATCACCGCCAGATTGATGGCGATGAGCGCCACAAAGCTGAAAATATTGAGCAGAGCCCCGGCCATTCCGGCGGCAGCCGCCCCCTGCTGGCCCACCTCGCCGGCCATGGCGAAGATGCCGATGGGGCCGGCCATGTCGTTGAGGCTCACCGCGCCGCGGATCAGATCCCCCAGACTGAGCCATACCGTTCGCACGTAGTCGATAGACTGGTACCAGGCATTGCGCAGGGTGCCCAGGGGCCCGGTCTCCCGGAGCTCCCCCACCATGACCCCCCGCTTCAGGCTCTGCTGGCCGCTCTCGTCAGTGAGGGTACGGTAGGGCAGGTGCAGAGTGCCGAGGTTGAGCCGCCGGCCGTCCCGGAGCACCTCGACGGCCACGTCCTCCCCCGCCCGGCCCAGGAAAAGAATCGCATCGCTCTGGAAATAGATGCGGTGCCCGTCGATGCGGTAGAATTCGTCGCCGGGCAGCAAGCCGGTCTCCTGAATGTCCTCCGCCCCCGGCAGATAACCGCTGACCACCGGCGCGGACGGACTCCCCGCCACAGAAAAGAGCACCAGCAGGATCACCAGCCCCGTCACAAAATTCAAAAATGCTCCGGCCACCAGAATGATGAATTTTTTCCACGCCGGCTTACCGCTGAAGGACCGGGGATCGTCCGAGGCCTCCTCCTCACCCTCCATGGAGCAGAACCCTCCGATGGGCAGGGCCCGGAGAGAGTAGGTCGTCTCCCCCCTTGTCCTGGAGAGCAGCTTAGGGCCCATACCGATGGCGAACTCCTCCACCCGCACCCCCAGGGTCTTGGCCGCGATGAAGTGTCCGAACTCATGGATGGCAATGAGCGCGCCGAAGAGCAGGATGGTAATCAGGATGAACAGGATGGTCATAGCATCGCTCCTTACTCAATGCGTATCGGGCCGGTGTCCCCGCACGGCCTCCCGCGCCGCCTGATCCGCGTCCAGAATGTCCCCCAGGGAGGGAGACTGCACCGCGGGAACCGCGGCCATGGCGTAGGCCACCTGCTCCGCAATGCCGGAAAAAGAGAGCTGTCCGGCCAGGAACTGCCCCACGGCCTCCTCGTTGGCCCCGTTGAGCACCGCCGTGGCGCTGCCGCCGGTGCGGGCGGCCTCCAGGGCCAGGGCCAGACAGGGGAACGCCACATAGTCCGGCGCATGGAAGGTTAGGGGCGGGCAGGACAGCAGGTCCAGCGGCTCTGCCACCGCCGCAACCCGGCCGGGCCAAGTCAGGGCGTATTGAATGGGCAGGCGCATATCGGGCACGCCAAGCTGCGCCAGCACCGCATGATCACAGTATTCCACCAGGGAATGGACTATACTCTCCCGGTGAATCACAATGGAGATTTTTTCCGGGGGCATGTGGTAAAGGCGCATGGCCTCAATAAATTCCAGCCCCTTGTTCATCATGGTGGCCGAGTCCACGGAGATCTTGGCCCCCATATTCCAGTTGGGATGGGCCAGAGCCTGCTCTACCGTCACTCCGGCAAGATCTTCCCCTTTCCATCCCCAGAAGGGGCCGCCGGAGGCGGTCAGGATCAGGCGGCGCACCTCTCCCCTGTCCCGGCAACCCTGGAGACACTGGAAGATGGCGGAGTGTTCCGAGTCCACCGGCACCACTTGGGAGCCGCTCCATGCAGCCGCATCGCTCACCAGCTCCCCGGCGCACACCAGGGTCTCCTTGTTGGCCAAGGCGATGCGCTTACCAGCCCGGATGGCGGCCAAAGTGGGACGGAGTCCCACGATCCCCACCACGGCGGTGAGCACTGTGTCCGCCGCCTCCAGGCTGGCCGCCTCCAGCAGTCCCTCCATCCCCTCCGCCACGCGGATGGGCGTGTCAGCCAGGCGCAGGCGCAGGGACGCGGCGGCCTCCGGGTCCATCATCACCGCCAGCTCCGGCTGGAAGCGGCGGCACTGCTTCTCCATCTGCTCCACGTCCCGGTTGGCCGTTAAGGCGGCCACACGCATGCCACAGGCGGCAATCACGTCCAGTGACTGCCGCCCGATGGAGCCAGTGGAGCCCAGCAGAGAAATACAGCGGTTTTGTTCCATGCTATGCTCCTCCCACGGCGGGCAGGAACCGGAGCAACAATTCGATCAGGGGCGCGCAGAAGATCACGCTGTCAAACCGGTCCAGCACGCCGCCGTGTCCGGGAAAAATGTTGCCGAAATCCTTGATTCCGTACTGCCGCTTGATATAGGAAAATGACAGGTCGCCCATCTGGGAGATGGCGCTGCCCAGGGCTCCGTAGAGGGCCAGGTACAGGTAGTTCACAGTATAGCCGAAGGCGAAGCGGAGCAGCACGCCGTACAGTACCGTGCACACCACCGTCCCCACAAAGCCGCCCACGGCCCCCTCCACCGTCTTTTTAGGAGAGAGCTCCGGCGCCAGCTTGTGCCTGCCGAAAGCCATGCCCGCAAACAGTGCGAAGGCATCGCTGATAAAGGCCGCCACCAGGGGCAGGATGAGCAAAGGCTCCCAGTGCTCCATCTGGCGAATGCGCAGGAAGGAGGACAGGAAGAAGGGGATCACCACAGTCAGGAAAAAGGCGCCTCCCAGCTTCTCCAGAGACAGGCGCTTGTGGCTTGCGATGGCCTCTGCAAAGAGAAGCACCACATACACGAACAGGCCGCACAGCGCGGGCAGAGGCCGCCCGTCATAGTAGACCCAGAAGGGAATCAGCCCGGCCAGTATGATGGAGTAGCCGGAGATGCGGGTATGCTTCAAAAAGCCGGTGGACCAGAGCACCTCATGCACCGCGATCATGGACAGCCCGGCAATGAGGAGGCACAGAGCCCAGGGATACGCGGGAGAAATCAGGTAAAACAGCACCAGCAGGAGCGGGATGAAAATAACCGCCACCATGATTCGCTTACCCACTCAGACACCTCCAAAACGGCGGGAGCGGCCCTGGTAGGCCGCCAACGCCCTATGCAGCTCCTCTTTGGAAAAATCGGGCCACAGTACGTCAGTAAAATAGAATTCCGCATAGGCGGACTGCCACAGCAGGAAGTTGGAAATGCGCACTTCCCCGCTGGGGCGGATCACCAGATCCGGGTCGGGTACACCATTGGAGCAGAGGTATTCGGAAAACAGCACCTCGGTCAGCTCCTCCGGTTTCCGTCCTCCCGCCGCGCAGTCTGCGGCGAAATGTCGGGCGGCCCGAACGATCTCGTCCCGTCCCCCATAGTTGAAGCAGACGTTGACCTGCATCCCCTCATACCGCTCGGAAATCTCGCTGGTTTTCCGGCACATATCCTTGAGCTCCTGGGGCAGCGGCTCCAGATCACCAAAAAAGTGGAGCTTAATTTTGTCCTTCTCCATCTTTTCGATGGACTCCAGCAGATACTTTTTCAGCAGACCCACGATGGCGGAAACCTCCTCCAGCGGGCGCTTCCAGTTCTCCGTAGAAAAGGCGTACACTGTAAGGTACTCCAGTCCAATCTTCTGACAATAGGTAGCGATGCTGCGGAAGGTCTCTGCCCCCGCGGCGTGCCCCGCCGTACGAGGCAGGCCACGGCGCTTGGCCCAGCGGCCGTTTCCGTCCATGATGATTGCCACGTGGCGGGGCAGGCGGTCAAAATCCACCTGTGCCTCCCCGCTCTCTTTCGTTTTTAAGAATGACATAGTTTATCCTACCCGGTCCCATAAAATTCCGGTGCGGGACATCCAGGTGTCCCGCACCGTGAGGTCTATCTGCTTTACAGGCTTAGACCGCCATCAGCTCTGCCTCTTTTTTGGCAGTGAGCTCGTCGATTTGCTTGCAGCGCTTTTCGGTCATGTCCTGGAGCTCCTTCTCATAGTCCTTCCGGTCGTCCTCGGTAATCTCCGACTTCTTTTCCATGGACTTAAACTTTTCCATGGCATCCCGGCGGATGTTGCGGATGGCCACCTTGCCGTTTTCGCCGTACTTCTTGACCTGCTTCGTCAGCTCCTTGCGGCGTTCCTCCGTGAGCTGCGGAAAGGCAAGGCGAATTACTTTACCGTCATTCTGGGGATTGATGCCGAGATCGGAGGTCTGGATGGCCTTTTCAATGGCCTTGAGCAGGGTGCTATCCCAAGGCTGGATCATCAGGCTCCTGGGGTCTGGGGAGGAGATAGCCGCTACCTGGTTCAGAGGCGTGGGAGCACCGTAGTAGTCCACGGTGATCTTGTCCAGCACAGCGGCATTGGCGCGGCCGGCCCGGACGCTGGCGAAATCGCTCATGACCACGTCAATGGTCTTCTGCATCTTTGCATCGAATTCCTTGTTGACTTCCTTCATATCACGGTTCCTCCTTGACAATGGTTCCAATTTTCTCTCCCATAACGACCCGCAGGATGTTTTCCGGGTCCTTCAACGCAAACAGAACCACCGGGATCTTGTTGTCCATGGACAGGGACGTGGCGGTGGAGTCCATCACCTGCAGGTGCTGGGCCAGCACATCGTCATAAGTGATGGTGTCATACTTGACCGCAGAGGGGTCCTTCTTCGGGTCGGCGCTGTAGACGCCGTCAATGTTCTTAGCCAGCAGAATGGCATCCGCGTCGATCTCCGCGGCCCGCAGCACCGCGGCCGTGTCAGTGGAGAAAAACGGGTTGCCGGTGCCGCAGCCAAAGATCACGACCCGGCCCTTCTCCATGTGCCGGATGGCTTTGGAGCGGATGTACGGCTCGGCCATGGCGCGCATCTCGATGGCGGTCTGCACCCGCACGTCCACGCCCTTCTGCTCCAGCACGTCGGCCACGGCCAGGGCGTTGATGGTGGTGGCCAGCATACCCATGTGGTCGGCGCGGGTGCGCTCCATCCGGTCGCCGCCGTCCTTGACGCCGCGCCAGAAGTTGCCGCCGCCCACCACGATGCCGATCTGCACGCCACAGGCTACGCACTTCTTGATTACGTCGCACACACTACCGATCACGTCGAAGTCCAGGCCACGGCTGGCCTCTCCGGCCAGCGCCTCGCCGCTCAATTTCAAAAGGACCCGCTTATACTGCGGTTCACTCATACGTTCAACCCCTTTATACGGTATTCAGTCCCTTTTATTTTAATATAGTTTTCCACGTTTGCCTAGGGGTTAGGCCAAAGTTTTTACAAATTATTCGTAATCGGAGTTTTGCCGCTCACCCGTTGAAGGGACATCCTCCGGCCAAGCCTCCAGCTTCGCCCGGAAAGAGATCCGCCGGGGCGTCTCCATATCGTCGAACTGGACCAGGTGGGCTCCCCGGTTCAGGTCCACGTCCAGCACCCGGCCCAGCCCGAACACGAAATGCCGCACCCTCTGGCCCACCGGAAGGAGCACCGCGCCGTCGTCCGGGGGCAGGGCGCGGTTGCTGCTCTCGGCGTACCCCCTGGCCGCCTTCAGCAGGCCCTCCTGGGGCTCCGGTACGGGGATGAATGTCCCCCACATGTCCAGCAGGAACCGGGAAGAGTAGCGGGGTGAGCCGTCGAAATTCGTCCCGTCCGCCTCGGACAGGTACAGCCCCTTCTCTGCCCGTGTAACCGCCACAAAGGCCAGCCTCCGCTCCTCCTCCATTCCCTGACGGGTGCGCACCTTCCGTGAGGGGAAGATCCCTTCGTTCATGCCGCACAGGAACACATAGGGGAACTCCAGCCCCTTGGCCGCATGGACGGTCATCAGCTTCACACGGTCCCCCACCTCCCCGGTGTCGCTATTGGTAAAGAGGGCCACATGGGCCAGGTAGTGCTCCAGGGTACATTCCTCGCCGCAGGTGGTCTCATACTCATAGACCGCCTGCTTCAGCTCGGCCAGATTGTCCAGCCGGTCCTGGCTTCCCTCGGTGCGGAGCATCACCTCGTAGCCGCTCTCGTTGAGTACGGCGGACAGCACCTCCGAAACTGGCCGCCCCTCGCATTCGGTGGAAAGCCCCTCGATCAACGACACAAAAGACCGGGCCCGCGTCCCCTTAAACAGGGGCTCGTCCAGGCACTCCTGCAGGGCGCGGTATAGAGGGCAGCCCTGCTGCGCCGCGTATTCCTCCAGAAAAGCCATCCGCCGCTTGCCCAAGTTGCGCTTGGGCGCGTTGACGGTGCGCCGGAAGGACAGATCGTCCCGGTAGGCGAGCATCCGCAGATAGGAAAGGGCATCCTTGATCTCCATCCGGCTGAAAAAGGGCACGCCGCTGTAGATCGTATAGGGAATCTTCTCACGGAGCAGAACGCCCTCCACCGCCCGGGTGACATAGTGGGCCCGATAGAGCACCGCCATGTCCCGGTAGGGCACCCCCTTCTCCCGCAGCTTGGACATCTCACCCGCCATCCATCCGGCCTCCGTCACCGGGTTCTCCCCGAAATGGCACAGGACGGGCCCGCCGGATGGAAGGGTGGGGCGCAGCTCCTTTGGGATACGGGCGGCGTTTTGTGCGATTAGGGCGTTGGCCGCCGACAGAATCTCCGGCGTGGAACGGTAGTTCTCCGTCATCAGGATGGTCTTTGTGCCCGGAAACTGCTTGTCAAAATCCAGCAGGTACTTTACGTTGGCCCCCCTCCAGGTGTAGATGGTCTGATCCGGATCACCCACGATGAACAGATTCCTGTGATAGCCGCAGAGCACCTCCATCAGTCCATACTGGAGCCCGTCAATGTCCTGGAACTCGTCGATCATGATGTACTCCAGCCGCTTCTGCCACTTGAGCCGGATAGCCTCATTTTCCTGGAAGATATGGAGGGTGAATTTGATCAGGTCGTTGTAGTCCAGCCCAAAGCACTTTCTCTCTTGGTAGAGGTAGCCATAAAAAATCATATCCCCGGCCTGTACCGCGTCCAGATACCTCTGCTTCAGAGCGTCCAGCGACAGACTGAGCATGTCCCGGTAATACTCAGGTTCCTTGAACAGCTTGCGGATTTCGATCATATCCCGCGCCGCCCGGAAGGTCATATCCCGAAGGCTGAGGCCCCGCTCCTCATAGATCATCTGCAGCATGGCGTCAATGTCTGCGTTGTCCAGTACCAGAAAGCTCTTTGGATACCCCACCGCATGGCTGTCCTCCTGGAGCACGGAGACGCAGAAGCCGTGAAAGGTGTTAATGTAGCCCGTGTCGTCGTCCCCGGTCAGCCGATGGATGCGCTGACGCATCTCCGCGGCCGACTTGTTGGTGAAGGTCACGCACAGGATATTCCCCGGCAGGATACTCAGCTCATTGACCAGGAACGCAAACCGATGGGACAGGGCGCGGGTCTTGCCGGAGCCCGCCCCGGCGATCACCCGAACAAAGCCTTCGGTCGCCGTGACCGCCTCCCGCTGCGCCCGGTTGAGTCCCTCCAATAAATCCTCCATGGCATCGCCCCCTGATAGAACATCCGTTTTCTTTTATTATAACAGGCCCGGGGACACGTCTCAAGAGAAAAAGCGGCGGCCCGGACTGTCTCGCCGAACCGCCGCTTTCTCTCACTTGAGCTTCTTTCCGTCCTGGAAGGCGTTGCCCACCTTCTCCCCCAGCACCAGGTAGACGCTGTTTGCCATGTCGAAGGTGATGGGGCGCAGCTTGGCCGGATCAATGGCGCCGTCCGCGTTCAAGATGCGCTCGTCCGCACTGACGTTGACGATCTCGCCAACCAACAGCTCACTCTCCTCGTCAAAGCTAACAAACCGGCACTCCAGGGCCAGGGGCAGCTCGTCGACCAGCGGGGCGTCCACATGGGCACTCTTGGTCACATGGAACCCCGCCCTGGCCACCTTGTCCGGCACCTGATTGGCCGACACAATGCCCAGGTAGTCGCACTCCGTCACGTGGTCCGCATCCGCCATGCTCACCGTGAATGCCTTCCGGGCCAGGATATTTTTCACCGTCTTATGGCTGGCGCTCAGATACATGGCTACCCGCTTCATGTCGGCAATTCCGCCCCAAGCGGCGTTCATTACGTCCGGGGTGCCGTCTTCGCCGTAGGTGGCGATCATCAAGACAGGCTGAGGGTACAGGAAGGGTTTGGCTCCAAAATCTTTCCTCATGATTGTTGTCCTCCGTTTTCATTTTATAATGTAGTACTTAGTATAGCACGTCCCCCGCGTCAAGCACAATCCCCCTGCACCAAACAAAACCCGCTGTCACGGAAAAGCGCCGGACACTGAGCGTCCGGCGCTCGAAGCCAATCTGCGGTTTGCTTGCCCAGCTGCTTGGCGATCTCCCCGGCGAAGTTCCGCCCCGCCCGGCTTGCCGGGCGGGGAGCCCCGATTTTCATTCGATTGGGGCGGAATGAATCCGCCCCAATCCAAGGCTTTG